>Ga0209347_1000607_pt1 | contig 83530 bp, 76 predicted proteins | sample AutmiccommuBRH23_FD_187382 | JGI IMG/M metagenome (GOLD analysis project Ga0209347, IMG submission 187382) | Deep subsurface microbial communities from Mt. Terri, Switzerland - Autotrophic microbial communities BRH/23 (SPAdes) (version 2) | ecosystem: Environmental > Aquatic > Deep subsurface >...
GCGACAAAACGCAAGCGTTCCTCCATTACCGAACACTCCTTCCATGGCATCGACACCTCCGGCAAAGCCAAAAGTGTTACCCATGTGTCCGGTACAAAACGTCACCTATCTCTCAGGTCGCTCACGTGGGGCGCTAACCCGACATTAGCTCTCTCCGCCAGCCATTGATCTCGCTCATTTCGCGGACGATATCTCTATCCGCAGGAAGGACGACGATCAAAACGGGCGACCAGCGCCCATAGAATGGCGGTGAAGGCGCAAAGCTGCATCGCCGCGCCGGCCAGGTGCGAATATTCCCATTGCGCCCGCAGGGCGTCCGCATTTTCTGGAATTTGCGTCCATTGTTCGGTGGCGAGGTTCGTGGGGAAGGTGAATGCCCAGAATACAGCCTGCGAACCGATCAACATGGCCAGCGCCACGGCGAAGCACCAGCGGACGAGCCTGTCCTTCCAGAACAGCACCAGACACGCTATCATGGACGTCATTTCAATGCTGAGGATGAAGCTGAACGAATTCCAGCCCCGATAAGCCTTTTGCACGATGAAATATTCCTCAAGCGGCAGCGGCATTTTATTAAGTAATTCATAGGCATGAGCCAAGGCGCCGCCAAGCGCCAAGACAGTCGACAACGCCGCTGCTATGAGAACGAAACGCTTCATTTTCGGGTAACAAACTGTGCCCGGCGTTGTTCCATGACCGTTCGGTGGCGATCCGGGCCGAACAACCGACGAAAGCTAACCGATCTCTGCTTGACGCCCCGTCCCTCCCGGGCTAGAGAGCGCGCCTTATTCAACAACCGGGCACAAGAAACCGGGGCGAAAAAGGACAACCGGGCGCAAAAAGACGCCTGACGGAGTCGGATATGTACGCAGTCGTGAAGACTGGCGGTAAGCAATACCGCGTTTCCAAAGACGATATTATGAAGGTTGAGCGCCTGCCCGGCGAGGCTGGCGACATCATCACGCTCGACGAAGTGTTGATGCTGGGCGATGGCGGCGACGTCACGCTTGGCGAACCGATGATCTCCGGCGCGTCGGTCGCCGCTGAGATCCTCGAGCAGAAGCGCGACAAGAAGATCATCGTCTTCAAAAAGCGCCGCCGCCAGAATTACCGCCGCAAAAACGGCCATCGCCAGCACCTGACCGTGCTGCGTGTCACCGACATCCTGACCGATGGCGCCAAGCCGAAGCTGGCGGCGAAGAAAGCCGCCAAGAAGGAAGAGCCGAAGGCGGAAGCGAAAAAAGCCGCGCCGAAAAAGGCCGCAGCAAAAGCCGAAGCGGACGATCTGAAAAAACTGTCGGGCGTCGGACCGGTGCTCGAAACCAAACTCAATGAGGCGGGCATCACCTCGTTTGCGCAGATCGCCGCGTGGGGCCCGAAAGACATTGAAGAATTTGACGAGAAGCTGTCGTTCAAAGGCCGGATCGAACGCGAAGGCTGGGTCGAACAGGCGAAAGAACTCGCAAAAGGCGAACAGGAGTAAGTCATGGCGCATAAAAAAGCAGGCGGTTCTTCCCGCAACGGTCGCGACTCGGCTGGACGCCGTCTCGGCGTGAAAAAATACGGCGGCGAAGACGTCATTCCGGGCAACATCCTGGTCCGTCAGCGCGGCACGAAATTCCACGCCGGCGCCAATGTCGGCATGGGCAAGGACCACACGCTGTTCGCCCTTACCGGCGGGCGCGTTCAGTTCGCGGAAAAGCGCGGCAAAAAGAACTTTGTCTCGATCATTCCGGGCGACAATTAAGACTGCGCCATCGGGCGCTGAAGCGCTGTCATGGTTCGACAAGATCAAAGAGGGCGCTAATGGCGCCCTTTTTTCGTTTCGGGCCGTTGCACTATGATCATCAAGACCAAACGCTTTATCTTGCGCGCCATCGCCGAGGCCGACGCGCCCGCTTTCGCCGTGCTGTGCAATGACGAATTGCTGGCGCGCAACACCGCGCGCATTCCCCATCCCTATTCGCTCGCCGATGCCGAAAACTTCGTCGCTTACGCCGGCGCCGCCTTTGCTTCGGGCGCGGAGTATCCATTCGCGGTCTGCGCCGGCGGTGACATCGTCGCCTGCGCCGGGGTCAAATGCGACGATGACATATTCGAGCTCGGCTATTGGGTCGCCGCACATGCGCGCGGCCGCGGCGTCGCGACGGAAGCGGCTGACGCTGTGGCGCGTTTCGCTTTCGACAAGCTCGGCGCGCAAATGCTTGTCGCGGGCCATTACACTGACAACCCGGCGTCTGGCCGCGTGCTGGCGAAGCTCGGCTTCAAACCCACCGGCGAAACGCCGATGCTGTTGTCGCTGGGGCGCGGCGGCGAGGCCGAGACAGCGCGAATGGCGCTCGCCCGCGCGGACTTCATTGCGCCAGCGGAGGTCCGTTTCGCCTGAAAAGTGCGCCGGCTCAAAAAAACGCGAAAACGTGAAACATTTTCGCTTTCTTGCCTGCGCCGCCAAAATAAGCCCGCTTGTTTATTGGACTGCAGCCGAAACTGCCGCCATTTGGATGATTCTGCCCGGCCATTGCTTTACGGTTTCCGCACTTTCTTGCGCCGCGCTCCGCATTGCGGTGAACGCTGCGCACTTTTTCATTCGAAGTGCATGATAAACCCGCCCCGGTTTTGGTGGATAACTATACACCAAACAAAGACTTAACCCCTGTTTTTCGCGCAGCCGGTGATTTTCTGCGTTTCGCGCTCAACCTTTGCGGGTCGGGATGTTAGCGTCGCGAGAACGCAAAAAAGAGGCGGCAATGACAACCATCAGCGAATTCATCGTCAGCAAGACCGATCTGGCGAAAACGCGCATAGAAACCCGCGAGGCGCCGACGCTCAAGGACGGCGAGGTGCTGGCGAAAGTCGACCGTTTTGCGCTGACCGCCAACAACGTCACCTATGGCGTCGTCGGCGAGCGCATCGGCTACTGGAAATTTTTCCCGGTCGCCAAGGACGGCGACGGGATCATTCCGGGCTGGGGCTTTGCCGACATTGTCGAGTCGAACCATCCCGAAGTGCCCGTGGGCGAGCGGCTTTACGGCTACTTCCCGATGGCGAGTCACCTGGTCATGGCGCCGGCGAAAGTGAAAGCAAACCGCCTGTTCGATGGGGCTGCGCATCGCGCGGACTTGCCGCCGGTTTATAATTCCTATGCGCGCGTCAAAGCCGAACCGGGCTACGAAAAGACCATGGATGACGATCGCATGGTGCTGTTTCCGCTCTATGCGACGTCGTTCTGCCTTTATGATTTCATGAAGGACAATGGCTGGTTCGGCGCGGAACAGATCATCATTCCCAGCGCGTCGTCAAAAACCGCCATAGGCTGCGCCTACGCCATAGCGGCGGATGCGACCGCGCCGCGCCTTGTCGGCCTCACCTCGCCGCGCAACAAGGCGGCGGTGGAAGGGCTGAAACTCTACGCCGATGTTTTGACATATGACGATCTTGAAAAGATCGATGCGTCGAAGCCGTCTGTCATTATCGATATGTCGGGCGATGGCGGCGTTTTGGGGCGTCTCCACAAGCATCTGGGCGAGAATATGAAATACACCTCGAATGTGGGCGCGACCCATTATGACGCTAATTCCATGGGCCCGGATTTCATCCGTGAACGGAGCGCCATGTTTTTCGCGCCCGGCCATATACAGAAACGCACCCAGGAATGGGGGCCCGGCGCCTTTGAACAACAGGCCTTCGGATTCTGGAAAGAGGCGGCGCTGAAATCGCGCGACTGGCTGATCATCCGCCGCGAGGACGGCGCCGACGCGATCGCGCGCGCCTGGGCCGATGTCTATGAAGGCAAGACGCCGGCGGACGCGGCGTGGGTGGTCGGGTTTTAGGGCGATGTTTCGCGTTGACCACCAATAAGCGCTCATGCTTGACCAAATATTTGCACGGCGTCAAAACTTACCTGAAGCCGGAAAACAGGACGGGGTTCATGAGCGATAATGGTGAGTCTGAACGTTCCGCCTTCTACTCTTTTTGGGCAGATGTTTTTTTCAAAAGCATTTTTTGGGGGGCTGGCATGTGGTTCATTCTATGGCGCCATGACGAAATGCCGCTTTGGATCATGATTGGCGGAGCAGCCGCATTTGGCCTGACAACGACCTATTTGGAACGGCGCCTTGCCAAACGTAAAAAGAATTCAGAAGATTCCTAAAACGGATTGATCGCATAGCCCTCAGCCTGCAGCATCGCATGAGCGGTCATCGCCGAGAGCGCCATTTCCACGCCGGGCAGCAATTCGTCATTGTCGACCTCGTGATAGGCGGCGCTCTGGCCGCAAATAATGACGCGCACGCCCCGCTCAATCAGCGCGGCGATCAAAGGCGCGTTGGCGTTGTCGCCGCCAACCTCTTCACCGTAGTGACTGGCCACAGTCACATCATCGACCGCGCCGCCATGCACGACAATCGCGAGTTTCATCTTCTTCACCGGCACGCCAGCTCGCGCATGCATGTTGATGAACCGCGCGGCGGAAACAAATCCGCCATTGACGGCGCCCGCCTCGCCGCGCTGTTTCACATCAAAACTGGTTTTGAGCGTCATGCCTTTGGGGATATCAAAATCCGTTTCGATATCGGCGACGGGACCGAACTCTTCAATCACCGGCCCGGTGGTGAATGTCTCCTGCTGTGCAGCCGCCACAACGGGCGCAATCATCGCACACCCAAGAATGAGCGCGGATGCGAATTTCAATGATTTCATGCCGATTTCCTGTCTTTCAATCTGCGCGCGATGCTGGCGGCGCTGGGCGCAATCCGCCTATAAGGTTTGTTCAAAAGGAGTATCCGCCATGTCCGAACCGCTCGTCAAATCCGCCGTCACGAACGGCGTCGCCGAAGTGACGCTGAACCGCCCGGATGCGCTCAATGCGTTTACGCCGGACCTCCTCAAAGCGCTGATCGCTGCGATCAAGGAAGCCGAAGCGAATGCGCGAGTCATTGTGCTCGCCGGCGCCGGGCGCGCCTTTTCCGCCGGGGTCGATCTGAAGATGCTGCAGAACGCAACGTTCAAGAACGGCAAGGTCGATGACCTTTTCGATAATGTTTCTTTTGCTGCGGCCGACGCCATCCGCTTATGCGCCGTGCCGGTGATCGCGAAAGTGCACGGGTTCTGTTTCACCGGCGCTTTGGAAATGGCGCTGCACGCCGATTTCATCATGACCACCGCCGACACGAAATATGGCGACACCCACGCTAAATGGGGCCTGCGGCCAAGCTGGGGCATGAGCCAGAATCTCGCCCGCACCGTCGGCGTGCGCCGCGCGCGCGCGCTGTCGTACACCGCCGCGACCTTTACCGGCGCCGACGCGGAACGATGGGGCCTTGCTGTCGCCGCTTGTCCCGACATCGAAACCTTGAACGCGGAAACAACAAAACGGGCGCGCTCCATCGCTGAAGCCAGCCCCGGCGCCATCGCCGCCTATAAAGATTTGTATCGCCTGGCGGAGGAGAACCCGGCGCTTGAAGACGCGCTCAGCGAAGAACAGCGCCGCGACTATCCACAGATCACCGACACCATGGATCGCCTGAAAGGATTTGCGAAATCATGAGCGATGAACGCCCGCGCCTGATTGTCGACATCGTCTCCGACCCGGTCTGCCCCTGGTGTTATGTGGGCCTTAAATCCTTCCTGTTGGCGCGCGACCGCATCAAGGACCGCTTCATCGTCCTGCCGCGCATCCGCGCCTATCAGCTCAATCCCGACACGCCGCTCGAAGGCGTCGATCGCCGCGCCTATTACGCGAAAAAATTTCCCGACGAGAAACAGCGCGAAGCCATGAGCATGGAACTGAAAGCCGCCGCGCTCGGCGCCGGGTTCGTGTTCGATCCAGCCAAGCCCGAACATTTGCCCAATACCTTAAAAGCGCACCAGCTTATTCGCCTCGCCCATTTCGACGGCGCGCAGGAACGGCTCGCGCTGGCGCTCTATGCTGCGTTCTGGGACAAGGGCGCGGATATTGGCGACGAGGAAGTGTTGCTCGCGATCTCCAAAGAAGCAGGACTCGATCCCGATAACGCCCGCCGCGACCTGAACGATCCGAAAAGCGCCATGGAAGTCAAAACCGAGGCGGAGGCGTTTCGCGGGGCCGGGATTTCCGGCGTGCCGACCTATATCGTCAATGAACGCAATGGTTTCGCCGGGGCCATGCCGCCGGTCCGGCTCGCCGAAACTCTGGTTCAGGCGGCGGCGTTGAATTAGGTTTCGCGCGCGGCGCGAAATTCGCGTATGATGGCGCTATGACCTATTCGCTTCGCACCGCGGCCACCGCCCTTTCCGCCATCGCCCTTTTTGCATCGGCGCTCGCCGTCCTCGCGCCGCTCAGCGCCGCCCGGGCCGAGATTTCCGTCAGCAGCGCCGCCGAATTGCGCGATGCGGTCGACCGCGCCGGCAAGGGCGAGACCATTCTCATCGCCGCCGGGCGCTATGATCTCACCGACCTCAAACTGCCCCGCGACGTCACACTCAAGGGCGACGGCGAGGTGACGTTCTATTCCGCCCGCCCCACGGAAAAGGGCATTTTGAACCCGCTCTGGGATACATCGCTCCGCGTGGAGAACATCAAATTCACGGGCGCCCGCGCGCCTGACCTCAACGGCGCCGGCATCCGCCATGACGGCATGAACCTCACCGTGATCAACTGCGTCTTTGAAAACAACGAAGACGGCATCCTGGCCACCGGACAGGATGAGGGCGTGATCACCATCACCGGCTCAAAATTCATCAATAATGGCTATGGCGACGGCTATTCGCACGCGCTTTACGCCGCCGGCGGCCGCAGCCTCACCATCACCGCAAGCTCTTTCACCGGCACCCGCATCGGCCATCATGTAAAGACCCTGACGCCCGAGACAGTTATTACCGGATCGGCATTCGACGACGCCGACGGCCAGACCAGCTACTCCATCGACGCCACTCATGGCGGTACGGTGCGGATCACCGGCAACAGTTTCATCCAGGCCGCCGACGGCGATAACTCCTCGATCATCAATTATGATCAAACCCGCGGCGGCGTCGCCGAGGCGCTGATCATCACCGGCAACCGCTTCGTCAACCGCAACCGCAATGGCCGCCTGTTGCGAAACGATACAGACGTCGTCCCGCTTGTGGAGGGGAACGAAGTCATCAACGAAGCCGGCGGGCGGCTCGCCCTGGACTGACCGGCGCCCGGAAAAGCGCACGCCTTGGCAACAGTGCAACAAACCGTTTTAATTCCTTACAGTTTACTTAGCGCACTTGGCGCAGCCTTGACGGCAAGCCGGAGCTGTATTCTATTTCTGTCCCGCGACTTTGTTTTGCCCGACCTTTACGCGACCCCTTAGGGGTGACCGGCCTAAAGCTACGATCCCAAGACATGGTTGCCTACCCAATATCCGGGGTGGGAAACGCCTCGGAGCGAAGCCATGAATAGGAGATCGAAGAATGGCAACAGGCGCTGTAAAATGGTTCAACGCCACCAAAGGATTCGGCTTTATCGCCCCTGATGGCGGCGGTAATGACGTGTTCGTACACATATCGGCCGTAAAGGAAGCGGGCATGTCCGATCTGCAGGAAGGCCAGAAACTTTCCTATGACCTCGTCGAACAACGCGGGAAAACTTCCGCAGGCAATCTCAAAGCGATTTGAACTGCCAACTTTGTTTGAAACCGCCGTTGCTGGTCAGCGGCGGTTTTTTTGCGCCCGCTGTTCAAGCGCAATCGCCATTCTGTAAACGGATTAAAACCTGCGATTGTTGAGCATGCATTGCTTCCGCTGGAGGACGGGCTGCCTGCCGGTAGGAAGACCCGCCTCGAAGCTGAGTACGGAATACGACATGGGAAGCAAATGGCGGACCCGACAGGATTCGAACCTGTGACCTCTGCCTTCGGAGGGCAGCGCTCTATCCAGCTGAGCTACGGGTCCAGCAACAGGCAACGGGGTGTACGCGATCCGCGCCCGCCCGGCAAGGCGCGCAGGTTACAGGATCGAAAGCCTTCTTTTCGCCCCCTTGATGCGCCATGATCGGGATGCGAGATAAAGGGCGGCGGCGCGCTTCAAGACGCCCGCACTGACAGGCATTCCGGGCTGGCAAGGCCTGAGCGCAAGACCGAAAGGCGTAATCCATGACATTCCGCATTCACACCCTGATCGCTCCGCTGCTGTTGGCGGCCCTGTTTACGGCGGCAAGCGCCTTTCCCGCACTCGCCCAGGCTGAACCGGAACTCGCGTTGGAGGAAGAACTGGCGGCGCCGGAAGCGCAGCCTTCCGATCTCGCCGAGACAGCTACGCCAGCCATGTGGCGCGTTACGGACGCAGATTCTGAATATATCCTGATCGGCACATTTCACATTTTGCCTCCCGCGCTGAACTGGCGATCCGATTTGCTCGACGCCGCGTTCACCGACGCGGACGCCGTCTATTTCGAAGTCGATGCGAACGCGCCGGACGCGACCTCCAAGACTCTGAACACCGTGATGACGCAGGGATTCATCGCGCCCGGCGAATCGCTTGCCGCCAATCTGGAGACTCGCGACGCGGACAAGCTGCGCGATATTGTCAGGGAACTGAACCTGCCTTTCGCCGCCGTGGACACGATGCGGCCCTGGAATGCATTCCTAACCTTGAGCGTGCAGTTCATCATCAATCAGGGCTTCGAACCCGGCAACGGAGTCGACAGCGTCTTGCTGAAGGACGCGAAGGCCGCCGGCAAGGACGTCCGGTTCTTTGAAACCATTGAAGAACAGCTGGCTTTCTTTACCGGGCTTGAGCCGGAGGTTGAGAAAGACCTGCTGGTCATCACCATTCGCGACTGGGACGCACAGGCCGGCGCCTTCGGTGAGCTGTTCAATGCGTGGGCGAACGGCGACATTGACTATCTTGATACGCAAATGAACGAAGAGATGCGCGAACAGGCGCCGGAGGTCTATCAGCGCCTGATCGTCGATCGCAACATCGCCTGGGCCGAAGAACTCGGCGCAGCCCTCAAGAACGAATCCGGCAAAGGGCTGGTGGCCGTGGGCGCCGCGCATCTGGCGGGCGAAGAATTTTCCGTGCCCGCCCTGCTTGCGGCGAAGGGCTATGAGGTAGCGCGGTACGGCGTAGACGGATCCTTGGAAGAGGCCGCAGACGTCATGCCGGAAGCAGCCAACGACAACGAGCCTTTGGAGTAAGGCGCGCGGGTTAGACGTCCAGCGCCGCTGACAGCGCGTTCGACTGGATGAACTCGCGGCGCGGCTCGACAATGTCGCCCATCAGCCGCGAGAAGATGTCGTCGGCGTCGTCAGCCTCCTTCACCTTCACCTGCAGCAAGACGCGCGCTTCCCTGTCGAGCGTGGTCTCCCAGAGCTGTTCGGGGTTCATTTCGCCAAGACCCTTGTAACGCTGGAAAGACAGCCCCTTTTCCCCGGCGGCGCGCGCGGCGCGCAACAGGCTGTTGGGGCCCGTCACCGTGACGCGCTGATCCTTGCGCGTCCATTTCGCCGGTTTGTCGAACGCATCGGCGAGGCCTTCCATGCCGGCCTGAACCTTTTTCGCATCCGCCGACATCAGCATGTCGCGCGACAAAGCATGCCGCTCGGCGACGCCGCGCAGTTCGCGGTCAAACACATAGCCGCCCTCGCCGTCGGGCGCGCCTTTCCAGCCGCGCTCAAATTCATCGGCCACCATGTCGAGACGTTCGGCGACCTTGTCCGCCAGCGCTTGTCCTGCATCGCCGTCCGGGGCCTCTGAAAGCGCGCGGGCCAGCGCCGCCTGAACGATGATGTCGCGATTGAAGCGCAGCGGAAACTCATTGATGGAATCGCGCACCTTGCGCGCGCGCGCCACCAGATCACCAAGATCCGTTCCGAAGATCGTCTCGCCATTGTCGAGCACCAGCGACGCCTCGGTGATGCCTTCCGCATAAAGATGGTCTTCCAGCGCCTTGTCGTCGAGCAGATATTGCTCAGACTTTCCGCGCGCCACTTTGTAGAGCGGCGGCTGGGCGATGAACAAATGACCTCGCCGGATGAGTTCCGGCATCTGGCGGAAAAAGAAGGTGAGCAACAGCGTGCGGATATGCGCGCCATCGACATCGGCGTCGGTCATAATGACGATCTTGTGGTAACGCAGCTTGTCCGGATTGAAATCATCGCGGCCAATGCCGGTGCCGAGCGCGGTAATAAGCGTGCCGATCTCCTGACTCCCCAGCATCTTGTCGAAGCGGGCGCGCTCAACATTGAGAATTTTCCCGCGCAAGGGCAGCACCGCCTGATTTTCGCGGTTACGCGCCTGTTTCGCTGAACCGCCGGCGGAATCGCCCTCGACGATGAAAAGTTCCGACTTCGCCGGGTCGCGTTCCTGACAGTCGGCGAGCTTGCCGGGCAACGACGCCACATCGAGCGCCGATTTACGCCGGGTCAGTTCGCGCGCCTTGCGCGCCGCTTCGCGCGCGGCGGCGGCTTCAGCGATTTTCGTGACGATGCGACGGCCCTCGGCCGGGTTTTCCTCAAACCATTCGCCAAGCTTTTCGCCCACCGCGCCTTCGACCACCGGACGCACCTCGGACGAGACGAGCTTGTCCTTTGTCTGCGAGGAGAATTTCGGATCCGGCACTTTCACCGAAAGGACGCAGGTCAATCCTTCACGCGCGTCATCGCCAGTGAGCGATACCTTTTCTTTTTTCGCGATGCCGGTCGTTTGTGAATAGTTGTTGATGACCCGGGTCAGCGCCGCGCGAAAACCGGCGAGATGGGTGCCGCCGTCGCGCTGGGGAATGTTGTTGGTGAAGCACAGGACTTTTTCGTGATAGCTGTCGTTCCACCACATGGCGACATCGACGGTGAGGCCGTCGCGTTCCGAGGTGAAGGAAATCGGCGCGGAGATCAGCGGCGACTTGGCATTATCAAGATAGCGCACAAACGCCTCAAGCCCGCCATCGTAAATCATCTCCTCCGTGCGCGTTTCGACGTGCCGTTTGTCGATCAGCCGAATGGCGACGCCGGAATTGAGGAACGCCAACTCGCGAAGACGGTGTTCAAGCGTATCGAAATCAAACTCTGTGCCGGTGAATATCTTGTCTGAGGGCAGGAACGTGATTTCCGTTCCGGTCCCGGTTGAATCGCCGACAACCTCGAGATCTTTTTCCGGCTCGCCCATGTTGAAGCGCATGAAATGTTCTTTGCCGTTGCGGCGGATGCGCAACTCCAGCGTTTCCGACAGTGCGTTGACAACGGAAATGCCAACGCCATGCAGGCCGCCGGACACCTTGTAGGAATTCTGATCGAATTTTCCGCCCGCATGGAGCTGGGTCATAATCACTTGCGCCGCGGAAACGCCTTCCTCGGTGTGGATCGCAGTCGGAATGCCGCGGCCATTATCGGTCACCGTGACCGAACCGTTCTCGTTGAGGATAACCTCAACCGTGTCGCAATAACCGGCCAGCGCCTCATCAATGGAGTTGTCGACGACTTCGTAGACCATGTGGTGGAGGCCCGAGCCGTCGTCGGTGTCGCCAATATACATGCCCGGACGCTTGCGAACGGCGTCGAGACCTTTGAGCACTTTAATGGAGTCGGCGCCGTACTCTTCTTGCGGCGCGGCGGTGTTCGCCATGGGACTTTTCTTTCTTTATTACGTCAATCGTTTTTCATGTACGGCGCCGCCGGCAACATCAAAGTGCTGAGCGCGCGAACCCCAGGCTTCAAACAGGGATTGATCCGTTCCCGTCATAAATGCCTGAAAACCAAGCTCGTCGAGAATCGCGAACAGGCTTGCGCGCCGGTCCGGGTCGAGATGGGCGGCGATTTCATCAAGCAGCAAAATCAGCGGCGCGTCCGGCTCGCCAAGGCTCAATGCGCGCGCATTGGCGAGCACGAGACCGATCAGCAGCGCTTTTTGTTCGCCGGTGGAGCAAAGCCGCGCGGCCCGCCCCTTGGCGCGATGGCTGACCTGCAGATCGCTGCGATGGGGGCCCGTCAGCGCGCGTCCGGCTTCCATATCGCGGCGGCGCTTGAGGCGCAGGGTTTCAGCGAACTCCTGTTCAACCTCATCGCGCCGCGCCGCGCCCAGCGCCGTTTCAAGATCCCCATCAAGCGCGATATCCGCTTCCGGGAACACGCATTCTCCCGACGTCACTTCAGCTGCCTGCAGGCGCGAGACCATAGCGCAGCGCGCAAGCGCAATCGCCGCACCGGCCTCCGCCATCTGGCTTTCCACCGCCGAGAGCCATTCCTCGTCGCGGCCGCCTTCGTCCAATAATCTCTGGCGCTGGCGCATGGCCTGTTCATAGGCGTTGGAGCGGCGTCCATGCGCTGGATCATGGGCCAGCGTCATGCGGTCGAGAAAGCGGCGGCGCTCGCCGGCGCCTTCCATGAACAGCCTATCTTGCGCCGGCGTCAGCCACAGAAAGCGCAAATGGTCGGCAAATGCGCCGGGCCCGGATGCGTCGCAATCATCGATCCGGCAAATGCGCCGCGCCGGATTGACGGACGTTGCGCCAACGCCGAAACGCCGCTCATCTTCGCCGTCATCGACGCGCGCCGACACCGCCCAGCCGCCATCGCCATCAAGGCGCGGCAATTCATCAAGCCGCGCGCCGCGAACGCCGCGCCCCGGCCCGAGCAGCGAAATTGCTTCGAGAATATTGGTTTTGCCCGCGCCATTGGCGCCGGAGAGCGCGGCAGGCCGGCCGTCAAAGTCAATTTCGGCGCGCGTATAAGAGCGGAAATCGGTGATGGTGAGACGCGTGATGCGCGCGCGTTTGCGCTGCGCTTGCGGCGCCGCCTCATCCCAGATTTTGACTGCAGCTTCGCTCAACGACTTACACCCGCAACGGCATGAGAACGTAAAGGGCGCGTTCGTCTTCTTCATCGACAATCACTGTCGGCGAAGACGGATCAGCAAGACGGAAGGTCGCTGTTTCGCCATCGACCTGTTGCGCCACGTCCAAAAGATAGCGCGCATTGAACCCGATCTCCAAAGGATCGCCGCCATAATCGACCGACAATTCTTCGAGCGCTGAGCCCGCTTCCGGATTGTTCACCGCCAGCCGCAACCGGTCAGCCTCAAGCGCGAGTTTCACGGAACGGGTGCGATCGGCGGAAACCGTCGAGACGCGATCCACCGCCTGCGCGAAATCCTTGGTCTCGACGCGCAGGATATTGGAATTCCCTTTCGGGATGACGCGTTCATAATCCGGGAACGAGCCGTCGATCAGTTTCGACGTCAGATAGCCTGCGCCAAAACCGAAGCGGATTTTTGCGGGCGAGACGGAAATTTCCACGTTCTCCTCGGCGTCTTCGAGCAGCCGCCCGAGTTCGGCGATGGCTTTGCGCGGCACGATCACGCCCGGCATCGCCGCCGCGCCGTCGGGCAGCGGCGCATCGATGCGCGCCAGGCGATGGCCATCGGTCGCTGCTGCGCGCAACGCTGGCTTATCGCCGTCATTGAAAGCGTGCAGATAAACGCCATTCAGATAATAGCGCGTTTCTTCCTGCGACATGGCGAAGCGCGCCTTGCCGAGCAGGCGGCGCAGATCGGAAGTCGGCATGGAAAATTTCGTTTCGAGATCATCGGTCGAAAGGCTCGGGAAATCATCTTCCGGCAGAACCGCAAGCGCAAATTGCGAACGGCCCGACGACACCTGAAGCCGCCCCTCTTCAGTGGAAAGCTCCAGCCTGACCTGCGCGCCGTCGGGCAAACGCTTGACGATCTCGAACAGGGTCAGCGCCGAGACTGTCGTCGCGCCCTTTCCGGCGACATCGGCCGGCGCCTCTTCGGAGATTTCAATGTCGAGATCCGTCGCCGTCAGCGTCAGCACGCCGCCCTGCGCCTGCAGCAGCACATTGGACAAGATCGGAATGGTGTTCCGACGCTCCACAACGCTTTGCACATGCCCCAGCGCCTTGGAAAGGGCTGACCGTTCTATCGTAACTTTCATGCAGAATGCTCTCTCGAAATGATGCCTGACATCGGCATTGCGGCGACGGGGGCAGCGACAGGGGCGACGACCCGGATGACACCCGGCGTAACCGCCGGAGGGTGTGACAGGCGCCGCAACCGGCGTCTGAAAACGCCTCCTGATCCGGAGCTTCAACGCCGTTGCAAAGCGGCGGGAAGAGGACGAATCGAGAGGCGAAAAACCCTTGCGCATTATAGCCGAAACAGCCCTGAAAAAGCTAGCGCCGGCGCGTATTTCGCGCGCCGGCGCCGGGCCTTTACGGAACTGTTTTCACAGTGGTTTTTTTCGCCTCGCCGAAGCCCTGAAATTAGCCTTCCAGCGCCTCGCGAATCCGCTTCACGCCATCCTGAAACGCCTTGTCGCGTTCCATCAGCGCCTGCGCCCGGCGATAGGACGACATAACCGTCGTGTGATCGCGTTTCATGGCTTTTCCGATGCGCGGGAAGGACTCTTTCAAAACCTCCCGGGCGCACCAGACGACAGCGTGGCGGGCGCGAACGATGCGCTGCGGCTGCGCCCTGCCGGTCATGTCTTCCAGCTTCAGTCCGAACGCCTCAGCCCCGGCGGCGATGGCATCCTCAATCGTGGCGGCGCGGCGGCGGTCATCGAGCCTGGATTTGAGGACGGATTTCGCATCCTCAAGCTCGACCACGACCTGCTCCGACCCATACATCAGCAATAGCTGATTGAGCGCGCCAATGGTCTCGCGCGTGCTCTGGGTGAAGGTTCGGGCTATGTAAGCGAGCGCTTCTTCGGACACGCCGCACGCCGCCGGGCTTTGCGCCACGCGTTTTTTCAGCACCGACATCCGCAAACTTTCATCCCCCGGGTGGATCGGCGCGCAAATGCCGCCAGCGAGACGGTCTGCAAGGCGCTGATTGATGCCCGCTTCCGCCAGCTTGGCGGGCGGAAGTTCTCCGGCGATGACAACCTGTTTGCCGCTGTCGAGCGCTGCGTCGATCACGATAAGTAACTCCTCCTGTGTGCGATTTTTACCGTTGAGAAAATGAATATCGTCAAAGCCTAAAAACCCGTGCGCCAGCAGAGATTTGTGCAACGCTGCTGTCGCGTTTGACCAAACTGCGCTGACGCAAGCGTTGGACAAATTATTGTACGTCACATAACCGGCGGCGCCGCGACGTTCATCCTGAAGCCATGCATGCGCAATCGCCTGCAGCAGATGCGTCTTGCCGACGCCGGACGGGCCGTAAAAATAAATCAGTTCGCGGGCGCGGCCTTCGGACAGAGCCTCCTGCGCAGCCGCCCACGCGATCCGATTAGACCCATCGACCGCGAAAGAGTCAAATGTGCGGCGCGGATCGAGCGGCGTCGCCAGATCGTCAAACGCCGCCTCCTTGGCCTCTTTGGGACCACGCGTTTTTACGGCGGGCGCTGCAGCGATCTCGGCGGCGCGCTGTTCTTCCTGCGCATCGACGCGCGCGGCGTGCGCGCTCAGGTTATTCTTCCAGACAGTGAGCTGCATCTTGTTAAACGGGCCCACTTCCTTGCGCCACGTCTCCGCCAACACTGGAAAAAACCGGTGATCCAGCATGTCGCGCTTGGCTTCCGACGCTGTCGACAGCGTGACGCAACCCTTGCTGTAGTTTTCAAGCCCGAGATCTTTAAACCATGAAAAGTATTTTGCGTCGCCCACGCGCACGCGCAATGCCGAATGATACCGCTTGAACAATTCTGATTGAGACTCCCGCCCGCCCAGTTCGTTTTCGTTTTGCATGTTTGAAACCGCCCGAATTTTGAAGTCAAATCCCCCGCATGCGCGCACCGCGAATAACGCAGCACGACGCAACGATCCTCTTCAACAATGTTGTTTTTATCGCCCGGCCTGAAGCGCCGGAATGTTACTTGCCGGGTTCTAAGTAAGGAGAGCAGCGAAATCCATCATATCAATATTATGATACGGAAATGAAAGAGAGCCGCCGCTTGTCATGTTAAATGTCCCCGACTTTTCAAAGCCAAAAGCGTGCCTACGCAGCAGCCACTCGTGAGAGCCGAAGCGGCCAACCAAAACACTTACCAAACTGAAACTGATTGCTCGGAAATTCGTCCGTGCGCGTCATATATCGACAAAGCCTAGCATAGTTAATCTAAAGGTTGCTGGTCAAGCGTTAGATTCCCGTTTGTGGCATTTTTTTTACGGTGATTCACTCGGCGAAACGCTAAAGAAAATCACGCCTACAGCAAAAACAAATCGTTACAGTTTGAAACGTACAAAATGACCGAAGCGCATTTTATGCAGATGCATGTTGTGCGCACCACACTACACAAACTTAATCAAAAAATAAAACGTAAAAACAAAAAAGCGCCCGCAAAATTGCGAGCGCGTTTTTAGATGCAAAGAAAAAAATCGGCAACGCGATCGGTTACGCAGCGAGCGCTTTAATGCGCGACGACAGGCGAGACAATTTGCGTGAAATTGTTTTCTTCGGGAACACGCCCTTGGTGACCGCGCGATGCAGTTCAGGTTGCGCGTTTTTGAACGCAGCCTCGGCGTCGCTTTTGTTACCGCCGGCAATGGCTTCTTCCACTTTGCGCAGGAAAGTTCTGACGCGCGACCGGCGCGCTTTGTTCACTGCGGTGCGGCGCGCAATCTTGCGAACCATTTTCTTGGCGGATGCTGTGTTAGCCATGTATCGTCACTCAATCTGAATTTTGCCGCCGCTGCGACCTCCGGCCGTCGGCGCGAGCGGCGGTGTATAGACCTCGGGTCCGGGGGCGTCAACACGCGATTGCGCCTTATTTTGCGCTATTTTCAGCGCTGGCATCGGGGGCAGAAAAAGGTCGATCGGCCGCTCTGCACAATCCGTTTGATCGGGCCGCCGCAGCGGCGGCATGGCGCATCGCACCGGTCGTAAACGTCAAAGCGGAGCTGGAAATATCCAAGCGCGCCATCTGTAGCCGCGAAATCCTTCAGGGTCGATCCGCCGGCCTCAATGGCGTCTCGCAACACAGCGACGATCTCGGCGTAAAGCTGGCCGCAGCGCTTGCCGGAAACCGACCCCGCCTTACGCCGCGGGGCTATCCCCGCCCGGAACAGCGCCTCGCAGACATAGATATTGCCGAGCCCCGCCACGACCCGCTGGTCGAGAAGGGCGGTCTTGATCGGCGCAGATTTGCCGCTGAGAGCCGCTTTCAGCACCGCTGGCGAAAAGCCATTGCCCAGCGGTTCTGGGCCCATCCCCTTGAAATGGCGGCAGGTCTCGAGGCCGCCCGCGATCGCCAGATCCATAAACCCGAACCGGCGTGGATCATTATAGGTCACCAGCGCCGGGGTCGGCCCTTCCAGCGTAAACACGACATGATCATGTTTCGGATCGCCATCCTGGGCCTGGACAAACAGCCCCGGCCGGCCGCGCGCCGCCCCGGCGATGGTGAACCGGCCAGACATGCCGAGATGCATAATCAGGCTCTCGCCGCTGGCGAGGCGAGCAATCAGATATTTTCCGCGCCGGTCGAGCTGTTCGATCCGCTGCCCCGTAAGGCGCGCAGCAAAGCCGTCAGGAAAGGCGAAACGCAGGTCAGGCCGCCGCGCCTCCACTGAACGGATCAGAGCGCCCTCCATGACCGGCGCCAGTCCGCGCCTGACTGTTTCAACTTCGGGCAATTCAGGCATCGGATTGCGGTCCGGTCATGGGCGGCGCCTTATGCTTATAGTTAACCCATTGCTGCATCAAACAAATTGACCTCTGCGAGTCTGGCACGGTAGCGTCGGCCATCAACTGTAGGGGCGAATGACTGACATGGATCTCACTGCGCTGCGGGCGCCTGAGACCACGCTGCCGGCGAATGCCGCAAATGTCTCAGATGAAAGGGGACGCAATGCATAGTTCATGGTTAAAGCCATCAACTTCGGCAACCCTCCGGCGCTTGCTTGCCATATTTGTATGGGCGCTCGCAGCAACACCATTATCAGCCACCCCGAACCCCAACGAAACTGTCGATACAATCTCAGTTGAAGATACGGCAAGCGTGGCTTTGAATCGCTTGAAAGAGCTGGAGGGAACATGGCGCATCGCCGATCGTGAAGATCATCCCCTTCGAATAAGCTTTTATCAAACCGCTGGCGGCGGCACGCTGGTCGAGTCGTGGGAAGTGAATGGCCGATCGCATTCGCTGACAATCTACCACCGTGATGGGAATACCCTGCTTGCGACACATTATTGCCCGCAAGGCAATCAGCCGCGAATGGAGCTGGAGAAAAGCGAAGACGGGCAGATACGCTTTGCCTTTCGGGACGTGACCGACCTCGATGCGCAAAAGGAACAGCACCAGCACGATTTGGCTTTTGATTTGGAAGCCGCCGACCGGATCATCCGCAGTGAACATTACAGGGATGGCGATGGGAATATGCACCCTTCAAAATTAATGCTGGGCCGGGCCCCCAACGAGTAAACGCGTGGGGCGGCATGGCTGCGCCTGGACTCATTGATGCCGGCTTCGGGCCTTGCGATGGCGGTACTTCACGCAGCATGGTTAACCCGTTGCCGCATCTGACAAATTGACCTCGGCGAGTTTTACAGGGTAGCCTCACTCATCAACGGGAGGGGCAAATGACTGACATGGATCTGGCCGCGCCGCGGGCGCCGGAGGCGCCGCTTGCGGTGAAAAACACATCCAGCATCCCGCCGATGCTGTGGATCGGGTTTTACACCACCCTGCTCAATATCGTGACCCTCACTTTGTTCCGTTTCTGGGGGCGAACCCATTTTCGCCGCCGCCTGTGGTCGGACACCAGCGTCGGCGGCGAGCCGCTGGAATATACCGGCAAGGGGCTGGAACTGTTCATCGGCTTCTTCATCGCCATCTTCACACTGATGCTGCCTTTTGTCGGCTTCATCCTTGCGGGGCAGCTGTTTCTGGGGCCGGAGCTGTTGGCCGCGCTGCTGATCCCGCTCTACCTCTTCATGTTCTTCATCTTGGGCGTCGCCATCTATCTCGCCCGTCGGTACCATCTGTCGCGCACGAAACTTCGCGGCATCCGCTTCGCCCAGACCGGATCGGCGCTGGGCTATGGATGGGCGGTGCTGGGATACACGCTTTTGACCGGCATCACCTTCGGCTGGTTTGGCCCGGCGGCGCGCATCCGGCTTTCCCGCAAATTGTGGAACGGGGCGTGGTTCGGCAGCGAGCGTTTTCATTTCGAGGACACGCCGGAGGCCCTTAGGGAACCCGTTTATGCAAGCTTCGCCGTCGCATGGCTCGGCTCCATTGTCGCCTATGGCGTCTGGGCGTTCTGGTTTTTCACCAATTTTGGCGCCTCGATCGAAGAAACCGGCGCCGCGCCGGACATCGAATTTATCATCGCGCTCTACACATCGATGATTCCGCTGATCATTATCATCGGTATTTTTGTCTGCTGGCATGAGGCGGTGATGATCCGCAGGATCGTCAAAAGCCTGAACGTCGCCGGCGCGAGATTATCAAACCGCATCAGCACGTTCGATGTTCTGGAACTGGCGGTCACCAACGTGCTGCTGCTGATCTTCACGCTCGGCTTCGGCTTCATGGCGGTCCAGATGCGGGTCTGGAAACGCATCGCCAACCGCATGGGCGTCGATGGCGATATCGACTTCTCAAGGATTGAGCAAACGACGGAAGCGGCGCCGAAGCAGGGCGAAGGCCTCGCTGACGGGCTCGACATCATCTCGAACTTCTGATGGAGAGCGCTGCGACTTTCGACGCCAGGTATTTTGACGGCAAAAGCGGTCATGCGCAGACGGCAAGCGTGCGCGTTGGCCGCGACAGCCTCTTGATCGACGCTGAGCGCGAAGCGGTTGAGTGGCGTTATTCAGACATCACGCTTGGCCCGAAAAACGACGTCGAGATCCGTCTCGGCAATCGCAAATATCCGGATGCGGCGCTGATCCTGCCCGCATCGGCGCACGAAGCCTTGGACAACGCAGCGCCGGACGTGTTTTCAGGCGCCCATGAGCGCAAAAAGATGACAGCGCTGGTGGCGGCGCTGGTGTTTGGCGCCGGAATCGTCACCGCCGGCATATTTTTCGGCGTGCCGGCGATTTCCGGTCCGCTCGCAGAACGCACGCCAAAGGATCTTGAAATCCAGATCGGTGAAAACCTCGCTGCGCAGATCAACACCTTCCTGAAGCCGTGTGACAATGAAGCCGCGCTGGCGCAAATCACGCCGGTGATCGACGACCTCGCTGTCAAAGGCGATGTCGGTTTCCCGATCCGGTTTCAGTTCGTGCGCGCGGCGGCGCCGAACGCGATGGCCTTGCCCGGCGGGCAAGTGATGGCGACATCAGGCCTGCTCGACGCCGTTGAGGGCGATCAGGAAGCGTTCCTCGCCGTCATCGCCCATGAGCTCGGTCACGTTCGCGCCCGCGACGGCATGCGCGCCGTCTATCGCAATGCCGGGCTCGGCGCCGCGCTTGAGATCATCACCGGCGGATCGGGCGCCGCACAACAGGCGGTGCTGGTGGGCGGCCAGTTGAGCCAGCTTCGCCATACGCGCGTTCAGGAAACGGCCGCCGACGAGACCGCCATGGAAATCCTCGCCGCCGCCGGTCACGACCCGGCTTCGCTGGCGCGGGCATTCAGGGCGATCACGAGTCACGATTTTGACGCGGAAGACCGCGACAAAAAGCAAGGCAAAAAAGCGCGCGAACTGCCGACCTGGCTGCGCACTCATCCTGACACCGATGCGCGCATTGAAGCGTCGTTAGCGCGGCAATCGTCGCCCGGCCCGCTGCCGCTGACAGTGGAGGAATGGAACGCCGTTGCAGCCGCCTGTCCGGCGAAAGACGAAGAGAACGATAAGTCCTGACTCAAAAACCCCCGGCCTTGCGACCGGGGGTTTGAGTTTCGTCAGGAAAAACAGGGGTTCGGTTATTCCTTGCCCTGTTTTTCTTTCAGCGCCGCGCCGAGAATATCGCCGAGCGACGCGCCGGAATCGGCCGAGCCATACTGCTCGACAGCTTCTTTTTCTTCCGCAACCTCACGCGCCTTGATCGACACGTTGATGCGGCGTGTTTTGGAATCGATTGTGGTGACGCGGGCGTCGATCTTGTCGCCGATGGCGAAACGCTCAGGGCGCTGCTCGCTGCGGTCTTTCGAGAGATCGGACTTGCGGATGAACGCTTTCGGACCGTCGGAGCCGCCGATCTGAACCTCAATGCCGCCGCTTTCGATGGCGGTGACGGTGCAGGTAACGTCCGAACCGCGGCCGATGTCTCCGATCGAGTCCATCGGGTCGGACCCGACCTGTTTGACGCCGAGCGAAATGCGCTCTTTTTCGGGATCAACATCAAGCACTTTAGCCTGAACGACCTGGCCTTTATGGTAATCCTTGATCGCTTCCTCGCCGGAGCGATTCCAGTCGAGATCGGAAAGGTGGACCATGCCGTCCATCTCTTCGTTCAGTCCGACAAACAGACCGAACTCGGTGATGTTCTTGATCTCGCCTTCGATCATCGAGCCGATCGGGTGTTCTTCAGCGAAGCGCTCCCACGGATTGTCGGCGCACTGTTTCAGACCGAGAGAAATGCGGCGCTTGGTTTCGTCAACCTCTAGCACCATCACTTCGACTTCCTGAGACGTCGAAACGATCTTGCCAGGATGCACGTTTTTCTTCACCCAGCTCATTTCGGAGACATGGACGAGGCCTTCGATGCCGTCTTCCAGTTCAACGAATGCGCCGTAGTCGGTGATGTTCGTGACCTTGCCCGAGAACTTCGCGCCAATCGGGTATTTCGCCGCGACGCCTTCCCACGGATCGGGCGAAAGCTGCTTGATGCCGAGTGAAATGCGGTGCGTTTCCGGATTGATCTTAATGATCTTGACACGGATGTTGTCATTCACGCCCAGCACTTCTGACGGATGATTGACGCGCGACCATGACATGTCAGTGACGTGCAGAAGGCCATCAACGCCCGGCGCGAGTTCAACGAATGCGCCATATTCGGTGATGTTCTTGACAATGCCTTCGCGTTCATCGCCCTCATTCAATTCCTTGACGACTTCCTGACGCTGTTCGGCGCGATCTTCTTCAAGGATGGCGCGGCGCGAAACGACGATGTTGCCGCGGCGTTTGTCCATCTTCAGAATGCGGAAGGGCTGCGGGATGTTCATCAGCGGGCCGGCATCGCGCACTGGGCGGATATCCACCTGGCTGCCTGGCAGGAACGCAACAGCCCCGCCGAGATCGACGGTGAAGCCGCCTTTGACGCGATTGAAAATTTCGCCATCGACACGCTCGTTCTTTTCGAACGTTCTTTCGAGACGATCCCAAGCTTCTTCGCGGCGTGCTTTCTCGCGGCTGATCACGGCTTCGCCATTGGCGTTTTCAACGCGCTCGACGAAAACTTCTACCGTGTCTCCGACTTGAAGATTGGCGGGCTTGCCGGGCTGGGAAAATTCTTTGAGGGCGACGCGCCCTTCGGTCTTGAGACCGACATCGATCACCGCGACGTCTTTTTCGATGGCGGTGATTTTGCCTTTGACGACCGTTTCTTCAAAATCCTGGCGGCCGACGAGGGAGGCTTCAAGCATTTCCGCGAAATCGTCGCGGGACGGGTTAAGAGTTTCAGACACGAGTGTCACATTCTCCAGTTTTCAGCTTTATGTGCCGACCGGTTTGTCCGGTGGTCTTTCCGGCGGGTTGGCCCGCCAGACAAATGAGCCGAGTTTGTGTTATAGCAGCGCAATTCCGGGGCAAACGGACACAAAAACACGTTTTCAAAAAAACCTCGGCGAGGGCTGAATGTCAGCCGCAGCGCCGGAAAACGCCGTCTACCACGCGGCGCGCCGCCGCGAAGGCCGCGTCTATAGACAAATGAGTCGTATCTAGCAACTCCGCATCAGCCGCCGCCGTCATGGGCGCGTCATCACGGGCGGCGTCGCGCGCATCCCGCTCCAGAAGGTCTTGATAAATATCAGCTTCGAGCAGATCCGGCCGGGCCGGGACCAGTTCCAGCCAGCGTCGATGGGCGCGCACCCTGGGGCTCGCCGTGACGAAGAACTTCACCGTGGCGTCAGGACAGACCACCGTGCCGATGTCGCGCCCGTCGAGCACGGCTCCGGGCGCGCCTTTGGGCGGGCGCAAGGCATAACGACGCTGGAACTCCAGCAGCGCCGCCCGCACGCCGGTATTGGCCGCCACCACGCTGGCCGCTGCGCCCACCTCTTTGGTGCGGATATCGACGCCAGAGATTTTGTCGACCGAATAGTCCTTCGCAACGCGCGTCGCTGCAGCCGCATCGGCCGGATCGCCGCCATCCTTCAGCACCAGCCAGGCGACGCCGCGATAAAGCGTGCCAGTGTCGAGATGGGCGAGCCCGTAATGATCGGCGAGCAGACGCGCCAGCGTGCCCTTGCCGGAAGCGGCTGGGCCGTCGAGCGCGATCACCATGGCGGAAGTCCCGGGAGCGTTGTCCATCGGGAGTGGAGTTATGCGCATGCCTGCAGCTATGGCAAGGCGCAATCTCAAACAGCGGCGATTTCCGCGCCAAGCTCCGCCATCAGGTCGAAAAACTCCGGAAAGCTTGTGGCGATCATCGAGCAGTCGTCAATTTCCACAGGCTTGTCGCTCGCGAGCCCCGCGACCAGAAAGCTCATGGCGATGCGGTGATCGTGGTGGGTCTTGATCGCCGCGCCGCCTTTGAGGTTTTGTCCCTTGCCGCGCACGCGCAGCCAGTCCGGTCCGCTCGCGACGTCTCCGCCGCATGCGGCCAGTCCCGATTCGACACAGGCGATGCGATCGCTTTCCTTCACCCGCAATTCTTCAAGACCGTGCATCATGGTTTCGCCATGCGCATGCGCGGCGACAACCGACAAAATGGGATATTCATCAATCATCGACGGCGCGCGGCTCGCCGGAACCTCCACCCCGCGCAGCACGGAATGCCGCGCACGGATATCCGCCACCGGCTCGCCATTTTGCGTGCGCTGGTTTTCAAACGAAATGTCAGCGCCCATTTCGCGCAACGTGTCGTAAAACCCGGTGCGCAACGGATTGACCAGCACGCCCGTAACAGTGATGTCGGAATTGGGGGTGATCAGCGCAGCCGCAACAGGAAAAGCCGCAGAAGACGGATCGCCCGGCACGGTGATAGAACATCCCTTCAACTTCTGACCGCCAGCAAGCTCGATAAAGCGCCCGCCTTCGCCGTCATCGGACATGGAAAGCTCTGCGCCGAATGCAGACAACATCCGTTCCGAATGATCGCGGCACAGCACCGGCTCGTGAATGCGGGTCACGCCGTCAGCGCCAAGCCCCGCCAGCAGGATCGCGGACTTTACTTGCGCCGAAGGCGTCGCCAGCCGCACGGAAATCGCCGATAGCGGCACATTGCCGGCAATCCGGACCGGAAGCCGTCCGCCGCGCGCCTCAGCTTCGGCGCCCATCAGCCGCAACGGTTCAAGCACCCGGCCCATGGGCCGGGACCGCAGGGAGACATCGCCGTCAAACAGCGACGCCACCCGGGCGCCCGCAACCGCCCCCATGATCAGCCGCACGCCGGTTCCGGAATTGCCAAGATAAAGGGCTTTTTCAGGCGCGCGCCATTCTGCGCCAATGACCCGCCAGCCGGCGCCGTCACGCTCAATGTCCGCCCCGAGCGCGCGCATCGCCGCTGCGCTGCGCAAGACGTCATCCGCCTCCAATAACCCGGCAATGCGCGTTTGCCCCGCAGCCATTGCGCCAAGGATTAAAGCCCGGTGCGAAACTGATTTATCGCCGGGCGCCACGACCGATCCGCCCAGCGGCCCGCCGCGCCTCGCCCCTGCCCGGCCGCCAAAAGCGCGCCCGCTCATGGACCGTCCTGCCTTCGCCTTCGTCGCCGCCATTCGCAGTGCCCGCTTGTTGGTCCCGCCGCAAACGGGCTCAATCCTTTTGACACCAGGCCTTAGCCGTGGCAACAGGTCCGCTTTCACCAGATATTCCACTTACGATCGGCACTAAATCCATGACGAAACCTGAACTTGGCGTGAAGCGCGACTGTCCGGAATGCGGCTCCCGCTTCTACGATCTCAACAAGGAACCGGCGCATTGTCCGAAATGCGAGCATGAGTTCGTCCCTGAAGCGCTTTTGAAACCGCGCCGGGCTCGCAAGGAAGAAGAAGAGGTTGCGCCCGCTGCCAAACCGACGAGCAAGGAAACCTCGCTCGAAACTGCTGAGAAAGAAAAGCTCGCGGCGAAATCCAACCGCCGCCCGGCGCTGGATGAAGACAGCGACGAGGAAGAAGATGATGACGAACTGGCGGGTATCGGCGATATCGATGTCGATATCGATGATGACGACGAAGAAGACGACGACAGCCTTCTGGACGACGACGACGATGACGACATGACGGCGATCGTCAAAAGCGGCGGCGACGACGAAGACTAAAGCAAGCGCCCATTAGGGCAGTTTTGATCTTGCGCCGGCGGAACGGCGCCGATACGTTCCGCCGCTCGCAAATCGCCCGCGACCGGGCGGAGACCACAGCGGAGCGCTCCCCAAAGCGCCCGCGCCAGAGTTGGGGCTATAGCTCAGTTGGGAGAGCGCTTGCATGGCATGCAAGAGGTCGTCGGTTCGATTCCGACTAGCTCCACCATTTCTCTTAAAATCGAACCTTCAGTTTGGTTTTTAGTTTTCGGACAAATATCGAACGGGTTTGATATTTGTCCTTGGGGCTCCACCTTTTTCTGCTCTCCGATAAACAGCCTCACGACGTGCAATTTTGCGCTGGGCTGCAGAGCTGCACTTTAATCGACTTTCGCGGCCAGCGTGTCGCCTGATCACGAAAGCTGATCGGTGGAATCACTATGCGGCTAAGCCGCGAACTGTATTGATACGTGATCTCGCCAACCAGAATGGATGCGCCCGGATCTATCAGCGTCGATACCGGAAGGCCTTCATAAGCCGCGCCTTTGACGTAAGGCTGCGCGCCGGCATTATCGCGACTCCAGTGCACGACCGGATCGCCATCTTCATCGACTGTCACGCTGACGAGACGGATATCCATCGGCGCGCCGTCATCATCGATGATCTGCTCAATGCCGCCGAAAAGATCGTCTGCATCCGAAATCAGCAGATTGGTTTCCTGGGACGCGAGGTCGACCAGCGTATTGACGGCGAGCGTCACCTGACGCGAACGCGCCAGCGCGTCGGCGCTTTCCACGACGCCGAAAAACAGCGCGATCATCAACGGCCCGACCAGCGCGAACTCAATCGCCGCAATACCGGAACGGCAGTCACGCCATCGTTGCAGCAGCCCGGATGTATTCAGCATACCACCCCGCATCACCCGCCCGCTCCCTGGAACGGTTCGTTGCGAAAGATCGAAACAGCGAAGATTTTCCGCTCGCCATGTTTCGTCTGCGCAAGGTTGAGGCCCAGCGCCGGATTGATGGGTTTGTACAAATAACAGACGCGGACGCGGATGATATCGCGCGGCGCGCCGTAATCATTCTGGTTGAATTGCGAGCCTTCTATGGAGGGATCGTCGCGGTCGCGGCACAAAGGCTGGCTGAGGTCATCTGACAAGGCGGAAAAACTGTCGAATCTTGAAATGTCGATGGTCAGCTTTTCGTTGCAGTCGCCGAAGGCGCTGACGACGCGGCAAATTTCCTGAAAGAAGGCCTCCTTATTCATTTCCCCCGTCTGGGCCTGTCCGGTGCGGATGAGCCGCGATGCGTTCGCGCTCGCCTGATGCACCGAGGACGTGACGAAGAAATACCAGCCAGCCTCCAGGATCGAAAAGATGAGCGCCAGCAGCAATGGCGCAACGAAGGCGAACTCCACCGCCGTCGATCCTCGCCTATCCCTCATCCATGCGCGCGTTGCTCTTTGCGGCATATTCCCATCCGTGCTGGACGCAGCGTTGACGCCCAATGGGCGGCCGCTATCTCAGCGTTAACGAATAGCCGCGCGCCGTTAAGGAACAGTCAGGAAACATGCTTAAGAAAAAGAAAAGGGCGCCGAATTGGCGCCCTTTTCATCAAGCTGGTAATGCTGTGTCAGTTGAGTTTGTTATGAATTTTATTACGCGGCGCTTTTTCATCCTTCAACAAAATTTGAATCATTTCGGCGCCTTGCTCGAAACCGTCGCGATGCTCTTTCGCCTGCATTGAGAACGAACCTTCAACGCCAGTGAAATGATTGAGCGACTGGCGGTTGAGCGACGACGATGCGAGGTCGTCCGCATAACCGTCGAGGCTGACCGTCTGATGCGCGCTTGCGAGTTCAGTCACAAACATTTCCGCAAGACCGAGGAAGTTCGTGATCGATGAGGCGATGTTGCCGCGCGGAATGCCGTAGTCCGCAATATCATAGCGGCTGACATAGGCGGTGCCTTCCTGATCAACGCCAGCCGTGCCAAACGGGTACTTGCTGTTGAATGCCTGCACCGTCTGCGGGTTGGCGCCGGACTGAGTAAAGAACGTCAGCGCTTGCATGCCGTCGCATTCTCCGTTCTGGCACACAGTGAAAAACAGGATGAACTGCATCGAGCCGCTGGCGGCGTGAATATACTGCGCGCCGTTGTCGAGTTGCTGGACCTGCCACGGCATCCCGAGTTCGTTCAGCACCGGACCGACCGTCTGGATCGAAAAATTGCGGACAACAGTTTCCGGATTGGACAGCCCGCCGCTTGATCCCATCTGATTTTGCGCGCTCGCGCTGGTGATGCCTGCGGTTAACGCCATTGCGGCAGCGCCCAAAAGGGCGGCGATCGATTTCATAGACCCCTCACTTTTCCCCAAAACTACCTGTTCCGGGCGGACCCGGCTGACGACAACCTTAAGCGAAAAGTCACGCGACGGCCAGATGCGGGCTTTCCCGCTGATTTCGGGTGACTTTCAGCCTGAGCCGTGGTTTAGCCGGGCCCCTATGGAAAAAAGACCCCCTTCAGGGCCCAAAGGCCGCCGCGACGATCGCGGACCGCGATCCGGCGCAGGCGGCAAAGACCGCACGGGCGACCGCCCGTTCAAAGGCCCGCGCCCCGCAGGCGCAAAATTCGGCGGAGATCGAGAGCGCGGCGACAGGCCGAACCGCGACAGGCCGGGAGGGGATCGCGAGCGCGGCCCCAGGGACGGACAGTCTCGCGACCGCAAATCTCGTGACGATGACAGCGCGCCATCCCGGCCGCTATCGACAAAACCCGGCGTCGCTGCGCGCCGCGCCGTGCTCGAAATTCTCGACCGGATCGATGAAGGCGCAACGCTGGACGATGCGATCGCGCGCACCCGTCCCTTTGAGCAGCTTGAAGGATCGGACCGGAGTTTCGCGCGCCTGCTCGCTGCGGAAACCCTGCGCCGGCGCGGCGCCATCGATCATATTCTCGGTGGTTATCTCGACCGGCCGCTGCCGAAAAAATCCGCGCGCGTCATGGACATTCTGCGCATCGCCGCCGCGCAGCTTCTGATTTTGGATACGCCCGCCCATGCCGCCGTCTCGACGTCGGTTGAGCTTGCCAATGAGCGTGGCGAAACCGGCGGCTATGCCTCGCTGATCAACGCCGTGACGCGCAAGATCGCGGACGCCGGCAAGGAAGCGCTCGAAAAAATTCCGCCGCGCACCGATACGCCAGCCTGGATCTGGCGCTCATGGGAGCGCAGCTATGGCCCCAACGGCGCGAAGGATATCGCTGAAGCGCACCGCGCCACGCCGCCGCTCGATATCACCTTAAAGCCCGGCGAAGATATGGACGCATGGCTGGCGCGTTTCCGCGCGGCTGGCCATGAACCATTATTGCTCGCCAATGGCAGCGTGCGTTTTTCGCGCATCAGCGATGTGACATTGCTGGACGGTTACGAAGAAGGCGCATGGTGGGTGCAGGATGTCGCCGCCAGCCTTCCCGTCCGCTTGCTGGGCAATGTCCGCGGCAAGCTTGTTTATGATCTTTGTGCGGCGCCGGGCGGCAAGACGCTGCAACTGGCATCCGCAGGCGCAAGCGTCACGGCCATCGACAAATCCGGCGCACGGCTTGAACGGGTGCAGGAAAACCTCGAACGCACCAATTTGCGCGCACGCCTCGTCGAGGAAGACGCGCTGCGGTTCCGGCCGGCGGAACTTGCCGATGCGATCCTGCTCGATGCGCCCTGCACGGCGACCGGCACCATCCGCCGCCATCCGGACATTCCCTGGTCGAAAGGCGAAACCGCCCTTTCCGCCCTCACTGAACTCCAGGGCAAGATGATCGATCACGCGCTGCGGCTGCTGAAGCCCGGCGGCCTGCTGGTTTATTGCGTCTGCTCGCTCCAGCGCGAAGAAGGCGAGGCGCAGGCCAAAGCGGCGCTGGCTCGCAACGCCAATATCGCGCGCATCGCTATCGACCGGGAAGAAATCGGCGGCTTCGACAAGGCGATTAACCGCGATGGCGATCTGCGCACGCTCCCCTCCATGCTGGCCGAACAGGGCGGCATGGACGGGTTTTTCGCCGTCCGCTTCCGCGCTGGCGAGCCGCCTGCAGCGTAAAGGGTTAAAAATTAACGCTTTTCCGCGCCATCTCCGGCGCCGAAATTCGGCGATTTCGGCCCAAATCGCCCCCGATTCCCCTTGATCCGGAGCCCAGCCCTCACGATATTAGCGGCTGTTGAGCGCGGAAGGATAACCGCCGCGCCCCGGGAGATTTGGAAAGGACTAGCGTCACATGAACGAACCACGCAGACAATTTGGCGGATCTGTCGCGCAGACAGGCGGCGTCGCCATCGATCAGGGCCTGCGCCAGTACATGCTCGGCGTTTACAACTACATGGCGTTGGCCGTCGCTGGCACCGGCTTGATGTCGATGCTCATGGCGAGCAACCCGGCGCTTATGTATCAGATCGCCGCGACACCGCTGAAATGGGTCGGCTTTGGCGGCATTCTCGCACTGGGCTGGTTTGCGCCGCGCGTGATCATGGGCGGCTCAAAGGTCATGGCCCACGGCATGTTCTGGCTCTATGCCGCGCTTTGGGGCGCGATGATTGCGCCAATGCTGTTCGCCTTCCAGCAAGCAGGCGCCGCGCAGGATATCTATCGCGCATTCTTCATCACCGCCGCGGTGTTTGGCTCCATGAGCCTTTGGGGCTACACTACGAAACGCGACCTTTCCGGCTGGGCGAGCTTCCTCGTGATGGCCAGCGTCGGTCTGTTGATCGCTATTGTCGTCAACGCGCTGATCTTCAAGAGCGGCATGGGCAGCCTGATTACGTCATCGCTGGTGGTTTTGGTCTTCTCGGCGGTCACAGCCTATGAAACGCAGATGATCAAAAACTTCTATCGCGAAGGCAGCTCCATGAACGACCGCGCATCGATCTTCGGCGCGTTCATGCTCTACGGCTCTTTCGTCACGCTGTTCGTGCATATCCTCAATATTCTCGGCATCATGCGCGACTAGCGCGAGCCGAAGTCAGCATCGAAAACCCCGCCAAATTGGCGGGGTTTTTTCTTTTGTGATGGCGCGTGAAAAATTGAGAATTGCCGCCCCCCGCCCCGCCGGTTAAGGTCTCCCAATGTCAGTTTGTGATCGTTTCGAGTTGCCGCTCACCGGCGCGTGTCTTCAGTCCGCCAGAGGCTATGACCGCTATGTGAACGAGTTTTTGAGCTATGGCGCGGAACTGAGAACCCTGTTCGGCGTCGCTGACGCCAATCCCGGCGCGCCCTTGCTCAACGCGCACGCCGCCGCGCTGCACATGGCGTTTGAGGGCGCTGAGGGCTGGATCGCAGCGCAGCCCTTTCTCGCCAACATGCGCGCCCATCACGACGAGGGCACGGTGCGCGAGAAATTATTCTGCACCGCCGTCGACGCGTGGGCGGCAAAGAATTTCGCCGGCGCTCTTCGCCATCTCGACGAACTGACAGTCCGCTGGCCCGCCGATCTGTGCGCAATTAAATGGGGTCAGTATCACGCCTTCAATCTCGGCGATCAGGCGGCGCTCTTACGCTTCGGCGAACGCGCGCGGATCGTCCACGAAGAAACGCCTTATGCGCATGGCATGACCGCGTTTGCGCTCGAACAGAGCCACCGGCTGCGCGAGGCTGAAGATGAAGGCATGCGCGCAACTGAAATCGCCATTGACGACGCCTGGGCGCATCACGCTGTCGCCCATGTGATGGAAACCGAAGGCCGCGCCCGCGAAGGCGCGCGCTGGCTCGATCATTGCGCGCACACCTGGGAGAAAAAGGGCGTCTTCATCCGCGACCATAATTACTGGCACGCGGCGCTGTTCCAGCTTTCGCTCGGCCGCGAAGACCAGGCGCTGACGATTTACGACAAACGCCTGTGGGGCGAATGGCCGGAATTTCCGCAGGAACAGATCGGCGCCGTGTCGATGCTATGGCGCCTTGAATTGCGCGGCGTCGATGTCGGCGAGCGTTGGACGCCAGTGGTTGCGCAAGCGCGCAGCCGCGCCGGCGAACACCTCTTCCCGTTCCACGATCTGCATTACCTTTATGCCCTAGCGCGCGCAGGTGAGCCGTCGGAAGCCGACCATTTCCTCGCATCGGTGCGCCGGAAAGCCGAAAGCGACGAGACCGGCGTGTGGAGCGAGATCTGCTTTCCCGCCGGTGAAGGCATCGCCGCCTTCCTTCGCGGGGATCATGATACGGCGCTCGAAAGAATTTCTTCCACGCTTCCCAATCTCCACCGCATTGGCGGCAGCCACGCCCAGCGCCATGTTTTCACTGAGACGCTGGAGGCGTGCATGAAAAAACCCCGGCTCGAGGCCGGGGTTCTTAAAGCTTAAAACACCGCCGCTGCTTAGGTGCGCGAGGCTTCGAAAATGCTGTTGATCGCTTCCGCCAGCGCGGCGTCGAATTGTGCGTCGCTTTGCTTGGCTGACAGGCCCTCGGTGAGCGCGCGCGAGAAGCTCGCGATCATGCCCTTGTTCTGCGCCAGCTTCGCATTCGCCTCGTCGCGAGAATATCCGCCGGACAGCGCCACGACGCGCATCACGCGGGGATCGTCGATCAGCGGCTTGTAGAGGTTCGCCTTCTCAGGGAGCGTCAGCTTCAGCATGATCTGTTTGCCGGCCGGAACCTTGTCGAGGTTCTTTTTGATTTCGGCGAGCAGGATGTCTTCGGCCTCGGCTTTATCAGCGATTGAAATCGTCACTTCCGGCTCAATGATCGGCACAAGGCCATGCGCCAGGATCTGGTTTCCCACTTCGAACTGCTGGGCGACATTGTCAGCAATGCCTTTCGGGTTCGCCGCATCGATCACCGACCGCATTTTCGTGCCAAAGACGCCTTTCTTCACGGCGCGGTCGAGCAGCGCGTCGAGATCGGGCATCGGCTTCATCAGCTTCACGCCGTCTTTCGCATCCGCGAGGCCCTTGTCGACTTTGAGGAAGGGAACGACGCCGCGCTTTTCCCACAGATATTTCGCCGTCGGCACGCCATCGATATCGCCGTCCATGGTGCGTTCGAACAGAATAGCGCCCATGACCTTGTCGCCGGTGAAGGCAGGCGATTTGATGATCCGCGCGCGCATATCGTGGATCAGGCCGAACATCTCCTCGTCGGTCGACCACTGGCCTTCGTCAACGCCATAAAGTTTCAGCGCTTTCGGCGTCGATCCGCCCGACTGATCGAGAGCGGCGATAAATCCGTCCTTGTGTGCGGCCTGCTCGGCCATCTTTGTGTGTGACATCCATAACTCCCAAGTGTCGTAATTTTTCGTTCGCCCGGCGGCTAGTTTTCGAGCGCTGCAACACCTGGCAACGTCTTGCCTTCGAGCCATTCGAGAAACGCGCCGCCCGCCGTCGATACATAAGTGAAATCGTCCTCGACCCCGGCTGCCGCGAGAGCAGCGACCGTGTCGCCGCCGCCCGCCACCGCAACAAGGCCCGCGTCCTTGACGCGCTTTGCCGCGTAACGCGCCGCCTCGACCGTCGCCGTGTCGAACGGCTTGATCTCAAAGGCGCCGAGCGGGCCGTTCCAGACCAGCGTTTTTGCCGCCTCAATTTTTTCGGCGATCAGGTTGACCGTGTCGGGCCCGAGATCGAGGATCATAACGTCGGCTGCAACAGCGTCAGCCGCGACGACTTCGCGATCTGCGCCTTCCTTGAACTCCTTGGCGACGACCACATCGACGGGCAGGATGATTTCACAGCCTTTTGCTGACGCCTGCTCCATGATGTCCCGCGCCATCCCGGCGAGATCCGGCTCGCACAAAGATTTGCCAACGGAAACGCCCTTCGCAAAGAGAAACGTGTTCGCCATGCCGCCGCCCACCGCGAGGATGTTCGCCTTGCCGACCAGATTGAGCAGCAGTTCGATCTTGGTCGAAACTTTGGCGCCGCCAACTACGGCCATCAGCGGGCGAACCGGCTCCGACAATGCCGCTTTCAGATAATCAAGTTCGCGCTCCATGGCGCGCCCGGCCGCCGACGGCAGCAAATGCGCGAGGCCCTCGGTCGATGCATGGGCGCGGTGCGCGGCGGAGAATGCATCATTGACGTAAAGATCGCCGTTTTCGGCGAGCGCTTTCACAAATTCGGGATCGTTCGCTTCTTCGCCTGCATGAAAGCGCGTGTTTTCAAGCACCGCCACATCGCCGTCGAGCATCCTTTTGACGGTCTTTTTCACCGGGTCGCCGATGCAGTCTTCTGCGAACTCCACCGGCCCGCCGAGGAATTTCTCAAGCGCTTTGGCCAAAGGTTGCAGCGACATTTCCGGATCGGCTTTGCCCTTCGGTCTGCCGAAATGCGACAGCAGCAAAACCTTGGCGCCCTTTTTCGAGAGCTCCTTGATGGTCGGCAAAGCACGCTCAATGCGGGTGGCGTCGGTGACGGCTCCATCTTTCATGGGCACGTTGAAATCGACGCGCACCAGAACGCGTTTTCCGGCGACATCCAGATCGTCAATCGTGCGATAGTTCGCCATTCAGTCAGCCCTTTTTTTCATCGCCCAGGCAAGAAACAAAAGTCACCGGGTCGCCGCCATTGCGCGATACGCGCAGACGTTCGCCGTCGAGATCCACATCAGCGGTCTCCATAATGGTGTCGCCTTCGGCAGTGCAGCGCATTTCAAGCCGCCAGCCGCCTTCTGTCCCTTCCTCGGAAGAAACAATATCGCAGGTATTCTCATATCCCAGAAATTGCGTCGCAGTGAACTCGACGGGACCGGGTTCGCCAGGCGCTGCGGCGCAAAGATCATCATCTGCGGCCCAGACGCCGATATAGAGCGGCGCGACACTGTTGCCGACCAGCGTCACGCCATCTTCGACGGCCTTTGGCTCTTCAACGACAATTTTTTCGTTGCACGCCGCCACGCCCAAAAGCGCGAAAAGAACAAGCAGGTGAGAATGCTTCGGATACCGGATCATCGCCGCTCTCCGTTGGAAATTTGCGTCCTGCAGTAACAATTTTCCAACGGCATCAGTTCCCCTTAAAGGTGGCGCGCCATTTCAAGCGCGGTGTCGGTCATCCGCGTCGAGAAGCCCCACTCATTGTCATACCAGGTGAGGATGCGCACGAGCTTGCCTTCAAGCAAGTGCGTCTGATCGAGCGCGAAAATCGATGAGTGCGGATCATGGTTGAAATCCGACGAGACCAGCGGCTTGTTGGTATAGCCAAGAATGCCGCGCAACTTGCCGTTCGCCGCTTCGATGATGGCGTTGTTCACTTCTTCCGCGGTCGTGTCGCGCTTTGGCGTGAACACGAAATCGACACAGGAAACGTTAGCGGTCGGCACGCGAATCGACGAGCCCGCGAGCTTGCCGTTCATGTCCGGCAGCACAAGGCCCACCGCCTTCGCCGCCCCGGTCGAGGTCGGGATCATGTTCATGGCTGCGGCGCGCGCGCGATAAAGATCCTTGTGCATTGTGTCGAGCGTTGGCTGATCGCCCGTGTAAGAGTGGATCGTTGTCATATAGCCGCGTTCGATGCCGATGGCGTCGTTCAGCACTTTGACCACCGGCGAGAGGCAGTTCGTGGTGCAGGAGGCGTTGGAAACGACCGTATCGCCGCCTGTCAGCGTGCCGTGATTGACGCCGAACACGATGGTTTTGTCAGCGCCGGCGCCGGGGGCGGAAATCAGCACGCGCTTGGCGCCCGCCTCCAGATGCAGCGCGGCTTTTTCGCGCGCGGTGAAGATGCCGGTGCACTCATAAACAATATCGACGCCCATGTCGCCCCAGGGGAGCTTGGCGGGATCGCGCTCGGCCAGCACCTTGATCGGCCCAAGCCCGACATCAATGGTGTCGTTGCGAACCTTTACCTCGTGCGGGAACCGTCCGTGGACGGAATCGTACTGAACGAGATGGGCGTTGGTTTCAACCGGACCGAGATCATTGATCGCAACAATATCAATGCCCTTGCGCCCGGTCTCGACGATGGAGCGAAGCGCCAGGCGCCCGATCCGTCCAAAGCCGTTAATTGCAATCTTGAGCGCCATCTTGGGTATCCTCCTAACCGATCAACCGTTTTGCTTCAGCGGCAACCGCCGCCGCTGTAATGCCGAAATGTTCAAAGAGATCACCAGCCGGCGCCGACGCGCCAAAGCCGGACATGCCGACAAAGCCGTCCTTGCGGCGCAGGAACAAGTCCCAGCCCTGACGGATCGCCGCTTCAACGCCGACGCGCGGGGCCTTGCCCAAGACGTCTTTGCGATAGCTGTCGGGCTGCATGGCGAAAAGCTCAAAGCACGGCGCAGAGACAACGCGCGCATTGACGCCGTCCTTGGCCAGCAAATCGCGCGCCTTGAGCGCCAGCGACACCTCCGACCCGGACGCCACCAGCGTCACGTCATGGGCGTTTTTGCCGGCGATGATATAGGCGCCGCGCGCCGACAGGTTCTCTTCCGACTGCGTCAGGCGCGCCTGCTCAAGCCCCTGCCGCGTCAGCGTGATGATTGACGGCGTGGCAATAGTTTTCAGCGCCGTCTCCCAGCACTCAGCGGTCTCTACCGCATCGCAGGGGCGATAAACATTGAGATTGGGAATCGCGCGCAAGGCGGCGAGATGCTCCACCGGCTGGTGCGTCGGGCCGTCTTCGCCGAGGCCGATGGAATCATGGGTCATCACATAGACGACGCGCACGCCCATCAGCGCCGACAGGCGGATCGACGGGCGGCAGTAATCGGTGAACACCATGAACGTGCCGCCATAGGGGACGACGCCGCCGTGGAGCGCAAGGCCATTCATGGCCGCCGCCATGCCGTGTTCGCGAACGCCGTAGTAAACATAGCGCCCGGCGTAATTCTCCGCAGACAGAATATCGATATTTTTCGTCTTGGTGTTGTTGGAACCGGTCAGATCTGCAGAGCCGCCAATCGTCTCCGCAATAACATCATTGACGACGCCAAGCGCCATTTCCGAAGCTTTGCGCGTCGCGACTTTTTGCGGCGCATCGACCAGCGATTTTTTGTAGGCCGACATCGCCTTGGTCAGCACGCCCGCATAATCGCCGGACATGGCCGTCTTGAAGTCTTCGCAATGGGCGCTGGCGGAAACGCGCTTGTCCCACGCCGTGCGAGTTTCCTTGCCTTTGGCCCCGACAGCACGCCAGTTTTCGAGAATCTCCGCCGGGATTTCAAAAGGAGCATGCGGCCAGTCGAGCGCTTTTCTGGCGCCGGCGATTTCTTCCTCGCCGAGCGGCGATCCATGGGCCGAGGCGGTGCCTGCTTTTTTCGGCGCGCCATGGCCGATTACGGTGCGGCAGGCGATCAGGGTCGGGCGTTCCGAGTTTTTGGCGGCCTCAATCGCCCCAGAGATGGCTTCAGGATCGTGACCGTCAACGCGGCATGTGGACCAGCCGCTCGCGGCGAAGCGCCCTAGCTGGTCGGTAGAGTCAGAAAGCGAAATCGGACCGTCGATGGAGATATCGTTGTCATCCCACAGAACAATCAGCTTACGGAGTTTCAGGTGTCCCGCGAGGGTGATCGCTTCCTGGCTGATCCCTTCCATCAGACAACCGTCGCCGGCAATCACATAGGTCCGGTGGTCGACCACATCATCGCCGAAGCGGGAGTTCAAATGCGCTTCCGCCATGGCCATGCCGACCGCATTGCCGAGCCCCTGACCCAACGGACCAGTGGTGGTTTCCACCGCCGGGGCGTGACCATATTCGGGATGGCCCGCCGTCTTCGACCCAAGCTGGCGGAAATTCTTGATCTCCTCGAGCGTCATGCCGGCATAGCCAAGCAGAAACCCGAGCGAATAGATCAGCATTGAACCGTGGCCGGCGGAGAGGACGAAACGGTCGCGATCCGGCCAGTCGGGCGCGGCGGCGTCGAATTTCAAATGTTCGCTGAACAACACCGTCGCAACATCCGCCATGCCCATGGGCATGCCGGGATGGCCGGAATTGGCTTTTTCAACCGCGTCCATCGCCAGCGCGCGGATCGCATTCGCCATCTGTGGAAAATCAGCCCGCGTTGGGCCGGCGCCGGTCATGCGGGATACCCCCAGTTCATGCGAAAATACGGAATATATTGGCGCTTCTTGCCTCGCCGCAGTGCAAGGGTCAAGGCTCGGGCGGCTGTGGCTGGACAGAATCGGCGCCGGGGGCCAAATTGCGCCCGTCGCCGTTGAAAACCGCTATTGGAAAGACGAGAGATTCTTATGACAGTGCTCGAAAAAGCGGTGCGTAGTCTCGCAGAAGCCATCGAAACCCTCGAATCGCGGCTTGACGCACGCCTCGACGATGCGTCGGCAAGCGAGGACGCCATCGGCGCCGCCCGCCGCCAGGCGCTGGCTGCGCGCAAGCAGACCGACAACGCCAGCCGCGGGGTCTCCGCCGCCATTAGCGATCTGAAGGCGATTCTTGCTGAAGACGATCAGAAGAAGGAGGCCGCCGAATGACCCAGGTCGATATCAGGGTGAACGCCCGCGAATACCGCGTCACTTGCGAAGAAGGACAGCAGGAGCGCCTGCAGAAGCTGGCGGCGTTTCTCGACAAGCGCGTGTCGGCGATGGCTGCGGATCTTAGCCAAGTCGGCGAGGCGCGGCTGATGCTGCTCGCGGCGCTGACCATTTGCGATGAATTGTTTGAAGCCAAAGAACGCGCCGAGGAACTCGAAGGCGCCGGCGAAGCGCTCGACGAGGAAACCATGGGCGGCGCCAGCCGCGCTATCGACGCGGCGGCGAAGCGGGTGAATGAAATCGCGGCGAAGCTGGATTCCTAAAGCGCCGGAATTACCGTCGCGCGCGCTTCATCCAAATAGCGCGCCGACGCCGGCTTCAACCCGCCATCAAGATCGATCAGCAGCGGATTTCCGGTCGGAATTTCGACGTGCACGATGGCGTCATCAGCGACATTGAAAAGAATCTTCACCAACGCGCGCAGTGAATTTCCGTGAGCGGCTATCATTAATGATTCGCCGGCTTTCAGCCGCGGCGCGATTTCCTTCTCGAAATAGGGCTGAACCCGTTCGAGCGTGAGCTTTAAGGATTCCGTCGCCGGAACTTCGCAGCCATAGAGTTTATAACGCGGGTCGGAGGAGAGATCGAACTCGCTGCCCTTTTCCAGCGGCGGCGGCGGAATGTCGTAGCTGCGCCGCCAGATCTTCACCTGTTCGTCCCCGTGTTTGGCCGCTGTCTCCGCCTTGTCGAGACCGGTCAGCCCGCCATAGTGGCGTTCATTCAACTGCCAGGCGCGCGTCACCGGCAGCCACATGCGGTCCATTTCATCAAGGGCGATCCACAGCGTGCGGATCGCGCGCTTTTGCACCGAGGTGAAGCAGGCGGAAAATTCAACGCCGGTTTCGCTGAGCAACTGACCGGCTTTTTTCGCTTCGGCGACGCCTTTGTCGGTCAAGTCCACATCCACCCAGCCGGTGAAGCGGTTTTCCAGATTCCACTGGCTTTGTCCGTGACGGACCAACGCGAGGCGCGACATCACAATCTCCTGATCAATATTTTCCGCCGTCATATAAGTTGCGCACGCCATTGGCTAGACATGGCCGAAGCGCGTAGCATGCAGGCAAGCAGACTTTCAGGACCTCAAGATGACCAAGAAGCCGAAAACCGCACTCGCCCTTCATGGCGGCGCCGGCGCGCGCAAGGGCCGCGACTATACAAAGGCCGAGGAGCACTTGCTGGCGCTGACCCGGCGCGGCGAAGAGATGCTCGAAAGCGGCGCGGCAGCCATCGACGTGGTCGAGGCGCTGATCGTCGACATGGAAGCATCCGGTTTTTACATCGCCGGCAAGGGCGCGCCGCCGAACAAGGCCGGATACGCGGAATTGGACGCCTCAATCATGGCGAGCGAGAGCGGCTCGTTAGCGCGCAAGGCGGGGGCGGTCGCTGCCGTCAAACATCTCAAATCGCCGATCAAGGCCGCGCGCGCCGTCATGGATTTAACGCCGCATGTGATGCTGGCCGGGCGCGGCGCCGAAAATTTCTGCATGCGCAACGGGTTTGAATTCATCGACGATCCGGAAAATTATTATGTCGTGCCCATCGGCGTCGATCCCGAGGAGATGACCCAGGCCGAACTGGGTCACGGCACGGTCGGCGCCGTCGCACTGGATGCTGCCGGACGGATTGCGGCGGGCACCTCCACGGGCGGCGTCTTCGGCAAACTCGAAGGACGCGTGGGCGACACGCCCCTCATTGGTTCGGGCACATGGGCCGATGAATTTGTCGGCGCCTCCTGCACCGGGCTCGGCGAATATTTCATTCTCGCCGGCGGCGCGCAGGATGTGGCAAGCCGCGTGCGTTACCGAGGCTCCGATCTCAATCAGGCGACGGCCGGCATGATCAAGGATGTGGCGCGCTTGGGCGGCGATGGCGGCGTCATCGCCGTGTCCCGCGACGGCAATGTCGCTTTTGCATGGAATTCCGACGGGATGAAGCGCGCGGGCTATGGCCCCAATCAGGAAATTTTTTCGGCGACGTTTTAAGCGGCTTTAGTCGCTGACAATTTCCAGATCGCGCCAGACCAGCCGATGGTCGGAACTTTCCACCGGAAAGCCCGGCCCGACGAGGCCGTAATGCGCTTCATCCGGCGCCGGCCAGAACACGCCTGAACCTTGCTCGCGCAAGCCTGATTTTGAAAACAGCACATAGTCGAGATGCAGATTGCCGACGTTTCCTCTTTCGGGGTCGTCGCTGAAATCGGAAGTGTCCTCAGCAGGGTCGCCCTTGTGCGCAGCGTTGGCGCCGCCCTGAAGCGCCGCTTGCGCCGCACCGCCCTTGCTCGTGGGCGACGGCGCCTGTGTGACGGCAGGCGACAGCAAGAGTTGCGCAATGGAGCCGGGAACCGCGCCCGCATCATTCGGATCGGCATTGAGATCGCCCATGATAACGAACCGTGCGCCAGCCTCCAGCCCGCCCCGCGCGCCTTTGTCGTCGTAAATATAATCAGCGCCTGCAATATAATCCGCCCAGAGACGGTTTTCATCATGATTGCGCTTGCCGTTACGGTCTTCTTCGCCATCGAAACTCGGCGGCGTCGGATGACTGGCCAACACATGAACAACCTCATCGCCAATCCTCACAGGCACGTCCCAGTGACTCTTCGACGACAGCCGGAAATCAGCGAGCGACGCTGCGCTGTACCAGTCATCCGGGTCGTCTGTCGCTGGATCGTCGGGCAGCACGGCGCCGGGCATGTCTTTCCACAAAAAGGTCTGGAAGGTTCTGACGCCAGCTTCGTCGATTGGAAACTTTGACAGCAACACCATGGCGTACTGACCGGGGAATTCGCCATAGCCGAACGCATCGCCGCCATATTCGCGCGAACCCGGCGCGGTCGTCACAACGCCGTCGCGATCAAGATCATGCCTTGATGCAAGACCGGTGTTGGACGGCGCAAGATAGACGTAAGGATAGACAGCGGGTCCCGCGCCATTCCAGCCATGCTCGAGATAGTTTACCCGGAACAGACGCAACGCTTCGCCATCCTCGTCGTAATCGAATTCGTTGAGCAGCAATATATCCGGCGCAACGCGCTGAATGATCTCGGCGACCTTTTGCGCCTGCGGATTGTCCGGCGTCATCAGATCGGCGATCAGCGCGCCTTCCGTCGGTCTGTTCAGATAGGCGTTGAAGGTGGCGAAACGGACAGTTTCGCCAGACTGTCCTGCAGGCGCCGAGGAATTTTCACATCCGGCCAGAAAGGCGAGCGCCGCCGCCATCATCAAAGCTCTCACGCTCGCCTCCCATCAGGTTTTTCCGGCCCCCTATTTGCCTTGCATCCGCGCGATTTGCAATTCGAGACGTTTGACTTCGCGCAGAACGCGGTTCGATTCCATGCGCAGCCAGAACCAGATTTTCAGGAATCCGGTCATAATCATCAGCATGATCGCGCCAGCCCCCCACCGCGTCGCTTCTAACGCCTCGGCGGCGCTAAAAAACTTCCAGCCGCAAAAAACAGCGCCGGCAAAGATAAGAAACGTCATCAATGTGGCGACAAGCGCGATCCAGCCTTGCTTGCCGGTAAACACGCTGAACGCCTGCGCTATCAAATGCTGCTCGCCGAACTGTTCCAGCAGGGCGCGGTCTTCCGCGTTCAGCGCAGCTTCAATTTTCCGATCAAGGTCATCCATCACTTGGTCCTCCTTCTAACACGGCGCGCAATTTGCGCCTTGCGTGCATCAGGCGGGTCTTGACCGTTCCCGCCGGAATGTTGAGCGCAGCGGCGATTTCCGCAACACTGAAATCTTCGATGTAAAACAACGCCACCGCCGCTCGTTGTTCCGAAGGCAAATCGTTCATCGCAGCGCGGAGCGGCTCACCGTCCGCGCCGTTTTCAAGTTTCTGCGCCGCAGCGTTTTCGTAGCGCGGCTCAGCAGCGAATGCCTCATCGAGGCGCCTACTGCGTTGGCGCTTGCGGATCATGTCCGCCGTCCGGCGTGTCACGATCCTGTAGGCCCAGGCCGGAAAGGCGCGCGCATCGTCGAGCCGGCTAAGGCCTCTAACAATATCCATCCACGCCTCCTGCACCACATCGCGCGCAGCCTCATGCTCGCCAGTAAGACGAAAGGCGTGCGCCAGCAATTTCGGCTGCCAGCGCTCTACTAGCTGGGCAAAAGCGGCGCGATTCCCCGCACGCGCACAGGCGGCGAGATACTCGTCGAATATGCGTGCCGCCTGCCGACTCATCGCTAAGTCCTTTGTTCGCGTCCTTGTTATAGATATAGGTCGCAGCCCGCTCCAAACCGGTTCAATTCGCCGGGTAAATGGCGTAAGCAATTGAAACTAGGCAAATTCTGGAATTCCCATGCCGCCGGTCATTTCCTCCAAAGAGCTTGAAAAGCTCAAAACCGCCGCCGGCCTGCTGGAGGCGGCGGAAAAGCGCCTGCCCGTTCTGCGCACCTTAAGTTGGGATCGCGCCCTCGCCGACCAGTTTTTTCAAAGCAGTGAAAAAGAACCGCCCGTGCCGGAATACGAACCGGTTGATCCGGGGCCATCGCTCGAGCTTGTCTTGCAAGCGCGCGCGCTGATCGACGGCGAAAGTGAAGCGCATGACTGGCTGCATCGCTTCGCCGACATCACCGAAGAAACCGCAATACTGCTCTCCGTTGTTGGCACGCCGATGTTTCATGGTCATTCGCGTGCGCTTTACGGAGGGCCGACCTCGCCTGTCGCGGACGGCAAAACAACTGCACTCGAACTTGCGCAACGTCTCGACAATCTCTTGTCAGAATTTGATGCATCGGCGCAACGCATGGAGCCTCCGGAACAGCTCTCGGCTGAAGTGGTGAAAGCGCGTCTCGACGCAACGTTGCCGAAGCATTTCGGAAAAGCGGCGCCGCGCGTTGAAGTGACGCACAATGTCTCGGCCAAAGCCGCCGCCGGCCGCGACTATATAAAACTGCGCGAGGATGCGCTTTTTTCCGATCTCGATGAGGTGCAACTGCTACAGCATGAAGCGCTGGTGCATATCGCCACTGGTATGAATGGCGCCGCGCAAGTGCATTTTCCGATTTTAGGCGAAGCCTATCCGGGTAATGCACGGACCCAGGAAGGCCTTGCGGTTTTTGCTGAGTTTATTTCCGGCTCCCTCGACCCGCGCCGGTTCAAACGCCTGGCTGACCGCGTCATCGCCATTGATATGTCGGCGGAGGGCGCCGATTTCCTCGAGCTTTATCGCTTCTTCCGCGAGCGCGGCGAAACCGATGCGCCGTTCGAAGCGTTTGAAAGCGCACGGCGCGTGGTGCGCGGCGGACTTGTTAATGGCCGCGGCCCGTTCACCAAAGACTCGATTTATCTGCAGGGGCTGCTGGAAGTGCATAATTACCTGCGCACTGCAGTCCGCACCGGCGACGCCGCTTATATACGCCTCTTGTTTATCGGCAAGATCGATCTCGACGATCTGGCGGCGATGAAATTTCTGCGCGATGCGGGGCTTTTATCGGAGCCGCAATATCTGCCGCCTTGGGCGACAGATCTGCGTTACCTCTTGTCATATCTGGCTTACTCAACCTTCCTTAACGGAATTGATCTGAAAACCGTCGCGGCAAGGTTCGATCCGCTATTTCAGGACTAAACAAGAAAGCCGACGATTTCCTTCACCTCTTTGACGACAGGATCGGCGACCGACGCCGCCTTTTCAGCGCCAGCCGATAGGACGCTTTCAAGATAGGCGGTATCGGCTTCGAGACGGCGCAGTTCCGCGCTAATGGGCGCGATTTTCTCAACAACGAGATCGGCCAGCGCCGGTTTGAAGGCGCCAAACCCCTGTCCGCCGAACTCGGCAAGCACGTCAGCGGGCGATTTTCCCGACAACGCTGCATAAATCCCGACAAGATTCGCCGCTTCCGCCCGTCCTTCAAGTCCCGCGACTTCAGAAGGCAGGGCGTCCGCATCGGACTTTGCTTTCTTGATTTTCTTCGCGATCGTATCGGCATCGTCACGCAGAAAGATGCAGGCGTTTTCCGACGTGTCGGACTTCGACATTTTCGCCGTACCGTCCCTGAGAGACATGATGCGCGCGCCGGCATCGCCAAACTGGCCTTTGATCAGCGGCTCGGGTAGCGGAAAGAAATTCGGAACCTTGAAATCGTGGTTGAACTTTCCGGCGATATCTCGCGACAGCTCAAGGTGCTGTTTCTGGTCCTCGCCCACCGGCACATGCGTCGCCTTGTAGACGAGAATGTCGGCGGCCTGCAGCACCGGATAAGTATATAGCCCCACCGATGAGCGTTCGGCGTTCTTGCCGGCCTTGTCCTTGAACTGGGTCATTCGGTCGAGCCACCCGAGTCGGGCGACGCAATTGAAAATCCATGCAAGGTCCGTATGGGCTCGGACCTTCGACTGCGGAAAGATGGTGGCGATTTTCGGATCGACGCCTGCCGCAAGGAATGAAGCAGCGATGTGAAAAATCTGCCGGCGCAACTGCGCAGGCTCTTGCCAGACAGTGATCGCATGCAAATCCGCCAGGAAATAATGGCAGTCATATTCGTGCTGAAGCGACACGAATTTCCGGATCGCGCCGAGATAATTGCCGAGATGCATATCCCCGGACGTCTGGATGCCGGACAATACGCGCATGGGGCCCTGATAATCGCTCATGGAAACACTCTGGATATTGAAGCCGAGGCGGCTTTATTCGCCGCCGGAGCCGGTCTTGTAGTCGGCGAGGCGGGCGGCGCCAAGCGCAACGGCCAGTATGAGATAAAGCGCGCCGCCGATGCTGGCGACCCCGACCACGGCGATCCACTCGCGATTCCAGACCAGCGGAGCGATTTGGGGGGTATGCGGCAGCGACCAGAGGAGGAAGCCCGCCAACGCCGCAACGGCGAGAAGCGTCCGGGCGAAGCGGCCGAGCAATTGCGCGCTCGGCGCGAACAGGCCCTGCCGATAGAGCCGCTGGGCAAGCAACAAAAGCTGCAGCCAGGCTGCGATGGTGGTGGCATAAGCAACCGCGAGAAATCCGAAAATCGGAAACAACGAAATCGACAGACCCGCATTCACTGCAATCGAAATCAGCGCGTAATTCATCGGCGTGCGCGTATCCTCACGCGCGAAAAACGCCGGGGTGAAGATTTTCAGCCAGATGAACGCGGGCAGCCCGGCGCCGAAAGCGGCAAGCGCCATGCCGGTCTGACGCACATCCTCGACCGTAAAAGCAGAACCACGCACGCCAATAACGCCCAGCGCATCGCTGGCGACGCCGCGAAACAAGGCGTCACAAATCTGCTCGCCCATGATGATAAACGCCGCCGCCGCCGGCAGGGCGAGCAGAGCGCCAAGTTCGATGGACCGGTTGAGCGCGCGTGCAGCACCCTTTTCGTCGCCGGCCTTCACCCGCGCGGACAGCATCGGCAGCAAGACAACGCCCAACGCGATCCCGACGACGGCCAGCGGAAGCTGGTAGAGCTGGTCGGCGTTCATCAACCAGGATACAGCGCCGGGCTGCTGGCTTGCGATGTTAGTGCCGACGATCAGATTGAACTGCACCGCGCCGGCGCTGATAAAGCCAGGAGCGCCCAGCGCCAGCAAGCGCTTTATGGAGGGCGTCAGGCGCGGCATGCGCAGCTTTAGAAGATATCCCTGCCTCCATGCGCCGTACATCAGCATGGCAAGCTGGATCAGGCCGCCGGCGAACACGCCCCACGCCACCGCCTGACCTGAAATATGCGTTTGCGCGTCCGCATAAAACAGCAGCGCCGCGATCATCGCAACATTGAGCGCCAGCGGCGCAGCGGCGGCCGCGGCGAACCGGCCAACCGAATTCAAAATGCCGCTATAAAGCCCGACCAGCGACATCATCATCAGATACGGAAACATGATGCGCGAATAGAGCGTGGTCAGGGAAAACTTTTCCGGATCGTTCTCAAAACCTGACGCCAGCAGAAAAACAAACGCTGGCGCAGCAAGTTCAACCAGCGCCGTCAGCAAGGTCAGAACAAACACCAGCCCGGTGAGAACTTCTTCAGCGAATTGTTTGGCTTCTTCATGTCCGCTCTCAACCCGCCGCCCCTGAAACATCGGGATGAAGGCGGCGTGAAAGGCGCCTTCCGCAAACAGCCGGCGAAACATGTTGGGCAAACGGAAGGCAGCCCAGAAAGCATCGGCTACCGGATTGCCGCCGGCGCCGATAACGCCCGCCATCAAGATCTGGCGGGCAAAGCCGAGCACCCGGCTCGCCATGGTCATGCCGCTCACGGTCGCCAGAGATTTGAAGATGTTTGCGCTCATGGAACTTCTGCGAATGGGTCAGGAGATGGCTCGGGGTTAGACCTGTTCCGGATCAAGAACCAGCCGCCAGCACGCCGAGGAGCGCCTTTTTGATCCGTTCCAGCGCCGCCGCATCCTGTAATTTTTGGCCTGCAGCAGTTTGCAGGTAGAATGCGTCGACGGCTCGCTCTCCATATGTCGAAATATGGGCGGAGGCGATGGTCGCGCCTTCCTTAGCGATGGCTTGCGTAAGCTCATAAAGCAGACCCGGCCGGTCAAGACCTTCTGCTTCGATGACGGTGGCTTCCTTTGAAGCATCGGCCTCAATCCGCACATCAGGCGTCACGGAGAATATTTCCCGCCTGTCGCCAAGCCGGCGGCGAAGTTTCGGCGGCTTTTCCGGATGCGCGCCCGCCGCCGACAGTAACGACTGATGCAGACGGCTTGACTGTTCCGGACCTTCGACAGGGGAGCCGTCCGGTGACTGAATAATGAATATGTCAATCGCCTTGCCGTCCATTGTGGTCAACGCTTGCACCGTACGCAAACTCATGCCGGTCGACGCCACTGCGCCGGCGAGATCGGCGAGCAGGCCGGGACGGTCATCAGTATAAACGATTGCCTCCAGATCGCCGTCGCGCGGCGTCACGACGACAGCGCTGCTCGCCGCATCAGCTTCGGCAGCGCGCGCCAGCATGGCGAAGCGGACTATGATGTCTGGATCAAGGGAGCGCATCATGGAATCGTCCAGACGGTCGAGAAATGCCTGTTTTTCCACCTCTGCCCAACCGGTTAATCGCGACGCCGCCTCCCGGCGGACCAGCACCGCGCGGTCATTCAGTTTTTTCACCAGCGCATCCGGGCCATGTTCAAACCAGAGCGCAGCGGCGTCATATAACTCCGACAGGCGCCGCCTTGTCATCTCGTCCCAGGACGCGAGGCCGACCACGCGCAAATGACAGACAGACAGCACCAGCATCAGATCTAACCGCGCCCGCGAACCGACAGACTGCGCGAAGGCGGATATGGCGTGCGCCTCCGTCAGGTTTCGCCGCTCAGCGGTTCTGACCAACAACAAATGGCGAGCCGCCGCCCAGCTGGCGAGTGCTACTTCTTCGTCATTCAGACCGAGGCGACGCGTCACCCGCGCGACCAGCTTCTCACAAGCATCGACGGAATTTTCCTTCAGCGACCATCTCGATTCATGGAGCAGCACGCCATAATAATAGAGCAGCGGATTTTCAGCATTGCGGATGATTTGCGTCGCGATGGGATGATCATTTTGCACCTCGCCGCGGTCGATCTGGGAGAGCAGGCCGACGCAGCGCAACACATGCTCATCGAGCGTGAACCGGCGGTAAAGCCCATAATCAATTCGCCCGACAATCGAGCCAAAGGCTGGGATATATTTTCCGAGCAACCCCGTTTCCGTCATGATCCGCAACACGCGAACGGGATCCTGACTATTTGTCAGAATGCCGGCGAAGAGCGATGCGATATGCGGATCGCGCCGCACTTCAAGGGTCACGCTCGGCACCTGCTCGGCGACGATAGCCAAAGCGTCAGGGTGAAAGTCGAGCTTCGGCTGTTTGCCATAGGCGCGGAACAGGCGAAACAGATCGCGCGGCTGCCGGCGCGCTTTTGCTGCGCTTTCAAAGTCCAGCCGGCCGTTCCTGATGCGCAAATTCGGCTTGCCGGGCGCTTCGTCTTTTTGCAGATCCCGCGGCAATAATTTCGGCAAACGCGGCAAGTGCTTGGAGCGCTCTTCTTCAAGGCGCGTGCATAGAACACGCGTGAGCCTTCCCACTTCAACGGCGTTGACGAAATAATGCTTCATCAACCGTTCCGCCGCCGCCATATTGGTGCGATCGGCGTAACCTAGGCGTGCGGCGATTTCCGGCTGCACGTCGAAAGTCAGCTTTTCATCGGCGCGGCCTCGAAGTTCGTGCAGATGAGCGCGCACAGACCATAAAAACCGCTCCGCTTTGATCAGCGCCTGGCGCTCCGTTGCGCCCATGATTTTGTCGAGCGCTTTCTTGGAGCCGAGTTCGTCGCCATAGGCGTATTTATAAAGCCAGTGGATGGTCTGAAGATCGCGCAAGCCGCCCTTTCCTTCCTTAACATCGGGCTCGACCAGATATCGGGTTTCAAAAAACTGCGCCTGCCGTGCAGCCTGTTCCTCGAGCTTGGCGGTGACGAATTCCGGGACAGTCTTTTTTCTAAGCTTGTCGAACGAGGCGTGGAATTCATCATAAATATCTTTTGCGCCGCACAGGTACCGCGCATCCAGATAGGCGGTTCTCGCGATCATATCGCTTTTGGCGAATGCGACGGCGCTGGCCGGCGTATGCGCCGCATACCCAAGCTTGGCGCCGGAGTCCCACAACGGATAAAGAAGCCGGTTCAGCGTATCGCGAAGCGATTGCTCCACCTGCGGCTTATGCAGGAAGAGGATGTCGATATCGGAAAACGGCGCCAGTTCTGACCGGCCGTACCCGCCAACGGCGCATACCGCGATCTCCTCGCTGATGCCTTCCTTGGACAGTTTGAACAGCGTGCGAACGATCTCGTCGACGCCTTTGGAAAGTTTGGCCGCGATCCTGTCGCCGCGAACCACGTCACGCATCGTCTTGCGGCGCAGATCCAGCAAGGCGTGTTTCAGCACCTTGCCGGTGGCGCCATGGGCCTGACCAGCGCGTTCGGCCGCCGTCGCCGCTGCAATCTGCTCCTCAAGCGAATCGCTCGCGAGAAAGGATTTGTCGCCGGAATGAGTCGGACTTGTCACGAGAGTTGGGTCACGCGGGGCAGGGCTTCGGTCTCGCGCATCCTCGCGCGCAGCGCAGGCGATTTCAACTGCGCTGCAATGGCGCCGCTAAATAATTGTCAGCCTGGAAGATTGGCCTGAAGGCTCGCCAGGCGGCGCAAGACGATCGCTGCGCCGGCATGCCCGTTTTCCGCCGCGACCGCGCACCAGCGCCGGGCTGCATCGGGATTGCGGGCATCCGCGCCCAATGCGTTGATCTGGCACAGCCGGAACGCCGCCTCGCCCGCTTTTGGAAACCGGGCGGTTCCTGTAGACGCGGCAATTTCCAGCCATTTTGCCGCGTCGCGTTCGGAAACGGAAACGCCGTCGCCATCCTCATAGCGCCGTGCGAGGCGCCAGGCGGAAACCGGATCGCCCGCTTCAGCCCGCGCACGCTCAATAGCGATCATATCCTCAAGGCTCGGGCTGTGGGGGAGATTCTGGCGGCGCAGGTCCTCAAGACGGATCAGTGCTGCGTAATCGCCAGTCATCGCCGCCTGCTTCAGCATCGCGACACCAGCGTTCATATCGGTGTTTGAGGCTTCAGGCGCACGGCTCTCCAGAATGATATAGCCGACATAGCGCTGCGCCTTTGCGGAACCATTTCTGGACTCTGCTTCCAGCAGCCGCCAGGCATGTTCGTAGTCACCCGACCGGTAGGCCGAAACGCCCTCGCTTACGGCGGATACGGACGATTGCGCAAACGACGCGCCCGAAACAGCGAACGCCGCGATCATCGAGACGAAAGACGCCAAACAGAATTTCATCGGATAGCCTTGCCGGTAGAAGCGAGAGGAGCGCAGTTCGTGCGCGCTATACCTCATCCAAAATCGATTTCAACCGGTAAATCGATTCGAGCGCTTCGCGCGGCGACATTGCATCGGGATCTAGCGCACCGAGTGCGTTTATGATGACAGATTCGTGACAAACATCGTCTTCATGCGTCTTATCCCCTGCCGCAGCGAAGAGCGGCAACTCCGCCATGGCGCCGTTTTTCTGCCCACGCTCTTCGAGCATCTTCAGAACGCTTTCAGCGCGCTTCACTGCTTTCGGCGGCAATCCCGCGAGGCGTGCAACGGCAACGCCGTAAGAACGGTCGGCCGGTCCGGATGCGACCTCATGCAGAAACACCACATCGCCTTTCCATTCGCGAACCTTCATGGAGACGTTGTAAAGCCGCGCCAGTTTTTCCGACAGCGCCGTCAGTTCGTGATAATGGGTGGCGAACAACCCGCGGCAACGATTGACATCATGCAGATGTTCGACCGCCGCCCACGCAATCGACATGCCGTCAAAGGTAGAGGTCCCGCGGCCAATCTCGTCCAGAACCACCAGCGACCGCTCCGTAGCCTGATTAAGAATGGCGGCGGTTTCGACCATTTCCACCATAAAGGTCGAACGCCCGCCGGCGAGATCGTCGGAAGCGCCGACCCGAGAAAATATCCGATCCACGACGCCTATGCGCGCTGCGCTCGCGGGCACATAGATCCCCGCCTGCGCAAGGACGGCGATCAAGGCGTTCTGGCGAAGGAATGTCGATTTACCCGCCATGTTTGGGCCGGTGACCAGCCAGAGTCGCGCCTCATCCGCCTCGCCCAGCACACAATCATTCGCGATAAAATCTTCCGCGCCAGCGCGCTCCACGACCGGATGCCGCCCGCCCTGAACATCGAAGACAAGACTGTCATCGATGGCCGGGCGCACATAGCGCTGTTCGATCGCCAAGACGGCGACGGCGGCGGCAACGTCGATTTCAGCCAACGCAGCCGCAGCGGCGGCGATCGCCGCGCGCCGGTCCATGACCGATGAACACAGTGTTTCAAACAACTCCAGTTCCCGCGCCAGCGATTCGTCGCGGGCGCGAGAGATTTTTGCGTCAAGCTCGGCGAGTTCGCCGGTAGTGAACCTGACCGCGCTCGCCAAAGTCTGTCTATGAATGAATGTTTCGTTCAACGGGGCAGTCAACAGCCGGTCGCCCTGCGACGGCGGCGTTTCCACAAAGTAACCAAGAACGTTATTGTGTTTTATCTTCAGCGCTTTCACGGCGGAAAGCTCGCGATATTGCGCCTCAAGACCGGCGATCACCCGCCGGGATTCATCGCGCAGGAGCCGGACATTATCGAGGCCTGGATCAAAACCCTTGGCGATGAAGCCGCCATCACGCGACAATAAAGGCAAGTCAGCGTTCAGCGCTTCTTTCAGCAGCGTAATGAGTGATGAAAACCCCGCGCCATTTGCATCTTCCAGCGCACTGATGGCGACCTTCAATTCGCCGGGCAAAGCATTGCGCCCGGCGCTGCTTAAAATTTGTGCGATATTTCGCGCGCAAACAAGCGCATCGCGAAGGGCGGCGAGATCCCGCGGTCCGCCGCGCAAGGCTGCAAGTCGCGAGAGCGCCCGCGCCGCATCGGGGGTTTCCTTTAAGACATCACGCGTCCTGTCGCCTGCATCCCGCGAAGCTTCAAAGAAAGAAACTGAGTCAAGACGCGATTCTATCGCTGCGATATGTGTCAGCGGCGCGGAAAGCCGCGACGCCAGCAAGCGCGCTCCGGGTCCTGTCGCTGTTCGGTCAACCGCCCATAACAGCGATCCCTTTCGCGCGCCGTTTTGCGTTTGCAGAAGCTCAAGCGACACGCGCGTCGCCGCGTCAATCACCATCGCTTCCGACATGGCGACGCGACGGGGCGGATTCAGCGCCGGCAGACGCCCGGCCTGAGTGAGCGTGACATAGCTCAACAACGCGCCGAGCGCGCCGCATTCCGGACGCGAAAACTCGCCAAAGCCGTCCAGCGAGGCGACCTTGTAGGTTTCCAGCATGCGGCGCTGACCCGCGGCGGAATCGAAAAGGTGCGCCGCCTGTATGGCCGCCGCCGTCCCTGCCGCGTCCAGGCGGTCATGCACCGCTTCACGCCAGGCGCTCTCCTCCCCGACGTCAGGCAGGACGAGCTCTTTCGGCGCAATCGCCGCGAGATCAGCGCCGATCTGGTCAAGCGATGTTTCCCGTACTGAAATCTCGCCCGTCGAAACATCCACCCACGCCAGCGCCGCCTCCGCGCCATCTCGCAAGATCGAAAGCGCCGCGAGAAAATTATTGGCGCGCGTATCAAGCAGCGAGTCTTCGACGATTGTACCCGGTGTAACGATGCGGACAATCTCGCGCTTGACGACAGATTTAGACCCGCGTTTCTTGGCTTCTTCCGGGTTTTCCATCTGCTCGCAGATGGCGACCTTGCAGCCTGCCCGGATCAGTTTCGCGAGATAGGATTCATAGGCGTGAAACGGCACGCCGCACATGGGAATGTCTTCGCCGTCATGCTGCCCGCGCCGGGTCAGCGCAATATCAAGCACGCCCGCCGCCTTGACCGCATCGTCGAAGAACATTTCGTAGAAATCGCCCATCCGGTAAAACAACAAAGCGTCGCCCGCCGTTTCCTTGATAGCGAGATATTGCATCATCATCGGTGTTGGTTGCGACGCCGATTTAGACATCCATTTGCTCTTCACATTGTTGTTCGCCGTCTTTCAACGGGCGAATCTCGCCAGATGCCGGCGAAACAGTTATGACTTTAGCCGGGCGCGTGATACGCCTTTTCAAGTCTGATGCATCTTCCCGAAGCGAATCAATGTTTCCGGAAACCCGCAAGAATGGCCTTGTGAGCGTACTCTTATTATGGCGATAAATCACATCACCCGCACCGAAATCAATATTGGCGTTCGCGCGGCGCCGCTTATCGCGCGCGTGAATCGGCGCGCCAAGCGCCTGATTCTAAAGGTCGATCCGGTGGCTGGGGAAATTCATGTGACGGCGCCATCAAAACGCGCGCTTCCCGAGGCGATTCGTTTCGCCCATGAGCGCATCGACTGGATCGCCAGCCAGCTTGCTGACAATCTGCGCGGCAAGCCTTTTTCCTCAGGCGCACGGGTTCCATTTCTGGGCGTCGATCACGTTATTCTTCATGATTCGAGCTTGCGATCCGCTATCCGGCTTGATGCAGAATTGATTCCGGCCTTGCGCGTGGGCGGACGGGCGGAACATTTGAATCGCCGTATTTGCGACTGGCTGAAACGTGAAGCACGCAAGCGATTGACGGAGCGCGTTGACTTTTACTGCGACAAACTTGGCAAAAAGCGCGGCGCGCTTCGCATTCGCGATACGCGCACGCGATGGGGCTCATGTTCGTCGGAAGGCGATTTATCGTTTTGCTGGCGGCTTATTATGGCGCCGCCGGAAATCCTCGATTATGTAGCCGCCCATGAATGCGCGCATCTGATCCATCTCGATCATTCGCCTGCTTTCTGGCGCATTGTGCGCGAGCTTGGCGTTGATGCGCGCGGCGCGGCCGTTTGGCTCAATATGCATGGGCCAGGGCTTTATGTTTATGGCGTCGCTCCCGAGAAATAATCGCCGTCGCTAACGTCGCCGCTGATCACCCGCCGCCATGCAGAATTGCGGCGATCGGATCGACATTCTGTGGCGGCGCCAATACAGGCGACGGCAACGCACGCGCCAGCATTTCCCGCCAGATTAAGGCCGGTGCGCGGCCGCCCGTCACATCCTGCATTGGCTGGTCATCATCGCGGCCAACCCAGACCACACCGATCAGCCCGCCTGCATGTCCTGCGAACCACGCGTCACGGCTCCCCTGCGACGTGCCCGTCTTTCCAGCGACGCGATAACCCGGAATTGCCGCCGCCCGGCCGGTTCCCCAAGACGTAACGCTCGTCAGCATATCATTTGCTGCAGCGATCACGCTCGGCGATGCGGCCTCGGCAAGAATTGATCCCTTACGCTGGTAAACGATGTCGCCGTCTGTCGTTTCGATTCTGTCGATCGCATGTGTCTGCACGCGAAACCCGCCATTGGCGAAAGGGGCATAGGCGCCTGCGAGATCAAGCGGCGAGATCGCATCGACGCCGAGCGCAAGCGACGGCCCCAGCGTCAGATCATCGGGCCAGCCCATTCGCTTCGCCGCATCCCGCACCCGCGTTCGGCCAGTGCGTTCCTGAACCCGCACCGCCGCACTGTTGAGCGACCGCGCCAGCGCTTCACGCAAAGTCACCTCGCCATAATATTTATCTTTGTAATTTCCCGGCGCCCATGCCCCGACCTCGATAGGCGCATCGAGCACCAAGTCATCCGGGGTTTCACCGCGCTCAAGTCCCGCAAGATATACGAAAGGCTTGAAGGCCGACCCCGGCTGGCGGCGCGCTTGGGACGCGCGGTTATACTGGCTCTTCGTATAATCGCGGCCGCCGATCATGGCGCGCACCGCCCCCTCGCCATCAATGATGACAGCCGCCGCTTCCACCTCCCCAAGCCCATCTCCGGCCAAGGCGAACCCGGCGATCAATCCGGTTTCCGCCGCCGCCTGAACTTTCGGATCGAAAGTCGTACGCACAATGAAATCCGCGTCGATCCCGGCGGTCAGCGCGCTCATCTCGCGCATGACATGATCAACAAAGAACGGCGCCGCTTCAAACTGCGGGGTGGCAAGCAAGACCGGCTGCGCCACGGCTGCGTCAGCTTGCTGTCGCGAGAGAAAACCGGCCGTCACCATCTGTTCAATAACCAGCCGCCCGCGCTTTCCCGCATCCTCCGGATTGGAGGTTGGTGCGTAACGCGACGGCGCTTTGAGCAGACCGGCGAGCACCGCCGCTTCGCCGACTGACAGCCCCCGCGCCGACTTGCCGAAATAACGGTAGCTCGCCGCATCAACGCCATAGGCGCCGGCGCCGAAATAGACGCGATTGAGATAAAGCGTCAGAATTTCATCCTTGCGGAACTTCTGCTCAAGCCAGAAAGCGAGCATCAGTTCCTGGATTTTCCGTTTCATGGTTCGCTCACCGGTGAGAAAAACATTCTTGGCGAGCTGCTGCGTGATGGTCGAGCCACCCTGACGGACCGCGCCTTCATTGGCGTTGACGATCAGCGCCCGGACGATTGAAACAGGGTTGGCGCCGAAATGGTGGTAAAAGTTCCGGTCTTCCACCGCCAGCACCGCGTTCGGCACATGCGCAGGCAATTCCGAAAGACGCAGCGGCGCGCCTTGCGACATGCCATGCAGCATGATCGGCGCCCCGTCGGCTGCCAGCAGCGTGACGCGAGGATTCTTGCTTTCAGTCCACAAACCCGCCGGATCCGGAAGGTCGCTGGCGAAATAGGCGAAGAGAGCCGTCAGGCCGATCAAGGCCGTAAAAGCGAACACCCCAAGTTCGGCGGCGGCGCGGGCAAAGGGCCCGCCACCAATCGCTGGACGTTTACGCTTGCTTGATTTCCGCTTCGCCGTTTTGCGGCGCGACAAACCGGGCCTGGCCGTCGCTGCGGCGCGGCGTTTGCGCTTACCCTGCTTTTTCCTGACGGCCATACGACATTATGCATCGAAGCTTGTGGTTAACGGCAGGTAAACGCCCTCCATCCCGCCCGACATTTCGCAATTCCGGGAAATGCGCCATACTGACGGTTCAGGCTGAAAAACGAGGCGGCCTGGGGGCGCAAACACAAGATTGTCCGAAGTCCCGGGCGCGGCCGGTCCAGGGGATACGCAATGTCGGAAGCAGCAGCCGCAGATGCGGCGCTTGACGAGAAAACGGAAGCGATCGTCGCTGCGGCGAGGAAAACATTTCTCATGCGCGGCTTTGAGTCCGCGAGCATGGACCAGATCGCATTGGTCGCCGGCGTGTCCAAGCGCACCGTTTACAACCGGTTCCGATCGAAAGAGGAATTATTCGGCGCGGCGATCACCGATAGCTGCAAGAACTTGCTGCCCATGGATGTCGATGACATTGAAGCCAGCCTGCCGCCTGATGCGCTGGTGCGCGCCCTCGGCCGACAGTTCCTGCAAGGCGTCCTGCAACCGGAAGTTTTGGCGCTGCGCCGCATCGCCACCTTCGAGGCGGGCCGCAATCCGGCGATCGGCCGGACCTACCTGGAGCATGGCGCGGAATGGATGGCGGACAAATGCGCGCCGATTCTCGCACGGCTCGCCGCACGCGGCGCCTACAAGATTGACGACCCGGAAGAAGCGATCTGGCAGCTTGGCGCGTTGATTTCAGAACCGCTCTATACGCGCGTCCTGCTTGGCGATGCGCCAGACGATCTTGACGCAGCCATTGACGCCCAGATTGAATACGGCGTTCAGGCTTTCAAAAAGATATACGCGCCGGACTAAATTCAAAACGCGGCGACGGCGCCGAACTCCCTATAAAGCACCCCCAACAAGCCAAAAGAAAACCGGCGCAGCTTTCGCTGCGCCGGCCAGAAATTCACCTTGATGAAGCCGTGTGGCCTACTCGAAGGAGATAACCACGTCGGAGCGACGGTTGAGCGGCTCACGCACGCCGTCAGCAGTCGGTTTGGCGAGGTTGGTTTCGCCGAAGGCTTCGAGGCGGATGCTGTCGGCAGGAACGCCATTGGCGATCAGGCCGTCACGCACCGCGCGCGCACGACGCTCGGAAAGCGCCTGGTTGTATGCGGACCCGCCGGACGTGTCGGTGTTGCCCGCAACGACAACTGTTTGGATGTCGTTTTCAAGCGCGCGCGCCGCGGCTTCGCGAACCAGCGTCGAAGCCTGAGGCGTCAGGTTCGACTTGTCGTAATCGAAGTAAACCGTGAACTGGATCGGATCGAGATCGGCAGCGGTGTCTTCAATCGGCTGCGGCGGGCAGGAAGCCGCCACAGGAACGCTCGAGCCATCCCAGCAATCTTTGTATTCGGCGACCGGCGCAGGCGCTGCGCCAAAGTTCCAGCGCAGGCCAGCGAAGACGCTGTGCGACTGGTTGTTGGCTTTGAACTCGGCGGGAACGCCGCCAAGCGTGCCATCGTACTCGCCGCGCGACGTCGCAAAGTAGCGGTAGGAAAGATCAAGCGCGAGACCTTCGGTCAGGCCGATCGCAACACCGGCGATGCCTTGATAGGCGACGCCCCACTTGCCAGGGCCGTAAGCGATGGTGTGCGGAGCCGGAAGACCGGCTGCGTCTGAACCGATGATGTCGTGATCGACATTGGCGATGCCGACGCCAGCGCCGAGATAAGGCGTGAACGAACCGCCAGAATCGAAGTCATAGAGGAAGTTGGCCAGCAGCGCTGTCGTGGTGGTCGATCCGGAAATTGTGCCAGCCGGCCAGCCGGTGAAGCCAGCGCCGTCAGCCGCAATCGAACCAATCGAATTGTCGCGGTAGGAAAACTCGAGTTCGGTTCTCCAATTGCTCGCCCACTTTTTGCCGAGAGCGGCGTAAACGCCAATGCCGTTGTCATAATCGGCATCGGAATCCATGGCGTATGCGCCGCCGCCGCTGATATGATCGTTCGTAAGATCTTGATCGCCCATGTAATTCAGGCCAGCGCCGATAGCGCCATACAGGCCTTCATACGCCTGAGCAGCCGGTGCGATCACCATCATCGACGCGGCAGCCAGCAAAGTCGTTTTGAATTTCATTTTTCCCCTCCTCAGGTGGACTAATCATAGACCGCCGACACTACTTTCTAGGGGCGGCTTCCGGTGAATTTCCAGTTTTCCGTAGCGGGTTTAACCCGCGAAATATAGTCTTTACGCACCGAATTCAGGCCATTCAACTAATATCCCGTTAACGATGTTGCATCAACGCATCGCCCCGGGCAACCTCTGACTGGCTTTCCACCACTGCGTTGCCCATGGGCCACACCCCGCAACCCCCGGACGAATTTTGAGGCGGACATGAACAAACTCGCTTTTGGTATGATTTCCCTATTCTTTTCAACGAGTTCAATGGCAGCCGAGGGCGAAAACGCGGCGCTCCTGCATGTCCTCCAGAGCGAAGTCTCCGCTGACCGGCTCGAGGCGGACATCACCCGGCTGGCGGAATTTGGCACGCGCCACACCCTGTCCGAAACCGAATCGCAAAGCCGAGGCATAGGCGCCGCGCGGCGCTGGATCAAATCGGAGTTCGAGGCCATTTCGAGCGCGTGCGGCGGCTGCCTTGAGGTCATCAATGTGAGCGACTTTGTCGAAGGCGAGCCGCGCATCCCGAACCGGACCGAAGTCGTCAATGTCATCGCCATCCAGCGCGGACAGTTGGACCCCGACCGCGTCGTCATGATGAGCGGCGATATTGATTCACGGGTGAGCGATCCGCTTGACGGCGAGTCCGACAGCCCGGGCGCCAACGACAACGCGTCCGGCATGGCCGGTGTGATCGAAGCCGCGCGCGTGCTTTCAAAACGCAAGTTCGCCGGCACCATCGTTTACGCGGGCCTTTCCGGCGAGGAGCAGGGTTTGTTCGGCGGCAAGATTCTCGCTGCTTACGCCAAGGACCAAGGCTGGCGCATCAAGGCGGTGTTGAACAACGACATGATCGGCAATATCGAAGGCGTTGACGGCGTCATCGACAACTCAACCGCGCGGATTTTTTCCGAAGGCGTTCGCGTTGTTGAAACGCCGGAAGAGGCCAGAATTCGCCGTTTTAGCGGCGGCGAGGTCGATTCGGCATCGCGAAATCTCGCCCGCTATATTGATCAGCTCGCTGACGATTTCATTCCCAATCTTGATATGATGATGGTCTACCGCCTTGATCGCTTTTCGCGCGGCGGCCATCACCGGCCGTTTAACGAGGCCGGCATGCCCGGCGTCCGGATCATGGAAACCCATGAAAACTATGCGCGCCAGCATCAGGATCTGCGCACTGAGGGCGGCATCGCCTATGGCGACGTTCTTTCAGGCGTCAATTTTGACTACGCCCGGAAACTGACGTCGCTCAATGTCGTCGCGCTTGCCGCCATGGCTTCTGCGCCGCCCTTTCCAGCCGGTGTTGAAATTGAAGGAGCCGTGCAGCCGTCAACGACGCTGAAATGGAACCGCCCAGCCGGAAAGGCCGCGCGAAATCTCGCCGGCTACCGCGTACACTGGCGGCTGACCGATGCGCCGCAATGGACGAACAGCATCGATGTGGGCGACGTTTCGGAATACACGCTTGAAAACATCGTTATCGACAACTTCTTTTTCGGCGTCTCGTCGCTTTCAAAAGACGGCGCAGAAAGCCCGGTCGTTTTCCCGGGCCCGGCCGGCAGCTTCGGCCAATAGTCGGCCTTCGCAGTCGCACAACGCAACGAGGGTCGAGACGTAAACTCGCTACGTCGCGCAACCTATTTGCGAAAAAGCCCGAACCTCGCGCGTCTCCGGCGGTGTAGTCGCCCTCACTTTTACTATAGAAATATGTTTTTCCCTCGGTTAGTGTTCGCGCGGGGAAACCGAACCAAACGTGGGGTGTCTAAAATGAAGGCTATTCTCTGGCTAATTCTGCTGTTGCTGGCGGCTGTCGGCGTAGCGTCAATCGTTGACTATCTCGACCTCTATGACGTGCCGATGATTGAAGTTTCCAAGCAGGAAGCTGTCTCCGAGTAAGCATCGGACTATTTCTCTCGCGCCCTGAGTTCGCCTGCCCGAAATGGGTTGCGCGATCTCAGGGCGCGTTCTATCTACGCACATGACGGTGCTCCCTTAACGGGAGAGAATAGGGAACGCGGTGAAAACCCGCGGCTGTGCCCGCAACTGTAAGCGGCGAGGCGCTCGCGACAAAGCCACTGAAGTCTCACTCTTCAGGAAGGCAAGCGAGACGCTGACAACCCGCTAGCCAGGAGACCTGCCGTCAACGTCGTCTCTCGCCCGGCCGGGATCAGCCGTTGCGAGCGGTGGACCCGTTGTGGCGACATCCAACTTTAAGGAGTGTCGCCAATGACAGCATATACGACGCCTGCTTTCTGTTTTCTGATCGCCGCCGCTCTCAGCAGCCATGCCTTGGCCGCCGACAATGTTCCTGCAGCAGACGAAATCATCGTCTCCGCAACCCTCATCCCGACGCCGCTAGCCGAAACCGGATCATCCGTGACGGTTATCAGCGCAGAAGATATCAAGGCGCGTCAATATTCATTTCTGGTCGACGCCTTGCGCGATGCGCCTGGTGTTGCGGTTGCGCGCAATGGCGGTTTTGGCGGCGCAGCAAGCGCGCGCATTCGCGGCGCGTCCAGCGGTCAGACGCTCGTCGTCATTGACGGCGTCACTGTCAACGATCCATCGGCGCCGCAAGGCGGTTTCAATTTCGCAAATTTCGACGTCGCCGATATTGAACGCATCGAGGTTCTGCGCGGACCGCAATCGCTGATCTACGGCGCTGACGCCATCGGCGGCGTGATCTCCGTCACCACCAGCAAAACCGCGTCTTCAAGCCTGTATTTAGAAGGCGGCTCGCGCGGCACGATTCGCGGCGGCGCCACGGCGGCGTTCAGCAATGACGCAACTTACGCCCGCGCCACCGTCTCCGGCGTGCGCACAGACGGCATTTCCCGCGCCGATGGCGGCGCCGAGACAGATGGTTATCGCTCGCTCACCGGTTCGTTCAGCGGCGGCGTTGACCTCAATGAGCACTGGGCTGCACAGTTGATTGCCCGCATCAGTGATTCCCACGTGGAGCTTGACGGGTTTCCACCGCCCTTCTTTTCTCTGGCAGACACTGACGGCACGGAAGACACGCGCGAATATTTACTCGCCGGGAAACTGTCGCATCAATGGGCGGATTATGACGGCGCCCTGACCGTTTCCTATAATGCAATCGACCGCGAAGATTTCGAAGGAGGCTTTTCGACATTCGCCGCTGAAGGCGACCGCCTGTCCGCGAATTATGTGGCGGCGATCAGCTTGAGTGAAAGCGCGCGCCTGATTGGCGGCGGCGAAGCCGAACGCACCTCAGTGATTGTCTCCGGCGTTGATGAGAACGCGAACGCCGGCGCCGTGTTCGGACTGGTTGAAATCAAGCCAATCCCCGCCCTCACCTTGTCGGCTGGCGCGCGCCGCGACGAGTTCTCCAATTTCGGCGGTGAAACCACCGCGCGCGCTTCTGCTGTCTGGGCCGCCAGTGAGGATCTCCTGCTCAGAGCCAGTTGGGGACAGGGCTTTCGCGCGCCAAGCCTGTTCGAACTCAACTTCGATCAGTTCGGCACGATTCCCAATCCGAATTTGCGGCCGGAACGCGCGAGCGGATTTGATATCGGCGTTGAAACCCGTTTCGGCGCAGCGTCAGAACACCAGATGAGCGTCACTTTTTTTCACACGCAGGTGAAAGACCAGATCGACTTTGACTTCACAGGCAGCGGCTATTTCAACATCGACGAGGCGCGCGCCCGCGGCGTCGAAGTCGACGCCTATTTCAGCCTCAACGAGCAATGGTCGGCGCACACCGTGTACAGCTTCACTGACGCGATCGACAAGGCAACTGGCGCCCAGCTTTTGCGGCAGCCGCGACACAAGGGCAATGCGACGCTATCCTTCACTCCTGCGGCGGCGCTGACCGTGTCCGCCAGCGCCATCTTTAACGGACGCGAAAACGACGCGCCCGCTCCGAACGAATCCTATGTCACGCTCGATCTGCGCGCCGCCTATGCAGTGTCGGATCATCTCGAACTGTATGGACGCGTTGAGAACGCAGCCGATGCAGACTACCAAGACGTCTCCGGTTATGGCGAAGCGGGCGTCTCCGCTTTTGCAGGCGTCAGGCTGCGCCGATGATCAAGCTGCGTTCCATCGCTTTTATTTTTGCAGGCGCTGCGATTGCACTGACCAGCGCGGCTGCGGCGAAGCCGCGCGCGGTCTCCCTCGATTATTGTTCGGACCAGTATTTGCTGAAACTTGCTGACCCGGACCAGATCGCCGCTGTCTCCCGCGGCGCGGATAAAGATTATTCTTATATGCGGGATGCGGCGGCCAATGTTCCAAGGATCCGCGCTACTATTGAAGAAGCGGCTCCGTTGTCACCGGATATCATTTTTCGCCAATGGGGCGGCGGCGCGAACGCCCAACACGCTTTCGCCCGCTTTGGCGCGAGGGTCATAACACTCGGCTATCCGGAAGATTTCAGCGGCGTGAAGGATAATATCCGCCTTGTCGCCAACGCGCTTGATCAACAAGCGCGCGGCGAAGCGTTGATCAACGAAATCGATCAACGATTGCAGACGCTATCAGACAGGTCCGCAACCAACGCAGGTAAAGCGCTATACGTCACGCCGGGCGGCGTCACCGCCGGCGCTCACACCATGATCGATACGATCATCAACGCCGCAGGGCTCAAAAACATCGCGGCGGAAGCCGGGCAGGTTTACTGGCCAGCGCTTCCGGCTGAGCAACTGCTGCTTGATCCGCCGGACATGATCGTCAGCGGCTTTTTCATTTCCCGCGATGAAGCCATCAACCATTGGTCGGCGTCGAGACACCCGGCGCTCGGCGCACTCTTTGCCGACATTCCAACCGTTCACCTGACCGCCGATCTCGTCAGTTGCGCTGCATGGTTTTCCATTGATGCTGCGGAGCTTATCGCGGGCGGAGCGGCGCAGAAATGAAACTGTCAGCCCTCAACACAGCAGTGGTAAACGGCGCGCTTATCGCCGCCTCAGTATCGCTCATTCTGCTGTCGCTGTTTATCGGCCCTGCAGATATTGCGCCCGGCGACACGTTGGCGGCGCTGTTTACGGACCAAGGCGCAATCTCCGCGATCATCCGCGAGATTAGACTGCCGCGCGCGCTTGCGGCCTGGCTTGCGGGCGCGTGCCTTGGCGCAGCCGGCGCGGGGCTGCAGGGGCTGCTGCGCAACCCGCTGGCCGATCCGGGGGTCCTCGGCGTGTCGGCGGCGGCGGCGCTCGGCGCCGTGGTGGCGTTATATTTCAACTTCGCGGCTTTTGCGTTCTGGACGACGCCCGTCGCCGCCATTCTTTCTGCGCTTGGCGCCACCGCGCTTTTATATGTGCTGGGCGCAGGGCGCGTCTCCACGGCGCGGCTGATCCTGATCGGCGTCGGGTTTTCGTCGTTCTGCGGCGCGCTGATTTCATTGGCGATGAACCTGTCCCCAAATCCGTTTGCCCTCACCGACCTGATGAACTGGCTGTTCGGCACGGTGGTGAATCGCAGCTTTCGCGACCTGGCCATCGCTGCGCCGTTTGCTGGCGCGGGTCTTGTGATGATCGCCGCCGTCGCGCCAGGTCTCGCCGCCCTGACCCTCGGCGAGGAAACAGCGGCGAGCATCGGCGCCAATCTCAAGCGCACGCGCGCGCTGGTGATCGCCGGCGCTGCGTTCCTGGTGGGCGCGAGCGTGTCGGTCGCCGGCGCCATTGGTTTCGTCGGCATTGCCGCGCCGCATCTGGCGCGCGCTTTCGCCGGTCAAAACCCCGCCCGCATCCTCCTGCCCAGCATTATGCTGGGCGGGGCCATGCTTGCCGGGGCGGATTTGTTTATCCGCATGATGCCGTTCGATCAGGAGTTGAAACTCGGCGTCGCCGCCGCGCTGATCGGCGCGCCGGGTTTTGTCTGGATCGCAGCAACAAGCAAAAGGATTGCGTCATGAAACCAATCCTTGAACTGGATCGAGTGTCCGTCGCTTTAAGCGAGCGCGCCGTTCTCAATAATGTCTCGTGCGCCGCCGTCGAGGGAGAGTTTATCGGCCTGGTCGGCCCTAACGGCGCTGGCAAATCGACCTTGCTCCGCGCCGCCGCCGGGTTGATCGCCGCAGCTAGCGGGATGCGCAGCCTCAGCGGAAAAAATCTCGACAAACTCCCGCCGCGGGAGCGCGCACGGCGCCTCGCCTACCTCCCGCAAATGCGCCCGGTTTATTGGGGCGTGCCCGCACGCGCCATTGTCGCGCTCGGACGGTTCGCATTTGGCGCGCCGCTGACGGAAGGCGAACAAGACGCCGCTGCGATTGACCGCGCGCTGGCCGATTGCGCTGCAGCCCATCTCGCAGACCGGCCCGCAAGCACGCTGTCGGGCGGCGAGCTGGCGCGCATTCACCTCGCCCGCGCGCTGGCCGGTGAAACGCCCCTGCTGCTCGCCGACGAGCCCATCGCCGCGCTCGATCCGGAGCATCAGTTTTCCGTCATGGCGCTGTTGCGCCAAAAGGCTGACGCGGGACGCACTGTGATCGCCGCGCTCCACGACCTGCCGCTGGCGGCGCGTTACTGCACACGCATCATTGTGCTGAATGCAGGCGCCATTGCTGCAGATGGCGCGCCGGAAACAGCGCTGGCCCCTGACTTGCTGCGGGATGTTTTTCGCGTCGATGGCGCGATGGAACGTCACGGAGAGGAAACAGCGCTGCGGCTCGGGCTGATGCAGCGCTAACCGGCAGAAATGCTGTTTTCCTTGCGCCAGTAGATTTCCGTGATCCCAAGCCGCTTCGCCTCAACGCGGGCGGCGATGAAAAGCACATCGGAAAGCCGGTTCAGATATTGCAGCGCATGGGCGGCTTCCGGCGCGATGCGCAAGTAAGTCGTCATGGCGCGCTCAACCCGGCGCGCACCCGTGCGCGCGAGATGGCAAAACCCGAGCACCGGCGCGCCGCCGGGCAGAATAAATTCTTTCAAGGGCGGCACCCCCGCATTCAACGCAGCTGCGGCTTCATCGAGCCGGGCCACATGGTTGGGCGAGAGCATCGGCGCATCGGGAAACGCCAGCGCGCCGCCGAGATCGAATAAATCGTGCTGCACTCCGGTCAGCAGTTCTGACAGATCGCCGGCCGGCAGATGCGCGATCACCACCCCGATCCACGAATTGAGTTCATCCACATCGCCGATCAGCGCAATCCGCGGGTGATCCTTGGCAAGCCGCGTTCCATCGGCGAGGGAAGTTTCGCCCTTATCGCCGCCGCGGGTGACTATTTTGTTGAGTCTGTCTGACATAGCTGCAGCCTACAATAAAAAACGCCCGGCGAGAAACTCGCCGGGCGTTTTTGTTCTTGTGCTCGCCTATTGCGCGGGCGCGGCGAGACGTTCGCCTTCCGGCGGGACGTTTTTCTGGGCGATCGTGTCGAGTTTCATCCAGCTCTTGATGATCGGCGAGATCAGCAACATCACAACGGCGATGCCCATCGCGACGTAACCGACATTGGTATAGACCTCGATATAGGTGGCTTTCGCCGCCGCCACATCGGTGAGCTGGCCGCCAATGGTTTCCGCGCCCGTGCCGCGCGCGATGACTCCCGCGAGATAATTGGACAGGCCCGAATAGAGGAACCACGAGCCCATGGCGAGACCGACCACCCGCGCCGGCGCCATTTTCGTCACCGCTGACAGGCCGACCGGCGACAGCATGAGTTCGCCCATGGTGTGCACCCAGTAGATCAGGAAGATGAACCCAACCGCGGTCATCCCCGCCGATCCGGAGACCGTCATGCCAGCGACCAGCGCGAGGAAGCCAAGCCCCACAAGGAACACGCCGCCAGCAAACTTCACTGGCGTCGATGGCTCCCGTCCGCGTTTTGCAAGGGCCACCCACATCCAGGCGAAGAGCGGTGCGAACATGAAGATGAACATTGCGTTCAGCGACTGGAACACCGGCGCAGGCACGGACCAGCCGAACATGGTTCTGTCAACAAGTCTGTCCGTGAACAGGTTGAGCGACGACCCCGCCTGTTCGAACAACGCCCAGAACGGAATCTGCGCCAGCACGAAATAGATCGCGGCGAACATGCGGCTGCGCTCGTCGCCCTTCAGCTTCGTGATCGCGTAACTGCATAGCCCGAGGAAGATCGCAATGCCAAGCATGCCGACAAACCAGTCAGGGATCAGATGCGCATTCATCACCATCAGCATCGAAACGCCGATGATCACCAGACCAACGAGATAGCAGGCAAGCTCGACATTGATCGGCCCGAGGAAAGGCTTTTTCAGCTTTTCCGGATTGGGCGGCTCGGCATGACCGTCGAGATATTTCTGGCCCCAGAGGAAAACCAGCAATCCGGCAAGCATGCCGATGCCGGCAAGGCCGAAGCCGTATTTCCAGCCATAGACAATACCGAGAATCCCGCAAGTGATCGTTGACAGGAACGAACCAAGGTTGATCCCCATGTAAAAGATCGTGAAGCCGGAATCGCGGCGCGGATCTTCATATCCGTAAAGCGCGCCGACAATGGTCGAGATATTCGCCTTCAAATATCCGACGCCGGCAATGATCAGCGCCAGCGACAGGTAGAGGATGGTTACATAAAGCTGCTCGCGCTCAACCCGTGTTTCATATTCGCTTGCAGAAATCGTGGCGGGCAAACCGACAGCCGCAGGATCGGCCACATTCAATGTCTGACCTTCATCGGTGAACGAAATCAGCGACGACCCGGTGTCGGAGATGATCAACTGATTTGCGTCGCCGCCGCGCCCGTCGAGCGTCACCTGATACTCGCCGCCCTGATAGGTGAGGATTTCCTTCGATCCCTCGCCCTCAAACGCCATGCCAAAGTGACCGAGCACGAGCAAGATGGCGCCGAAGGTCACTGCCTTGCGCTGGCCGAGATACCGGTCGGCAAGCGAACCGCCGATGATCGTCATCACGTAAACCAGCGCCGTATAGGCGCCGTACATCACCGCCGAGCGTTCGTCGGAAAACAGAAAATGCTGCGTCAGGTAAATGATCAGCAGGCCGCGCATCCCGTAATAGGAAAACCGCTCCCACATTTCGGTGAAAAACAGGATCGCAAGTCCGCGCGGATGGCCGAAAAAGCCGCCCCCCGCCGCTGCAACATTTGGCGTCTTCGTGACGTCGATTGCTTCGCTCATTGTAACTCCCTTAAGCCATCGCCCGGATGGGCGTCGCCCGTTATTGCCCCATGCGGGTCCGTTCCGGACGCGCAATTGGCGCGCACTTTAGGCCGGAAAGGCGCGGAAAATCCAGACGTTAGAGTGAATAAGCGGCAACGGCCGGACAGAACCCGCAAAATTACAGGGCCGTACTTCGCAGCCGCAATGAGAGGTTCCCGTTTCGTACGGGATTTTGCAGGATACAAAAAGCGCGCGTCGCCCGTCGTCACATAATCGCGCTTACATCGCGTAGACGGCAAGCCACGCAATCGCGAGGCAGGCGGCGAGCGCGAGCAGCATGACCAGACCGTCGCGCGCGGTGATGGCGAGTCCGAACAGCACCACCGCCCAGGCAGGCGCAGCAACCGCAAACGGGATCGCGTCGAACGGAACCATAAGAATTCCAAGCGCGGTAATGAAAATCGCCGCCGCCCGGCGCATGGCTTTTCCCGTCGCCCAGGTCAGCCTTTCGGTGATCAGCCGATCCAGAAACCGAAGCGCCGGCTCTGTCTTTTTTCTGATTTTGCGAAGGTCTTTCTCGCGAATGGATCGTTTCAGGATGAACCCCGGCAGCCATGGATGGGTCTTGCCGAGCGCCATCTGCAGCGCCAGCGCGGCGATCACCACGCCGACGACCGCTGCGGCCCCGGGGATCGCAGCCAGCGGCGTGCCGCCCATGAAGCCGAGCACGATGAAAAGCGGACCATAGCTGCGGTCGCCCCAGGCATCGAGCAACGCCGCCATGGAAATTTTTTCGCCGTCCGATTGGTCGATGGCTTCATCGACAATCTCTTCGAGCGGGGCCTCGTTCTGGTCCGTCTTATCCGGCGCATGCATGTGTTCAGACATGAACGGCAAACACCGCTCATGCAAGCGCGGTTCCCGCACCAGGCCTGATCAGGCCTGCATGGTCCAGCCTTCAACGCCCATGGCGGCCTGACGCACCGCTTCGGATCGCGTCGGATGCGCATGACAGGTGCGGGCGATATCTTCCGACGCGCCGCCAAATTCCATCACGCTGACGGCTTCGGCGATCAGCTCGCCGGCTTCGACGCCGATAATGTGAACGCCAAGCACCTTGTCGGTTTTCGCGTCGGCGAGGATTTTCACAAATCCGTCCGTCTCGTGATTGGTCTTGGCGCGGCTATTGGCCATGAACGGAAATTTGCCGGTCTTGTACTCGACGCCGGCTTCTTTCAGTTGTTCTTCAGTTTTGCCAACCGACGCCACTTCCGGATAGGTGTAAACCACGCCCGGCACCGTGTCGTAATTCACATGGCCCGCCTTGCCGGCGATGAGCTCGATACAGGCCGTGCCGTCATCTTCGGCCTTGTGCGCCAGCATCGGGCCTGTGATGCAATCGCCGATGGCCCAGACGCCTTTGACGCTGGTCTGGAAATGGTCGGTTTCGATAAAGCCGCGCTTGTCGGTTTTGACGTCGACGGATTCAAGACCCAAACCTTTCGTATGCGGGCGGCGGCCAATCGCGACCAGCACGGCGTCGCAGTCAATGGTTTCGCTTGCGCCGCCTTTTGCCGGCTCGACGGTCAGTGAGACGCCGCTTTTGGAAGCCTTCGCGCCGGTAACCTTGGACGATAGTTTGAACTCAAAGCCTTGCTTTTTCAGGATTCGCTGAAACTGTTTCGAGACCTCGCCGTCATTGGTTGGCAAAATGCGATCGAGAAATTCAACCACGCTCACTTTCGCGCCGAGGCGCGCCCAGACCGAACCGAGCTCGAGGCCGATCACGCCGCCGCCAATGACCACCAGATGGTTCGGCACTTTTTCAAATGACAGCGCGCCGGTGGACGACACGATCTGTTTTTCGTCGATCTCCACGCCCGGCAATGGCGTTACTTCGGAACCCGTAGCGATGACGATGTTCTTTGCATCAAGCTCAATTGTTTTCTCGCCGGCAACGCGCACTTTGCCGGGCGCGATGATCTCTCCGGCGCCAAGAAACGTGTCGACCTTGTTCTTCTTCATCAGGAACTCGACGCCTTTGGTGAGCCCTTCCACCGCCTCGTCCTTTTGCTTGAGCATTTGTTTCAAATCGAGCGTGAGGCCGCCGGTTTTGATGCCGAGCCCGGCAAAATCGTTCTCCGCGATGTGGTAAAGTTGCGAGGCGTGCAGCAACGCCTTCGACGGAATGCAGCCGACATTGAGGCAAGTCCCGCCGAGCTTTTTGGTTTCGCGCTTTTCGATGATCGCGGTTTTCAGGCCCAGCTGGCCAGCGCGGATCGCCGCATTATAGCCGCCGGGACCGGCGCCGATGATGACGACGTCATAAGTTTCTGACATGAGAAGACTTCCTAAAGGTCGAGCAGCAGACGCTGCGGGTCTTCGAGATTTTCTTTAACGCGCACGAGGAATGTCACGGCGCCTTTGCCGTCAACGATGCGATGATCGTAGCTCATAGCGAGATACATCATCGGGCGCACCACGACCTGGCCATTTCGTGCAACAGGACGTTCTTCGATGCGGTGCATGCCGAGAATGCCTGATTGCGGCTGGTTCAAGATCGGCATCGACATCAGCGAGCCGTAAACGCCGCCATTGGAAATGGTGAAGGTGCCGCCCTGCATCTCTTCGATTTTCAAGTCGCCGGTGCGGGCGCGGCGGCCGAAATCGGCGATCTCGAGCTCGATCTCCGCCATCGATTTCAAATCCGCATCGCGGATGACCGGCACCACGAGGCCCTTGTCCGTCCCCACCGCAATGGCGATGTCGTAGTGGTTCTTGTAGATGATGTCGGTTCCGTCGATCTCGGCGTTGACGTCCGGCACTTCCTTAAGCGCATGCACGCACGCCTTCACAAAGAACGACATGAAACCAAGCTTGATGCCGTGTTTCTTTTCAAACAGCTCTTTATACTGATTGCGCAGCTCCATCACCGCCGTCATGTCGACGTCGTTGAAGGTGGTGAGCATCGCCGCCGTGTCCTGCGCCTCTTTCAAACGCTTGGCGATGGTCTGGCGCATGCGCGACATTTTCACCCGCTCTTCGCGCTCGCCGAGATCGCGCGGGGCGGAAGGCGCCGGCGCTTTCGCCTGCTTCGCCGGGCTTGCGCTGAGCGCATCGCCCTTGGTGACGCGGCCGCCCTTGCCAGTGCCTTCGATGGACGCCGGGTCGAGGCCGCGCTCGGCGACTACGCGGCGCGGCGCCGGTGACAAATCACTGGAGGCTTCTTTTTTCACCGCCGGCGCCGGGGCCGCTTTTGCGGGCGAGGATGCGCCATTGGTTTTCGCCGGCGCAGCGCCAGCTTTAATGATCGCCACCACGGCGCCGACTTCGACCGTGTCCCCAACCTGCGCGAGGATCTTTTTCAAAACGCCCGCCGCCGGAGACGGCACATCCATGGCCGCCTTGTCGGTTTCAAGGCTCACCAGCGGCTCGTCGAGCTCGACGGCGTCGCCTTCTTTCTTGAGCCACTCGCCGATGTCGGCTTCGGTGACGGATTCGCCTGACGCGGGAACCGTGACTTCGACTTCCTCACCGCCGGATTGCACAGCCGGCGCAGGTTTCGCCGCCGCTTTCGGCGCGCTTGATTTCTTCGCCGTCGCGCCCGCCTCGATGGCGCCGAGCAGCGCATTCACTTCAACTGTGTCGCCTTCTTTGGCCGAGATCGACGCGAGGATGCCAGCCGCCGGCGCCGGCACCTCAACCGACACCTTGTCGGTTTCAAGTTCGACTAATGGTTCGTCGGCGGAGACAGCGTCGCCTTCCGCTTTCATCCATTTTGCGATCGTCGCTTCGGTGACGGATTCGCCCAGCGCCGGAACGCGGATTTCGGTGGTCATTCTTTTCTTCTCCAAGGGCGCTTGCGGCGTCAGACCGTCAGCGCCTCATCCAAAAATTCGGCCAGTTCGATTTTGTGGCGGCTCATCAGGCCGGTCGCCGGCGACGCGGCCGCCGCCCGCCCCACATAGCGGGCGCGTTTGTGCTTGGCGTCGATTTGTTCGAGCGTCCATTCCAGGTTCGGTTCCATGAAGAACCATGAGCCCATGTTTTTCGGCTCTTCCTGACACCAGATCATTTCGGCGTTTCGGAAGCGCTGCAATTCGTTGATCAGCGACATGGCCGGGAACGGATAAAACTGCTCGATACGCAACAGATAGACATTATCGACGCCGCGCTGTTCGCGCTCTTCGAGAAGGTCGTAATAGACCTTGCCGGAGCACATAACCACGCGCTTGATTTTCGAGTCCGCCACCAGCTTGATCGTCGAGCCGGGACGATATTCCGCATCATCCCACAACACGCGGTGGAAAGAGGAGCCCGGGCCCATTTCGTCGAGCGTGGATACGCATTTCTTGTGACGCAAAAGCGATTTCGGCGTCATCAACACAAGCGGTTTGCGGAAATTGCGGCGCATCTGGCGGCGCAGAATATGGAAATAGTTTGCCGGCGTGGTGCAGTTGGCGACCTGCATGTTGTCTTGCGCACATAATTGCAGGAAGCGCTCCAGCCGCGCCGACGAATGCTCCGGCCCCTGACCTTCATAGCCATGCGGCAGCAACAAAACGAGCCCGCACATCCTCAGCCATTTGCGTTCGCCAGACGATATGAACTGATCAATGATCGTCTGGGCGCCGTTCACAAAGTCGCCGAACTGCGCTTCCCACAACACCAGGAATTTCGGGTTGGCCAGCGAATAACCATACTCAAAACCCATCACGGCGAATTCCGACAGGTTTGAATCGTGAACTTCGAAGCTCGCGTTTTCGCCCTCAATATGGCGCAGCGGCGTATACGTCTTTTCCGTCGCCTGATCGATAAAGACTGCGTGGCGCTGCGAGAAAGTGCCGCGACGGGAGTCCTGACCCGAAAGCCGAACGCCAAACCCTTCGGTCAGGAGTGAACCGAACGCCAGCGCTTCGCCGGTCGCCCAGTCGATGCCTTCGCCCGTGTCGATCATTTTCTTTTTCTGATCGAGAATCCGCGCGAGGGTCTTGTGGACATTGAAAGTCTTCGGATAGCGCGTCAGCGCAGCGCCAATTCGTTTGAGATCTTCCATGGCGATCGCCGTGTCGCCGCGGCGGTCATCGTCGATCGGCGGCACGAAACCGGACCACTGCCCGTCGAGCCAGTCCGCCTTGTTCGGCTTGAAAGCCTCCGCAGCGGCGAACTCATCCTCAAGGAAAGAGCGGAACCTCGCTTGCTCGCCCTCCGCATCACCAGGTGCGAACACGCCTTCGGCTTCGAGCCGGGAGGCATAAATTTCGCGCGTCGTCCGCAGCGAGCGGATTTTCTTGTACATGCGCGGCTGGGTGAAGCTCGGTTCGTCGCCTTCATTATGGCCGAACCGGCGATAGCAAAACATGTCGATGACAACGTCGGCGGCGAACTTCTGCCGAAATTCCGTCGCGACTTTCGCCGCATAGACCACCGCTTCGGGGTCGTCGCCATTCACATGGAAGATCGGCGCCTCGACCATTTTCGCCACATCGGACGGATAGGGCGAGGAGCGCGCAAATTTCGGGCTCGTCGTAAAACCAATCTGGTTGTTGACGATGAAATGGATGGTGCCGCCGGTGCGGTAGCCGCGCAGGCCGGAGAATCCGAAACATTCCGCCACGATGCCCTGACCGGCGAACGCTGCATCGCCGTGAAGCAGCAACGGCAGCACATGGGTGCGCGGCTGATCGAGGTCTGTCGCCTCAATGCGATCCTGTTTGGAGCGCGCTTTGCCGAGCACGACCGGGTTGACCGCTTCAAGATGCGACGGGTTCGCGGTCAGCGACAGGTGAACCTTGTTGCCGTCAAACTCGCGGTCGGATGAGGCGCCGAGATGGTATTTCACGTCGCCCGAACCGCCCACATCATCCGGCGTGACTGATCCGCCCTGAAATTCGTGGAAGATGTGGTGATAGGGCTTGCCCATCACCGCCGCGAGCACGTTCAGGCGCCCGCGATGGGGCATGCCGATGACGATCTCTTTAACGCCAAGCGCCCCGCCGCGTTTGATGATCTGTTCGAGCGCCGGGACCATGGATTCGCCGCCATCAAGGCCGAAGCGCTTGGTGCCGGTGTATTTGGTGTTGAGAAAGTTCTCGAACCCTTCCGCCTCAACCAGCTTGTTGAAGATGGCGCGCTTTCCCTCAGCGGTAAACGTAATGTCCTTGTCCGGCCCTTCGATGCGTTGCTGCAGCCAGCCTTTTTGCTCGGGGTCGGTGATGTGCATGAACTCTACCGCGAAGGTGCCGCAATAGGTCCGCTTCAGGATGTCGAGAATCTCGCGCAGGGACGCGGTCTCAAGGCCCAGCACATTATCGATGAAGATCGGCCGGTCCATGTCCGCTTCGGTGAATCCAAGCGAGGTGGGATCGAGCTCGGGATGGACCTTCTGGTTCTGCAAGCCCAGCGGATCGAGATCGGCGATCAGATGCCCGCGGATCCGGTAGGCGCGGATCAACATCAGCGCCCGGAGGCTGTCTTTAGTGGCGCGCAGCACGTCGTCGGAAACAACGGCAATGGCGGAGGCTGCGGCGCGCTGTTCGATTTTCGCTTTTAATTGCGGTTCGAGCGCCGACCAGTCGCCATCGAGCGCGGCCGTCAGTTCGCCATTGACCTTGGGCGGCCAGTCCTTGCGGCTCCAGCTCGGCCCCTGGTCCGCAGGCGCAGAAGTGTCTGTTTCGCTTTCGAAAAAGGCGCGCCAATCCGCCGTCACAGAGGATGGATCAGCCGCATAGCGGGCATATTGCGCTTCGAGATACCGGGCGTTTGAACCCGAAAGCACTGAAAGCTGGTCCGGCTTTGAAGCCGTTTTTTGAGGCGCGTCGCCGTCCTTGGCCATTACCCTATCCGTCTTTACGCAGCGTGACGATAGCTCCCCTAGATACGCCAACTTTCGAGCGATTCAATCACTAATGGAGCCATCCATTAATGATAAAACCGTTTATTTTCCGAGAATTTCGAGAAGCGTCCGGCCCATTGACGCCGGGGTCGGAGAAACCGCAATTCCGGCTGACTTCATCGCCTCGATCTTCGCCGCAGCCGTGTCGTCCGCGCCGGAAACCAGCGCGCCGGCATGGCCCATGCGCCGTCCCGGCGGCGCCGTGACGCCGGCGATGAACCCAACTGTTGGTTTCTTGATCTTGTGGCTGCTGAGGAATTTCGCCGCATCGGCTTCCGCCGACCCGCCGATTTCGCCGATCATGATGATCGAATGGGTCGCGTCATCGTGAAGGAACATGTCGAGGATCTCGATAAAATCGGTCCCCTTCACCGGATCGCCGCCAATGCCGACACAGGTCGACTGGCCGAGCCCCGCCGCCGTGGTCTGGTGCACGGCTTCATAAGTGAGCGTGCCGGAGCGCGAAATAACGCCAACATGGCCCTTGCGGTGAATGTGGCCGGGCATGATGCCGATCTTGCATTCATCAGGCGTGATGACGCCCGGACAGTTCGGACCGACCAGCCGCGTCTTCGATCCGTCAAGGGCGCGCTTGACCTTGACCATGTCCTGAACCGGAATGCCTTCGGTGATGCAGATCGCCAGCGGAATTTCAGCCGCAATCGCCTCAAGAATGGAATCGGCTGCAAAAGGCGGCGGCACATAAATGACCGTGGCGTCAGCGCCGGTTTTCTCGCGCGCCTCAGCCACCGTGTCGAAAACCGGGAGCGTTGCGCCCTTGGCCGACTCGCCCGCTTCCCAGACCGAGCCGCCCTTGCCCGGCGTGACGCCGCCGACCATCTTCGTGCCATAGGCGATCGCTTGTTCCGTATGGAAAGTGCCGGTTTTCCCGGTCAGGCCCTGGCAGATGACTTTGGTGTGCTTGTCGATGAGAATGGACATTGAGGCTCCGGCGGCGAAATCCGTGACATTAAGCGGTGAATTCGGGCCGGTTTAGCGGCGCTGATCTGCAGGGGCAACAGCCAAGTCAGCGTAATCGGCGGCAATCCGCGCCGAATGCCTTGAAATTGTCACGAAACGGTCGCGCCGCCGCAACATATGTCTGCGAAAGGAGGCGCGCTGAAGGCATTATGCATTTGAAGCCCCTCCAAACTTATCAGCCGCGCGGCGCTCCCGCGCGGTTTTTTTTGGCCCGCGCGTTTTTTGGCCCGCGCGGCTTTTTCTTTTCGCTAAAGCGCCGGAAGATCGGCTCTGGTGCGCGCTGAGACATTGGCGCCGGTATTCACCGTGCCGGCGCTTTCGATCATCATGATCCAGCATTCTTTGTCCGCCACTGGCATGTGCTCGACCCCGGCCGGCACGGTGATGAAATCGCCCTCCTCCATTTCCACCTCGCGATCCCTGAAGCGCATGGTGAAGGCGCCCTTCACCACGAAGAAGGCTTCATCAACGCCCTCATGGGCATGCCATTCGAAGGCGCCCTCGATTTTCGCAAGCCGCACGTCCTGTCCGTTGACGCGGGCGGCGATGTGCGGCGACCAGCATTCCTTGATCCGGTCGAAGGCGGCGGGGATGTTGATCTTTTGCATGAGCCTTCTCCAGAACCGGCGAAAGCGCCGCCGCCAACATTAAAATTTCGCAGTCGCGGAACGCATCGCCGGACTTCCTGTTGGCGTCAGCGTCACCATTATTCATGGAGGAATTTATGCCGACAGCATCCGGACATACAACCGCCATTCGCGCTTCGCGCGTTATCGGCACCCCCGTTTACAACACGGCGGGAGATCACATTGGCGAAATCGAGGACGTCATGCTCGACAAGACGACGAACAACATCATGTTCGGCGTTGTCGGCTTTGGCGGCTTTTTGGGGATGGGCGAAAAGTTTCACCCTATCCCATGGGCGAGCCTCGATTACCAGAAAGACAAAGGCGGCTACATTGTCCCTTACAGCAAGGAACAGCTGAAACAGGCGCCCTGCGATTCGCTGCATGAGCTGACCGAGAATGACGGTCTCGGCATGCGCGACGCCGCCTATGATTATTACAAGGCCGAGCGGTACTGGTAATCTTCACCGGATTTCCGCTGGAAACATCAGCGCGGCGCGTCTTCACAGCGCCGCGCTTTCCAGCGACCATGACGGCTCTGCCTGTGACAGCCGCGCCGCCAGTTCGGGCAGCAGAACGCCCAATTCCTCTTCAAGCCTCCACGGCGGATTGACGACGATCACGCCCGAGCCCGCAAGCCCGCCATCGGGGCGCGCGGGGCGAACCAGCAGTTCCGCAATCACCATTTTCATCCCGAAGGATGCGGCATCGTCTTTCATCCGCCGGTCGGTCCCGTCGCCGGTCACCGGATACCACAAACAATAAACGCCGGTCGCAAAACGCTTCAGCCCTTCGCTCAGCATGCGGATCGCCTGCACCGCTTCATCGGTTTTCTCATAGGGCGGATCGATGAGAATCAGGCCGCGCTTTTCCGGCGGCGGCAATTGGCTCTTCAGGAACGTCAACGCATCGAGCCTCGTGACGGCGGCGCGATTGTCGCGCGCATAGCGCGCCAGCAGTGTTTCATAATCGACAGGATGCAACTCGTTCAGACGCAGCCGGTCGCCGGAACGCAACAGCACGCGCGCAAATTCCGGTGAACCGGGATAGCGCTGCAGCCCGCCGCTTTCATTCGCCGCCGCAACGCTTTCGCGCCAGGGCGCCAGCAGCCCTTCGGCTTCGTCAGAGAGCGCAATCGCCGCGCCATCATCCGAGAACAGGCGCCCGACGCCGTTACGCCATTCAAAGGTTTTTCCCGCCTCGACCCCGCCGAGATCGTAAACGCCAATCCCGCCATGGGCGTCAAAGACGCGGAACGGCGCAGCCTTTTTCTTCAGATGCTCGATCGCCCGCGTCAGCACCACATGTTTCAGGATGTCTGCGTGATTGCCCGCGTGATAGGCGTGACGGTAGTTCATGCGCGGCCTGCTGCGCCTTTGCGCAACACCGCCAGCGACTGACCAATACCGGCGTCAGCTCGAGGAACAATGGTCACAGCGTCGAACACCTCGCCAAACAGCCCCCGCGCATGATCGGCGGTCTGGAAACTGGCGATCAGGTTCGATCCTTCGGCCATGTCGTTGTGTACGTAAAATCCGCTCACGGCGATGGCGTTGCGGGCGGCTACCGTCTGCGGAAATCCGGGCTGGGTCTCTTCATGAAAACTGACCAGCGCCAGTCCGCCGGGGCGCAGCACGCGCGCATAGTCCTCAATCCATTGCCGCTGCGTCGCCTCACGCAGATGCGTGAACACGGACAGCGCATAGAGAATATCGAAATGCCCGTCGGGAAAATCCAGCGGCGGCGCCAAGTCGTTGCGCATATACGTTCCCGGCAGGTTCGACGCGCACCAGTTCAGCAGGGCTTCGTTATAGTCGGCTCCGAACAGTTCAGCATGGGTCAGCGACGGCAAATGCCGGATCACGCGGCCCGCGCCGCAGCCGAAATCGAGAATGCGGCGCGCATCGGCGAACGAAAGCCCCGCATTCGCTGCGCGCCGGTCCAGCGCAGTCGCCGTGGCCGCGCCGGTTTTCAAAAAGGCGCGCCAGTCGGCATGGGCGACCGTCATCGCCATCAGGCGGAGCGGGGGTATGGGCGTGCCGTTGTCGTCGGCGTCCGGCGGCGCATCACGTCCGCGCGCAAGCCGCCATTCGACCGCGCGAAAATAAAACTGAAGCAGGCCGGTGCGATGCAGAGCGCGCCTTGCAGCCTGTATCAACGCCGGTTTCAACTGGCGCGCTCCGGCGGCGTTTTCTCAAACGCCAGAACGCGGGCGATGAAATCTTCCGGCAGCGGCGACTTTTCCTGGGTGTTCAATTCCGCATGGACGTAGATCAGTTTGCCGGTGGTCAGCACTTCGTCACCGCGAAAGATCGCCGCTTCGATGGTCATGGAGGTCTTGCCGAGCCGCGCACAGCGCGCGCCGATTTCCAGCATGTCATCGAACTTTGCTGAACGCTTGTAATCGGCTTGCGCGTGCACCGTAAAAAACTCCAGCGTCTTTTCGCCCGTGAAGCCAATGGCGCGCAGCCACTCAGTCATCGCCACGTCGAAATAGAGGAAATAATTGACGTTAAAGACGATGGCCTGCGCGTCGCATTCGGCCCAGCGCACGCGGAGGGGATGAAGGAGAGTGAAATTCTGTTTTTCGGTCATGTGCATTTGTTGGCGATTACCTGTTGATTTGTAAAGCGGGTTTGGCGCGCCCTCAGGAAGAAGAGCGGGGATCCATGACCCAAGTGCAGTTCTGCAATTTCTGGATTCCCGCCGGAGTTTATCCTCGGGCCGCTCTTCGGGCGGACCCGGGGGCGGGTACTTCGCCCGTATACGGGGGAAGAGAGCGCTGCGCTATCGGTTCGGTGTCAGCAGCGCAACGGCCTTATGACTTGAGACCCCACCGCAGGACGCGTCTTACCGGATCGCTGCTCAAGCATGTTGCTGCCTGACTTCAGCGCGGATACTCCTTTATCGCTTGGCGCGTGCTTTTTAGGAGAGATGGGCATGGCGAAATTATTCGGCGTCTTCGGCGTAATTACAGCAATCGTCGTCTTGGCGGGATGGTGGCTGCTTCTGGATTCACGCGCGCCGGCGAGCGCTGAAGGCGAGTTCGACATTGCCGCATGGCGGACGCTGGTCGCAGACGATGCCGACCTTCCAACGGAATTGCGAATTGAAATTATCGGAACCGACGAGGCGCCCAAATACGCTGCGGAAACCGGCGGCGGTTTTTCAAAAATGCCGCTCTATTACTCAGCCATAAAAATCGCCTCGCCTGATGAAACGACCATTATAGGCGGCGCCGTCGATGATCTCACCGCCGCAGAGATCGCTCAGTCGAAAGATGCGGCATTCAACGCCGGCGCATACGAACGGCTTAAAGCTTCTTATGCGGACGCTGACCAAATTCTGATCACCCATGAACATCTTGACCACGTTATGGCGATTACGCGCCATCCGCACCCTGAAACCTTCGTCACCAAATTAATGCTGACGGCGCCGCAGATAGAAGCCTTGCCGCAATTCGCACCCGAGAGCGGGCTGTCGCCAGTACTGCAGGATCTTCAACCAGCGGATATTGCAGAACCGGTTCTTGTCGCGCCGGGCGTTGTCGCCGCCCCGGCCCCGGGACACACCGACGGCAGCCTGGTCATCTACGTGAAGCGCGATGACGGACGTGAATATCTTCTGATCGGCGACATCGTCTGGGCAGTGTCGAATATAGAAAACCTAAAAACCCGTCCGCGCCTTTTGCAGTACCTGTTTTTTGAACCAAACGAAAACCGCAAGGCGATCCTACGTCAGGTGCGCGCCCTGCATGATCTGGCGCAAGCTGAACCAAACCTTATCATCGTTCCAGAACATGACGGCGCCTATCTCGATCGGCTGATCGAAAAAGGCGATTTTGAGCTAGGGTTTGAATAGGCTTTAAGAAGCCTACCCCTGCACCGCTTTCACGATTTTCTGCGCGGCGTCTTCGAGGTCGTCGGCGGGAGTGATTTTCAGGCCGGAATTCGCCAGGATCGCCTTGCCCTTTTCCACATTGGTGCCTTCAAGGCGCACCACCAGCGGGTCCTCAAGGCCGACTTCCTTCACTGCTGCGACGATGCCTTCGGCGATGATGTCGCATTTCATGATGCCGCCGAAGATGTTGACGAGAATGCCTTTCACGCCGGGATCGGTGGTGATGATCTTGAACGCCTCGGTGACTTTTTCTTTCGTCGCGCCGCCGCCGACATCGAGAAAGTTTGCGGGCTCAGCGCCGTAATGCTTGATGATGTCCATGGTCGCCATGGCGAGGCCCGCGCCGTTGACCATGCAGCCGATATTGCCGTCAAGCTTCACATAGGAAAGATCGAACTCGGAGGCTTTGAGTTCCGCCGGGTCTTCTTCGGTGATGTCGCGCAGTTCCATGATGTCCGGATGGCGGAACAGCGCGTTCGGATCGAAGCCGACTTTCGCGTCGAGCACCAGCAAATCGCCGGACTTGGTGACGATCAGCGGATTGATCTCCAGCATCGACATGTCTTTTTCGACGAACGCTTTATACAGTGTCGGGATCAGCTTGCCGCACTGCTTCGCCGCATTGCCTTTGAGCCCCAGCGCCTGCGCGAGACGGCGCGCGTGATGCGGCATGCACCCGGTCGCGGGATCGATCCCAACCGTGATGATTTTCTCCGGCGTTTCTTCGGCGACTTCCTCGATGTTCATGCCGCCTTCGGTGGAGGCGATGAAGGCGATGCGGCCCGTGCCTCGATCAACCAGCGCCGAAAGATAAAGTTCGGTCTCAATGTCGGAGCCGTTCTCGATATAGATCGTATTGACCTGCTTGCCCGCCTCGCCGGTCTGTTTGGTGACCAGCGTCGCGCCGAGCATCTCCTTTGTGAACTGGGCCGCTTCGGCCGGCGACTTGGCAAGCCGAACGCCGCCTTTTTCCCCGGCGGATTTTTCCTTGAACGTCCCCTTGCCGCGGCCGCCCGCATGAATCTGCGCCTTCACCACATAGAGCGGGCCCGGCAAGTCCTTCGCGGCCGCTTCCGCGTCGCCCGCATCGGTCACCACGCGGCCCTCGGAAACCGGGGCGCCGTAGGATTTGAGGACTTGCTTGGCCTGATATTCGTGGATGTTCATGCGGGAGGCTCCGTTCGGGCGAGTGGGTAAGCCGCCCTTATAGCCCCGCCGCCCGGTCAGACAACCGAGAGGCTACAGCCCGTCGCGGATTTCTTTGAGGCCGCGGCGCTGGGCGCCCGCCCCGTCGAAATTCTCCGGCGCCAGCCACGCCTCAAACGCCGCTTTGGCGCGCGGCCATTCGCTGTCGAGCATCGAGAACCAGGCGGTGTCGCGGTTTTTGCCCTTCATCACCAGATCCTGACGGAAGACGCCCTCAAAGGTAAAGCCGAGGCGGACTGCCGCGCGTTTCGATGCGGCGTTGGCGTCATTGCATTTCCATTCGTAACGGCGATAGCCGAGATCGTCGAAGATGTGCCGCGCCATCAGATACATGACTTCCGTCGCGGCGGGCGTTCTTTGCAGCGCCTTCGAAAACACGACGCAACCGACTTCGGCCGAGCCCGCCTCCGGGCGGATGCGCATATAGCTCGCCATGCCCAGGAGTTGGCCCAGGGGTTGGCCGGTATTCACTTCGCGAAAAAGTTGCGTCTGCCAGCCCTGTTGTCCGCCAACCAAGACCATCACCGCGCCAAACTGCTCCGCGCTCTCAAACGGGCCGATGGGGATGTAGGTCCAGAGATCGTCATTGGCCGCGCCGCCCAGCACCGGAAACAGCGCTTCGGCGGCGGCGGGAAAAATCGCCGGTTCGATGGAAACGTAGCGGCCTTTGACCGGTTGCAACTCCGGCGGCGGGCGCATGGTCCAGTTTGTAAGGTCGGTCATCGGCGCAGCCTGCATTTCAGTCAGGCGCAACGGCTAACCGATCTGTTTCAGCAAATCCATGGCGAAGATCGACAGCGTGTCGTCGCGGGCGCCCATGATGACGATGCGGTCGCCGGGTTTTGCAAGCTTTAACAAGCGCGCGCCGCAGTCATCGCGGGTCGCCAGCGCTTCGGCCTTGCGGCCCGCCGCGACGATCCCTGCGGCGATGTCCTTGCTCGACACCGAGCGATCGACCGTGCCGCCGAAATAGACCGGCTCCGGCATGATGAGAATATCATCCGCTGACAGATGGTCAGCGAAGGTCGCGATGAATTCATTCTTCATCAGCCGCAGCGGCCCGAAGCCGTGCGGCTGAAACATTACCAAGAGCCGCCCCGGAAATTCATGCAGGGTTTTAAGGCTCGCAGTGATCTTGTCCGGGTTGTGGCCGAAATCGTCGATGAGGGTGACGCCATTTTTCTCGCCGACATATTCGAGGCGGCGTCTGACGCCCTCGAATTCGCCGAGCGCTTTCGCAGCATCGCCAAGCGACACGCCGCAGGCGGAGGCGGCAGCGATGGCGGCGAGCGCATTGGAGACATTGTGACGCCCGGGCATTTTCAGCGAGACCGATGCGCGCGCGCCTTTCGCGACAACATCGAAGCTGACGCCGAAGGGTTGCGGCTTGATGTTCTCGGCAATGAGGTCGGCGGATTTATCGTGCAGCGAGTATGTGATCTTGCCACTCTTGCGGGCCGAAGCCAGCCGCGCGGTCTCATCATTGTCGAGATTGAGGACCGCCGTCTCTGCGCCGCCGATAAACCCGCCAAACAGCGCGCGCAATTCATCCATGCTCTTATGGTCAAGCGCGATATTGTTCAGCACCGCGACTTTCGGTTTGAACATGGCGATAGAGCCGTCGCTTTCATCGACTTCGGAAACGAACGCCTCGCCTTCGCCCACCAGCGCGCTCGCAAACAGCGCATCGGGCGAAACGAAATTTTTCATCACCGCGCCGTTCATCACCGTCGGCGATTTGCCCGCGTGATGGAGAATCCAGCCGATCATGCCGGTCGTGGTCGACTTGCCGCTCGTCCCCGCGACGCCGATGGGTGAGGCGCTTTCATTGAAAAGTTGCGCCAGCAACTCCGCCCGCGACAGCCGCGCCGCGCCCGCTTCCTTTGCGGCGACAACATCCGGCACCGTCTCCTCCACCGCCGCGGACGCAACAAGAATCTGCGAGGGGCGATTGACGCCCGAGCCGTCCTGAGCGTGCAGGGCAATACCGAGGCTTTTTAGATAGTCGAACTTCGCGCCGGTGCGGCCCTGATCGAGGGCCCGGTCCGACCCCTCCACATGGGCGCCGCGCGCGGCGACTATCATCGCCAGCGGCAGCATGCCCGACCCGCCGATCCCGCAGAAGAAATAGTCTTTGGTGTTTGTCATTTGAGTTGCTTAGCCAGCGCCGCCGATGTTGAAAACCGTATATATGCGCCGTCACTGCGGACTTGATCCGCAAACCACCGGCCGCGCCGCCTTTTGCCAATGGATGCGGGGTCGAGCCCAGCATGACGAACAGGGTTAGCGAATGGTAATAAGTCGATGGTAGATAATATTTGATGACCAGACCCGCCAAACATATCGCCCTCACCTGCCCCGGCGGGCAGATCACGCCGGAGCTGACGGAAAAAATCGCGCAAATTGCGGTGGCGCGCTTTGGCGACCAGGTGAAGCTGCATTTTCATCCGCAGTGTTTTTCTGTGGCGGGCCATTTCGCCGGGCCGGATGCGGAGCGCAGCGCCGCCTTTCTCGAGGTCGCCAACGATCCCAAATATGACGCCGTGTGGTTCGCGCGCGGCGGCTATGGCGCCTGCCGCCTCGATGAGGCGCTCTTTGGCAAACTCAACGAGCATGCGCGGGCAAAGACTTACCTCGGCTATTCCGACAACGGGACATTGCTGGGGCGGCTCTACAAAGAAAACATCGGCCGCCCCGTTCACGGACCGATCCCGACCGATCTTGCGCGCGCGGGCGGCGAAGAGGCGGTCGCCCGCGCACTCGGCTTTCTCGTGAACGGCGATCCGTCGACGCTGGAGCCCACCGTCAAAACGGGCAAGAAACTCGCCGCGTTCAACATCACCGTGCTGGCGCATCTGATCGCCACCGACTGGGCGCCCGATCTTTCCGGCCACATCATCATGCTCGAAGATGTGGGCGAATATCTTTACCGCATCGACCGGGCGATGTTCGCAATCACCGCCAATGAGGGCGTGAAGAACGCCGCCGGGATCATGCTCGGGCGCGTCAGCGCCATACCCGAAAACGACCGGCCGTTCGGCGCGAGTGAGGAAGAGATAATTCGATACTGGTGCGCGCGCGTCGGCGTTCCCTATCTCGGCCGCGCCGATATCGGCCATGATGCGGCGAACAAGATCGTGCCGTTCGGCGCGAGTGCTGTTTCATAATCTGCTTGCTTTTCGGCAGCTTCTCTCGATCCTCATCCTGAGGAGCATCAGACATCGCCTGCAATGTCTGATGCGTCGCAAAGGATCGGCCACACACTCTCCGCCTGCCTCCCATCCTTCGCGACGGTTCGTGCAATTTGCATTGCCTGAACCTCCTCAGGATGAGGGTGTGTCCATTCAAATGACCAAAAACACCACCGCCCCGGCGGCGATCATGGCGGCGACGGAAAGCGCAACGAAGCGCCCCGCCGCTGCGCCGCCAATGCTCCAGGTCATCGCGGCCTTCACGGCGGTGTTGGAAAAGACCGCCGCGAGCACCGCCGCCCCCGCTGTCGCGGCGGTGATGTCGCCGACACCCGCCTGACGGCCCGCCGTCAGCGTCATGGCGTCAACATCGGCAAGCCCGGAAACCAGGGCGACAACCAGCAACCCGCTGTCGCCGAACTGATCGGCGCCGAAGCGCGAGGCGAGCGTGATGGCCGCCAGCAGGG
>Ga0209347_1000609_pt1 | contig 83275 bp, 80 predicted proteins | sample AutmiccommuBRH23_FD_187382 | JGI IMG/M metagenome (GOLD analysis project Ga0209347, IMG submission 187382) | Deep subsurface microbial communities from Mt. Terri, Switzerland - Autotrophic microbial communities BRH/23 (SPAdes) (version 2) | ecosystem: Environmental > Aquatic > Deep subsurface >...
CATGAGTAAGCCTACAGAAGAACCGGAATTGATTGAGGTAAAGCCACCAGATGATGAAAAGCTGTGGGAGATTTTTGTAAGGATTGTTGAGGATATTGCAAAACGATTACCTCATAAACCATAACGCAGAGTGCAGCGGCAGTTTGAGGAGTGGTGTTTTGTGTTACAGCGTAGCGAAAACACAAAAAAGCCACGGAACAAACTGTCCGACTGGCACGTATTGTTAGCGCATTCTGTTCTTGATTGGCGATCAGTGCTTAATCTTGGAAATGAGCTTTGGGTTTTTAACTAGGTTTCTTACGCCATGAGCATGATCTTCGTTGAAGACATTTCCTTTACACCACTCGCCCACAGAGCTGATATTAACCTTAGCAACTTTAGGGCGAACGCTCCAAGAGACTTGGAAAGGAGAGCCTTGTTCGTTGTAACTTGGGCCAGTCGTAGAACCTGTGTATTGAATCGGGTTTCCAGTATTACTTGGAATACCCAAGGCTTGCTGAAAACCATTCTTCTCGCCATGGGCTGCCAGTTTCGTGAAATCCAAGGCATTAGAATCATTCACCAAGACATAGACTTGAGTTTCAACTCGTAATTGCGGGTTCTTGATGGCTTCGCTCAGACATGCACCTAAGGTTGGGCCAGGCTTTACTTGGGCGGACGAGTGAACATAATGCACTTCGATTGTGTCTCCAGACTGCAGTCCACCATGTTCACTAGGGCAAACCTCATGATCAAGAGGGCTTAACTCGGTCTTGGAAAGAGTACCGGAATATTTGAAACCTGATTGATAACCATGACCATCACCATTACCTGCGTATTTGGTAAATTCACCGCCTTTGTGCTCGGCATTCTTGTGGAAATGAATGTTGCACAAGTTCATAGCCGTGTATTCTGGTGCTGTACCGAACGAAACCGTATTGCCACCTACAATCGAGTCAATATCCCTTGGAGATTGTGGCCCAAAACCCTTTCCATCGGTATTTTTCTCCAAATTCTCGCGTTGATGTGCAATGACTTCATCTGAAACCATTGCATGACCACCAGAATAGCTATCTTTAGCAAGAGCGTTGAGTGGTAAGGCTATCGCCGCAGCTAGAGTAATTAGAATCTTTGTTTTCATGGTTTCACTCCTATAGTGTTATTGCGGTTAAAATTTGAACTAAATCTATTATTTGCTATGAGTCGCTAACGCCTAAGCACAGCGGCGGCCGTTAGGCCGTCCGGCGCCGTAGGCGCGTACTGGTGCTTATTGTTATGCATTTCCGCTGCTTTCAATTCAATTGTCATTAGGCTCTTCCGGTGCCAGAAAAGGTACTGAGGGATGTAGGCGCTCTTTGATACATAAGCCGTGAGCCAAAAACGATTGAAAAGCGCCATCTTCAAGTTTCAATCTGACCTCAATAGGAAATGAACCTAAGATTCCTTCACCACAGAAACAACACTGAACCCGCTTTTTACCGAACACTCTGGAAGATACCTCGACTTTGCCTGACCACATAACGCCGAGTGCAGGCGCGTTTTGGCTGGCGTGGAGTTTTGTGTTAAATGGCGCAACCATATATAAAATGGAGTACCGACCAAAACGTCTGCTGGCGTGATTTGTTATGTATGTTTTCTTCTGTAGCTCGACTTTATGAGACAATAGCAACCACCTAGAGCGATAATAATAATACCCAAACCAACTATTGCCAACGGTTCGTACTTTTCTAAATCGAGTAAAATCACCTTACGAGAAACAGCTATAACTGCGACCAACAATACGACCTCCGCATGAATGACATTATCTTTGAAATACATTTCTACCGTTTCCACGAGCTCGAACCCAATTAGAATAATGAAGAAGAAGCCAAAGATACTGAAGAGTTCATCTATTTCAAGAAAAAGTACGTCATCAGTTGGGTCAAATATATCTAGAATAAGAATAATTCCAAGCTCTACTATCGCGATAGCTACGATAGCTGTCATTAAAATAAGCACAACGAAAGACATCCATCGTTTTGTTTTATGTATGAAGGAAACTGCCTTATCGATACTTTCACTCACTAAAGGTATTCTCCTTTTTTGGCATAACGCCATAGCTAAGCCGGCCGAACCGAGAGTGTAGCATAACGGGATATACTGAGCGAAGCGAACCCGTTATGTGCAACGTAGGTGAAGGTTCGGCTTGAGCGACTTGTTGGGTGCTTTGCGACCTAAGAACTCACAACCCACCAAGTAAGCACTTGCTTGACCAAAATAGCGATGCTCTACTTTGCCAGACTCTTAGGAGAAATGTACGCGCCGCTTGCTAAACCTACGCGAACCACCAGAAATGTAGATCAAAATGCAGAAGCTAAACGAAACCAACCAACTTGTTTATAAGCTAACGCTTAGAGCACCTTAAAGACCAAACTTAAACAGTAAACCAATGGTTAGGGCTACCAAAAAACTAACCTATTAACGCAAAACGAGCAAAGCCGACATTGAATTTCGAAACCTAGAAAACCACATTAAAAATGCTTCCTACACCCAACAGTGTGTTAATGAGGCCTTCGGCCTCATAATAATTATTAGAAGGCGGCCTTTTAATTTTTCCGCCAACGTTACCTTTTTCTGTAACGATTTGAAATGTAATGCTTTTATATTTCGGCCAACATTCACATGAGCGAAAAAAGGCCATCGGCCTGATAATCCTTGATTAATAAGGCCGGTTTGGTAAGGTGTGCTGGTCAGTATCAAGGATGAGGCTGCTTCCATGACACAATCTCCTTTTCTCAAATCCATTAATGATTTCATGACTGTGCGCCGCTATAGTCGGCGCACTATCGATTCCTACCTCTACTGGATCAAATATTTCATAGTTTTCAATGGCAAGCAACACCCTTCACAATTGGGTGATGCCGACATTGAGCGCTTTCTGACCTGGCTGGCAGTGGAGCGCAATGTAGCCGCCTCCACCCAGTCAGTCGCCCTGAATGCGATTGTTTTTTTGAAGAAGACCTTTCTCAACCAGCCTGTCGGCAATCTGTCGGCTTTTTCGCGCTCATCCCGGCAACCCAAATTGCCTGTCGTGCTCACCAAGCATGAGGTGTCAATGCTGCTTGGGCAAGTCGCGGGTATTCCCAGGCTTTTGATTTCGTTACTTTATGGGTCGGGGCTTCGGAGAATCGAGCTGGTGCGGCTGCGGGTTAAGGATATCGACTTCGATATGTGCCAGATCCAGGTGTGGAATGGTAAAGGTGGCAAGCATCGGTTGGTGACACTGGCGCCGGAGCTGATCGAACCCTTGAAGAATCAGGTGGATCGAGTTGAGCAACTCCTTGCCGAGGACTGCGCTGTAAACGGTTATAGCGGGGTATGGCTGCCCCACGCGCTGGCGCGCAAGTATCCCAATGCTCCGTACCAGCCTGGCTGGCAGTATCTGTTTCCCTCTACCCGGTTAGCCATTGATCCCGAGTCGGGCAAATTGAGGCGCCACCATTTTGATGAAAGTGCGCTGAACAAATTGATACGGCAGGCTGCCGCCAGGGCGGGGATCAGGAAGCAGGTGACCAGCCACACACTGCGCCATTCTTTTGCTACCCATTTGCTGCAATCTGGCGCGGATATACGCACGGTACAGCAGCAGCTGGGGCACAGCGATGTGAAGACCACTGAAATTGTCGCTTCCGGCCTCCTGCCTCCCGCGACACTTGTACTTCCTGTACATCGTATACACATGTTCTCAAGCAGGGCGCCCATGGGGTTCGAAGCCCGCTGAGTAATTTGTAACTCCGCGCAACGGCACGAACGAAATGAGTATCCGGCGGCGTCAGGCGCGGACTGCTGTATTCGGCTATAGGCCTTTCCTGCCCCGACCCATGCGCATACGATATGCACATATCTTGTATGGGATAAAGACAATGAATCATGCATACAACACCCAAGCGCCTAAAAAGCCTACCAATGTGAGTATTATCAGTGACTTACTTGAAAAGGCCAAAGAACTCAACATCAACCTGCCTGCAACACTGGAGCATCCGCTGGCTGAGCAATTACGGGCCGCACAACCGGCACAATGGCCGCAAGAGCACGCTGATGCCATTGCGGCTTACAATCAATTCGTCGATGCCAATGGTACCTTCAGCGACAGTGTAAGGAAGTTCTGATGGCACAGTTTTTTGCCTACAACAATCCAAACCCCGGCACTCGAAAGCAATAACCCTACTTGCCGGATATTTAAAACAACTTGCTGAGTGAGCTGAAAACAACGGTTGTCATACCTCTCTCGCCAGCCAACATCATGGCCCCGATGCGCCTATCAAGACTGAATCCCTCAGTTGTTCTGAATGGTGAAACTCTCCTGGCAATCACCCAAGACATTGCCGGGATTGCTCGAAACCAACTCGGGGCTCAGGCTTATGACCTGTCAATCTACCGCTCTGACATTATTGCTGCCGTCGATTTTGTAGTCTCTGGGATGTAACAGCTTGTTTATGATTCATAACAGCAACTTTCAGCCATAGACCGGGGCTGATGATGCATACCTCATTTCCCATTTTTTGATTGATATAAAAAAGCCGGGGCTGTCGCCAGCCCCGGCTTTTAGTTTTTGCAGCTTCAGGCGTTGGCCTCTGCCGCCTCGTCGGCGGGTTCGCCCTGCGCCACGCCATGCCGGTTCAATCCATTAAACAACGCCTTGATCGCCGCCCCGACAATATTACGATCAATCCCCACGCCAAAGATGGCGGGCTGGTTGTCGATCTGCATTTCTATATAGCAGGCGGCTTCCACTTCTGAGCCGGTGCCGAGGGCGTGTTCGTGATAATCGATCACGCGGATAGTGCCGCCCCTTGTGGCTGACAGCGCTGCCACTGCCGCTTCGATTGCGCCGCTGCCGCTGCCTGCCACGCGCTGCGCTTTGCCGTTTTCGTGGTAGTCGATCATCACCTCGGTGTTGCTGGCGCGCTCGCCGCCGTGGCTGACCATCTCCACATCCACCAGGTGGAACGGCTCATCGCGCTGCAAGTATTCGCGCTCGAACATGGCGTAGATATCGGCGCTGGTGGCTTCGCGGCCTTCGCTGTCGGTGAATTGCTTGACCACGCGGCTGAACTCGATCTGCAAACGGCGCGGCAGTTCGAGGCCGAATTTTTGTTGCAGCACAAAGCTGACGCCGCCCTTGCCGGACTGGCTGTTAACCCGCACTACTGCCTCGTAGCCACGGCTCAGATCCGCCGGGTCGATGGGGAGGTAGGGGATTTCCCAGATGTCGCCCTGGCGCCGCTGCTCGAAGCCTTTTTTGATGGCATCCTGGTGAGAGCCGGAGAAGGCGGTGAACACCAGCTCGCCCGCGTAGGGGTGACGCGGGTGCACGGGCAGCTGGTTGCATTCTTCAACTGTATGGCGGATGGCCTCGATGCGGGAAAAGTCCAAACCAGGATGTACGCCCTGGGTGTAGAGGTTCAGGGCCAGGGTGACGATATCCACATTGCCGGTGCGCTCGCCGTTGCCAAACAGACAGCCCTCAACGCGATCGGCACCGGCCATTACGGCCAGCTCTGCCGCCGCCACAGCTGTGCCGCGATCATTGTGAGGATGTACACTCAAAATGATGCTGTCGCGGCGCGCCAGGTTGCGGTGCATCCACTCGATCTGATCGGCGTAGATATTGGGGGTGGACATTTCCACCGTGGCGGGCAGGTTGAAGATCATCTTGCGCTCGGGTGTCGGCCCCCAGATGGCGCTCACGGCGTTGCACACCTCCACGGCAAAATCCAGTTCGGTGCCGGAGAACACCTCGGGGGAGTACTGGTACACCCATTCGGTTTCAGGCCGGGCATCGGTCAGCTCCTTTACCCAACGTGTGCCCTGCTCGGCGATGGCTTTGGCACCGTCGCGATCAGTGTTGTAGACGATGCGGCGGAATTCCGGCGCGGTGGGGTTGTACATATGCACGATGGCGCGGCGCGCACCCTGCAATGACTCGATGGTGCGCGCGATCAGATCCTCCCGCGCCTGGGTGAGCACCTCGATGGTGACATCGTCCGGAATCCGGTTTTCCTCGATCAGGCGCCGCACAAAATTGAAGTCGGTATCGGAGGCGGCGGGGAAGGCCACTTCGATTTCCGTGAAGCCAATCTCCACCAGCATGTCGAAAAACCGCAGCTTGGTCTCCACCGACATGGGGTCGATGAGGGACTGGTTGCCGTCGCGCAGGTCGGTGCTCATCCAGATGGGCGGTTGTGTAATAACCCGGTTGGGCCACTGGCGATCCGGCAGGGATACGGGTGCGAAGGCGCGGTATTTGGTGGCTGGGTTGGCGATCATGGGGTGGCTCCAGTGTGTTCGGGTGGCTCAGGTGAATCCTGAAGGCGCGGGCCGGGATCACCGGACCCGCGAGGCGCTGGCAGGCTTGTGGCCGCCGGGGCGCTTTCAGGATGGGAGACAGTGTAGCCCTGCCCCGGCGGCAAATTGTTGCCAATTCGTCCTTGATTTTGCTCTTATGCGCAACTAAATTGCGCATATACATCAATATGAGCAATCGTCATGACCATAGACCCCTTCGACCGCGCCATCCTGCAACGCCTGCAGCGGGATGGCCGCATCTCCAACCAGGATCTGGCCGAGGCGGTCAACCTGTCGCCATCACCCTGCCTGCGGCGGGTGCGCAGGCTGGAGGAGGAGGGCATCATCGAGGGTTACAGCGCACGGCTGAATGCCCGCAAGCTGGATCTGAAACTGATGGCCCTGATCCAGATCAGCATGGATCGCCACACTCCCGAGCGCTTCGCGCGCTTTGAGGAAACGATTGCCAATTACCCCGAGGTGCTGGAGTGCCACCTGATCACCGGCCAGACGGCGGACTACCAGTTGAAGGTGGTGGTAGAGGATATGGATGCGTACCAGCAATTTTTGCTGAACAAGATCACCCGTATTGAAGGGGTATCGGGGGTGCATTCGTCGTTTGTGCTCAAATCACCCATCAATGGCACAGCGCTGCCGGTGTGACTTGCGGACCACATGCCACTATTGATCCGGTACGAATTAAACCTGAATGCCGTTAGGCTTGAGCCTGTCGAAGGCCTTGGTGACGGTGCTTCGACAAGCTCAGTACGAGCGGGCTCTCGAATTAAGCGTGACGACCGTTCAGCCTGAGCCTGTCGAAGGCCTTGGTGACAGTGCTTCGACAAGCTCAGCACGAGCGGGCTCTCGGGCTCAGCACGGACGGACTCTCAAGCCCCGCACGGACGCCACCCTCGAATAAGCGTAGCGCATCAATAGCAGCAAACCGTTTACCTCTCGCGGCAATGCATATAGCCTTGCAGTTTTGAAACAGGCGACTTAAAACAGTCACCGAGCAAGCAGCAACAGATAATCATAAATTTCGAGGTACCACCCATGACTGCAACCGCGCAAGCTGCCGACCTGATTGATGGCCGCGTCCCCCTGGAGAACATCCGCCCCTATGCCCTGCAAATGGGCCAAACCACTTGGGATGACCCGTTCAAGACCATTATCCCGAAGATTCACCAAGGGCCATCGGTGCTGTACAGCCCGGGGGCCTGGTTTGAGGCCGGTGATGCCTGGGTATTCACGAAGGAAGAGGATATTCGCGCCGTGTTCATGGACACCGAGCACTTCAGCAGCAAGGGCATATCCCCCTACTCGAGCCTGGTAGGTGGCAATTGGGGCGTTACCCCTGTGGAGTCTGACCCGCCCGCGCACCGGGGTTTTCGCAATGTGCTGACACCGCTATTCACCCCCCAGCGGGTGGCCGAACTGGATACGAAAATGCGCGGTTATGTGCGGGGTTTTATCGCCGAATTCAGCCACAAGGGTGAGGCCGAGATCATGGCGGATCTGGCTGCGCGTTTTCCCATTGCGGTGTTTCTGGAGCTGTTCGGCCTGCCCATGGATGAGGTGGACCAGTTTATGGCGTGGGAATTTGACCTGCTGCACAACGCCAACATGACCACCATGGGCGATGCAGTGCGGGCCGTGAAGCAGCGCCTCGGGGTGGAAATGGAAGCCCGCCGCCGCAACCCTGGCAATGACTTTATCAGCCATATTGTCCACGCCAAAAACAACGGCCAGCCGCTCAGCGATGACGATGCCTTTGGCCTGTGCTTCAACCTCTACCTGGGTGGGCTGGACACGGTGACCACCAATATCGGCTGGCAGCTGCGCCATCTTGCCAATGATCTGCCGCTCCAGCGGCAGTTGCGCGCCAACCCGTCGCTGATCCCGGAAGCGGTAGAAGAAATGCTGCGCGCCTACGCCACGGTGGCCATGTTCCGCACCTGCACCAGCCCGGTGGAAGTGGGCGGGATTCCCATCAAGGTGGGTGAAAAGGTCATTGTTTCCACCTCCATCGGCAACAACGACCCCGCCGCATTCGACAACCCCATGGAAGTGCGCCTGGGTCGCCAGCAACGGCATCTGGGTTTTGGCACCGGCATTCACAGCTGTGTGGGCGCACGTCTGGCGCGGCGCGAACTGGTGATTACCCTGGAGGAATTCCTGGCCGCTATACCCGAGTTCAGGATTGCTCCGGGGGCGAAAATCCTCACCCATCTGGGGGGCGTGATGCAGCAGGATTGCCTGCCGCTGCAGTGGTGACGCTGTAGATTTATTCCATCAGCTTGGGGCTGGCCTTGTCGATGGCTTTGGACGGTTTCGCATCAGCCCTGGGTTTTTCCTTGGCAATGATTTCCCGTTTTACCTTTGCCACGGTCCAGACGGGTTCGGTCAATGGGCCGGGATCGACGATCCCGCCAGGGCACAGCGCCGGACCCACGATATCGAGGCCCGCAGAACTGCCCGTATAACTGTGGGAAGTACCATTGGCGCAGGTAATGGCCCAGTTCTGGCCTCCCAGGTATGTGGCGCTCCAGGACCAGGCAGCGGATGAACAGAGCAACAGAGATACAGCGATCAGCAGGTTTTTCATAACAGTGACTCTCCATATTGGTGGCAGAATGAACAACCTCTATGCCGTTTGCACTTATGGCAACAGCGGAAATTCCCGACAGCAATCAGGCCCAAGGCTGCTTTTTTTAAGTGTAGCAAATGGACGGCAGGGCCGACGCCGGGGCTTTGCTGAACCTGACACAACCTAAAGCAGCTAGTCTGTTAACACTATTTGGATTTCGTCGCTGGAGGCCATTTTTTCAGCCAGCGAGGCGGAAGGAGAGAAGCATAGTGCCCAATACATTCGCTACGCTCATGGGGCAGGCCCTAGGCCTATGTGAACGGGAGCCTCCCCCCGCTTGCTGTGCGGACTGACAACGAAGCTGAGTGGAAAAATGGCCCCAGCCCTGCGGGTTCCGCCTAAAAAAGCACCACTCGTCGTTGCTCCTCATTCATTTGGAGCGACCAAGCTACGCTCGTCGCGCCCGCCTAAAGCGCCTACTGTTGGTAGATTCGTGCTTTTTTAGGCACAACGCCGACAATGCAAATAGTGTTAGCAGTCCCTAATACCCCGCCGTTTCTCTAGCGTACAAAATGTGTCCGCCCTCAACATCAACCAGCAGCTCGCTGGCGTGAAGTGGGTCCCAGTGGACGACTACCAGCACGAGCTTTTCGTTTACCCATTCGATTTTGCCAAGCTTGTCCACTCCTGTGAGGGATAGCTCAAGCAGGGTTTGTTGCTCGCGCTCGACAATGACCTTCAGTTGACGCGGTGGTCGCGAAACTGCCGGGGGCTTCAGCACAATAAATCGCCAGACACCATTGGGTGACACCTGCGAATGGAGGGCAAACTGTTCAACCATTTGCGCTGTCACAGCCTGCTGCCCGATTGTGGTCAGAGCAATACGCTGGCGTATAAGCGCCTGCTGGTTTTCCTCTACGGTGACTTTTCCGGCCAGACTGGCAAGGGTTGCGGCTACGTTTTCAGCGTCGGCATCCCTGTATCTGGCGCCCACCGGACGGGTGCCGCTACAGGAGTCTATCCACCACTTATCCGAGCCTGTCTGGCGGTTGTGGGCAAAGGCCCAGTATTCGCTACCGGGCAGCAGCACCATGCCGCAGGCGGCATGGGAGTCGGCGCTATAGAGGCGCGTCAGTGGCGCCGTACCCTTGTGCTTTTCCAGCACCTGTATGGCCATCGCCCGCGCTTGCATGCCGTCGACCTCTTCAGGTTCCTGCACGGCTTCCACTGTCACCCGCGCCACCCAGTCCGCTTGCTGGAAATAGGTGTCGAGGCTCTGCTGTGAACAACGGCAAGCCAGCGCTAAGCCAGGCATCAGCATGGCCAGCACTGTGGAGAGCAAAAGCATGACGGACCGGGACAGTCTCATGGTCAGCAGCCCCGGGAGTGGAACCAGGCAGTCAGGCGCCCTGCTGCCGAGTAGGCGGGAACCCAGCCCCGCCAGCGGATGGGCGGCTCTGGCCCGGCGCAGACCTCGCCGTCGTAGATGCCGATTTTCAACCAGGGGCCAGTGGCCGTAATGCGCACCTCATCGACAACAATTGCCGTTTCTGCAACCGGATCATCCACAATTCGCAGTCGCTGCCAGCGACCTTCGCCAGCAAGCTGTTGCAGTGTCCACAGGCGCCCGTCCCAGGCCGGGGTGAGGTAGGCGAGGCGGCCTGGCAGCAAATCCGCCAGACCCATAAAACGCCCAGCATCCTGACTGGACACCCACCCGCTGGCGCCATTTTTCAGGGCTATGCGATAGAATTCCGGCTCTCGCTGCGGCTCTTTCTTCAGCTCTTTTCCCAGCACTTTCTCAAGCCCTTCCTCAAGCCCTTCCTCAAGAACAATGGCCGCTGGTGCTTCGTAGCCGTATTCGCGGGTTTGCAGCGCCCAGGGGTCGTCGATGCTGATGACACCCTCCGTACCGATTGCCGGAGAAGGGTAGAGCAGCAGCGGCACTATGGGCCGGGCCGCTTGCGGGCCACCGCTCTCGCCAGGGCCAAACAGACCGGGCATTTCCAGCAGGCCAATCAATTCATCCAGGGCGGGTTGTGACGGCGGCAGTGACGAATCCTCAGCCCAGTCGGCGGGGCACTGGCATTGCGGGCTGTCGGCCAGTTGTGGATCTGTGCAGGACTGGCGATATTGCTCAAACTCGATGGTCCCATCCCGCAGCTGTTGGTGAAACACCAGCTCGCCACGTGCCGCGTCAAACACCAGATCAGAGAACTGGATTCGCCCCCAGGCGACCCGCAAAAACAGCAGGTTATCGGTCAGCCAACGCGGCTCAAGAGGCTGGGCAATGCCCTCGAAAGCCAGCAGCCAGTGAATGTCGCCGCCGGATATTTGGACAGCCCCGTGCCAAGGGCCGGGCCGGGTGGTGTCGGGCTGGCGGCTGGCAAAGCGGTAACTATTGCGCGGAGAGGCTACCGCATCGGGCAGCGGGCTGGCAGTGGTCAACAGGCGAATGCGATTGGCAAATTCCGCCGAAGCAGGGCCGCTGTGCACCATGCGCGGCGCGCTCCAGCAGGCCGGACTGAGCTGAGCCACGGCGCTGTCCATGGGCAGGGCGCTACAGGCCAGGACGAGCCTCACAAGCAACAGTCGTTTCACGCTTCCCGCTCAAGGCTGGACTGCAAGATCATTGTTCCGTTGCAGCAGGTGGGTAGGCGTTGACCGGCTCGGCTTCGGACGTCACCTTGCCGCTTTGCCGGGCGCGCCTGGCCTCGTACTTTGCACGCAGTGCAGCTGCCGTGGCGGCAGAATTCTGCTCCCACTGGCGGAGTGCGTCGCTGGTGAGGTTGCTGCCACAGACATTGTCGGGAATGCAGTAACTGCGCTCGTCGAAGGGATCATCGAAGCTGTAGCAGACCTGGCCCTGAGGGCAGGAACCGGGCGTACAGGCTTTGCTGCCGGTGCAGACATTGGGGGTTACCCGCCTGTCGTCCGGGCAATTCACTGCCCAGCGCGACAGGCACTGATGGGCGCAGGGGTCCTTGGCGGTAAAACCGCTACCGCTGATCATGCAGCTGGAACCTGCTGGCTGGCCGCAGGCGCTGAGCGCTGCGCCCAGAACCACCAGCACGATGAGTATCACTGTGCGACTCATTCCCGCCATGATTTTATCCTCTCCAGGCCCAGTGTTATTCCAGGGTTACCGTTACCCCGGAGCCAGCGGGCACCCGCGCCGGCGTCTCGCGCCCACCCCACTGGATACGGTACTCCCCGGCGGCAAGATCAAGGGTGTCCCCCACTCGCCCCCTGGCGACGGTTTCATCATCGGCATTGACGACGACAAAATCACTGGCGACCGCTTCCACCAGGGCCACGCCCAGTTCGTCTCTGTCGCTGGCGTTGAAATAGGCGCCGCCCCCCAACGCCGCCCAGGCGGCGAAGGTTTCCCGCAGGGCCCGGTCGTCGATGGCAAAACCGACGATATTGACGCGGATATCCCAGCCCTTCTCGCGCAAGGCCTTGATTGCAGAGGCGGGATCGCCGTCACAGGTTTCCTCGCCATCGGTGAGCAGTACCACCACGCGTTGACCGCTGACAGATGCCAGGTCACTGCCAACCAGTTCAATGGAGCGTGCCAGAGGTGTGCGGGCCAGATTCATGGCATTGATGGCGCCAATCACCTTGCTGGCTTCGGCCCGGTTCAGCGGCGCCAGTGGTATTTCCAGATCAGAGCGGCAGGAACCGGCCTCCTTGTGGCCGAACACCCGCAGCGCAAAGCCGCTGCCCTGCGGCAGGGTATCGGCAACCAGTGCAGCGAGAGTCTGGCGGGCAATCTCCACCCGGCGCTCGCCGCCGATGCGCTGCAACATGGAGCCGGAGGCATCGAAAATCACTGCCACGGCATCGTCGGGCCCCAGTCCCGACACGGATTGCAACACCGTGAGGGTGCCGGGCTTTTCAGCGGCGGGCAGCACAGTGAGAGGGCGCCGCGCCAGTTCACGACCTTCACGGGTGATATAGGCGAGCTCGAGTTTGCCCGGCTGCGCCGGGGCCACCAGGCGGGCTTGCGGCTGGTCGGGGACAATATAGGTATAGGCCAGCATGTTGCCCTCGGCATCCAGGGCACGAATCTGGTCGCCGCTGTTGCCCAGGCCACGCCAGGTCACAGGGAATTCGCTGAGGGCGACCACTTCATCCGGTGCTTCAAGTTCAATATGGGCCGGGACAATCTCCAGCGCGGTGCGGCCGATAATGCGGTCGCCGGAGATATAGACCACATCCACTGGCCCGGCCTCTTCCCGGGCGGTGAGCACTACGGCGTTGTCTTCATGGTTGCCGACATAGGTGTAACTTGAGCCGCGAATGTACTCCCCATCCTGCTCGGCAAAGCCGATATAGTCCTGGGCGTTGCGCGGACCCTCCCAGACGACCCGCACCTGGCCACCGGCATGGATTTGTGCCGGGGCATTGAGGGTGGCGCTGATGGCGGTAACGCTCACCGGCACCCGCGCCAGCACCGTGCTGCCGGACAGGTAAATAATGTCGTAATCCCCGGCATCGGCGGGCGCCCGCAGTTTGACCACGCCGTCCCTGCTGTTGCCCACATAGACATAACTGGAGCCGCGAATCATGGCACCGCCGCGTTCGGCAAAGGTCACGTTGTCGTTGGCACTGTTGGGGCCGGTCCAGCTCACATCAAAGTCTTCGCCAGCGCTCACCTTTGCCGGGGCGCTGAGGGTGGCACTGACGGCGTCCACGGTGACTGGCGCCCGCGCCAGCACCGTGCTGCCCGTCAGGTAGATAACGTCATACTCCCCAGGGGCTTCGGGCGCCTGCAGGCTGACTGTGCCATCATTGCTGTTGCTCACATAGGCGTAACTTGAACCGCGAATCCTGGCGCCGCCGCGTTCGGCAAAAGTGATGTTGTCCGAGCGGCTGTTGGGCCCGCGCCAGGTGACAACAAAGCCTTCACGGGCGCCCACCTGGGCTGGCGCCTCCAGAGATGCCTCGGGCAGGAACACCGTCAATGGGCGACTGGCTTTGACCTCTCCCTTATGGACAAACACAATCTGGTAGTCTCCCGACGCCTCGGGAACCTCGATGGTTTGCGGATTGCCCCGCACATAGGCGTAGCTGGCGCGGCTGTTGGTTTCCAGATCGGTGCGGATTTCCAGCAGGCCGCCATCGGCCTGGGGTGCCGTCCAGCTCACCTCGATCACCTGGCGACTGTGGGCGCTATCCGGCGCGGTGAGTGAGTAGTCCTGGGCTGTTGCCAGGCTGGCCAGCAGCAGCGCGCAGATGAGTGCCAGTGGTTTTGCCATGGTTGTTCTCCGTTGCAAGTATGGCCACTGGATAGTCAAACGGGGTATCACCCGGCGGCGCAGCACCCGTCTACGGGCGCATGGTGGGGACAGGCTCTAAGACTTTGATTTCATTTATAACCGACTGGGACTGTCATAACAAGTCAGTGGAATTCGGCCACCCAGGCCATGGCCTAACAGCTTCGCAGCGTTATCCTGGTATTTATCTCGTTCGTGTTAAAGTCTGGCATTCGCACCACGGCGCTGCCGGTGTAACCTCAAAAAAACCGAAAGGAGTCCCCATGATATTGACCCGCAGACTTGCTGCGCCCTTCTTTCTGACAGCACTTTTCTCCCTGGTCGCCTGCATTCCCTCGACCACAGCCCCCGGCGACAAGGATATGCCGTTAATCTCCGGGCTTGAATTATCGGGCATGGACACCTCTGTTCGCCCCCAGGATGACCTGTTTGTCTACGCCAATGGCAACTGGTTGCGGGAAACCGAAACCCCTCCCGATAAAGCCTCGTGGGGCACCTTTGATATCCTGCGGGAACGCACCCTGGAACAACTGCGCACCATTGTCGAAACCAGCCTCGACAACCCGCAAACCCACCATGAACAGCTCACTGCCTACCTGTATCGCGACCTGCTCAACAGCAACAACGAGAAGCGCGGTGACTTGCGCATGCTGGCAGACGAACTCGCCGCCATCGCCAAAGTGGACAGCCACGACAAACTGCCTGCGCTGTTTGCCCGCCTGTCACGCATCGGTGTCACCACGCCACTGGGCGCCTGGATTGCCCAGGATCGCCGCAACTCGAGTCAGTACGTTGTGTACCTTTCCCAGGGTGGTCTGGGCCTGCCCGACCGGGATTACTACTTCGATGACAGCGAGCAGGGCAAGGTGCTGCTCGCAGGCTACGACCAGTATCTGCAGCAACTGCTGAAACTGGCCTCGGATCGCGACAAGACCAAAAGCCGCAGCGCCAAGGTTATCGCCCTGGAAAAAAGCCTGGCCGAACACCACTGGACCCGGGTCGCCAACCGCGACGCAGAGAAAACCTATAACCCCGCCTCACCGGAAGATGTGCTCAGCGAGCTCAGCCCGCGCTGGCGCGGATTTTTTGCCGATCAGGGTATTGACGGGCAACCGCTGTACGTCGTCCTTCAGCCCAGTTATCTGGAAGAGGTCAACGACCTGGTCGATGCCACCGACCTGCGCATCTGGCGCGATTATCTGAAGCTGCAACTGCTCAGCGCCTACGCACCCCACCTGGGGTCTGATTTCGATCAGGCCCAGTTCAACTTTTTCGGCAAGCAACTGCGCGGCACCCCCGAGCAGGAACCCCAGTGGCAGCGCGCCATTAACTTTATGAACGGTTCCATTGGCGAGGTGCTGGGCCAGCTGTATGTGAAGCAGCACTTCCCTCCGCAGGCAAAGAAACAGATGCTGGAACTGGTGGGCAACGTCAAGGCCGCCTTCCATGGGTCCATCAGTGAGTTGGCATGGATGACGCCCGCCACCCGTGCGCGGGCACTGGAAAAACTGGCCGCCTTCAATACCAAGATCGGCTATCCCGACAAATGGCGCGATTTCAGCGCGCTGGAAATCCGGCCCAACGATCTGATCGGTAATATCCAGCGCATCCGCCAGTGGCAGCACCAGCGCGACGTTGAGCGCCTCGGCCAGCCAGTGGACCGGGATGAATGGTACATGCCGCCGCAAACGGTGAATGCTTACTACAGCCCGAGCATGAACGAAATCGTTTTTCCAGCGGCCATTCTCCAGCCGCCGTTCTTTAATCGCGATGCGGAGGACGCCGTTAACTACGGCGCCATCGGCGCGGTGATCGGCCACGAGATCGGCCACGGCTTTGACGACCAGGGCAGTCGCTTCGATGGCAGCGGCAATCTCAGCAACTGGTGGAGTGACGAAGATCGCCAGCACTTCGAGGCGCTGGGAAAAAAGCTGGTGGCGCAGTACAACCAGTACGAACCCCTGCCCGGCGAGCCCATGAACGGCGAACTGACCCTGGGTGAAAACATCGGCGATCTCGGCGGCCTGAGCATGGCGTTGCGCGCCTATGAGCTGTCACTGGACGGCAGAGAGCCGCCGGTCATCGACGGCTTCACCGGCTACCAGCGGGTATTCCTCGGCTGGGCACAGGCCTGGCGCCTCAAGCGTCGCGACGAGCTGGTCCGCCAATTGCTGAAAACCGGCCCTCACTCCCAGGCGGAGTTTCGCGTCAACGGCGTGGTGGTCAATATCGATAGTTTTCACCAGGCCTTTAATACCCAGCCGGGGGACGACTTGTACAAGCCCCCTGAAAAGCGGATAAAAATCTGGTAGCAACTGAATTTGCAAAAATTGCCGGGCATGGGTATCCCTCGCCGTGCCCGGGTCTTAGACTGACCCATAGGGGAGAAGCCATTACGGAAGCGGCCCCGATCTATTGCATTAATAATCACACATGGAGTGTCACTGTCATACATTGCCAGAGACGGTTGAAGAACGTTTGCCTGGCAGTCACTGCAAGGCAAAGATTGACGCGAAGAGGGCACTTATAGGTAATCAATGCCGGATTTCAGCCATTCTTTAACGCCGCGATGGTAGCCGGCTAGTTTTTCAACATCCTGCTTGCGGGTTACTGCCCATTTTTCATACCTGTTTATCCGCATTGAGGTATTAATGCCCGCACCCATACACGGCCTTGTTTTTATTGCCAATTCCCTTCATTTATCTCGACTCTGAGTGATTAAATCTGTACAGTGCGCACCCTCCGTCTGTTCCACCTCTGTATATCCGTTACCTCATTCTTACCACTCTCTGACTACTCTCCAGGAATAACCCCTTGATTTCTACTGCAAATATCACCATGCAGTTTGGCGCCAAGCCACTGTTTGAAAACATCTCGGTCAAATTCGGCGACGGCAATCGCTATGGTTTGATTGGCGCCAATGGCTGTGGCAAGTCCACCTTCATGAAAATTCTCGATGGCAGCCTGACGCCCACCGCCGGTAACGTGTCGATCACCCCCAATGAGCGGGTCGGCAAACTGAGCCAGGACCAGTTCGCCTTTGAAAAATTCACAGTCATCGACACCGTGATCATGGGCCACGCCGAGCTGTGGGAAGTGAAGCAGGAGCGTGACCGCATCTACGGCCTGGCCGAGATGTCGGAAGAGGACGGCATGAAAGTGGCGGAGCTGGAAACCCATTTTGCCGAAATGGATGGCTACAGTGCCGAGAGTCGCGCCGGTGAAATTTTGCTGGGTGCAGGCATCCCCCTTGAGCTGCATTTTGGCCCCATGAGCGAAGTGGCACCGGGCTTGAAAATCCGCGTGCTGCTGGCCCAGGCATTGTTTTCGGACCCCGATATCCTTCTGCTCGACGAGCCCACCAACAACCTCGATATCAACACCATCCGCTGGCTCGAAGCCGTGCTCAACGAGCGCAAGAGCACCATGGTGATCATTTCCCACGACCGCCACTTTCTCAACGCCATCTGCACCCACATGGCCGATATCGACTACGGCGAGCTGCGGGTTTACCCCGGCAATTACGATGATTTCATGACTGCGGCGACCATGGCACGCGAGCGTCTGCAATCCGAAAACGCGAAAAAATCCGCGCAGATTGCCGACCTGCAACAGTTTGTCAGCCGCTTCTCCGCCAACGCCTCCAAGGCTCGCCAGGCCACCTCGCGCGCCAAGCAGATTGAAAAGATCAAGCTTGAAGACGTGAAAGCGTCGAGCCGGGTGAGTCCCTACATCCGCTTCAAACAGGATAAAAAGCTGCACCGCCAGGCGCTGATTCTCGAAAATATCGGCCACGGCTACGACGACGAGCTGCTGTTTGCCAAGGGCAATCTGATCCTCGAAGCGGGTACCCGACTTGCAGTAATCGGCGAGAACGGCGCGGGTAAAACCACCCTGTTGCGCTGCCTGATGAATGAACTCAGCCCCAAACAGGGTGTGATCAAATGGTCAGAAAATGCGTCCCTCGGTTATTGCCCTCAGGACAGCACCGCCGATTTCGACGGCGACCTGACCCTGTTTGAATGGCTCAGCCAGTGGCGCAAGCCCAGCCACGACGACCAGATCGTGCGCGCCACCCTGGGCAGGTTGCTGTTTTCCACCGAGGATTTCACCAAGAAGGCCAAAGTCTGTTCGGGTGGCGAAAAGAACCGCCTGCTGTTCGGCAAGTTGATGATGATGGACACCAACGTGCTGATCATGGACGAGCCCACCAACCACCTGGATATGGAGGCCATCGAAGCCCTCAACCTGGCGCTGGAAAATTACGACGGCACGCTCATTTTTGTCAGCCACGACCGCGAGTTTGTCTCGTCGCTGGCGACCCGTGTGATTGAAGTGAAGGACCGCACCCTGATTGACTTCCAGGGCACCTACGAAGAATATCTGGCCAGCCAGCAACTCAACGCCAAAGTGGCGAATTCACGCTAACCCGGGTTTTTCCATGAAATTACTGATCCGCAATCTCGCCAGCGCCACCACCGAGGCCGAGGTGCGGGCCATGTTCGAAGCCCACGGCCTGGTCCAGTCATGCAATCTGGTGATGGATAGGGAAACCGGCCAGTCCAAGGGTTTTGGCTTTGTGGAAATGCCCCGCCCCGGCGACGCCAAGGCCGCCACCAAAAGCCTCAATGGCAAGCTGGTAGCGGGCAGCAAAATCCGCGTCAAAAAGGCTGAAGTGAAAGCTGCCGAAGGTTGATGTCATGGGGCAAAACAGCAACCAGGACCCGCTCCACGGTATAACATTGAAAACCGTCGTCACCCGGTTGGTCGAGAAGTACGGCTGGGAAGAACTGGGTCAACGCATCCGCATCAACTGCTTTACCAGCGACCCGAGCATCAACTCCAGCCTGAAATTTTTGCGCCGCACGCCCTGGGCGCGGGAAAAGGTTGAGGCGCTGTACCTGGAAAGCCACTGGCCTGTGGAAGATTCGCACCAGTAGCTGCGCACCAATAAACTGTCCCTGTGATTGGCTCTGCCACGCCAGGCTGGACTTGTTTCAGGTTCTCTGTTGAATTCAAATAAATCTGACCTGAAACAAGTGATTCATCATCCACGACCCTGCAAGCCGGTCAGCACCCACAGCAGGTTTGCAACGAAATGATTTTTCTGTCAGGCGGATTCTAAGGCTCTTTGGTCGCTACGACTTCCTTGGCGTTTTATCCTTACATAGCGGATGAACTGAAATGCGCTTAGCCCAAACCCGCAAACATAAAAAATCACCAAAGCCCAACTACCCATCTGGCTTTGAGATTGCAATGTGAAAAAAGCCAGCACGGCACAGCCAGACCAATAAATCGCGAGCCAACCCGTTCGTTTCGAACCAGCCAAAATTGCGATAACTGCTAAAGGTATCGTAACGATCACTGCGAAAACGGCAGGCGTAAAGGGCGCCGCACTCAAAAAAGCGCTGACAAAGGCTACTAAAAACGAAAAACAACCGACCACAAAGCCAATTATCCTTATCACCTTCATACTCCCTCCAGCCGCTCGGCACACAGTCCGCAATGGAACGACAAAGCCAACCTATGACGATCCCGCTGCTGCCCTTTGTTAAAAGTTAATCTGCTTTGACATAACACTGACCATCACTCCTTGATACTCGCAACGTTCCATGTGACACCAACCAAGCTTTTCATAAAGCCCGGAAGCGAATTCCGTACAGAGATACCAAGTATCAGCGCCTGACCGGGCAGCCTCCATCTCACACCGCGCGATCAATGCGCTGGCGATTCCCTGCTGTCGGAACTCCTCCTTTACATACACGGCCGCCAGCCAGGGGGATAGATCCGGCCTGGTTTCCATATCATGCTGAACAAGTGCTGCTGAACCTATTAATTGGCTTTCTGAAACCGCAATAAAGATTGAAGGGATACCATCGCGTCCCGCGGCTTTGGCGATGGCATCTGCTCGCTTTTGCAGGGTAAGTGATGAGCTAAAATGCTGCCACTCAGCATGGTGAAGCTGCGCTAACTCCGGGATAAATTCCTTCTTATCAGACAGGGGCACGATTTGCATGGTTTTGCTTCTTAAGTAAGGTCTTGTGGCTGCCATTGACACATTCGGAATGGCAGTGCCAGCCCATGACAACAACCGCTTGGTTAACTGTTGTACTTAATAATCACAAATACCATTAGAACAATAAGGTAGACAAGTGTCATTGACATGCCTAACGCCCTTGACTCGTCATCTTTTTCCGAGCCTGCTTTCGGATATTGCATTTCATTTGCGAGAGCAAACATAAACGGTTGACCAGACAGAAAACCGAATATTCCAGTAAGACCGACAAATATGGCTATGACATACAGCAATGCAACCTGATATTTTTCGTCAAGTATTGGCAAGAAAGAGCCGTCAACCACAACAATCAGAGCGCTAAAAAACCAATGGTATGAGCCAGTTTATACAGCCCAAAATATGTCTTCTTATGCATGACAGTTTACCAGTCTGCTAATCAAGTTTGCTTTTCTGATTAACTATATTGGAAGTTTTACCTTAAAGAAAACCCGCGAAATTTGGCACAATCCCAGCATCCTGTTATTGATCCATAAAACTCACCCCATCCATTCCTGCCCTCATAAAAATTTCGCCTGTAGATCGCCAAGGCCGGAATGCAGTTCTTGCACTTAACTGACAAGTGCCAATCTCACAAATCTGAAAACCCGACAGTCTGGTTGCCGCTCCGCACGCCCTGAGTTCGGAACAAAGTTGATGCACTGTATTTTTTGCAAAACGAATGGCAAGATCAAATCCAGCCCCTGGCTGCCAGACCAGTCGCACGTCGTTCCCCCTAAACCGGAACATCACCAATCACTTCATCAGCAAAAATCCTGAAACTCTTCAGCGTGTTGGGACCAAAGGTGGTGCTGATCGCCACATCAGCTGCATCCCGACCCCTCGCCACCAGCACCCGGCCAATACAGCGCACGTTGTTGCGGGGATCGAATATCCACCACTGATTATCCAGGTACACCTCCATCCATGCGGCAAAATCCATGGTGCCGTAGGGTCCTGGCATGCCGATATCACTGAGATACCCCGTGCAGTACCGGGCCGGAATATTCATGCAACGGCAGAAGGCAATGGCGAGGTGGGTATAATCCCGGCAAACGCCTGTCCCTTCGTTGAATGCTTCCCAGGCGGTTTTGGTAAAGCGGGCATGTTCATAGCCAAAAGTAATATGGTCGTGGACATAATCACAAATTGTCTGCACTCTGGCCCAGCCGAGGGGGGATTTTCCAAACAATTGCCAGGCAACATTGGAGAGGCGGTCTGTCTCGCAGTAACGACTGCCCAACAGGAATACCAACGTCTCCTCGGGCAGATGCTGTACCTCGTGCTGGTGGGCTGTGAGGTTAACCAAGTCCCGCTCACCGCTATCGTTGAGGATGGCATCGGCACCCAGGCGCATCTCACCCTGAGGGGCAATTATGCGGCTGCACCAGTTGCCGAAGCCATCCCGGTAGGCGGTGATGGGAATCGACGGGGTGATGATCAGGTGATCGGGAATGACAATGTCTGACACCCGGGTCGAATGGATGTGCAGTGTCAGGATCATCGGAGTGGGCTGCGGGCAGTCGTAAATGATTTCGTAACCAACGCGGATCTGCATATGCAGCCTCATTCTGGAAGGGTCTTTAGGGGTAAAGGGTAAAGGTGTCTGGAGAGACAGTAGGCTGGCGTAGCAGAGCTGCTTTGATGCTATCGAAAGAACTGACAGTCAACTGTGCGCCAGCGTACACAAAAAGACAAACAGATCTCTTCCAGCACGGGTTGTAGAGCGCAACATCAACCAGAAGTGCTCCAACGCCCCAGTGATATTGACTCCTTTGACTAACCTGCCTGTGCGACTGATAACTCACCCGTATCCATCATGAGACCGGAAACCGCGCCGCCTGAATGCAGCGCAGCACGCCGTAGTCGTAGCGACCCTTGAGGGCTTCGAAAACCGGCTTCAGGCCCGGCTCGTCGCGGGCATCCATCATCGCCACAATGCGTTCGATCTCACTTTCCGCCAAGCCCACCACTTCGGCCAGGGGCGCCTGATTGTTGGCCACCGCCTCTGCCAGATGGCTATAGATGGTGTTCTCCCGCAGGTTGCGGTGGCTGGCAATTTGCGCAACGGTCATGCCGGCGTTGAACAGCGCCAGGGTTTCTTCCTTCGTTTGGCTGGGGTCGACGGCATGGCGGGCACCACCACCGCCATCGTCGTCGTGCTCCGCCAGCAGTTGCAGGAAAATCTGCCCGTAGGCCTCCAGCTTGTGGCTGCCGATGCCGGAGATCGCCGCCATTTGCCGCAGCGTTTGTGGCCGCTGTGCGAGCAGTTCCATCAGGGTGGCATCGTGGAATACTGCATAGGGCGGCACGCCCTGCTCTTCCGCCAACTCCTTGCGACAGCGGCGCAACGCTTCCCACAGGCGGGTGTCGGCTTCGGATACAAAGCGACTGGTCTGGCGGCTTTTTTTGCCGGATTTTTCCACCGGCAGTTCCTTGCGCAGCCAGACCTTTTCCTTGCCCTGCAATACCGGGCGCGCGCGCTCCGCCAGGTGCAGACCGCCGTGGCCCTGGGCATCCACCGCCAGCAGGCCGCGGGCAATGAGCTGGCGAAATACCCCGCGCCAGGCGTTGAGGCTGAGATCCTTGCCGATGCCGAAGGTGCTGATCTTGTCGTGGCCAAACTGGCGGATGCGTTCGTCATCCTTGCCGTTCAGCACATCCACCAGATAATTGACGCCAAAACGCTGGCCGGTGCGGTGTACGCACGACAGCGCCTTCTGGGCGTGGACCGTGGCATCCCAGGTTTGCGGCGGGGTCAGGCAGTTGTCGCAGTTGCCGCAGGGGTCGGGTTCCGGGTCGCCAAAATAGGTGAGCAGAGCCTGGCGGCGGCAGCCGGTCATCTCGCACAGGCCGAGCATGGCGTCGAGCTTGTGACGCTCGATGCGTTTGTACTGTTCCTCGGCGTCGGAGCCTTCCATCATCTGCCGCAGGGTGATCACATCCTGCAGGCCATACAGCATCCAGGCGTTGGCGGGCAGCCCGTCGCGCCCGGCGCGGCCCGTTTCCTGGTAGTAGGCCTCGATGCTTTTGGGCAGGTTGAGGTGGGCCACAAAGCGCACATTGGGTTTGTCGATGCCCATGCCAAAGGCGATGGTGGCGACAATCACCACCCCTTCCTCGTTGAGAAAGCGGCGCTGGTGCAACTCCCGCTGCTCGCTGCTGAGTCCGGCGTGATAGGGCAGGGCAGCGACGCCCTGGGCTGCCAGCCAGGCCGCCACTTCATCGACCCGCTTGCGGGACAGGCAGTAGACGATGCCCGCATCCCCGGCGTGTTCGTTGCGGATAAAGCGCAGCAGGCGCTCGCGGCTGCTGGCGCTGCTCTGGTCGATGCGGTAGCGGATATTGGGGCGGTCGAAACCGCTGATAAAGGCCCGCGCCTGCTCCAGCCCGAGGCGGCGGCGAATCTCCTGCCGCGTGGGTTCATCGGCGGTAGCGGTGAGGGCAATGCGCGGCACAGCGGGGAAGCGCTGGTGCAGCACTTCGAGGCGGATATATTCGGGCCGGAAGTCGTGCCCCCACTGGGACACACAGTGGGCCTCGTCGATGGCAAACAGGCTGATCTGCACCTGGCCGAGCAGGTTCATCATGCCATCCTGCAACAGCCGCTCCGGCGCCACATAGAGCAGGTCCAGCTCCCCCGCCAGCAGCTGGCGGGTTACAGCGCGGGATTCTTCTGCCGTCTGGCTCGAATTGAGTACCGCTGCCGCAACGCCTGCCTGCATCAGAGCCGCCACCTGGTCCTGCATCAGGGCGATCAATGGCGACACCACAATGGCTGTGCCCGGCAGCGCCAGGGCGGGAATTTGGTAGCACAGGGATTTGCCGCCGCCGGTGGGCATCAGCACGAGGGCGTCCTGCCCGGCCAACAGGGTTGCAATCACCTCATCCTGGGGTGATCGAAACGAAGGGTAACCAAAGACGGACTGGAGTATGTCGAGGGGGTCGCGAATCATCCGTGAGATTGTACCTGCTGGGGCGCTGAATAATGTCTTCCGTGGCGACAAAAATAGCCCACTGGCTGTGATTTTCCAACTGTGTTTATCCTGCCTGCCGCGCAGATTCAACAACTGGTGCAAGGTGGGTTGCTGTAGACTTTCAGCCGTTGCCCCCCATTCACCGCACAACGGAGATCATTCAATGCAGCTGACAAAGACCACTCTGGGGATATTCCTGGCCCTCCTGCTGACGGCCTGCGGCGAAGGTGATCCCGCCCGTTCCGGCGAGGCGCTTCCCACCCCCCAGCCTCCGGCGATGGACCAGGATACGGCAGTACCCGCTGGCCCCTCCTGCATTGCCGATTTTGTCGACAAACCCTGCCAGTTGCTCACCAGCGCACTGGTGAAGACGCATTTTCCTGCCCTCCCCGATGAAGTGGAAACACGAGAAATACTCTCACTGAAGAGCTGTGAATATACCTGGCCAGGCGACAGGGTGATGATGGTCAAGGTGTCGAATATGGAGGTGGAGGCGCCGGTAACCAACCGCATCGCTATCAGCTGGATTGGCGTCCATGAGCCGGAACAGGCCCTGGCGCGCTTTACCAATACCTACCGCAATCTGACCGAAGCCGAAAAGGCCCAGACCATCGCGGCGCTGCAGGAGCAACTGGACAAGCAGGCGCCAGAGGGCATGGACGGCGATCAGAAAGCGCTGGCCTCAGGCATTGGCGCCAGCCTGATCAATGCCAGCCAGTTTGAAAATGTCACTGCTGTCGGCACTGCCGCCGCCTGGGATGGCAACCCCATGGGCAACAGCCTCAAGGTGCTGGACCGGGATACGGAGTTCAGTATCGATGTGAATATCAGTGATGACGACGCCGACAACCGCGCGCTGGCTATCGAAATTGCCAATGGGGTGATGGACTCCTGCCTGTAAGGAGGCCGTAGGATGGGTTGAGCGTAGCGATACCCATCAAGTTCGTGCGGCATTGATGGGTATCGCTACGCTCAACCCATCCTACGCGGTGCATATTCTTGACCCCATACAGCCCATCAAAACCCAAACCCACCCATACCCCGGGTTAACTGTTCAAAAAAGCGCGGCAGCAAACGCGGCTCCAGCACCAGCAAAAACCCCACGCCCCACACTGCACCCCACAGGTGGGCGCTGTGGTTGATGTTGTCCTTGCCGCGCCGCTCGGCCCAGATCGTATAGGCCACATACAGCACCGCAAACACAATGGCAGGCAGAGGCACGAACATCACATACAGCATCGACCAGGGCTGCAGCAGGATAAAGGCAAACAGCACCGCCGATACCGCCCCCGACGCCCCCAGGCTGCGGTAGCGGGCATCACGCATATGGCGCAGGTGAGTGGGCAGAATCGCCACCACAATGCCCGCCAGGTAGAACAGCACATAGCCCATCACGCCGATGCGTGGCATCAGCACCTGCTCGATCAGGCGCCCGAAAAAATACAGGGTGATCATATTGAACAGCAAGTGGGCGCCATCGCCATGGATAAAGCCGTGGGTCACCAGGCGCCACCACTGGCCGCGCTGCACGGCAGGGCCGAAGTAAATCAGGTTTTCAAGCAGTTTTGGCTGCTGCCAGGCAAGCAGGGAGGTGGCAGCGGTAATGGCGATGATAATCAGGGTAATGGACATAGTTTCCTGTAAAGCTTGCAGTTGAAATTATTGATCCGGCACCAATTAAACGTGAATACCGTTTGGCCTGACCCTGCCGGTGAATGCCGTTTGGTCTGGGCCTGTCGGTGGATGCCGTTTGGTCTGGGCCTGTCGGTGGATGCCGTTCGGCCTGAGCCTGTCGAAGGCCTTGTGCTTCGACAAGCTCAGCACGAACGGATTCTCAAGCTCGGCACAAACTCACTCTCGAATAAAACGTACCGCATCAACAAGGCCGGGCACCCACAACCAGTAGATGGCTACGGTCCTGCCTCGCCGCCAGCAAATCCGCCTGTTGGTGCTCCCGTATAACCGTGGGGACTGGGAATGCCCGCCTCGTTGAGATTGACGAACACAATGCGGTCGATGCTAATGATGGTATTGCGGGTAATCTTGTTGCGGATTTCCGCGCGCATGGTAACGGATGTTGTGCCACAGGCTATCACATCAACACCCATTTCGATGATATCGCCCTGCCGCGCTGAGCTGACAAAGTTGATCTCCGACATAAACTTGGTCACCAGATGCTTGTCGCTACCCAGCTGGCAGAGGGCATAGATGGCCGCCTCCTCATCGATCCAGCTCAGTAATCGCCCGCCAAACAGGCTGCCTCTGGGGTTCAGGTCTTCGGGCTTTACCCATTTTCTGCTGTAAAACTGCATGGCTACATTCTCTCTGCTGGGGCTTCTGGTTGGATTGTACGTTGCCCGAAGGGTTCATCCATCCTTTACAGAGCCTTTGCTACCTTGGGAATTAAGGCCCGCCATACCCGTTGAGCACCTCATTCCATCATTGGCTGCCCACCGGTGTTAGCTGTATCCTGTCGGCTACCAGGCAAGGTATGAGGCCCAATGAAAATCCCCAAACGAATCCAGCCGCTGGTCGACGACGGCCTGGTTGATGAAGTGATCCGCCCGCTGATGAGCGGCAAGGAAGCCGAGGTCTATGTGGTGCGCTGCGGCAACGAGATCCGCTGTGCCAAGGTGTATAAAGAGGCCGACAAGCGCAGCTTTCGCCAGGCGGTGCAATACCAGGAAGGCCGCAAGGTGCGCAACACCCGCCGCGCCCGCGCCATGGAAAAGGGCACCAAGTTTGGCCGCAAGCAGCAGGAAGACTCCTGGCAAAATGCCGAGGTGGCCGCCCTCTATCGCCTCGCCGCTGCCGGTGTGCGCGTGCCGCAGCCCTACGGCTGCGTCGATGGCGTGTTGCTGATGGAACTGATCACCGATGGCGACGGCGATGTGGCGCCGCGACTTAGCGAAGTGGCCCTGTCCCACGAACAGGCGCTGGAAGACCACGCCATGGTCATGCACTACGTGATGCTGATGTTGTGCGCCGGTCTCGTCCACGGCGATCTGTCGGAATTCAATGTGCTGGTGGACGAATACGGCCCGGTAATTATCGACCTGCCCCAGGCCGTGGATGCCGCCGCCAACAACCACGCCCGTACCATGCTCGACCGCGATGTGGCCAACATGACAACCTACTACGGCCAGTTTGCGCCGGAGTTACTCGACAGCAACTACGCCGGTGAAATCTGGGATCTGTACGAAAGCGGCGACCTGCACCCCGATGTGCAACTTACCGGGCTGTTTGAGGACATCAAGGAAGAGGCCGATGTGGATGCGGTGATGGTCGCCATCCGCGAAGCGCTGGCGGAAGAGCAGGGAAGGCAGCTGCGCAAAAGGGAGGCGGAAGAGGCGGAGTAGGTTGGACAAACCGGGGCCAGATCGACTTTTTCGGTCATCTCTCCCCACAAGGGTTAATCGTCGAGTTTTCCCGTTATCTGACCCCGGTTTTGCCTCTGACCCCGGTTTTGCCACCCCGGTTTTGATCAGTCGTGTTGCCCACCAATTCTGCTGAAAAAGTTAGTGATGATGCTAATAAGTCAAGTAAAGAGACGCTTCCAGAATAAGCTGAAGAAGGAGCAGAGATGAATTTGGAATGGAATTATTTTTATAGCTCTTTATCTCAATCGGCGGCGGCAATTGTTGGTATTTTTGGCGCTTTTATCGTTTCAAGAATATTGAGCAATCAAACGTCCTATGCTCAAAAATTAGCAAGCTGTCGAGAGTCTTTGAGATATAGTTCAAAGCTTTTGGGGCGGGCTAATGATCTAGATATTCAGAGATTTGTAGGTAAAAGAGTCTCGGCTGGTTTGAATAAAATTCGCGGCTTACGTGGCGCGGATATTGATCATCCAGCATCCTATTACTATAGCGAGCTAGACTTTCCGGTTTTTGCTGATAAAGCTGAGGTTTTAGAAAAAATTGAGAAAGTGTTGGAGAGTCGGCGAACGGCTTACGCTGAGGAGAACTCAAAAATAGCTCTATCTGATCTTGTCAATCCTGTGAATAGGAGAGTCATTGATAGGCTTACAGGACGGCCATCGGGCAAGGATGATGAGTGGGAGGAAATTTATTCCTTGGCGCAAGAGTGTAAGCGTCAAGCTGAATTGATTGCCGAGCATTATGATTCGATAAAGGGTAATCCTGAGTCATCCACGCAGATTACTTATACTCTTGTATTGATGGCGGTTTTGTTTTTTTCTGGCGTGATTTACCCGTTAAGTTTTATGCCCGTTCCCCCTGGGGGGGTTGTTCTATCCCTGTCTGCGTTTTGGCCGAATTTTTATTCTCTGAAAGGTGTGTTGCTTTTGGTAATGGGGGGAATTTTTAGCAGTGTGTTGTTGATTTTCTTGCGGTTGAACTGGAGTTTGAAGTACCCACGCTACGAAGTTAAGCAGTTAGAGAGATTTAGTGAGATAGGCACATATTCAAAGTATTTTGAATCGATGGAGAAGAATACCATTGCAGGGCTTATCAAAAAGCAGAATAAAAAGTTTACGGATACTTGACATGATAATCCTTTCATCTGGAAACCGGTGGAAACCGTTGTCAGATCAGAATGGCACTTACTTAAGCCCAAGCCTATGAATTAAAAAGAAAAGATCAGAAACTGGGTCAGAAACTGGGGTCAGATCAACGTTCTTCAGGTTTTCCGTTATATAACCCCAGTTCCTGAAATTTATCACGGTTGCAGCCCACGCGGTACCCAGTACTCGGGTTTGCGTGAATGGTGAGCAACCGCAAATACAACAATCCCTTTCGGATCTGGACGATATACGACAGAAAATGGAAATCTCTTGACGAAGACTCGCTTGGTGCTCTTTGTTACTGGAGAACCGGATTCCGGAAATGCGAGCGCCCTGGCGGTGGCTTCCTCAACCTCTTGCGCAAACTGGACCCCAAGACCTGGTTCCTGTTCATTGTAGTAAACCACTTCCTTGAGGAACTCGCGCCGGGCTGGCGCGATAAATTTTGCGCGCATCATTTGCTGAGTCTTTTCGCCTCGGCAAATACATCTTCGGCTGCATAGGACGGAATATCGCCGCGATCATAGGCGGCAACACGCTGCTCAATTTCTTGAGCCCACGCATCTTCAATCTCAGCAAGAGGCAAACTTAGCGACTCCAGCATGACCTCGGCCAACTTGGCCCTTTCTTCAGCGCTAAGGCCTAAAGCCTGCTGTTCAACTTGCTTGAGCGATATGTTCATTGGTGATTCCTCTATTCGTCTTGAGGTTTACAGGCGGCCATGATTCTTGTGATGGCTGCTGGCAACCAGTGCCTGGTACGGGGTGCCTTTAACCAGAGTATTGGTTTCAATGGCTCCTGATCCCGGTTTCACTGCTTTGCCCTGTTAACAGCCGAATTCTCCAGCCGCTCTGCGAGCCAAACCTTGATAATGGACTGACGGGTAACACCCAGGCGGGAAGCTTCTCTGTCCAGGGACTCAATCATCCAGACAGGAAAATCGACGTTCACCCGCTTTTGAGACTGATTGGGACGACGAGCTGTAGACAAATCCAGATCGTCCACGATGTCTGATTGGTTTTCATCAAATTTTTTATCAAATGCTTTAGCTTTCATATACTGCCACCTCCGCCTGCCTGGAGCGCCTCACAGAGATGATCCTTATTGATTCGTCTCTGTAGGTCACCACGGCAGACCAATGCTTGCCCTCAATCTTTCCGATGACAAGATATCTCGGCTCATCACCAGTTTTGGCCCTAATCTCAATAAAATCAGGATCTAGCCAAAGGCACTGAGCCGCCTCGAAATCAATGCCATGCTTTTCGAGGTTCGATTGACTCTTGTCAGGATCATATTCAAATTGCATAACGGTATATAAAATATACCCATATTAGAGTCTGTGCAAGGCTGGAAATTTGGCTTTTACAGCCAACCTTTGCGTGACCAGGTTCATACCCCATTGAGCTGAACCCGGTTTCCCCCGGCTTTCTTGGCGCTGTACATGGCCTCGTCAGCTATACGCAACAGCTGTTTTTCATCGTCGCCATGGCGTGGGTAAAATGCTGTGCCGATACTTGGCACAACAGTGACTGACTGCCCCTCCAGATCAAAGGGCTGGTTGAGGGCGTTGCGGATTTTATCTGCGATCACGCCAACGTCTTCTGCCCTGCCACAGTTTTCGAGCAGCACCACAAATTCATCGCCGCCAAAGCGGGCCACTGTGTCTGATGCGCGCACAGATTGCTCGATACGGCGGGCGACCTTTTCCAGCAACAGGTCGCCTGCGGCGTGGCCATAGGTATCGTTGACAACTTTGAACCTGTCCAGATCCAGGTAGAGCAGGGCGAGCTGACCCTGTTCCCGCCGCGCCCGGGCCAGGGCGAGGCGGATGCGGTCGTGAAACAGTTCGCGGTTGGGCAGCCCGGTGAGCTGGTCGTACAGCGCCATGCGCTGCAGGCCTTCGAGCAATTGCTTGCGCTCGATGGCGGCGGCAATCTGTGTAGAGACAAACTGCAGCAGCTCCCGGTCCTGTTCGCTGTAGTGGCCATGATCTGCGTGGTTCTGGACAACCAGTGCGCCCATCACTCCCTGGCCGGACTTGAGGGGAACCCCCAGCCAGCTGCGGCTGTGGTTGCCCATCAGCTCCCGCAGGGCAGCGGGCATATCGGCTGCAGTGCCCGGCGCCAGCAGCAGCGCTTGGCCACTGCCGATAACCTCGGCACAGAACGTGGAAGGGTCGGGGTTTGGCAACGTAGCGGAACATGGCGGTGGATCAACAGAATAGGGGTAACTCAGCTCGCCGCTCTGTTGATCGTAAAGCGCGATGCAAAAACCCGGGGCATGCATCAGATCCGCAACTATGCGGTGAATCGCCTCAAACAGGCTGTTGAGGTCACTGGCATTGTGGGCGGCCTGGGCGATGGCGTACTGAGCATGCTGCACGGCCTCGGCCCGCTTGCGCTTGCTGATATCCCGCGCTACCGCGACCCGTTCCTGGTCGGTCTCCGACCAGCGCGCCGACCACATGATATGGACGATCTGGCCATCCTTGCGGATATAGCGGTTTTCAAAATGAGGTTCTTGCAGGCCCGACATGATCTTGTGGGCCTTTTGCAGGGTTTTGGCCCGGTCATCGGGATGCACAAAATCAATCATGGGCAGGCCGATCATCTCATGGGGGGAATAGCCAAAAATCCGTTCACCACCGGCACTGACAAAGACAAAGCGTCCGCTTTTATCCACCACGCAGATCGCATCGAGCAACAGGTCCATATAGTTGCTGAGGGTGGCGTAGGTGTTTGTTTCCATAGGATTAGTTCTCTTGCAGAACATCCAGGGCGACCGCCTCGGCGACCTTGATGCCGTCAATGCCCGCCGACAGAATCCCTCCCGCATAACCTGCGCCTTCGCCCGCCGGGAACAGCCCCCTGGTGTTGATGCTCTGGAAGTCTACCCCACGCTTGATACAGATGGGCGATGATGTGCGGGTTTCAACCGCCGTCAGGATCGCATCCGCCATGGCAAAGCCTTTAATCTTTTTGTCGAAGGCGGGAATCGCCTCGCGAATCGCCGCCACGGCAAAGGGCGGCAGGGCGGCGGACAGATCACCCAGGGTCACCCCCGGCTGGTAGGAGGGTGTAACACTCCCCAGCTCGGTGGAAGCCACGCCCTGCAAAAAATCCCCCACCAACTGGGCCGGGGCGTGATAAGTGGCGCCCCCCAGCTGGTAGGCCAGCGTTTCCAGCTTGCGTTGCAGATCGACACCCGCCAGCACATGGCCGGGGTAATCCCGCTCCGGCTCGATGCCCACCACGATGGCGGCATTGGCGTTGCGCTCATTGCGGGAGTATTGCGACATGCCGTTGGTAACCACCGCGCCCTCCTCGGAGGAAGCCGCCACCACCGTGCCGCCGGGGCACATGCAAAAGCTGTAGACGCTGCGACCATTGTCGCAGTGGTGTACCAGTTTGTAATCCGCCGCGCCCAAAATCGGGTTGCCCGCCTCGGCGCCAAACAGCGCCTGGTCGATCACCGACTGGGGGTGCTCGATGCGAAAACCGATGGAGAACGGCTTGGGTTCGATATACACCCCCTGCTGCAGCAGCATCCCGAAGGTATCCCGCGCGCTGTGGCCCACCGCGAGGATGATATGGCGGCTGTGGAGGGTCTCGCCGCTGGCCAGGGTCACGCCGGTAATCTGGCCCTGGCCCTGATCCTGGACATTGGCATCCACCTCGCGGTGGAGGGTTTCGACCTTCTGCCCGAAGCGGATATCGCCCCCCAAGCGGGTGATCTCGGCGCGCAGGGTTTCCACCATCTTCACCAGTTTGAAGGTGCCGATATGGGGCTTGCTGACAAACAGGATCTCATCCGGCGCGCCCGCCTTGACGAATTCGGTGAGCACCTTGCGGCCCAGATGACGGCGGTCCTTCACCTGGCTGTAGAGCTTGCCGTCGGAAAAAGTCCCGGCGCCGCCTTCACCAAACTGCACGTTGGACTCGGTATCGAGTACACCCTGGCGCCAGAATCCCCAGGTATCTTTGGTGCGCTGGCGGACATCCTTGCCGCGCTCCAGCACGATGGGCTTAAGCCCCATTTGCGCCAGCAGCAGCGCCGCCAAAATGCCGCAGGGGCCAAAGCCGATAATGATCGGCCGTTGCTGGTTGGCGGAAGGAAAGTCAGCCGGGGCCTGTGCCACAAACTTGTAGCCGGTATCGGGGGAAGGTGTAACCAGTGGCTTGTCAGCCGCCAGCACCTGCGCGGTGGTAGCTGGTGTGAGTTCGATATCGAGCTGGTAAATCAGCAGAATGGCGCTTTTTTTGCGGGCGTCAAAGCTGCGTTTGTAAATACTGAAACCCAGCAAATCGTCGCGGCTGATCCCCAGGGTGCGAACAATGGCGGCGGGCAGATCCTCCGCACCGTGGTGGAGGGGGAGTTTGAGTTCACTGAGTCTTAGCATGGAAGCGGCGGGACCGGTAAAAGAGCCGGAAATCTTACCACGCCTCATCATTTCAGCCAGCCATGGAGTTTTACCAGCGCTGGCGTTTCAGCGACAGGCGGTTGTCAGACAACCAACCCCGCGCAGTGCCCCGACGCCCAGGCCCACTGGAAATTAAAGCCGCCCAGATGTCCCGTTACATCCAGCACCTCGCCAACAAAATACAGCCCCGGCGCCTTCAGGGATTCAAAGGTTTTTGACGATACCTCGCGGGTGTCGATACCGCCCAGAGTGACCTCGGCGGTGCGGTAGCCCTCTGTGCCCGCCGGGGTCAGCTGCCAGTTGGCGAGTTTGTCGGCAATGGCCTTGAGTTCGGCGCTGCTGTACTGCTTTAGCGGTTTTGACTCGAACCAGCTCTCCACCAGCAGGGCGGCCATTTTTTTGGTGAACAGCTCCGCCAGCAGGGTTTTCAGCTCGCTGTTGGGGCGCTCGCCTTGCTGCTCAGCCAGCCATTGCGGCAGGTCCATATGGGGCAGCAGGTTGATGCTGACCACATCCCCCGGCTGCCAGTAGGACGAAATCTGCAAAATCGCAGGGCCGCTGAGGCCGCGATGGGTGAAGAGGATGTTTTCGGTAAAGCTCATACCGTTGCAGCTCACCAGGCAGTCCTCCACCGAGGTGCCGGACAGCTCGGTGCAAAAGGCCTTGAGCTTTGGCTCGGTGATGGTGAAGGGCACCAGCCCGGCGCGGGTGGGTAGCAGGGTATGGCCGAACTGCCCGGCCACCTGATAGCCAAAGCCGCTGGCGCCGAGGGTGGGAATCGACAGGCCGCCGCTGGCAATCACCAGAGATTCACAACTCACTGGTCCAGCGCTGGTCGCCAGGCTGTAGCCGCTTTCGCTCTTGTCTATCTGCGTTACCAAGGTATCCAGCAACAGTTCCACCCCAGCGTCCGCGCATTCCTTCAGCAGCAAGTTAAGGATATCGCTCGACTTGTTATCGCAAAACAGCTGGCCGAGTTTCTTCTCGTGGTAGGGCACCCCGTGTTTGGCCACCAGGGCGATAAAATCCCACTGGGTATAGCGCGCCAGGGCGGATTTGCAGAAGTGGGGATTGGCAGAGAGAAAATTGCCCGGCTCGCAGTACAGATTGGTGAAATTGCAGCGCCCGCCGCCGGACATCAGGATCTTCTTGCCCGCCTTGTTGGCATGTTCCAGCAGCAGCACCCGGCGCCCGCGCCCGGCGGCGGTAAGGGCGCACATCAGGCCGGCAGCGCCGGCTCCAATAATTACAACATCAGGTTTCATCTGCTGAATACCCTGCAGACTGTGCTTTTAAAGAATCCGCACACGCAGCGAGCGCCCTTTGATCTTGCCATCGCTGAGGCGCTTCATGGCCTGGCTGGCGATACCGCGCTCAACCGCCACAAAGGCCTGAAAGTCAAAAATGGTGATCTTGCCCACCTGGGCGGCGGGGATACCCGCCTCGCCGGTAAGGGCGCCGAGGATATCGCCGGGGCGCAGCTTGTCCTTGCGACCGGCGGCGATGCAGAGGGTGCTCATTGGCGGTTGCAGGGGATCGCCCGCCTGGGGTTTGAGGCTTTTCAGAGGGTGCCAGTTGAGCGGCGTTTTTTGCAGATCTTCAATGGCCTGGGCGCGGCGCATTTCCGGCGGCGCCACCAGGCTCATGGCCATGCCTTTTTTACCGGCGCGGCCCGTGCGGCCCACGCGGTGGATATGGGTTTCCGAATCCCGCGCCAGCTCGACGTTGATCACCATGTCGAGGGCGTCGATATCCAGCCCGCGCGCCGCCACATCGGTGGCCACCAGCACCGACAGGCTGCGGTTGGCAAACATCGCCAGCACCTGGTCGCGGTCGCGCTGCTCCAGATCGCCGTTGAGGGCCATGGCGGAAATCCCCCTGGCGCTCAGGTAATCGGCCACTTCCTGGCACTGCTGCTTGGTGAAGCAAAAAGCTACAGCTGATTCCGGACGGTAACAGGCCAGCAGGCTGACCACGGCTTCAAGGCGCTCGTCGGGGTCGATCTCGTAAAAGCGCTGCTCGATCTGGCTGTCGTCGTGGAGGGCTTCAACGCGGATCATCTTCGGTTCGCGCATAAAGCTGGCGGCGAGCTTTTTGATGCCACTCGGGTAGGTGGCGGAAAACAGCAGGGTCTGGCGCCGCGCTGGCGCCTTGCCGATGATCTCGGCAATGCTGTCGTAAAAACCCATATCGAGCATGCGGTCGGCTTCGTCCAGCACCAGGGTGTTGAGGCCGTCGAGGTTGAGGGTTTCGCGGCTCAGGTGCTCCTGCACCCGCCCCGGCGTGCCGACAATGATCTGCGCGCCGTGCTCAAGGGAGGCGCGCTGGGGGCCGGTGGGCACGCCGCCGCACAGGGTCAGCACCTTGATATTGTCCTCGCCCCGCGCCAGGCGGCGGATTTCCTTGGCCACCTGGTCTGCCAGCTCCCGGGTCGGGCACAGTACCAGCGCCTGGCAGCCAAAATAACGGGGGTTGAGGGGGTTGAGCAGGCCGATGCCAAAGGCGGCGGTCTTGCCGCTGCCGGTTTTGGCCTGGGCGATCAAATCCGCACCCTCCAGTATCACCGGCAGACTTTTGGCCTGGATCGGCGTCATCCCGGTATAACCGAGGGAATCGAGATTGGCCACCATGGCTAGTGAGAGGGGCAGTGTAGAAAAGGCGGAGTCGGTCACGGGAGGGGCCTGATAGACGAAAAATGGCGCGCAGTGTAACAGGTAGCGGGGCTGGCCGCCCTCTGCCAACAATGGCCCTCAAAGATCATTAAGCGCTTCGATGGGTGAAACCGAGGCAGCCTGGAGGGCCGGGTAGGTGCCGAACACAATGCCGATCACCACCGATACGGCAAAACCCGCCACAGCGGCCAGGGGGCTGAAATCCACCGGCCAGCGGGTAAGCGCCTCGATGCTGAGGGAGAGCACTAATCCCGCCACCACCCCCAGCAGTCCACCGGCAACAGCCACCACCAGAGACTCGGTGACAAACTGCACCAGGATATGCTCGCGGGTCGCCCCCACTGCGCGGCGCAGGCCGATTTCGGCGCGCCGCGACAGCACACTGACCATCATCACATTCATGATGCCAATACCCCCCACCACCAGCATAAGACCCGCCACCCCGAGCAGAGCGTAGCGCACCAGTTGCTGCACCTTCTGCTTCTGGCGCAACACTTCGACGGGTATCACGTACTCCACACCGGCCTGAGCGCCGGAACCCTTGATGCCGTGACCATTGATATCGGTACCATTGATGTCGGTACCATCGACAATGCGCTTGACGACCTTCAGGCCCTGGGCCAGCTGTGCCTCGCGGGGAAAGCGCAGTGTGAGCTCGTCGAGGGCATTGACTGTCGCATCATCAGCACCCTGCGCCAGGGTGCCAAGGGGAATATAGGCGCTGCGATCCGGCTCGCTGAGGCCGAGGGAGGGCAGATCCAGGGCCGCGGGTTTCAGCCAGCCCACCACCCGGAACCAGCGGCTGCCGATGCGCACCTGCTGGCCCAGCACCTGGCCCCGGGGGAACAGCATCCGCCCCAGTTCCCAGCCCAGCACACACACCGGTTGGCGGTGCACCAGGTCGTAATCGGCGAGGAAGCGCCCGCTGTGCAGCTGCAGCGGATACAGGGCAGGGTAATGGCGATCCGTGGCGATGATCCGGATGGCGTCAACCCGCTGTTCGCTACTGGCAACCGACTGGCTGGCATAGCGCACCGGCGCCTGCAGCGGCGCCGCCGCAGAGAACAGCGCCGCGATCCGGTCGCGGTGGGATAGGGCGAGGGATGAATCCCCCTCGGCTTTGGCGCGGATAATCACCGACCCGGCACCGAGGCTGCCCAGCGCCTGCTGCAATTGGCGCCCGGCGCCCTGGCCAAGGGCAATCACCAGCACCAGCCCGGCCACCCCGGCGATAATGCCGAGGGTACTGAGCAGCCCCTGTAGGCGGCGCTTGCGCCACAGTTGCAGCGATGAGCGCAGGAAATGCAGGCCGGTCAGGGTGAGCATCACGATTGCAAGGCCCCCGCCGCCATATGCAGGGTGCGGTGGGCCATGGCTGCCACCTCCGGCGCATGGGTGACCAGCACGATGGTGAGGCCGACGCGGTTGAGGCCCAGCAGCAAGTCGAGCACCTGGGCGCTGTTGGCGGCATCGAGGTTGCCGGTGGGTTCGTCGGCGAGGATCAGGGCCGGGCCATTGAGCAGGGCGCGGGCGATGGCGGCGCGCTGGCGCTCACCCCCTGACAGGGCGGCAGGCAAGTGGTGACAGCGGTGGGCAAGGCCCACTTCCGCCAACAACTGGTTGGCGCGCTCCCGGTAGCGGGGCATCAGAGCGGGGTTGGCGTATACCCCTGGCAGGGCGATGTTGTCGGTGAGATCCAGATAATCGATAAAGTGACTGGTCTGGAACACAAAGCCGATGCGCCGGTTGCGGATGGCCGCCAGCTGCCCTTCGCCGAGGCTGGACACATCCGTGCCATCAAGGCAGTAGCGCCCGCCGCTGGGCCGGTCGAGACAGCCGAGGATCTGCAACAGGGTTGATTTGCCGCAGCCGGAAGCACCCATCAGGGCAACAAACTCGCCAGCAGCAATTTCCAGGGATAGCCCGGCCAGTGCAGTTACCCGCTCATCCCCCTGGCGATAGGACCGGGTGAGGGCCTCGGTGCGAATCATCGCGTCGCCGCCCATCACGGCTTGAGATTGTCGGGGTACACCAGCATCACCTCCTGGCCTGCCTCCAGACCGGATTCGACGATGACATACTCGCCGTCGCTGTCGCCCAGCTCGACGGCCACTTCGCGGGGGTTGCCGTTGCGCCACAGCACGCTGAAGGTCTCGCGGCCGCGGTAGAACACGGCTTCCACCGGAATGCGCAACACCGCCTCGTAGCGTTTGGCGACAATGGTGGCCCTGGCCCCCATACCGGGGCGCAGGCGGGGGTCCGTTGTCGCCAGGGCAATGCGCACCCGGAAGTGATTATTGCCGGCAATTCCGGCGCCGGATACCAGGGTGCCGATGGACTCCACCTCGCCGTCCAGCGCCAGGTCGGGGTAGGCTTCCGGGTAGATTTTTACCGCCAGGCCCGGGCGCAGCTTGCCGATATCCTGCTCGCGAATATCGCTGTAGGCCACCAGCGACGACAGATCGGGAATCACCGCAAAGCCCTGGTGCTGCCACAATGAATCGCCCACCTGGACCTTGCGCTTTTCGTTGCCGATGGACAGTTCCTTGTAGAGCAACTGGCCGGACACCGGCGCGGTGAGGGTGGTCATCGCCAGCTGCGCCTCGGTGCGCGCCAGCGCCTGGCGATGATTGGCCAGCTTGCCCTGGTGGCGCATCACCTCGGCCTGCTGCTTGTTGAGCTTTTGGGTCAGGACGATGTCGCGGTAGTTGTCGACCTCCTGGGAGCTATGCTCCAGGGCCATGCGCGCCTGCTGCAATTCCGCTGGCAAGGCGGTATCGCGCAGGGTATTGAGGTTGCGCTCGGCGATATCCACTTCAACCTTTTTTTGCTGGAGCTGATCGCGGGCCTTTTCCAGGTCGAGGCGGGTGGAGAGGTCGCGGGCCAGGAGTTGCTCCTCCGCCACCAGCTGCTGGCGGGCTTTCTGGTAATCCGCTTGCGCCTGCTGCAGGGCGCGTCTGGCAAGCGCTTCGCGGGTGGGAATATCGGCGCCCTCCAGGTTGCCCACCTTGAGCCTGGCCGCACCCAGCTGCTGGTTAAGCTTGTTGAACTTGTCCTCATTTTCGACACGCAGCAGGGCCAGCTCGGCCTCGGCCTGCATCAGCACCGCCTCTGCCTCCTGAATATCGCTGCGCAGGGTTTCCAGATCCTGCTCAAAGGGCGCGGGGTCAATGCGCGCAATCACGTCACCCGGCGCCAGCAGGCTGCCCTCGGTGGCCAGGTAGAGCAGCTTGGCGCGGTTGCTGGGCAGGTCGGAGGAGATGGTCACCGACTGCCCTGCATCGAGCACCGCCTGCTCGGTGACGGTGATGGCAAAGGGGCCGGATTCGACCCTGGCGAGGGCATTGAAATCCCCCTCGCCCGCCGTTGAGGTCGCGCCCTCATCGCTGCCCCAGAAACTGACCAGCAGCAGGATCAGGGCAATCACCCCGATACCGGGGCCGGTCCTGCGGATCGCTTCTTGCAACCTGTCCCGCCAGGGAGACTGCGGGGGAGGGAGCTGGTGCCACGGATTGCTGGTCACTGTCTGTCACCTGTTACTGGATATCGAAATAGCCGCTGGCCATCACCAGCCGCTGACCCGCCATCAGGTAGTTAACCCGGGCGTTGAAGGCCTGGAAGCGCGCCTCCTCGAGGCGGTACTCCAGGTTGAGCAGGTCGATTCGATCCAGCAGGTCGTTGTCGTAGCGGATACGGGAGCGGGTGTATTCCTGCTCGACAATCGCCAGGGCCCTGGCACTGATATCCATCTGGCTCTGCTGGCGCTGCACATCGAAATAGGCCTGGCTCACTTCCATGCGGATATCGCTGACCAGGCGCTCGTAATCCCGCTTCTTGGTCTGGTATTGCAGCACCAGCAGGCGTTTTTGCCGCTGCTGCTCGCCGAAGCCGAAATCCGTATCCATATTGAAACCGATGCCAAAGCGATGGTCGTCGAGGTTGAGGCTGTCGGAAAACGAATTGCTCTCCCGCACCCAGGCGTACTGCAGGCTGATATCAATGCCGGTCAGACCTGAGCCATCCGCTGCCACCATGCGGCGCCGCGCCATCAACAGCTCATCGCGGGTGCCCACCGCTTCAACGCGCTTGTCCACCGCCAGGGTTTCCAAATCCGCTGCTGCCATCGACAGCAGCTTCATGTCGATGGTGGAAAGCGACGCCGGGCCGATGGCCACCTCCTCTGCCATGTCCAGGCCGGTGAGAATTTTCAGACTGTTGCTGGCGCGGCGGTGCTCAAACTGCGCCTGACTCAGGGCCTGCCGGGCCTTGACCAGACCCAGCTCAAAACCGGCCAGCTCCATCCCGCTGAGGGTGTTGGCGGCATGGCGAATCTGCGCCGTCTCCTGGATGCGGTCGGCAATATCCAGCTGCAATTGCGCCAGTTGCCGGTATTCATCGGCCAGTGCCAGCTGGTAGTAGGCCGCCACCACGCGGTTGACCAATTCCTGCTGGCTGATGCTGGCCATCAGCTGCTGGCGGTCGCGGGTCATGCGCTTCTGATCGACATTGAAGCGGCCATCCTTGAGGGGATTCTGGAACAGCGGCAACGTGTAGCTGAGGCGAAACTCCGACAGGTTGCGATCACTGAAATTGTAGTTGTACACCCCCGCTGACAGGGCCGAACCCGACTGGTACTTTTTGCTGGCGGCGAGACTGTAGGTGCTGCCCACCTCGGCGCCGGAGCGGGCATCGGAGGCAGTGGTGGACTGGAACTTGGTCCTGTAGATGGCGCGCGCACTTTCGTAGTCGATTTCGGCCATCTCGGCGTAGTCGAGACTGTTGAGAAATTCAGGGTTGTTGACCAGGGCAAGCTCAATGGCCTGCGGCAGGGTGATAACCCGCTCACTTTCCTCCCCGGCCACGAAGGGAGAGTCAGCAATCAGCAGGATGAGCAGCGATAAAAGCCCTGTCAACGGCCTGACTGTCAACCTTTTGTCGCCGCTGTCCCTCACCCCACATCTACCCCCTGATTCAATAACCCAGTCGGTGGCGGAAAGACTGATGTTCCGCCACCTGTCAGTTTTCGACGGTCAATTGGTAATTGACCTGACCATTGCCCGTGGACTGGCTGCTGTCCGGATCGGTGGTTTCGATGATCAGCGAGCCTGTGTTAAGCCCCATGGAAAATCCGTTACAGCGGAAGGCTGTATTGACGGGTATCACTTCACCCGGATCAATGGTCCCGCTGGCAGGGCTGGGGGCATTGAGGAAGGAGGGCGGCGAGTTGAACATAAACTGGATGGGACGGCCGCCGGTATTGGTGATGCTGAAGGGTGAAAATGGATCGGGGCAGGGGCTGCCACCCACCGTGTGGGTTTTGATCAGTGTCGGATTGCCCGCCGGGCTGAAAGCAAATTCGCCCGGCTCAGCTACTGGCGCCAGCACCTCGACGGCGAAGTTGACCATCACTGTGCCGACATCGGCATCGGTGGGCACGTCAACTCCGCTGACATTCAGGCTCGCTGAATTGTTGCCGACGCTGAAGTTCTCGCAGCTGAAGTGGGTATCCATGTTCGCCGAGGCCCCCGGAGCCAAGGTGCCCGACATGCTGCCGTCGACAATGATCAGCGGGCCGGGATCAGAAACCGTGTATTGCAGATCGCTTTCACCGTTATTGGCAATCAGCAGTTCAGAGGGGAAGGGTTGCGGGCAGGGGTCTTCCCCTTGCTGGTGCACCAGGGCGAACTCGGTATTGGGCACACTGAGTATGGCAGGGCCCGGGGGGTCCGTGCCGGGATCGGTGCCTGGGTCTGTTCCCGGGTCTGTGCCAGGATCGGTTCCGGGATCGGTGCCTGGGTCTGTTCCCGGGTCTGTACCGGGATCGGTGCCTGGGTCAGTCCCAGGGTCTGTGCCAGGATCGGTACCGGGATCGGTGCCTGGGTCAGTTCCCGGGTCTGTACCAGGATCGGTTCCTGGATCTGTGCCCGGATCAGGTGCAGGGGAGGAGGACGAGCCACCACCGCCACTGTTGCTGAGGGCAATGCCGCCGCCGATCAGCAGCAGGCCGCCGGTAATCATCTGCCCGGTCGACAGCCCGGATGTGCCGCCGCCGATAGTGACAGTCTTGATCGGTTTGCCGCCGTAGTGGATTTGATAGTTGCCATCGCCGGGGAAATCGAAGATCAAAATGCCATCGTCATCGGTTTCTTCTTCTACCTGGGTACCATCGGGAAAAACAATGGTGACGGTCTGGCTGGTGAGCGGCTGGCCGTTATCCACCAGCGGCACCGAGGTCACCACGGCAAGGACCGGCTGGCCTGTCAACAACAAGGCACAACAGCTGAAAGTAAGCAATCTGCGAAAACAGTTTTTGTTTTTCATGACTCGCCCCTTTTACCAGAATGCGGAGGACCGTCTGGCACTGCTCTCCGAGGACAGTGTATTCCAGCGACCTCCATTTCAGGATAGCGTGCTCCGGGATTCAGGCAGAACACTCCCACTGCTATATGCCGTACTACCTGCAATGCATCAGGCTCAACCCAGCTGCAGGCGAAACCGGGCCTCCCTTACCGTGCCGTTGCGATGCTCCACCACCAGGCGCAATACCCAGACGCCGGAGCCAGCAAAACTGGCAGCGGGAATGGTACCCACTACACCATCCACAACCGAATCTGAGATCGGCGCGGAACCTTTGCTGAAGGACTCGGGTTTCTCACCGGCGCCCATTTCCACCCTGATGCTGGCAAGCTGGTCAGCATCCGCTGTGCCCAGCACCTTGACCATCGGGCCGTCGCTGCCCTGTTCCACCGTGACGCCGCTGATCATGGCATCGACAAAAAAAGCCGGGGATGCCAGCAGTGCCGCCTGCGCATCAACCAGACCGGCGCCGCTGAGGTTGTCCCTGCCCGGTGTTTCAATATCCCGCGCCGAGTTCAACAGCATGCGCTTGAGATCGGCGGCACTGAGGGAAGGGTCATGGGAAAGCAGCAGGGAGGCGATACCGGTAACGATAGGAGCGGAAAAACTCGTACCCCCCGCCATGTAGTAGCGCCTGTCGCCACCCACATAGGCGCTGCTGGGCTGGTAGGGGGTGTCAGGAATATCCCGCAGGGTATCGGTATACCTGGCGCGCAGCGAGACGATATCAATACCCGGTGCCAGCAGGTCAACCTCCGGGCCGAAATTGGAAAACGCCACGCGCCTGTTGTCGTGGTCACTGGCACCCACGGTAATCACCTCCGGCAGCGCGGCAATACCGAAACCGGCCAGTTCCTTGCCCTCGTTACCGGCGGCGATAATGATCAGCGCGCCCTTCGAGACGGCGTAATCCACCGCCTTTTTCTGCATGCTGATCAGGCCTTCGCCGCCCACCGAGATATTGATGATGCGCGCGCCGTTGTCGACGGCGTAGGTGATCGCCTCGGCAATATAGGAGGCGCGGGTGTGGCCAAAACTGTTGAGCGCCTTCAGCACCATGATCCGGGCGGCGGGATTGATACCGGCAATGCCCTCGCTGTTCCAGCTGCCGGCAATCAGCCCGGCAACAAAAGTGCCGTGGCCATCGTGATCCCAGGGCTTGTTGTTGTGGCCGATAAAGTTGTAGCCGATCATGTCATCGACATAGCCGTTGCCATCGTCATCGATACCGTTATCGGCAATTTCCCCGTCGTTGTGCCAGAGATTATTCCAGTCGAAATCGCGGTGATTCCAGTCCAGCCCCGAATCGATCACAGCCACCGTTACCGGCTCGGCCTTTCTGACCGTGCGCCAGCCACTTTTGGCACCGGCATCCAGCCCTACTGCAGGCAGGTGCCATTGGCTTTCATTGCCGGTTTTCGTGAACAGTGGATCAGCGGGGGGATCAAGTGCCAAAACCTGAGCAGAAAAGGAGGCAAAAACGGCAAGAATCGGCAGACAACGAAAACTGGCTGGCAAATCGCGATATCTCATGGTGCACCTCCCGCCATGCCTTGCAGGGAAATGGTTGCCCCCGGCAACGCAGCGCCAGGCGGCAGCACGGCGAGCGAATAGGAGCCCCGGCCCAGCGGTTTTTTCTCACCGCAGATATTGATCTCGACGGTGTCTCCCACCAGTGTTTCAGCCAACACATTGGGCACGTAATAGATCTTGAAGGTGTCACTGCCGATACCGACGATCTCATCCGGCTCATCATAGCCGGGCAGGTCAGTGCCCTTGGGCACCACCAGGCCGGTGATGGTGGGATCGATATTCATCTCCACCGTCATGTCGCTGGGCGTGTTGCCATTGAGCCCCAGCACGGTCGGATCGGCGGCGATGCGCACCGTGCCATCCTCGCCGGTGACGCCCTGCACCGGATCGTCTCCGGCGCCGCTATCGGTGTCCTTGGCCCCGCCCGGTGCGGGCAAGGTGGGATTGGCGACCTCGCTGGGATACAGCTTGATCTGCAGACCGGAGATATCACTTGCGGCAGCCCCTGACGTGAGGGCGGTGGAAGTCGCCTTGACGTTCACATAAATGGGCGGAACGGGCACGTCGGAGGGGTCGTCATCTTCCGGGGGCGGCACATCCTTGGGGTCGTCCCCGCCGCCACCGCCTGGCGTTACCGTGATCAAGCCACCCCCTGGGGGTGTACCACCGGGTTGGTCACCTGGTACGGGGGTATCCCTCGGGCCATCGCCATCGTCGCCAGGCACATCGCTTGGGTCATCGCTATCACCCGGTGTAGTGGCAGGCCCGCCAATAGGAATATCCCGCGGGTCATCACCCGGACCGGGGATGGGAATCGGGATCATTTCCTCTGGCGTAAAACGGCACCACTCCTGCAGATCAGAGCCGAGCAGCAGGTTTTCCTGGGGCGGATCACAGTCAAGCAGGGCCGTGCGAACTTTTTCCAGATTCTGCTTGATACGGTTGACCAGGTTTGCCTTGTCGGTCATGGAAATTGGCGCCGCCATGGCATTGCCAAGCTGCGCTTCGTAGTCGTCCTTCAACTGCCTCAGGACTGGACAATTATTGGTCAAAAGCGCATCGCCCGCCGTTCGGTAAGTACTGCCAAAGCGCTGGAACAGGCCGCTTGCCCTGTCGTCCTTGGGACAGCAATCACACTCGGCACCGCCAATGCCGAGAATATCCTGGAGCGAATCCTCCTGTGGCCAGCCGTAACTGCCGGTCATCACATCGTGGTCGTGGCCTTCATTGTTGCCGCCTCCTTCGTGATATTCGTCACCCAGCCCCATCAGGTGCCCGGTTTCGTGGGCACAGGAAGCGTCCCAGGCATTGTTGGGATCGTAGCCCCAGCGCCCGGTGGTGCCACCATGGTTGTTCTCGACCTTGCCATCTTTACTGGTGACGTTGGAGCGATAGCCCTTCACCATGACCTCAACCTGGTGATAACCCGGTGTCGGTTCCGCACCGCGCAGTTTCACTTCGGCCTTGAAGTAAATCTTGCAGCAGTTGATTTCGGTACAGGCTGCTTCTCCGCCAGCGGCAGCCATCATCTCCCGGGCGCGTTCATCCAGTTTTTTGCGCAACTCATCATTGCCGCCATTGGCGGCGGACTTGCGATCTTCCTCGCTAACGCCAAGATCTTCCGCCGCATCCTTTACCTGCTCGTCGGTGGGGCCATTCCACACGCTTTCGATCTCGGCCTGCCACTCGTCAGCAATTTTTTTGAGATCGGCCTCTCCATAGCTGGTATGGCTTGCCATCAGCTCGGTGATCCTTTTGCGGGTATCCTCATCCATGGCTGCCAACTCTTCATCTGTCCATACCAGAGGATTCAGATCGGAGTAAATCTCGATTTTGACTGTGATCACCCGCTCACACTCGCCGGTTTTGGCAACAATGGTGTTGGCGTGAGTCAGACAATATGGAAAGGCGAAAAGAACACTGAAACAGAGTGTGAGCAGGAGGCGGTGAAAGGCGATGCGGATATTCATCGCTTCACCTTTTTAACGTCATTGTCCCTCAACGCGTTGTAAAGCACCTGGCGTTCAAAGGGCACACGGGCGTTGACTGTCATGGCCAGAATGTCGAAGTCCACGACGTGGATATTTTGGGTCCTGACCTTGTGAGTCTTGCCGTTGGCGGTAACTTCGATGGCCGCGTAATCGCCATCGATAATGTCGGGATCAACGTACTCCGGAGCGAGGGTGAAAAAATCCAAGCGCTGCGTGGCGTCAAAAATTGCTTTCACATCTTGCGCTGAAAGCGAAATCTGCATTGCCTGAAGGGGGCCGTCATTGCCCTGGCCTGCCGACAGCTGTGCTGTACCATCGGCCTTGACGACAATACTTTCCGTTTCGAGGGGATTGACCGAGTTGAGGGGAGCTGATTGCAGGCTGATAGTAAAATCCGCAGGGACTGCATCATTGTTTTCTGCGAACAGCGCTACAGATACCAGCAACAGCAATGGGGCAATGCCAATCCCTGCCAGCCAACGCCAACATTTTGACACTCTCACCGCGTTCTCCTTGTGAACAATTACAGACGATAATGCCCGACGCATGGCGCTCGAGCCTTTATGGAATTTTGATTGTTACCGACTACTGTACTTGTGCTTTTAGACAGGGGTTTGACAATGGTTGTATAAGATATAGCAGCAGCGCCGGGTTTCTTCCAGTGAGCAGCAGCAGAATTTCATTTTCTGTACCGAGCTGTTTTTTTATCTACCGCTGACGTCCCGACAGTAGCGCAGATCAATATCATGTCCAGCACTGCCCTGGTGTCGTGTCATCAGCACTCACTCTCGGCATTAGTCAGCGCGCTTTATCCCACTGATACTTCACCGTGAATAACAGGGCATGCGCGTCATAATTTGGCGAGTTCCAGCCAAAGGCAAGTGCGCTGAATGTGTCATCCCCCCAGGCCCAGTCATCACTGCGGAAACGTTCGTACAGATAGCGCAGCTGGTATTGGGTGCGAGGGCTTTGATCCCATTTCACACTCGCGTCCAGCCGTTGCACATCGACACCATAGCCGGGCAGGTGGTCGCTGGTGCCAGCGGATTCGCCGCTATCGGCATCCTCCAGCCAGCGGCTGCGGTAACTGCTGTCGTTGTCGCTGACACTGTAATCGATGGATGTCTCCACAGCGGGGGTCATACGCCAGCGCACATTGAGCCCGGCGCTGCGACTGCTGTCTTCGCTCTGATGGCGCCATGGAGCATTGGCGTGACTGGTCGCAGCGCTGGGATGGAATTCGAGGCCATCCTGGGCGAGCTGAAAATCCTGGTAGAGACCCCAGGCGCTGAGAGCCAGCCTCCTGTTTACCTGCCATGACAGATTGACAGATACCTCGTCGCTACTGCGGCTATGGAGCCCGTAGAACGCATTATCAACGTTGTCATTCAGATGCCGGTAGCTGGCAGCCAGCAGCAGGGTCTCGGTGAGGGCCAAATCACCCTGCAACTCATACTGCCAGAAGCGCCCGGCGAGCAGGTAATCGGGCTGCGCCTGGGAGGGGGCGTTGACATTCAATGCTGCTGTGCGCCGTGCCGAAAGATCAGTGTCCCTGTCCCTGGTTTCCACTCCCACAGACCAGTTCAACCTGCCAAGGGCTGGAAGGCGCAGCTGCGCCCACAGGCGGGTGTCGTCGGCATCGTCCGTGAATCTCTGCAGGCTTTGCGTTGTGCGCTCCATCTGGATAATTTCCACGCCGCCGCGCAGCCGCATCCGCAGCGGCAGGCGGTAACTGCCATCTAGTGACAGGCGCTGACGGGTGCTGTCGTAAAGGTGGGAATAGCTGGTGGGGGAGAGCTGGATCACATCGGTGCGGTTGTCGCGGTCGCGGTAATCCCATTGCAGACGGTAACCAAAACGCGGCGACAGCTGGGCGCGCAGACCGAGGCGCAGGTCGGTATCCACCCGCCGGGCATCGAGGGAATCGAGCAGCGGCTGGCCCGCTACCAGCAACGGTTGCAGCCAGTCGTCGTTCTGGCGGCCTTCGCCACGGGCGGCATAAAAGGACAGCTGGCTGGCCGCTGACAGGCGGTACAGACCGTCGGCGCTGAAACGGCTGAATTCGTTATCCGGGCCGGTATCGAGGCTGCGCACTGGCGCATTCAGGTTGATGGGGTTCTGGTAGCTGAGGGCGCGCTGGTCATTGCGAAAGCGGGAATGGTAAAAGCGCGTATTCACCAACCATTGCTGCGCCTCGTAGCCCAGGCCCATATCGAGTGTGTCGTGGCGGTAATCCACCGGCGCCAGCAGCAGAGCGGCATCGCCAAAGCGCTCGCTGGCGCCGGTCACCTTGCTGCCCTCCTTGAGTTCGCTGTTGAGGCTGGCGCTGATCTGCCAGGGGCCGAGCTGGCGCATCAGGTCGAGCCCTGCCCCCTGGCGGGAGACTCCTGCGTGAGTGTTGAAACGCTCCGCAGTGCCGACATTCATGTAGTCCGACGGCAGACGGTGATCGCTGCCGCGAGTGGCAAAGACGCTGCTCACATCCTCGCGCGAGATGGCCTCGGTTCGACGGTAGTCAAAACCGATGCGGTAGTCGCCCTGGCGCGAAAACGCCGCTTCAAGCCCCAGCTGATCGACCCCGGAGATGGCGCTGAGATGAGCGGAGCGGTAGGGGTCTGCACCATCCCGCCAGTCAATACCAAGGGCGCCAAGGCCAAACAGCCGGTCGCTCTGGAGGAGGTGGCTGTATTCACCAAAGCGGCCATTGCCGTTGTCCACCACGCCGCCGCCCAGTTGCAGCCAGGCGCGGATATCCGCTGCGCTATCGGTTGGCCCAGCACTCCAGGCGGCGCTTATCACCAGCAGGGGCAGACCGGCTATCCACCCCCTTTTGCTACCCCTGCTGTGGTTGCTATCCATCTGTGCCCCCTCAACGCCGGAAGCTTGAGCTGGCAGGCTGGTTGCCGCCATGCACCTGGCTGTGGCAGTTGGTGCAGGATTGGCCGATGATATTGATATCCTGCCGTCCCAACCTGTCGCTATCGTAGAGCGTGCCTGGATGTCGCGAGGCAATATGGCACTGCTGGCACAGGAACGGCTCCCGCGCCTTCAGCAAGCTGTCGTTGACCGAGGCGTGGGGCAGATGGCAACTCATGCAATCATCCTGCACCGGCTCGTGTTCAAACAGGAAAGGGCCGCGCTTCTCCGCATGACACTGGTAACAGGTATCGTTGAGGGTGGCGGCGCTGAGGCCGTTCATGGCGCTGCTGCCATGGGGTGCATGGCAATCGCTGCACTGGACGTGACCCTCGCTCATGGGGTGTCGGGAGAATTTCAACTGGTCCATTTTTTCGCTCTGGTGACAGCTGGTGCAGACCTCAAACTGGCCGTTGCGCTCCTGCACCGGATCCCTGGCGGTATGGATGCTGTGACAGCCGCTGCAACCCACCTCGGCATTGCGGTGTTCACTGAATGCCCAGTGGCTCATGGCGCTGCCGCTGTGGCAGGCAATACAGGTAGCGTCGCTTTGTCCCTCGTCCACGCTGCTGAAAGTGACAGAGGGCGCTGTGCGTGGGCTGCTGGCGTGCTCGGTGCTGGGGCCGTGGCAGGACACACAATCAATGGTGTCCTGTTGACCGCGCGGGTCCGGGCCCAGTCCGTGGGCGCGGTGGCTGATACCGCCCTGGGCCTCCTTCTGGTGGCACATCAGGCAGTTGCTGCTGTCGGCATTGAGCAGGATGGGATAACCCGACAAGCCCAGTCCGGAGACTGCCAGCAATACCAGAAGTATTCTTTTCCATACCACCATGGCTATTGTCCTTGTTGCGACGCAGGTCAGGAACCGAAAGCCCGGTCACTCCGTGCCGGGTGCAACCAGCGCTACTCCTTGAGGGTTCCGATCCGGTAGCTGTCAAGCATGCCCCAGGCCGCCGGGCTGTGGTCGCGGCCATAGCCCTTGGTGCGCATGCCCTCGGTAGCCTCCTTGCCACACCAGGGCGATAGCACTGCTGGCGGCGCCGGATGGTTGGGGAAATAGGCGCTGATGTCGTACACCGCGCCCTCGATAACCACCCAGCAATCTGCTTCGCTGTTATGGGCAGCGATCTCCTCAAGACTGTAGACGCTGGCTGAATCTGTCGGCGCGGGCTCGTTAGTGGCCATGGCCTGCACCGCGAGCAACGTCGCGATGCTGGACCAGAAGGCGATAAATGCCGAATAACAAAGTTTTTTCATAACAGGTTGAACTCCTCGCTGTGAAAATTGCTGCGCCTTACCCCGGCGCCCAATACCACCTCTCTGGCCAGCTTGAGTAGTGGTCCAGGCCCACACACATAGACCTGGCGGCCACTGCAATCGGGACAGTGGTAGCGGACAAAGTCCGTGGCCAGAGGCCCGTCCCGGTAAAAGTAATGAACAGTCAAGCAGAAACCGGGTATGCGCGCCTTGAGCTGGCGCAACTCATCGGCAAACAGCGCCCGGGCTTCATCCTGCACGCAGTAGATCATATTGATATCCACCCGCTCAGCGCGACTGGCCAGATCGCGGGCACGGCCCAGAAAGGGCGTGATACCAATGCCACCCGCTATCCACAACTCCGCATCGCTATTGGTGGGCGGAAAAAAGGCGCCGTAGGGGCCGACCAGGCGGACCTTGCTGCCCCGGTGGATCTCCTGGATCGCGCGGCTGGCATCACCCAGGTCCTTGATGGCGATGCGCACCTGAAGCTCGGCGGGTGATGACGACAGAGTGTAGGGATGCTCTTCACCGTATCCGCCAGGAAGTTTACCGTCGTAATGACTGAGGTAGACGAATTGCCCCGCTTCATAGCGCAGCGGCTTGCCCAGCGGGTTGAGGCTGAGCTCCACCACATTGTTGGCTGGTCTCGCCACCTCCGCCACTGTGTAGGGGTACTGGCTGGCGCGGCGGCCAAACACCAGCCCATAAACGAGGGCGCCAATGGTGGCTGCTGCCAAGCCCAGCCAGATCAGGCTGCTCCAGGGTTCGGGAATGGTACGCTCCAGCCACAGGGTATGGGCCAGGGCCAGCACGGCAGAGATCGCAGCAAGGCGGTGAATTTTTTTCCAGCGCTGGTATTTGGGGGGACCAAAAAAGGCGAAACTGGGGGCGAGAAACACCATCATCGATAACAGCGCGCCCCACCCCAACCAGACTGCTGTACCAGCGGCAGGCGGAAACAGCACCGCCACCGCAGCTGCTGGCGAGATCCCGGCTGAAGCCAGCGCCAGCAGCAGGGGATGGCAGAGCAAGAGCAGAAAGGCAACCGCGCCCATGCTATGGTGGGTCTGCCAGAGCTTGGTCAGGCCGCCAAAATGGCGGTCAAAACCGGGAATGCGGACACTGGCCATGGCCGCCAGCAAAAAGAGGCCCAGCCCGCCGATCCCTGTCAGGCGACCTGCGCTGTTAAGGCTGGCTGCTGCCCCGCTAAAACTGCCTGGTGGCAGCGCCATCCAGGCAACTACAGCCGGAAGCAATCCCAGTAACCACAAGGCAGCATGGGCAAAATTCCTGTTCATGATCTCCGCTATGCCATTCAATGGAGTGGCCTGATCCTAAACCCTTTGCAAAGCCTGGAGAACCCTTCGGCGGCGCCAACAGGAAATTGACTTGCGGTTTATGGGTGAACCTTCAAGCGGTTGTAGACTCAAAAAGTAGCGAATCCAGGCTTCCCACAGCCGTGAAATCCGATCACCAACAAAAGCAATCTCAAGGAGAGAACCATGAACTCACCAACGCTCACTCACCAATACACACCCCGCTTTCTGGCCTATCTGGTAGCGCTGCTGTTTTCCTTCGCCTGTATCCAGGCACCGGTCCACGCCGCGATGATTGGCACTGACACTCTGGTGTCAGAGGCCGAATTGGTCCAGCAGCGGGATGCTCTCAGTGCACAACTGCTGCGCGATGATGTCAAAAAGGAACTGCTCGCCCTCGGTGTTAACCCCGCCGATGTGACCGAGCGGGTCAACAACATGACCGCCAGTGAAATCCAGCAGGTACAGGGCCAGCTCGCCAGCCTGCCCGCCGGTAGCGGCCTCGGCACTGTTGCGGTGGTATTGCTGATTCTGATCCTCCTCGAAGTCGCCGGTGTTATCGACATCTTCCCGAAACTGTAACCAGGCTGACCCGGCCAGGGCGCTTGCAGCACTGGCCGGATTCCTTCCCTCTCTCACGTGGTGACCCATCTGCGCTATCAACGACCTCTGTCTTTCACCCTGCTGCTGTTGCTGGCCCTGCTGATGGCCGGGTGTAGCGCTACGCCGCAGACCAAGCGCATCCTCGAGGACCGCCCGGCGAATCTGCCCGCTCACCACGAACTGGCGGACGTGCCCTTTTACCCCCAGGAACTCTACCAGTGTGGCCCTGCGGCCCTCGCCACGGTGCTGCACAACAGCGGTGTGGCTGTCACCCCCGAGGAGCTGGTGCCGCGCATCTATGTGCCCAAGCGCCAGGGTTCGTTTCAGGTGGAGATTCTCGCGGCCACCCGCCAGCAGCAGCGCCTCGCCTATACAATTGCGCCAACCCTGGAGTCGCTGCTGGCGGCCATCGATGGTGGACAACCGGTATTGATACTGCAAAATCTCGGTCTCAGCTGGTACCCGCAATGGCACTATGCAGTGGTGGTGGGCTACGACCTGGAGCGACGCGAGATGGTGCTGCGCTCCGGTGTTGAAAGGCGCTATGTGATGGGCCTCAAGCTGTTTGAGCGCACCTGGGCGCGGGCCGATTACTGGGGAATGGTGGCACTGAAACCCGGCGAATTGCCTGTCGATGATGACGGCCAGCGCTATTTCCTGGCCGCCGCCGCTTTTGAGCGCAATGCCAATCCGGCTGCTGCCGAGCGCGCTTGGCGGGCGGGGGTGAAGCGCTGGGCACAGCGGGTTGATCTGCACATGGGTTACGGGAATTTTCTCTACGCTCGGGGCAATCTGGCGGATGCCGAAGCTCGCTTCCGCGCAGCCATTGCCTTGCACGCGGATTTTGCCCCGGCCCACAACAATCTGGCGAGCATTCTGCTTGAAACCGGCAGGGCTGATGAGGCAGAGCAGGTGGCAAGCAGGGCCGTTGCTCTCGGTGGTGAGCATATCGCCGTATACCGGGAGACCCTGCGCAAAGCCCGGGCGGGCGCGTCGTCAGGGCACTGATGTCGCGCCCCTGAAGATCTCGCTAGCCTTTATTCCTGGAACTTTTTCCGCCGCGCTGACGTCTGAGCAGGTGTTCGCAGTTATTTCCTGTAAAGTGCGCTGGCGAACAGATCAACCAGATCGTTGACTGCACTATTGTGAATTACCACGGAGAAGAGCAATGAACAAATCAATGGTAGGGGGGATTGTAGTGGGCGTAGTCATTGCCACTGCGGGTGGCGTGATTGCCGGTTACAACCTGTTGGGGCCGGGCGCAGAGCCGACCCACGCCGAAGTACTCAACGTCAGCGAAGTGCGCGAAACCATCCAAACACCGCGCGAAGTGTGCCAGGACGTGCAGGTTACCCGGCAGAAACCGGTCAAGGATGAAAACCAGATTATCGGTTCAGTGGCTGGCGCAGTGATCGGCGGTGTACTTGGCAACCAGGTCGGTGGTGGTAGCGGCAAGAAAGTCGCCACCGTGGCTGGCGCAGCGGCGGGCGGCTATGCCGGTAACAAGGCTCAGGAGCGCATTCAGTCCAACAGCACCTACGTCACCACTGAAACCCGCTGTGAAACCGTGACTGACTCACGGGAAGAGTTGCGCGGCTACGACGTCACATACCGCCTCGGGGACGTTGAAAAAACGATCCATATGGATCACGACCCCGGCAACCGCATCCCCGTCGTGGATGGTCAACTGGTTCTGAACAACCAGTAATCCGGACGCCGACCGAACAGCGCCTCACCCTCGGGGTGGGGCGTTATCACACTGCTCTTGAATCCGCTTTAGCTCAACCCTTTTACCTGCTTACCTGTTTACCTGCCTTCTCGTTTGCTCAGGCGGATTTGACCCTGTTGCGACCGTCACCCTTGGCGGCATACAGCGCGCCATCGGCGCGATTGATCAGGGCATCGAGTCCCTCGCCAGGGTAGTACTGGGCCACACCAATACTCATGGTGACATCAATTTCGTCACGCCCGAAGCGCACGGTTTTGGCGCTGATGATCTGGCGAATTCTTTCCGCGCGCTGCAGGGCAGCGTCGAGAGCACAGTTTTCCAGTAGCACCAGAAATTCCTCCCCACCCCAGCGGCAGAGGGTGTCGCTGTCGCGGATCTGCTCGCGAATCCGCGCCGCCACAACCTGAATCACCGTGTCGCCGCCCTGGTGTCCGTAGCTGTCATTGATCGACTTGAAATGGTCGAGATCAATGGCAAGAAGCGACAGCGGCTGCTGCCTGCGTTTAGCCAGCTTCACGTCATGCTCGAAGATACTGTCAAATCCATGCCTGCTGGCAGCCCCGGTGAGCTTGTCCGTGGTGGCCATGTCAATCAGGCGCTGCTGGTAGCCCCGCAAGGTGAAGTTGGCCACCAGCAGGACCGCCACTGTCACCAGCAACGCGAGCAGGATATTGACCAGCAGGGTCTGGTCGATGCGCTCCTTGCCGCTGTCATTTTTCTGCTCCACCATCAGGTACCAGTCGAATTCCGGCACCAGGCGGCTGTTGAGATAAATTTCAGCGCGTTCCCCGTCACGCTGGTAGGTCAGGGTCGTACTCGGAGCGGTGAGTATTTGTGTGGCAAACGGGGCAAGACCGGGCCTGTCGCGCAGACGCGGACCCAGGTCATAATCCTTGCCGTGCAGCATGATCTCACCATCGCGGTTGACGAAATAGATCTGCCGCCCATAGCGGCGCTGGTAGCTCTCGATCAGCGCCACCACGGAATTCACCGACAGGCCAACACCAGTGACACCGATAAACCGCCCGGCATAATCCTTCACCCGGTAGTTGATAAAGATGCTCAGGCGGGAACGATCCACCGTGTCATCATCGACATTGATATCGTAGTCGGCTGGGTAATTGCGCAGGGGAAAATACCAGCCATCTTCCGGGTCATCGCTGTCCAGCACCTTGATAATGCCGTCGGGGTGGTAGTAATTGAGGGTTTTGTCGGAAATGTAAAAGGCGGTGATAGTGCCGTATTTTTTCTGGATTTCCCCCAGGTAGTTGCTGATCAGCTCGCTGTCCTGTTCGCCATTCAGCGCCCAGTCGCGCACAAAGGTATCGTTGGCCATCAGTGACGAAATCAGGATCGGGCGCAGCAGGTCGCGCTGGATTTCGGAATAGATATTGTCGCTGGTCAGTGGCAGCATCTCGTCGGAAATGTGCCTGGCGAGGGAATCCCTGGCAACGTAGTAGCTGATCAGGGTAGTGGCGAGAAAACCCACGCCCAGCAGCACCGCCAGTATCACTACAAAGCGTTTTTTCCTGTCGAATACCGGGTGGGCCATGTCGCCTTCTGTTCACTGTTATAGACCTGCAACATTAAGGAATCACTGGCGTTTTGACCACCACAAGCTGACAAAAGGAGCTTCTGACGTCATTGCGGGCAGCAGCCGCTGGTAAAAGCTTTCGAATCCCCGTGCCAGCTAATTTCTACTGGGCAAACAGCTTCAGCCACAGAAAACTGCTGGCACTGGGTCTGGTGATGCTGATCGCCGCCGACCTGGTGCTGGTCGTCAACGACCACTGGCTGACGGTGCTGGCAGGAGTGGCACTATGGGGTGACCATATGGGGATGACGCAGGGGTTGCTCGCCACCATGGTCGCCGACACAGCGCCCGTTGATTTGCGCGGCACCGCCTATGGCTTCTTCAACCTGGTAAGCGGTATCGCCCTGCTGGTTGCCAGCGCGCTCGCCGGTTTGCTGTGAGATCGGCTGGGTGCATCCGCCACGTTTTATGCCGGGGCGGTATTTTGCAGTGTTGCCTTGCTGGGCCTTGCCAGACTCCAGGCCAGGCCCGCCAGCAGACAGTCATAGCAAGGCGCTAAAGGGCCAGCTTTCCGGCCTCAGTCCTGGCTTTCACACCCTTGCTGAGAAACTGCGAACTGTTCCTGATGGCACTGAGAATATCCTTCTGGTTGCTATCAATCCGGGCTGCCTGCTGAGCCTCGTTGAGGGGCTGGTCGGCGGGTCCTGTGGGGTCCCAGCCCAGGCTGCCATCGTTGAGGTAGGGAATGCGGAATTTCAGATCGCCGGTAACCACACCGATACTGTGCCAGTCGCTGATGGTGATGTAGGAGCGCGGCGCGCTGCTGAACAGATTCTGGCCGAGGCTGTAGTGCTGGCTGGGTCCCTGGGCTCCCAGCGCCTGTAACAGGGTAGTTGCAATATCCATATGGCTGGTGGTGCGGTCGATGATTTGCGGTTCCCGTCCCGGCATCGACACCACCAGCGGCACCCGGGTCTGCTCGTCGACAAAATGGGAGTTGTGGCCCCAGGAACCCCTTTCGAGGAATTCCTCACCGTGGTCGCCAGTGACGATGAGGATGGTGTTATCGAGCAGTCCCTGGCGCTCCAGCTCTTCGACGATGCGGCCCACCTGCACATCAATCCAGTGGGCGGCGTTGGAATAGCGGTTCCTGATCAGGTCGATCTGCGGGAGCAGGTCGGCTTTCGACATGCGCGCGTAATTGATGTCCTCGGCATACGGCTGATTTGGCGCATTGTCCTCGGGAAAGTAGTAGCGGGCGTGGGTGGACTCGAGAAAGTAAAAGCTCATAAAAGGTCGCTGTGTTTCGCGCTGTTGCAGGAATTCGATCAGGCCAGAGGTGTTGTGCTGGTCGCGCTGCCAGGCTGGCAGATTGCCATCTGCTTCCTGCAACTGGTCAACGGGGACTCCGGCAAACAGGGTCTTGTCAAATTCGGGGTAGGAAAAGCGCGCACTGGTGCGCAGGTCAAGCTGGTAGCCCAGCTCAACAATGCGGTCCATCAGCAGCGGGCTGCGGCGGGCGCTGAGAAAACTCGACCAGTAGGAACCGTACAACCCGTAGAACATGCCGAACAGGCCCTCCCGGGTACCGTTGCCCGAGGAGTAGTGGCGGGTAAAGTGCTGGCTGCGCCTGGCCAGGGCCCAGGTATTGGGCATGGTGTCCGGATTGAGCTGATCCCAGCGCAGGGATTCCGCCACCAGCCAGACAATATTGGGGGCCTTGTGATCGGGAGCGTCAACAGCGTTGAAGGCCACAGGCTGGCGGGGATACTGGAGCCTGGCAGTGTCAACCGAAGCTCTGATGGAGTTGCGCGGTGCGGCCTCAATCCCGAAGCGGGCCGCCAGACTGCGAAATCGCACTGCCTTGAAAAAGGGGTACACCCTGGCGGTATCGAGGATGGCACCATCCTTTTTCAGGTCGGCGATACCGTAGCTGGCGCCCTCGGTCACCAGTGCCAACAGCCACAGCCCGGCAACCGCTTTTATCAGCGGGCGGCGGGCAAACGGCACCCTGGCGACCCGGATACTGAGCGCTATCAGCACCAACTGGATGACGACAATACGGGCGATGAGCAGTGCCACCGATAGGTAGGTGTCATTGCTGGAACCGAGAGATTCCATCCCCCCCGGGGTCAGCAACAGATTGAGCACAAAGCCGTTGAAGTGAAAATTGTAGAGCTGGTAAATCATCCCGTCGGTGAGGATAAACAGCAGACAGAGGATGCTGCTGACCAGGCCCGTCAACACGGCCAGCCGCGGCATGCGCGGTAGCAACCAGGCAACTGCCCTTGTGATCAGCAGTGCCGGAACAAGATAGATAAGGCTGTAAACCAGCCAGGCGGAGAAGTGGAACAGAGTCGGCCAGATTAAGACGCGCGCGGCCATGCCCAGCTCAAGCAGACCGGCAGTGAGCCACAGCATATGCAGCCAAGACAGCAGGACAAACGGTAACAGCCAGGGGGGAGCAAGCCTTCCTGGCCCGATTACAGTTATTGTCTTCATGCGATGGCTCTTGGGGGTAGCGATCAGCAAGGACCGACGCTGGCCCTCACACTCAGACTCCCAAACTATCGAGCCAGGCTTAACGGTTCCTTAAAAGCCCTGTTAAAAGCGCAGGAATGTTGCGGGCAGCGCCCCACCAGCAACAGGTCAGGGGCTGTCACTCACTGCGCCGTTTATGGGAAACTCCTGCCACAACTTTCACCATCAGCCAGCAGTCAGTAACCATGCCAAAACCTGTACCCGTCAATATCATCACCGGCTTTCTCGGGGTCGGTAAAACCACCGCCATCCGCCACCTGCTGGCCAGCAAACCCGCCGGGGAAACCTGGGCCGTGCTGGTCAATGAATTCGGTGAGGTGGGCATTGATGGCAGCCTGCTTTCCGGCTCGGATCAGACCGGGGAAGGCGAAGTGGTTATCCGCGAGGTGCCCGGCGGCTGTATGTGCTGCAGCTCCGGCCTGCCCATGCAGGTCGCCCTCAACCAGTTGCTGCGCCGCGCCAAACCGGACCGCCTGCTGATTGAGCCCACCGGCCTTGGTCACCCGCGGGAAATGCTCGCCACCCTGCTACAGCCCATGTATCAGGAACTGTTGTGCGTCGGCGCCACCCTGACCCTGGTGGATGCCCGCAAGCTGGCCGACCCGCGCTACACCGGGCACGATATTTTTTGCGACCAACTGGCCATTGCCGATGTCATCGTGGCCGCCAAGACCGACCTTTACGAAGCGGCAGATACAGATATCCTCGATAACTTTATCGCCACACGGCAGCTGGGCGAGCGCCCGCTTTATAAAGTCGCCCATGGCGCTGTCGAGCCGGCGTGGCTCGACTCTCCTCGCCTGTCAGTCGCGATTCACCCCCCCGAGCAGCACCCCGGGCTGGACACCCCCGACAGTATCGAGCTGGCGATGGTGCTGAAATTCCCGCCTTGCGGCTATGTGCGCAAAGACAACAGCGGTGGCGGTTTTGTCAGTGCCGGCTGGATTTTTGACCCCGCTGTGGTGTTTGACCACTTCCGCCTGTTTGCCCTCTTCAGCGGGGTGGTTGCCGAGCGCCTGAAGGCGGTGATGATTACCAACAACGGCATATTCGGTTTTAACCTGTCGGAGCAGGTGCTGTCGATCATGGAGCTTGACGAAGCCTTCGACAGCCGCATCGAGATCATTGCCGAAAGCGCTGCGGATTTTGACGGGATTGAGGAAATGCTGCTGGCTGCGCGGATTTAACGGGTCGCCACTCAAGACCAATGATGCCGCAGCGGGAAAACCCGCTGCGGCATCGCACTTTCAGGCTGGATCGTTTGGTGTAGGCGCTGCCGGTTCAACGGGGGTGCTTTTGCCGGGCACAAAGCTGCGGGCCTTTTCCCCCAGCTTCCTGAACTTGTCACTGACTCCTTCCAGTTTCTGCACCCACTCGGGGTTGGGCTGCTGGCCTTCGGTCACCCGGAAATAGGCCTGCAACAGCGCCGCCATGGCGAGCGGATCAACAATGGCCGCCTTGAGTGAAATCGCCACCACGATGGCGATCACCACAGTCCAGAAACCGGCAATGCCGGGAAACAGCGTCACCAGCGCCGCCACTGGCGCCAGCACCAGCAGGAAAAGCACAAAGGTAAAAATCCAGACAATAAACGCCAGGAACAGCGCGTTCTTCACCATCTTGCCGTAGTTTTGCGCGTACAGCACCAGCGCATTGCGGCTCGATTCCCAGGGGTTGTCAGAATGGGTGCGAATATTGTGGGCCAGAATCACCTCATCCACATAGGTCAGTGACAGGTTCAATACCGAGCTGACAAAGCGCAGCAGCGGCTCAAGACCGGGAATCGGCACAAAACGGCCAATGCTGAGCAACAGACCGTTAATCGCTTTCAATACACCCTTGATCAGCTGGTCTATGGCAAAGAGCGTGGAGGACTCGGCAAAGCGCGCTTTCACTTCCGCCGCCGCATAGTCAATCTGACTGCGCCCGCCGGGAATCGGTTTGTCATCGATCAGCTGTACCAGGACGGCGATATGCCCGGCCTTGACCAGATAGAGCAGGTATTCGCGCAACAAGTAGAGGATGCCGGACACCAGGCCAAAGCCGCCAAACGCACCCCAAAAGGCGGTACCAGCGGGATCACCACCCGCCTTGCCAACCAGGTAACCGATCCCGGCACCGCCACCCGTGCCGACCACATAGGCCAGAGTGATGCCAAAAAAGATCACCAGCCGCAGGGCAATAAACGGGGCTGTTTTGATCAACAGGGACAGGGTTTTGCCAAGGCTGAAATCCATTTGCGACGCTCCGTATTGATTTGTTGTTTGTTGTCACGTTAGCACTTTGGCAATAGTGGTCAAGCCCTCACAACCAGCAAGTGCCAAACCTGACATTAAGGTTGAATTAAGTCAGCTCGGTTAATCTGGTGGTGCTTGTTTAATACCACACTGAATCTGGAGATAGACCATGAAACCCTTAAGCACTGTTATCCTGACTGCTGTTTTCACCGCCGCTGCTGCCATTGCCGCTCCCGCCCTGACTGATGATCTGGGCCCCGACAAAGCCATCGAACTGGTGGAACAGGGCACCATCAAGCATTTCAAGGAACTGAACAAGGTCGCACTTGACCTGCACCCCGGCGCCAATATCGTTGATACCGAACTGGAGGATAACTATGGTAAGTACATCTACAAGGTCGAACTGCGCGACGCCAACAACAGGGAATGGGATGTAGATATCGATGCTGTCAGTGCCGAAGTCGTTAAAAACCGTCAGGACAATGATGACTAGTTTCTCGAAAGTTATCGCTCTGCTTGCAACTGCGCTGGTGTTGAACGCCAGCGCAGTTGCGCGTGATATTGGCCACAACGAAGTACTGGAACTGCGTCGCAAGGGCGAGTTGCTGTCCTTTGAGCAGATCATCGCCAGCGTCTATGAACGCCACCCCGATGCACAGATTATCGAGGTGGAACTGGAGGAAGAAGACAGCAGCTACATCTATGAAATTGAAATACTCACGTCCGGCAATCAGGTGCGCGAGCTGGAAATCGACGCCCGCAACGGCGCCATTGTTGATGACGAGCTCGAAGACTGATGCGACTGCTGCTGGTGGAAGACAGCGTGGCGCTGGCCGACGAATTGCTGCCGCGCCTGCGCAGTGAGGGCTATGCCTGCGACTGGTTGGTGGATGGTCGCGACGCGCTGCGCGCCCCCTTTGATGACAACTACGATGCCGCCATTCTGGATCTTGGCCTGCCGGGTAAAAGCGGCCTGGATATTTTGCAGGAGTGGCGCGCGGCGGGTCAGGGTTTGCCGGTGCTGGTACTCACCGCCCGCAACAGCTGGAGCGATCGCATCACCGGCCTTGGCGCCGGGGCCGACGACTACCTCGGCAAGCCCTTTCACCCCGATGAACTGGTGCTGCGCCTGCGCGCTTTATTGCGCCGCAGCCACGGCGCGGACACCACGCCGTTGTTGACCGTCAACGGCATTGCCCTCGATGAAACGCGCCAGTGCGTGCGCAGCATCAGTGACGACAAGGGCGATGGCATCAGCCTCACCGGCGGCGAGTTCAGCCTGCTGCGCTACTTTATGCTCAACCCACGGCGGCTGTTGTCGAAATGGCAGCTGGCGGAGCATCTCTACCGCCTCGACGCGGAGCGCAACAGCAATGTGATTGAGGTGCATATCAGCCACCTGCGCGACAAGCTCGGCAAGGGCATTATCGAAACCCGGCGCGGCCAGGGCTATATTTTCCGCGGACTGGTGCCGTGACGTTCAAACCCTCCGCACTGTCCATCAAACAGCAACTGGGTATTGCCATTTTGCTGGTGCTGGCGCTGCTGGGCACCGGCATTGGCGCGGGCGCCTATGTGCTTTTTGACCGCTTCCAAACGCGCCTTACCGAGCAGGCCGTGCAGCTCGGTATCGAGCGGTTGCTGACCGCCATCCGCAACGGAGCCAGTGGCCCTTACCTCGATCAGACGCGACTCGACCCCGCCTGGAACCGGCCATTATCAGGCCAGTATTTTCTGATTCGCTTTGCCGATCAGCAGTGGCGCTCGCGCTCCCTGTGGGACACCGACCTGCTGTTGCCGGCCGATCCCGCCAACCGGGCTGTGGGCAAGATTGACGGACCCGGCAGCCAGCAACTGCTGGTAATGACCCAGGGATTCGATCGCTTCGGCCAGCACTTTGACATTACAGTGGCCAACGATTACAGCCCCCTGGTGCGTGAATTTCACCGCGTCCTCCAACATTTTATCGTGCTCTGGGTGATTGCCCTGCTGATAGCGCTGCTCCTGCTCAACAGCTGGATGCGCCGCGCCCTGCGACCGCTGGACAAAACCCGCCACCAGCTGGCGGCGATCCAGGCGGGTGAAGAACAGTTGCTGGATGAGCAGGTCCCGGAGGAACTGCTGCCGCTGATCCGCCAGATCAACCAGTTGCTCACCCAGACCCGTCAGTCCCTGCTGCGCTCCCGCAATGCCCTCGGCAATCTCGGCCACGCCCTGAAAACACCGCTAGCGGTACTCTCCAGCCTGATTGAACGGGATGTCATCCGCAGCCGCCCCGAACTGCACCAGCCCCTGCGCAGCCAGCTCGACCAGATCAATGAGCGTGTGCAGCGCGAACTCAACCTGGCGCAAAACGCCGCGGGCACTGGCGCCTTCGAGCCTTTTATCGCCGCTCGAGAATTGCCCGCTTTGATTGATGCCCTGGAAAAAGCCCACCGCCGCCACCTCGCAGTGGATCACCATTACCACGGCGACCTGATACTGCCCTTCGACCGCGCCGACCTGCTCGAAGTGTTTGGCAATCTGCTCGACAACGCCTGGAAATGGGCCGCCAGCAAGGTCGCCCTTGTTATCGTCGAAACCCCGACCCACTGGCAACTGAGCGTAGAGGACGATGGCCCAGGCATTGCCAACCTCGCCGACCGCGAGCAGGCACTGCAACGGGGTTATCGCCTTGATGAATCGGTAGCGGGGCAGGGCTTGGGGCTTGCCATTGTTGCCGATACTGTCACGGCCTATGGCGGAGAGATGCATCTGGAGCAAGCGGATTTGGGTGGTCTGGCGGTGCGGGTTGAGTTGCCGAAGGCGTTGCTGCCGACCGGCGATTGATGCGCTACGTTTTATGCGAGTCCGTTTGTGCTGAGCTTGAGGGTCCGTTCGTACTGAGCTTGAGACTCCGTTCGTACTGAGCCTGTCGAAGCACAGGCCTTCGACAGGCTCAGGCCGAACGGCCTTCACGTGTCATTCGTGCCGGATCAGTAGTAACGGCAAGACTGCTTCTACAACAGGCCTGAATAATCGTCAAAACCGGGCATTGATAAAAACCCGATGATCGGCTTCCATCAACAATTTCATCTGTGTATCAGAGAGGTTCTGTGGACATTCTTAAAACCTTTGCTCTCTTTATTGCGACGGCGCTGGCAGAAATCATTGGCTGTTACCTCCCGTACCTTTGGCTCAAGCAGGGTCGCAGTGCATGGTTGCTGGTACCTGCGGCCTTCAGCCTCGCTGCGTTTGCGTGGCTTCTCACCTTGCATCCCCATGCAGCTGGTCGCGTTTATGCAGCCTATGGCGGCGTTTATATCAGCGTCGCGCTTATCTGGTTGTGGGCTGTGGATGCTGTCCGACCCACCACCACAGACTGGATAGGTGTTAGTGTGTCTTTGCTGGGTATGCTGATCATCATGCTCGGGGCGCGTCAGAGCTGACCCGAAGCGATAACAACAAACCCTGGATACCTTCACCTATTGCACAGGAATTGCCCTTGCCCAACAGCAATCTACCCGACACTGAAAAAGCCATCCTCAAACCCGAACCCTATGGTTTCTGGCGCACTGTTGTGATTGTGCTGTGCGGCCATCTGGGTGTGCGGCCTGCCCACAAGCGCGTGGAGGATTTCCAGCGGGCAAACGGGGTCCATGTGTTTGCCGTTGCTGTGATGTATTTTGTGCTGGTGATTATCGGCCTGATTGTGCTGGTGAATGTCATCGCCGGGTAAAAGTTAATGGTGTCAGACTTCAGGCAGCCTCTCCTGCACTTTTGATTCCGCTATGGCGCAGCAGCGCTTCCTGTGACGGTTCGCGGCCACGGAAATTGATAAACAGTGTCATCGCCTCTTCCGAACCACCCTTGCTGAGAATTTCATCGCGGAATTTGCGCCCGGTCTGTTCGTTCATCACTCCCTCATCTTCAAACAGTGAGAACGCATCGGCGGACAGCACCTCCGCCCATTTGTAGCTGTAGTAGCCTGCCGCATAACCGCCCGCAAAAATGTGCGAAAAGCTGTTCTGGAAGCGGTTGAACGCGGGCGGATTGAGCACCGCCACCTGCTCGCGCACCTGATTCAGTAATTGCTGGATATCAGCGGCATCCTGCGGCGCGGGCGCCATATGCATGCGCAGGTCAAACAGCGAAAACTCCAGCTGGCGCAGCATCTGCATCCCCGCCTGGAAGTTGCGGGCAGCGAGCAGTTTGTTGAGCAACTCTTCGGGCAGCGGCTCGCCGCTTTGGTAGTGGCCGGAGATCAGGGGGATGGCTTCACGCTGCCAACACCAGTTTTCGAGGAACTGGCTGGGCAACTCCACCGCATCCCAGGCCACGCCATTGATCCCGGAAACGTTCAGCACCTCGATATCGGTGAGCATATGGTGCAGGCCGTGGCCGAATTCGTGGAACAGGGTGGTGACCTCATCGTGAGTCAGCAGCGCAGGCCGGTCGCTGGTGGGTGGCGAAAAGTTGCAGGTGAGATACGCCACCGGCAGCTGGAGTTGATCGCCGCGGCGACGGCGGCCGCAGTAATGATCCATCCACGCGCCGCCGCGTTTTTTGGCGCGAGCGTAGAGGTCGAGGTAAAAGGTGGCGATGGGCTTGCCCCCCCGCAACACCTGGTAACAGCGCGCGTCGGGATGCCACAGATCCGCACCGGGCTGGGCTGCAAAACTGATATCGAAGAGTTTGCCGGTGATGGCAAACAACCCCTCCACCACTGTCTCGGCGGGAAAGTAGGGCCGCAGCTGTTCCTGCGACACGGCATAGTGCTGCTCGCGCAGCTTTTCGCTGTAGTAGGGAATATCCCAGGCTTGCAGATCATCGCAACCCAGCGAGGCAGCGAACTGCTGTACTTCAGCCAGCTCGGCCTGCGCCTGGGCACGACCGGCGCGGGCGAGATCTTCCAGAAAGCGGATGACCTGCTCGGGCGAATCCGCCATTTTGGGCTGCAGTGACAGCTCGGCGTAATGGGCAAAACCCAGCAGCTGTGCCATTTCCTCCCGCAGTTGCAGGGTTTCCACCATGATGGCGCTGTTGTCCCAACGCCCGGCCTGCGGCCCCCGGTCGGAGGCGCGGGTGGTGAAGGCTTGGTACAGTTCGCGACGCAGTTCGCGGTTGTCGGCGTACTGGATAACCGGCAGGTACGAGGGGATATCCAGAGTCAGGCGGTAACCGGTTTGGCCCTTGCTTTCGGCCTGCTGGCGGAAATTCTGTAACGCAGTGGGCGGTATACCTGCGAGTTCAGTTGCGTCTGCTATGACTTTTTCCCAACCCTCGGTGGCATCGAGGACATTGTTGGAAAACGCCGTGGCCAGTTCGCTGAGGCGCTGCTGGATGGCGCTGAAACGCTGGCGCTGGGGTTCTTCAAGCGCCACACCGGAGAGGGTGAAATCCCGCAGCATATGCTGGATCGCCTGTTGTTGCGCGCGACTGAGTTGCGGGTAATCGGCACTCTCGGCCAGGTTTTTCACCGCCTCATAGAGGGGCCGGTTCTGGCCCATTTCGCTGCGATAGGCGGTGAGCAGAGGCAGGCAGGCCTCGTAGGCCTGGCGCAGCTCGTCACTGTTGAGCACCCCGTTGAGGTGACTGACCGGCGACCAGAATTTTTCGAGGCGGTCGTCGATCTCCTCCAGGGGCAGCATCAAGGTATCCCAGTGCAGGGGCTGCGGCTGCTGGACCACCCTGTCCACCTTCTGGCGGCATTCGTTGAGCAGCGCTTCGAGCTGTTGGGGCAGGTCGGGAATATTGATTCCACTGAAATGGGGGAGGGTGTCGAGGCTCATAGGTGTACCTTGCAACTTTTACAACTACTGGTGGGTGTTGCCGGATTGTAGCAAGAAGGCCGGGGTTGTTCTGCACAGGAGGCACAATCCTGATCAGTGGTAGGTCGCCAGCAGGCAGCCCGGCCTGAATGACCATGCTGTTGTCAGCAAAATCCCGGAAGTGCTATGGTGCTGCCATGAATACGCGATATGCCTCTTTATACACCCCGACACTCGCACGGCCTCCAGGGTCTGTCAGCGCCTTTCCCGCTGTGGGCGATTAAGCGTCCACCAGCCTTAATCGCCCAAGCCCTTACCCTACATCTATCGTATTTATTTGCCATCCACACTTGAGTCGCCACCCCGTCCACTTGGCTGACACCAGCCTTGTGGTGGCGCAATGGGAAAACATCATGACAAGTACCGACACCAGCAACATCGTTGTTAAAGAAAGTGACTTCCAGAAACTGATGAGCCTGATCGATTCGACCGATACCCCTGCCGCAGCCGCCCTCGATGCGGAGCTGGCCAGGGCCGATATCGTCAGTGACCCGCAGCTGCCCGCCGGGACAGTGGCAATGGGTTCAACGGTGACCTTTGAGGATCGCGACTGCGGTGACCAAACCACCGTCACCCTGGTTTTTCCCCGGCAGGCGGATGTGGACTGTATGAAAATTTCTGTGTTGACCCCGGTGGGCAGCGCCCTCATCGGTTTGCGTATTGACGGCAGCATCGACTGGCCGCTGCCGGGAGGCAAACAGAGGCGCCTCAAAGTGGTTGCCGTCACTGACTGCCAAGAGGCTGATCATGGCTGACGCCGTTTTCTGGAACCATCTGCTGGTACGCAGGGACGCCATCGCTGCCATTGACCCACGGGCGGCAGATGCGCGGGAGCAGTTGCTGGCGCAATTATCGACTATTGATGAATGTTTCCAGCGCAGCTTTGACCCGGCGGATCAGTTTGAAGAGTATGTGGCGGTCTCCCTGTGCCAGGCGCTGGCGTCGGCGCTCAAAGCCCAGAAACCACCTTAACCGGGTTTGCCATCGACCCTGGCGCTGACCAGTATCCGCCAGTAGCAGATCATGAACACCACAAAAGCCGCGCTGAACGCCGCCCCCGACACTATCAGCGGCCAGCGCTGCGCCACCCAGCCCAGGGCGGATAGCAGTCGCATCAGTACCGCGAGGGTGATCAGCCCGTAGATCAATACCGCTCCCGGCGGCAGGGCCAGAGGGCGACCAGTATGACCCAGGGCAACCCTGGTCATCACCCCGAGAATCATGACACCCATGGCACCAATACCGGCGGCGTGCAGCCATAGGGAGGCGGGCAAATCCGCCACAAAAGGCGACAAGCCCTTCAGCAGCAGGGCAACCACCAGCCAACCATAACCCAGGTGCAGTATCCACAACAGGGGCTCCCGGCGACAATGCCAGACACCCCAGCCCGCCAGCCGAACGCCGTTCAGCAGGGCCGCAACCAGCGCCAGTGCCGCCGCTGTCAGACTGTCTGCGGCCACCAGATCGACGACAATAATCATTGCCATGGCGGCCAGGGCTGCGCGATCCAGCAACGGCCAGCTGCGCACTTCCCTGCCAGTGCTACCCTGACTTTTAAGCCAGTTGGTGGTGAAGGCAGGGGTAATGCGCCCGGCCACCACCGTTATCAACAGCAGAATAAGGTTGATGGCGAGGCGCTCACCCCTGGGGGCCAGTCCGGGGACGAGGCCGCTAAAATCCAGGTGCATCAGCAGATTGGCCACCAACAGCAGAGCCAGTAGCGCCACCATCACCAGGTTGCGGTGATTGCGGGAACCGACTATCACCTTGGCTACATAAAGACTCATCACCAACAGAAAGGACAGGTCTGCCAGCGCCGCCAGTGCCGGACTGAAAACCTCCGTTTGCCACATCGCCAGCCGACCGACCAGCCACAGAAAGACCAGCCCTGCCAGGCCCCAACCACGCAGCGGTGCTGTACCGGTCCAGTTGCTCATGGCGGTCAGCATAAAACCTGCAATGGCCGCACTCACCAGGCCAAACAGCATCTCGTGGGCGTGCCAGTGCAGCGGGTTAATGCGCTGCACCAGCGGCAGAGCGCCGAACCACACCGCGAGCCATACCGGGGCGAGCAGGGCACCGTATAACCCGGCAAGTAAAAAGAAGGGACGAAACGGGTGAGACAACAAAGCAGTAAAGGGATTAGCCCTGCTGGAACCGTTGGTCTTGAGCGCATCATTCATTTTCTGAATCCTTATGGGGGCTGCCGGGTGATGGACGCATCCACAGGAAGAACCCGATAACGGTAAACATGGCGCCCGCTGCCAGCAGCCCGAAAGCCGGGATTTGATGCCAGGCCATGACCAGCCAGCTGACGGCGAGCATGGTTGTACCCGTCCATTTTGCTGATAGCGGTATGGCGCGCTCGTCGCGCCAGGCTATCAAGAGTGGGCCGAAATGGGCGTGTTGCCACAGCCAGTCATGGAGTCGCGGCGATCCCCTGGAAGCAAACCAGACCGCCAGCAGCAGAAAAGGTGTTGTCGGCAGCAGCGGCAGAAATATACCCAGCCCTCCCGTAGCAATGCACAGCCAGGCCAGTATCAGATAGAAAATATTGTTCGAATCCCGGTTGGTGTCGTTGCTCATCATTGCCTGTCACAGCTTGCCAAATCGGGTTTCGAGGTCATTGGCAAATTGTATATGGCTACTGTGAGCCGCGCTTTTATTCCTCTCCACCGCTTCGAAGTCGTCAAGCAGATGATCGAGCTGGCCCGCGTCGAACAGCTTTTCGGCCATGGGAAACACCATATCGTCCTCCTTCCAGATATGGTTGGGGTAAAGGGCAGTAATGCCGACAATCGCCTGACCGATCAATCGCTTCCCTGCCTGCGGGTCGGCTGCAAACTGTTCAACGCCCTGTTCCAGCTGGGCGATCAGGGTGCGGCCCCTGGTATGTTCAGCCAGCAGGCCTCCGATGGGGCAGCCGGTTTCCGGCACCCCCATGGCCACCATGGCGGGGAAAAGCAGGTCTTCCTCCTTGGCGTGATGGCAGCGATCGGCAAACTCCCGCATAAAATCAATAATGCGGGCGAAAAGCGGCGCGTCTATTGTCTCTTCGTTTTCAATAGTGCTGCCAATCACCCCCAGTGCAGCGACTACCTTGAGAATGTAGACGTGTTCATCAATGAGCATCTGGATGGGGTTTACAGGCTTCATAATCTGTCTCTTTACAGGGATGTTTTTAACAGTGTGCGGCGGATATCGCTTATGGCACCCATGGGATTGAGCCCCTTGGGACACACCCAACTGCAGTTGCCCACATCGCGGCAGCGGTAGACGCTGAAATGATCAGATAATGCCCCAAGCCGTTCGCCACTGGCCGTATCCCGGCTGTCGGCTATAAACCGGTAGGCCTGTAACAGCACCGCTGGCCCCAGATATTTTTCCGGGTTCCACCACCAGGAGGGGCATCCCGAGGTGCAGCAACCGCACATGATGCATTCGTAGAGGCCGTCGAGCTTTGCCCGGTCTGCGGCGGACTGGTGGAGTTCTTTATCCACTGTGCCGCTATCATTGATCAGCCAGGGCTTGATACTGGCGTACTGTTCAAAGAAATGGTTTTGATCCACCACCAGGTCGCGGATTACCGCCATCCCTGTCAGCGGCCTGAGAATCAGCTTGCCCGAACCCGCCGCCTCAGTCACCGGCGTAATACAGGCGAGGGCGTTCTTGCCGTTGATATTCATGCCGTCGGAGCCGCACACACCTTCCCGACAGGAACGGCGGTAGGCCAGGGAAGGGTCTGATTCCCGCAGATGTTCGAGGACATCAAGCACCATGCGTTTGCCGAAATCGTCGTCAACGAAGAAGGACTGCATGTGGGGCTCCCGGTCGGTTTCGGGGTTGTAGCGGTAAATGTCTACATCGATCATTGCTGCCACCTGTCAGTTACAGACTGACTCATCATCGGACCACTCTACACCCTTGCGAAAATCCGTGCTGACAAAGCCGGTGCCATCTGCGGTGCGCGCTCAAGTACAGTTGTTATGGGGCAATCTTTCCCTATCAAACAGATCATACAAAAATTGCGCCAGATAATTTTTTGTTGTTTATCTGGTGGTTACTGATTTACGATGTAATTTCAACACGCAACAATTTTGTTATTTTTAATAGTTTTGGTGTAAATATGACAACAACCGCCGCCTTTGCCAACCTCGCTGAGCTGGTCGCCGACCTGCCCCGCGCCATGCCGCGCCAGCAGCGCTTTGAGCGCCTGCTCGATGTGTTTCGGCGCAATTTCCCCTGCGACGCCATCGCCCTGCTGGAACGCGAAGGGGGCTTTTTGATACCCCGCGCCGTGCAGGGTCTGAGCCCCGATACTCTCGGGCGACGCTTTGCCATCCAGCACCACCCGCGCCTGGCACTGATCCTCGACAGCCGTGCGCCGGTGCGCTTTGCCGCCGACTCGGCGCTGCCGGACCCCTATGACGGGCTGGTGGAAAATGTCGACGATCACCTCTATGTACACGACTGCATGGGGGCCGCCCTCTATGTGGATAACCAGCCCTGGGGTGTGCTGACCCTTGATGCCCTCAGCGCCAGGGCCTTTGAGCGTTTTGACCTCGATGCCTTTGAAGCCTTTGTGGCGGTGGCAGCCGCCACGGTGCGCGCCGCCGACTGGATTCATCACCTGGAAGAACAGCTGGAGCGGCACCAGCGCATTGAGCTGTCGCGCGGACCCCACGGTGCTCCCGATGATCTGATCGGCGACAGCGAGCCCATGCAGCAGCTCAAACGCGAAGCCGAAACCGTTGCCGCCTCGGACCTGACGGTTTTGATTCTCGGCGAAACCGGGGTCGGCAAGGAGCTGATCACCCGCCATATCCATCGTCATTCGACCCGCGCCAGCCAGCCCATGGTGTATGTGAACTGCGCCGCCCTGCCCGAGGCCATTGCCGAAAGCGAGCTGTTCGGCCACACCAGGGGCGCTTTTTCGGGAGCCACTGACAACCGCATGGGCAAATTCGAGCTGGCCCACGAGGGCACACTGTTTCTCGATGAAGTGGGGGAGCTACCGCTGGCGATCCAGGCCAAATTGCTGAGAGCCCTGCAGAACGGCGAGGTGCAGCGCATCGGCAGCGACCAGCTCCACCGGGTGGATGTGCGCCTGATCGCCGCTACCAACCGCGACCTGAAGAAGGAAGTGGCCGAGGGCCGCTTCCGTCCCGACCTTTACCACCGCTTGAGTGTCTATCCGCTGGTGGTGCCTCCGCTGCGTGAACACCGGGAGGATATCCTCACCCTGGCCGGCTATTTCCTCGAGCGCGACCAGCGCCGACTTGGCCTGCGGGGCGCCCGCCTGAGCCGCAAGGCCCGCACCTGGCTGACCGCCTTTGACTGGCCCGGCAATGTGCGCGAGCTGGAGCACAGCCTGTCGCGGGGCATTATCCGCGCCCTCAGCGAGGGCCAGTCACGGGATCATATAATCGAGGTGGATATCCGCCATCTGGGCACGGAAACCCTGCCCGCAGCCAACCAGGCGATAACCGCTTCGCACCCACTACCGGCCACAGACAAGCCCCTCAAGGAAGCCGTGGATGATTTCAAACGGGTGCTGATTGAGGAGCGCCTGCGCGAGCACAGCGGCAACAAGGCCGCCGCCGCCGAATCACTCGACGTTGATCGGGGCAACTTTTCGCGGCTGATGAAGCGGCTGGCTATACGATAGGGCTGCTATCCCAACTGCGCTCAACCCACAAAGTACCCAGCCTATGACCTTGGCCTGAAACGCAAAGATCATGCGCAGAAGTAGGATTGGGTGCCGTGGGCCTCAATCGCCGAGGAGAGACATTGCAGGGCATGGACATAGGCTGCTGTGCGCATGGGGATGTTTTTGCTGTGGGCGATATTCCATACCCGCATGCTCTCCTTCTCCATGATCGGCTTGAGGCGTTGCTGTACTTCGTCGGCTGTCCAGTAATATCCCTGGCGGTTTTGCACCCATTCAAAATAGGACACGGTGACGCCACCGGCATTGGCGAGGATATCCGGCACAACCACGATGCCCTTGCTGTTCAGCACCTGGTCGGCCTCGCTGGTGATCGGGCCATTGGCCAGTTCCAGTATCACCCCTGCGTTGATGCTGTCGACATTGCCCTGGTGAATCTGGTTCTCCAGAGCGGCAGGCACCAGCAGCTCACATTCCAGGGCCAGCAGCTTGGCGTTGTCGATCACCTGCACATCGCTGTGCTCGCTGCCGTAGTCAGCCACCTTGCCGGTTTTCAGTTTGACCTTGTGGACGGCATCGGGATCAAGCCCGGACGGGCAATGGAGCGCTCCGCAGGAGTCGGAAATGCCGATAATTTTCCAGCCATCCTCGTGGAGCATGCGCCCGATCGCATGGCCGGCATTGCCGAAACCCTGGATCACCGCGCGGCGTTCGCCATTCAACTGCAATTGCTTTTCAAGCTGTTTGAGCACATAAAATCCACCTCGCGCCGTGGCATCCTCGCGACCCAGGGAACCACCAAGGGCAATCGGCTTGCCGGTAATCACGCCGGGGCAGGGATACCCCATCAGCGAGCTGTATTCGTCCGCCATCCAGCCCATGATCATGGCGTTGGTGTACACATCGGGGGCGGGGATGTCCTTGTCTGGTCCGATCATCTTGGCAAAGGCGTGGACATAGGCCCGCGAGAGTCTTTCCAGCTCGGATTTTGATAATTCCCGGGGGTCCACCTTGATGGCGCCCTTGCCACCACCGTAAGGCAAACCCACCACGGCACACTTGAAGGTCATCCAGAAGGCGAGGGTAACCACTTCATCGAGGGAGGCATCGGGATGGTAGCGGATACCGCCCTTGGTGGGTCCGCGGGTGTCGTCATAGCGGCAGCGCCAGGCCACAAAGGAGCGCCGTGAGCCATTGTCCATACGGATCATCAGGCGCGTGGTCAGCACCTCTTTCGGGTAGCGCAGTTTTTCCAGCACTTCGGGGTGAACATCGGTGTATTTGGCTGCCACGTCAAGCTGGCTGAGGGCGCCCTGCAGCATGTCTTCCATTGTAACTCCTCGCTTCTGGAGCAACCGCGTCAAGTCGGGAGGTGGCTATTCCACTGTCACCGACTTGGCGAGATTGCGTGGCTGATCCACATCGGTACCCTTCATCACTGCCACATGATAGGCCAGCAGCTGCAGGGGAATAGTGTAAAGAATGGGTTCCAGGCTCTTCGGCATATGGGGCAGGTTGATCAGGGTAAAGCCATCCTCGTTTTTGAAGCCCGCCTTGGAATCGGCGAAAACATACAGCTTGCCACCCCGCGCCTGCACTTCGTGCAAATTGGATTTGAGTTTTTCCAGCAATTCGTTGGTGGGAGCCACCGCCACCACCGGCATATGGTCGTCCACCAGCGCCAGGGGCCCGTGCTTCAGTTCTCCCGCCGGATAGGCCTCGGCGTGAATATAGGAAACCTCCTTGAGTTTGAGCGCGCCTTCGAGGGCGATGGGGAACTGCTCGCCGCGACCGAGAAACAGGGCGTGCTGCTTTTCCACATAGGATTCAAAGGTGGCTTCGATCAGGGGGTCCAGCTCCAGTACCTGGCGGCACAGATCCGGCAACAGGTGCAGGGCTTGCACCAGCTCCTGTTCCTCGGCCTGGGGCAGACCCCGGTATTTCGCCAGGGCAATGGCAAAAATCTGCAACGCCACCAGCTGGGTGGTGAAGGCCTTGGTGGAGGCGACGCCGATCTCGGCGCCAGCGGCGGTCATCAGGGCCAGATCGGACTCCCGCACCAGGGAGCTGTTGGGCACATTGCAGATGGTGAGCGAACCCAGATAGCCGTCACCGGCGCCGGAGCGCAGGGCCGCCAGGGTATCGGCCGTTTCACCGGATTGTGAAATGGAGACGAACAGCGTATTGGCGGGCACCACCACCTTGCGGTAGCGGTATTCGCTCGCCACTTCCACCTGGCAGGGAATGCCCGCCCAGGCTTCGATCCAGTAGCGCGCCACCATGCCGGCGTGGTAGCTGGTGCCACAGGCGACAATGTGGATATGCTCGGCGCGCTGCAACAGATCCGCAGCGCCGAGGCCGAGGGCTTCGGGGATTACCCGCTTGTCGGTGATACGCCCTTGAAAGGTCGCCTGCAGGGCGGCGGGCTGCTCGTAGATTTCCTTGATCATATAGTGGCGGTAGGGGCCTTTGCCCACTGCGTCACTGTTATCCGTCAGGCGTGTCACTGTCCTTTGTACGATCTCGCCACTGCCGTTGCGAATGACAAAGCCCTCGCGGCGAATCTCCACCAGGTCGTCTTCTTCCAGGAAGACAAAACGGTCGGTGACCTGGCGCAGGGCCATCTGGTCGGAGGCGAGGAAGTTTTCTTCAATCCCCACCCCCAGCACCAGGGGGCTGCCGTGGCGCACGCCCACCAGCACCTCGGGGTCGTCACTGCTGACTACCGCCAAAGCATAGGCGCCATCGAAACGGGACACCGCCATAGCGACGGCATCCACCAGATTCCCGGTCTGTTGCACGAGGTGGTGGATAAGGTGGCCAATCACTTCGGTGTCGGTTTCCGACTCGAAAACGTAGCCCTCCCCCTGCAGAAACACCCGTAATTCATTGTGGTTTTCAATAATGCCGTTGTGCACCACGGCAATTTCGCCAGACACATGGGGGTGAGCGTTCACTTCGTTGGGAACGCCGTGGGTGGCCCAGCGCGTATGGGCAATACCGAGCTTGCCATAGACAGGATCCGTGGCCAGCAAGCCCTCCAGGGCCGCGACCTTGCCGGGGGTTTTCTGCACTTTCAGCCGGGCGCTATTGTCGACCACGGCAACACCCGCCGAGTCATAGCCGCGGTATTCAAGACGGCGCAATCCCTCCACCAGAATTTCGATCACATTGCGCTGGGCAATGGCCCCGACGATGCCACACATAGGTTATTCCTTGCTGGTTTTGACGGGTCGCTGCCAACCCTGAATATTTTTCTGTTTGCTGCGCGCCACGCCCAGTTCGCCGTCGGCCACATTACCGGTAATGGTGGAACCGGCGCCAACCGTGGCGTTGGTGCCCACCGTGACCGGCGCCACCAGGGAAGTATTGGAACCGATAAAGGCACCATCCTTGAGGGTGGTGGAGAATTTGTTCACGCCGTCGTAATTGCAGGTGATGGTGCCGGCACCGACGTTGACGTTAGCGCCAATAGTGGCATCGCCTATATAGCTCAGGTGGTTGATCTTGCTGCCCTGGCCAATGCGGGATTTCTTGGTCTCGACAAAATTGCCGATGCGGGCATTTTCGCCCAGCTCAGTGCCGGGGCGCAGGCGGGCAAAGGGGCCAATCTGTGCACCTGCGGCAATACTCACCGGGCCTTCAATCACGGAGTTGGCTTTGATCACCACACCGTCGCCGATAGTGGCGTCGCTGATCACGCAGTTGGGGCCGATCTGGACATTGCTGCCGAGGGTCACCTGGCCTTCAAAAATGCAGTTGATATCAATCGCGGTATCCTGACCGCTGACCAGCATACCGCGGCAATCAAAGCGTTCGGCATCGGCGAGGGTCACACCGCTCGCCATCAGCTCCAGAGCGTACTGACGTTGGTAGTAGCGTTCCAGCTCGTTGAGCTGCTGGCGACTGTTCACCCCTTCGGTTTCCTGGGCAGTGGCCGGCTGGTGGGTGTGAATGGTGATACCTGCATCGCGGGCGATGGCGATCAGATCCGTCAGGTAGTATTCACCCTGGGCATTGCTGTTGCCGATCCGCGCCAGCCACTGCGCCATCCTGCCCGCAGGCACCGCCATCACACCGGTATTCACCTCGGTGATCATCTTTTGCAGGGTGGTGGCATCCTTTTCCTCGACAATACCCAGCACGTTGCCGGCATCGTCGCGCAGTATGCGGCCATAACCAACGGGGTTGTCGAGGGTGACAGTGAGCAGAGCCAGGGTGTGGTCATTGACGTGGGAAATCAGTGCTTCAAGGGTGGCGGCACTGATCAGGGGTACATCGCCATACAGCACCAGGGTGATGGCATCCTCTCGCAGGCAGGGCAGGGCCTGCATAACGGCATGGCCGGTGCCCAGTTGCTCCGTTTGCTCCACCCACTGCAGGTCGGGCTCGGGGAAGCGTTGCTGCACCGCCGTGGCGCCGTGCCCGCTGACGACACAGAGGCTGCTGTCCGGCAGCGAACGGGCAGTGTCGATGACATGTCCGAGCAGGGGTTTACCTGCCAGAGTGTGCAGGACCTTGGGCATCGCCGAACGCATGCGCGTGCCCTTGCCCGCTGCCAGGATGACAATATCAACCGCCATTTTCATCTCCGAAGATAAAGGCCCATTCTAGACATTATTGCGCTGGCAGCCTATCAGATCCGCAGTGACAGCAGCGCCTGAAAGTATCAACCTGCAAATTTGATTGTCTGCTGTCACCGCGACTTGGAAATGGCACCCACAAAAAAGGGCAGCCGTCGCTGCCCTTTTTTGTTACTGCCCTGGTGCAGCTACTTGAGAGACTTGGCCTTGCGGCGCAACTCCTCAATGGTACGCAACTGGGCCGAGGCCTCAGCCAGCTGTGAGGCAGCGCGTGAGTAGTCAAACTCGCCACCCTGGTTGAGCATGGCCTGCACTGCGTGCTTCTGGGCTTCCAGCGCAGCAGCTTCGTCGATGTCATCGGCACGCTGGGCGGTGTCGGCCAGAATGGTGGTGACGTGGGGCTGTACTTCAAGGTAACCGCCGGAGAGGTAGTAAATCTCTTCCTCGCCGCTTTGCTTGATGATGCGTACAGGGCCTGGTTTCAGATCGGTCAGCAGCGGGGCATGGCCAAAATTAATGCCCAGATCGCCCTGGGAGCCGCTGGCAACCAGCAGCTCCACCAACCCTGAAAACAGGGATTCCTCGGTACTTACGATATTGCAGTGAAATGTCATAGCCATCAGTCTAGCCTCTTTACGGCGGGATTACTTCTTGCCCGCTTTTTCGACAGCTTCTTCGATAGAGCCGACCATGTAGAACGCCTGCTCGGGCAGGTGATCGTAATCACCGTTGAGAATGCCCTGGAAGCCGGCAATGGTGTCCTTCAGGGAGACGTATTTGCCGGGGCTGCCGGTGAACACTTCCGCCACGAAGAAAGGCTGGGACAGGAAGCGCTGGATCTTGCGAGCGCGTGCCACCACCATTTTGTCCTCTTCGGACAGTTCGTCCATACCGAGGATAGCGATGATGTCCTTCAGCTCTTTATAGCGCTGCAGCACCGACTGCACACCGCGGGCGGTGTCGTAGTGCTCGCTGCCGATCACCAGCGGATCGAGCAGGCGCGAGGTGGAGTCGAGGGGATCCACGGCGGGGTAGATACCCAGCTCGGCGATCTGGCGGGACAGTACCAGGGTCGCGTCAAGGTGGGCGAAGGTGGTGGCTGGCGAGGGGTCAGTCAGGTCATCCGCCGGTACGTATACCGCCTGGAAGGAGGTGATAGAGCCGGTCTTGGTGGAGGTGATACGCTCCTGAAGAACACCCATCTCCTCGGCCAGGGTAGGCTGGTAACCCACCGCTGAAGGCATACGGCCCAGCAGTGCGGATACTTCGGTACCGGCCAGGGTGTAGCGGTAGATGTTGTCGATAAACATCAGTACGTCGCGGCCTTCATCGCGGAAGTGCTCGGCCATGGTCAGACCGGAGAGTGCTACGCGCAGACGGTTCCCCGGGGGCTCGTTCATCTGGCCGTAGAGCATGGCCACCTTGTCGAGTACGCCGGATTCCTTCATTTCGTGATAGAAGTCGTTACCTTCCCGGGTGCGTTCACCGACACCGGCAAATACAGACAGACCGGAGTGGGCCTTGGCGATGTTGTTGATCAGTTCCATCAGGGTAACGGTCTTGCCCACACCGGCACCGCCGAACAGGCCGACCTTGCCGCCCTTGGAGATCGGCATGATCAGGTCGATAACCTTGATACCGGTTTCGAGGATATCCACGGTGGAGGACTGGTCCGCATAGGCGGGCGCCTTGCGGTGGATCGGCATGCGCGTGTCGTGCTCGATGGGACCGGCTTCGTCAACCGGGTTGCCGAGTACATCCATGATGCGACCCAGGGTTCCCTGGCCGACAGGCACGGCGATGGGAGCGCCGGTGTTGGCCACAGTCAGGCCACGGCTGAGGCCTTCGGATGCGCCCATGGCGATACTGCGCACCACACCGTCACCCAGCTGTTGCTGGACTTCGAGGGTTAGACCCTTGCTGTCGACAACCAGTGCATCATAAATATTGGGTACCTGATCACGGGGAAACTCCACGTCGATCACGGCGCCGATGATTTGGATAATACGTCCGCTACTCATTTCCGGTTCCTCTTAAACTTGCATTGATCTGTTCAATGGCGAGCGCAGTTATACTGCAGCGGCTCCGCCGACAATTTCTGACAGTTCCTGGGTAATCGCTGCCTGGCGGGCCTTGTTGTAGATCAGTTGCAGCTCGCCAATCAGATCACCGGCGTTGTCGGTGGCGTTTTTCATGGCAATCATCCGCGCCGCCTGTTCGCTGGCGTTGTTCTCAACCACCGCCTGGTATACCTGGGATTCGATGTAACGGGTCAGCAGGCCATCGAGCAGTTCCTGGGCATCGGGTTCATAGATGTAATCCCAGTGGTGGCCCAGTTTTTCATCCTGCTCTGCCTCGAGGGGCAGCAGCTGATGGATCTGGGGCTTCTGTGTCATGGTGTTGATAAAGTTGTTGCTCACCACATAGAGACGATCGATGCGACCTTCATCATAGGCATCCAGCATGACCTTGACACTGCCGATCAGGTCGGCAGCGGAGGGTGCATCACCCAGACCGCGCACCGAAGCGACAATGTTGGCACCGAGACTGCCGAAAAAGCTGCCGGCCTTGGCGCCCACGGCACAAATATCAATCTGCACACCCTGGTCGTGCCACTCTTTCATGGCCTTGACGGTAGCCTTGAAGAGATTGATGTTGAGGCCGCCGCACAGACCGCGATCCGTCGATACCACGATATAGGCCACACGCTTGACGGGGCGCTGCTCGAGGTACTGGTGACGGTACTCGGACTGGGCGTTGGCGATATGACCGATCACCGCCCGGATCCGCTGCGCGTAGGGTTTACCCAGCGACATACGCTCCTGAGCGCGGCGCATCTTGCTCGCCGCGACCAGTTCCATAGCACTGGTGATCTTCTGCGTGCTCTTGACGCTGGTGATCTTGGTTTTGATCTCTTTTCCGACTGCCATAAGCTGTCTGCCTGCTTTACCTTTGGTTCCAGTGAATCAAGTACCGTGCAACCGGCCTTACCAGCTTTGGGTAGCAACGAACTTGTCGAGGGCAGCCTTGAAGCTGGCTTCGATATCGCTGTTCCAGTCGCCTTTGGCGTTGACTTGATTCATCAGGTCGCCGTGCTCAGAGGCCATGTAGTCCAGCAGGGCTTTTTCGAAATCGCCGATCTTGTTGATCGCCACTGATTTCAAATAGCCTTCGTTGGCGGCGTACAGCACCACACCCATTTGCGCGACGCTCTGGGGTGAGTATTGCGCCTGCTTCATCAGCTCGGTGACACGTTGGCCGTGCTCCAGCTGTGAGCGGGTGGCTTCGTCAAGGTCGGAGGCAAACTGGGAGAAAGCCGCCAGCTCGCGGTACTGGGCCAGGGCCAGACGGATACCGCCGCCGAGCTTCTTGATGATCTTGGTCTGTGCCGAACCACCTACCCGGGATACGGAAAGGCCAGCGTTCATGGCGGGGCGCACACCGGCATTGAACAGGCTGGACTCGACGAAAATCTGACCATCGGTGATGGAGATCACGTTGGTGGGTACGAAGGCGGAGACGTCACCGGCCTGGGTTTCAATGATAGGCAGGGCGGTCAGAGAGCCGGTTTTACCTTTCACTTCGCCGTTGGTGAATTTTTCGACGTAGTCAACGTTCACGCGGGCCGCGCGTTCCAGCAGACGGGAGTGGAGATAGAAAACGTCGCCGGGGTAGGCTTCGCGGCCGGGGGGACGTTTCAGCAGCAGGGAGATCTGGCGGTAGGCCCAGGCCTGCTTGGTCAAGTCGTCATAAATGATCAGTGCATCCTGGCCGCGGTCGCGGTAGTACTCGCCGATGGTGCAACCGGTGTAGGCCGCCAGATACTGCATGGAGGCCGGATCGGAAGCCGTCGCAGCAACCACCACGGTGTGGTCCATGGCGCCGTGCTCTTCGAGCTTGCGGACGATGTTGGCAACGGTGGAGTTCTTCTGGCCGATGGCCACATAGACGCACTTAATGCCGGTGGTTTTCTGGTTGATAATGGTGTCGATGGCGATGGCGGTTTTACCGATCTGGCGGTCGCCGATGATCAGTTCGCGCTGGCCGCGGCCAATTGGCACCATGGCGTCAATGGCTTTCAGGCCGGTCTGCACCGGCTGGTCAACACCCTGGCGTTCGATAACACCGGGAGCCACTTTTTCGATAGCGTCGGTCAGTTTGGCGTCGATAGGACCCTTGCCGTCGATGGCGTTGCCGAGGGCATCCACTACGCGGCCTTCCAGCTCGGGGCCGACGGGGACTTCGAGGATACGGCCAGTACAGCGGGCTTTCCTTCCTTCAACCAGACCCTGGTAGTCGCCCAGTACCACGGCGCCAACGGAGTCGCGCTCGAGGTTGAGGGCCAGGCCGTAGAGGCCGCCGTCAAACTCGATCATTTCGCCGTACATCACATTGCCCAGGCCGTGGATGCGAACGATACCGTCAGATACGGAAACGATGGTGCCTTCGTTCTTTACTTCTGTTTTGACATCAAGGCTCTCAATACGCTGCTTGATGATTTCGCTAATTTCAGATGGATTCAGTTGCTGCATGGTCGATTCCTCGATCCCGTATGTTCTCGATACTAGGAGTTTAATGCTTCAGCGAGTTTGGTCAGGCGGCCACGGATGCTGCCGTCGATCACGGTATCACCTGCGCGGATCAAAACCCCGCCGAGCAGGGACTTATCAATGGAGACAGTCATGTTGACGAGCCGATCGAGGCGCTGACTCAGGGCCTGGCTCAGCTTTTCCTGCTGTGCGGCATCCAGCTCACTGGCGGCCACAACCTGGACGTCAACCGTTTTTTCACGCTGCGCCTTCAGAACCTCAAACTGATCACCGATAAAGGGGATCAGCGGCAGACGCCGGTTTTTTGCCAGCAGCCCAACCAGGTTGCGGCCGCTCTCGTCCAGGGCATCGCCACAGATCTCAACCAGGCTTTCACCCTGTTGCTGGGCGCTGCGCTCGGGCGAGTCGAGCAAGGCTTTGACCGCTGACTGCTGAACCACCGCAGAGAGGGTTTTCAGCATGGCCGACCAGCTGTCGAGGCTGTTGCTCTCGACAGCATACTCGTAGGCCGCCTTGGCGTAGGGCCGTGCCAGAGTACTCAATTCCGCCATATCAAACCTCGTTAAAGCTGTGCCGCCAGTTTGTCGACCAGCTCACGATTTGCGTTTTCGTCAATGGAAGCCTCGAGGATTTTCTCGGCACCGGCGACGGCAAGTGTTGCCACCTTGGCGCGCAGTTCCTCGCGAACACGGTTCACTTCCTGCTCGATTTCAGCCTGTGCGGCTGATTTCAGGCGCTCGCCTTCAGTGCGGGCTTTATCCTTCGCTTCTTCAACGATCAGATTGGCGCGCTTGTTGGCTTGCTCGAGAAGTGCCGCGGCTTCCTGCTTGGCGTCCTTGAGTTGCTCTGACGCCTTGTTTTGCGCCAGCTCAAGATCTCGCATCGCGCGGTCGGCAGCATCGAGGCCGTCCGCGATTTTGTTCTTACGCTCTTCCATCGCGTGTGTAAGCGCTGGCCAGACAAACTTCATGCAGAACCACACGAATACGGCAAAAGCCGCCATCTGGCCAAACAGCGTCATGTTGATATTCACGCCTTTAACCTCACAATATCAGTTTCGGTTGATCAGCTATCTTGTGACGGCTACGGATTAAGCACCAACGCCAGGAGCGACAACGAAGATGAGGTACATGGCGATACCCACACCGATGATGGGGATCGCATCGATCAGACCGGCAAGCAGGAACATTTTGCCCTGCAGCATGGGGCCAAGTTCGGGCTGACGGGCAGTACCTTCGATGAGTTTGCCACCGAGCAGACCCATACCCAGGGCAGCACCGATAGCAGCTGAGCTCAGCATGATGGCAGCAGCGATAATGACGAGTTCCATGTGTATCTCCTAGCGTTTAAGGTTGTTAAGTTGAAAGTTAAAAGGTTAAAAAAATCAATGGTCTTCGTGGGACATGCTCAGATACACCACCGTCAGCACCATAAAGATAAAGGCCTGCAGGGTGATGATCAGAATATGGAAGATCGCCCAGCCGAGCTGGAGGAAGCCGCCAAATATTCCCAGTAACAGCCCGGCACTATACATGGTGGCGATCAGAATAAAGATCATTTCACCGGCAAACATGTTGCCGAACAGTCGCAGTGCCAGGGAGAACGGCTTGGCCAGCAGACCCACCACTTCCATGAACAGGTTGACGGGGATAAACGCCCAGTGGTTGAAGGGGTGCAGCACGAATTCCTTCAGGTAACCGGTGCCCTTTATCTTTAATCCGTAAAAAATCATCAAGGCAAAGACACCCAGCGCCATACCGGCAGTGACATTGACGTCAGTGGTGGGCACCACCTTGAAGTAGACATGATGGGGATCCATGCCGAGGAAATGCTGGCCGAACAACTGTGCCGCGTAGGGCAGCACGTCGACGGGGATCAGATCCATCAGGTTCATCAGGAACACCCACACAAAGATACTGAGGGCGAGGGGGCCAATCAGCTTGCTGTGGCCGTGGAAACTGTCCTTAACGGTGCCGCTGACAAACTCGATAATGTACTCAATGGCGTTCTGGAACCCGCCCGGCACGCCACTGGTAGCTTTTTTGGCTGCGATGCGGAAAAGCCAGCAAAAGAGGATACCCAGGCCGATGGACCAGCCGAGGGAGTCGACGTGAAAGGCCCAAAAACCCATGTCGGATGCTTCCTGGGGGGAGTGGGCAAAACCCCAGGTGCCGTCCGGGTGTTTTCCGTAGACCAGATTCTGAAGATGGTGCTGGATATACTCAGTGGGTGTCTGGGTTCCTGATGCCATTGATCCTGGTCTCTCTTGAAAGCCTGATGTTCAACTAGTTTAGGGTTTGTGCTGTTTCAGTATTCTTGCAGTTACCCACAGATGGACAATGACCATCGCCGCGTAACCGCTGAAAAACGCTATCACCCCTAAAGGTCTGACAAATAAAAAAACTGTAACAAACAACACAGCGGACAACACAATCTTGCCTGTTTCACCCCGGTACATACTCTGCACCGAACTACCCAGCTGTCTGGCTCCGCGGTGGCGGAAGGTCAGCCGGGCGAAGTAGATACTGCCGATAGTGTGGATCAGTCCGCCTGCAAACAGCGAATAGGCTTGAGTCATTCCCGCCGGGAGCACTGCCACGCTCAACAGCACCAGTGCCAGCAGCTCCATTGCGATCATGCGCAGCAGCGGTGGCTTTGCTATGGTGCTCATTGCCTTCTCGCTCTGCTGCCGGGCCCTTTGCAAAAAAAGATGCAAATGCCATGTACATTGTGCGCCTGTGAGCGGGGCGCAATTATAGGGACTAAAGTAGGGTTATTCAACAAAACCCGAGCAGTTATAGATAATTAACTCCTCAATCGTCACTG
>Ga0209347_1000611_pt1 | contig 82885 bp, 78 predicted proteins | sample AutmiccommuBRH23_FD_187382 | JGI IMG/M metagenome (GOLD analysis project Ga0209347, IMG submission 187382) | Deep subsurface microbial communities from Mt. Terri, Switzerland - Autotrophic microbial communities BRH/23 (SPAdes) (version 2) | ecosystem: Environmental > Aquatic > Deep subsurface >...
ACGGCGATGGGGCTTGCCATCGGGACCGATGGGGCCGGCCAGCACCGCTTTCACACTCTTCAGTTCGGGTTCGGTAAGACACTCTGCACCATCGCCGTCAGCACATTTGAGCGAATCAAAATCGAACTTGCAGGCGAGGTGATCCTGAATGATGTCGTCCTTGGCACCATCAATCTCGTCACAGGCGGCGGTGACTTTCTGGTCGAGCATGGCGAGCTTGGCAGGTGACAGCCAGGCGCCGGGCTCGCGGTTCATCTGCTGGGCGTTGTAGACAAAGGCCGCCATGGTGAAGTTGCTGCGTCCGCCCGGTGCGCCGAGCAGTACGCCATCAAAGTCTTCCGGGTGACGGGTAATGGATTCGGTTGCCATGCGTCCGCCGCCGGAGCAGCCCGACATATAGCGGTAGAGGGTGTCGCTCTCGTAATAGGACTTGGTCATGGCCTGGGTGGCCACCGCCGTCACGTGCATGGCGCGATGGATATGATCCTCCGCTTTGGCGGGATCTGTGAGAAATCCCCAGTCGAGCATATGGCCCTGGCGTCCGGTATCGGTGCCTGCCACGGCAAAGCCACTGTGCAGGGGGTTGCCGCCGGGAACCTGCGAATCGCTGGGCACATAGCCCGCCGAGCCGCCCATGCCGATAAAATAGTAGCGCTTGTTCCAGTTTTCGTCTGGCAGCTGCAGGCGGAAATTCACCTGGTTGGGGCCGGGGTCGGTGGTGATGATATGGCCATCAATGCGGCAGTGGGGTACTGGCGCCGGAGTAGGGGCCGCGCTGTCGATCACTGTGCCTTGCGGGGCAAGCGCCTGAATGCTGTCGACGCTGCATTCGGCATTGGCCAGTGCCGTGGTCGAGGACAGGGCAAGGGTGGTAAATACCCCGCTTGCCAGCAGTCCCAAAGTTGATGTCGGTTTCATGGTAGTACCTCTTGTTGTGGAGTTATTTTGTTGTGGAGTTATTCCCGGGGTGTAACGCTACATCAAAAGCCCGGTTGCCGGGCTTTTGCTGCTACAGCCGTCAGGGCGCGCGGCACAGCCAGTTTTTGGCGTCATACACGGCCTGCTTGCTCTGGCCCGCATCGGCCTTGAAAACCGCGATTTGCGGGTAGGGGCACAGCAGGAAGTCACGATCCTCGCCCACCGGGGGAGGAATCACCACGCCGGACACCTGGCCGGTTTTGGGGTCGGCAAAGATCAGTTTGGCGCGGTCATCGCCGCGGTGAGTAACCACCGGGCCTGGTGCTACATCCTTCTCAACCCAGTCAATCATGGAGCGGATAAACTGGTCAGGCGCATCCAGCGGGCCGGTGCCAGAGCCACAGTGGCCCATGCCCGGGATCTGGTAGAGGCGGGCAAATTCATCCAGCTTCGCCGCATCGCCCACGCTTTTGCCCGCGTCGTGGTAGTACTGCTCCAGCTCCAGATCGCCACAGCAGGAATCGCTGCGCCCGTTCCACAGGATCACCTTGCCGCCCGCTTCGTAGAACCCCTTCAGGTCGGCGGAGTAGGGCATGCCAAAGCCGGTGCGCTTGGCCGCTGCCCACCAGTCGTCGATGTGCTTCTGGTTGTTGAAGTCAAACTTCAGTACATCGTAGTCCTTGCCAAAATAGGCGTGGGCCAGGGAGGTGGACATGGTGAAACCGGCAGAGGCGCGCATGGCGTTTTCACGGGTGGGTTCTGTCGACCAGGGTGGCGGGGTCTGGCCGAGGAACTGCGACCACATGGTCATGTTGGTGATCTGCATGGGCTGGGCGAGGAGCTTGCCATCGGGACCGCGGGCGCCGTCGAGAATCGCCTTGATGCTGGTGATTTCGGGCTGGGTCAGGCAGTCGGCCTTGTCTCCGACCGGGCACTTGAGGCTGGCGACATCGAAATCGCAGAGGCGGTGATCGGCTACCACGTCGTCCATCACACCGTCGGTTGCGTCGCAGGCGGCGGTGACCTTGCCGTCCACCATGGCGAGCTTGGCGGGTGACAGCCAGGCACCGGGTTCGCGGTACATTTCCTGGGCGGCGTGGATAAACTTGAGCATGGAGCCGCTGCTGCGGCCGCCGGGGGCGCCGAGAATCACACCGTCGTAATCCTCGGGGTAGTTTTCAATGGCCTGGGTGGCCATGCGCCCGCCGCCGGAGCAGCCGGAGGTGTAGCGGTACAGCTCGTCGCTGTCGTAATAGGCTTTGGTCAGCGCCTGGGCGGCCACGGTGGTGACGTGGGCACCGCGATGGTTGTGGTCGAGAGCCTTGGCGGGGCTTTCACTGAGAAAATTCCAGTCGCCGCCGGAACCCTGGCGACCGGTGTCGGTGCCTGCCACGGCAAAACCGGCGCGCAATGGATTGCCTGCGGGGATTTGCGAGTCGGTGGGCACATAACCTGCCGAGCCGCCGAGGCCGATAAAGTAAAAGCGCTTGGTCCAGCCTTCATCCGGCAGTTGCAGGCGAAAGTTGACCTGGTTGGGACCGGGGTTGGTGGTGATGATATGGCCGTCGATCTTGCAGTGGGCTACCGGGGTGGGCAGCGCTTCTACAGAGTCGATGATGGTGCCTTTGGGGGCGATGGCCTGGATGCTTTCGGTGGTGCACTCCGGCTTTGCCAGAGCTGCGCTGCTGCCAAAGGTGGCGGCGAGCATGGCTGCGGCCAGATATCGTTGGGTGAATGTGTGGTTCATGGGGCTATCTCTTGATGGTTGATTTTCTGGTTGCCAGGCTCTGTGGGGTATCACTGCCTGGAACTTCGCTCCCACGCAGAGCGTGGGAGCGAGACATGGGCCTATATTTTTCTAGCCGGGTGTTTTGCAACTCCAGTTTTTGGCCTTGTGCACCGCGCCTTCTACGCTTGCCATTGCCTTGTCAAAGGTCGGCACCTGGGGATAGGGGCACAGGGTAAAGTCGTGAGGGGCACCCTTGGGTGGAGGAATCATCACACCGGATACCTGCCCGGTTTCGGGGTCGGCAAACAGCAGTTTGGTGCGTTCGGCACCGCGGTGGGCAACAATTTTGTCCGGTGCCTTGCCGTTTTCCACCCAGTCGATCATCGCTCTGATCATCTGGTCAGGCGCATCCTGGGGACCGGTGCCGCCGCCGCAGTGGGCCATGCCGGGGATGCGGTAGTACTTGGCGAACTCATCGACTTTGGCAACACCACCGGCTTTTTCTGCCACATCGTGGTAGTACTCATTCATTTTGGTGTCGAGACAGCAGGGGTCGCTGACGCCGTTCCAGAGAATGACCTTGCCGCCGCTATCCCTGAATTTGTTGAGGTCGGCCTTGAAAGGCACACCGAACTCAACTTTGCGCTGACCTGCCTGCCAGGCGTCAAGGTGGGCCTGGTTGGTCAGGTCGATGTCTTTCAGCACATCGATACCGGGACCCATATAGACATTGGCCATGGTGCTGGCAATTACATAACCACCGGAGCTTTTGGCAATATTTTCCATCGAGGCTTCCGGCGACCAGGGTGGTGGTACCGGGCCGAGGAATCCAGACCAGGCGGTCATGTTGGAGATCGGCCAGCCGGGGCGGATCGGGTTGCCATCCGGCCCGATGGGGCCCTTGAGTATGGCCTTGACGCTTTTCAGTTCCGGTGCGGTGAGGCATTCGGCGCCATCGCCGCTGTCGCACTTGAGCTGGTCAAAGTCGTAGGTGCAGGCACGTTCGTCCCAGATCAGGCCATCCACGGCGCCATCCAGGGCGTCGCAGTGGGCAGTGACCTTCTGTTCCAGCATCGCGAGTTTGGCCGGCGACAGCCACGAGCCCGGCTCGCGGGTCATCTGCTGGGCGTTGTAGATAAAGGAGAGGATGGTGGTCCAGTCGCCGGGGGCGCCGAGGACAACGCCATCAAAATCCTCGGGATGGCGTTCGATGGCTTCGGTGCTCATGCGCGCCCCGCCGGAACAGCCGGACATATAGCGGTACATCTTGTCGGTGTCGTAGTAGGACTTGGTGATCTGCTGTGCCGCCACGTTGGTGACGTGGGCGCCGCGGTCACGGTGATCAAGCGCCTTGGCCTTGCTTTCACCGACAAAATCCCAGTCGAGCATATGGCCCTGACGCCCGGTGTCGGTACCCGCCACGGCAAAACCGCCGAGCAGGGGGTTCCCCGCAGGCACCTGGGAATCGGTGGGCACATAACCCGCAGAGCCACCCATGCCGATAAAGAAGTAGCGTCCGGTCCAACCTTCATCGGGCAATTGCAGGCGAAAGTTGACCTCGTTGGGGCCGGGATTGGTGGTGGTAATGGTACCTTCAACCCTGCAGTGGGGGACCGGTGTGGCCGTTGGTGTTGCGCTGGTGATCTTGGTGTCAGCCGGGGAATAGCCCTGGATGGTGTCGATGTTGCACTTATCGCTGGCCAGGGCTGTACCTGACAAGGCCAGCGAGGCGAACACGCCGCTGGCCAGCAGTTGTCGTTTGAGGATCGTTTTCATGATGTTGTCCTTTTATTGTGTTTTGGTAAATTCTGCACTGCGGCCCGCTCGGGTGTGACCTTTCAGGCAGTGAGCGGGCAACAGCCAGTGTGCGCCCTCAGCTCACCACTACCCGTGCCGAGGCAACATTCTCAATGCGGCGATTGGTGGCATTGAGATCGCCACCGCGGTGGGATGTGACCCGCGCCGTCACAAAGTAAACCCCTGGTTGATCGTAGCGGTGACTGGTGCTCATTTCGACCAGTTCAGGCTTGTCTTCCGGCTGATGCTTTTCAGGATAACTGCCGAGGCCGTCAAAATCCCATTCCACGCTGATAATGGCGCCGGTGCCCGCCGGAATTTCGGCATGTACCTTGAGCGCCACTGTCCCACCCGTTTTCAACTCTGCGCGGCTCGCGCCGTTGGCGTCGACCTTGACCACCGGCTGAATGCCACCGCGCTGTGCGGCACTGTCGGGCAGGGTCACCTTGCCATCGGCAAAGGTAAAGGCTGTCGCCAGCGGCTCAACGCCGTTTTCCACCCAGTCGATCATATCCCACAGGCACTGTTCGATGATCTCATGGTAGTTCACCAGCCAGGTGTTTGCATTGCGTCCCGGTTGCTGCGGTGTCATGGCGGGTGGGATGTGCTCGGCATTCTGGGTCCAGCGCAGGCAGAATTTTTTCGCTGCCTGTTCCGGGCCCTGGGCTTGCTCCACCGCCTGTTTGTAAAACAGCCCCTGGGGTGGCCACAGGGAGGCATCGTGGGTGTGATGCACCCACATCAGTTTGCCCTCGTACTGGCCGGAGTAGGGCACCCCCATCAGGGGTGACTGCAGGGGTACGCCGTGCTGGGGATACATCGGTTTGCCGTCCACCCGCAGGAAGTCGTAGAGGCTGTCGTCGGAAATGTGGTGGCGGTAGTAATAGCAGAAGGCGAGGAAGGCGCGGTTGTCGATTTGCACCTGGTCGCCCACCTTGACGTCCATAAAGCGCTTGAGGTTGGCCTCACCGTGGCCCTCGCAGAAGAAAAAGTCGCCACCGTGGTTAAGGGTATAGAGTTGGCGGCCTGCTGCACCGCCGTTAAGCACCTTGACACCGCTGCCGAGCCGGTAGCCCTGAGGAATACCCTTGACCTCAATGCCGATGGGCAGGTCGAGATGGCCCATCAGCGAGGCCAGCAGGATCACAAAGGGTTTGGCGTTGGCGAATTCGGGACCGGCAAAATCCGGGCTGTCGCGGAATTCCCTGGCGGTGACAATGCGGCTGATGGTGCCGGTGACATTGATCAGGTCATTGGCGACATGCTCGGGGTTGTCGTGGCCCACATAGCCGGGTTTGGTCCAGAACGCCTTGAAATAGTCAGCATCTTCCTTTTGCAGCATGTCGGCGATGGAGGTCCACAACCACATCTGGCCCATGGGCTGGCTGATCATGAACTCGTCGCCGCGCGGGTAGCCGAGACGATAGAGGTTGGCCAGTTCTTCCCGTTGATGGGCAGTAAGTGATGCGTAGGGATCGCCGCCGCCGGGTTGCATGGCATCGATGACGCTGGCGAGTTTATCGCCCAGCAGGCGCTGGACATTGAACATCGAGCCAAAGCCAATGGGTTGGTCGCTGCGTACCCGCGATCGGGTGCCGTGCTTGTCGATATTGCCGCCGCCCATATAGGGTACGGCGCCATCGTAGACACCGGCCCCGTACTCCAGACACAGGGGCGAGCGCCGTCCGCCGCCGCTGCCGCCCCACACATAGCCGCGCGACACTGGCTTGCCATACACCTGCTCGGCGATAAAGCGCGAGAAGCGCGCACTCTCAATGCTGGCGCGGTGACCGTAGAGGGTGGGATCTTCACCGCCTTTCGGGTCGATATCATCGCCGATATGGCCGGAGTTGGACTCGATCATATAGCCGCCCATACGCTGGATCATCGCGAAGGTGCCGCTGATCTGCCCGGCGTAGCCACCAAAAAAATCCTCGTGACCGGCATGGCCGCCTTCGATGGGATGGAACATGCGCCCTTTCCAGTGTTCGGCCGGGGGGAAATAGAACGAGAAGCGGGTATCGGTGTCGGCAAAGCCTCCGTGTACATGGCGGTGGGGGATGGGGGTATCCCGCCACTCATCCCGGTCGATATAGGGAGTGCCAAAAAAGGGGTCTGTTAGCTGGTAGGATTCGATCTGCAATGCCGTCAGAGATGGGTGGTTAGCAGCACTCATTAGTTACAACTCCCTGGTCTTTTATAGGTATTTGATTGGTTGAGGTAGAAACGCAATCGCGTCTGGGCTGTGTGCCACTGTTATCTGCAGTGGCGACGGCTACAGCCTGGCAGGCGCTGCTGGAGCCATACTTTCAGTACATTACAGGCAAATTATTTAATTTACAATATTGTATATTTACTCTGGCCGTCACGGACGCACGGCTACGGCTGGGGTCTGGATTGAGTGTATCAGGGTGGATGTTTGCAGGGGCGCTGTAACAGAAGGCTGCGAGTCTTTTGCCGCCACAGTGATTTTCTGTCATCCTCACTTGCAGAATCACCGTATGGGGTAATGGATGCGACTTTTTTCCTGCCAGAATTGCCGCCAGTTGGTCTATTTTGAAAATGTATCCTGCACACGCTGTGGCGCTGTCCTCGGATTCCTTCCCGATCAACTGCAGTTAGTTGCCCTCGACCCGGTTGTAGCGGGTGATGTATGGAGACCATTGGGCGGGGGCGACGGCACTCGCCACTACCGACACTGCGCAAACCGCGTTGTTCACGATGTCTGCAACTGGATGGTTCCCGTTGAAGATCATCAGGACTATTGCCTGGCTTGTCGTCTCAATCACACCATTCCCGACCTGACAGTAGCGGGCAACATGGCCTTGTGGCACCGTATCGAGACAGAGAAACGCCGCCTGATCTACAGCCTGCTACGTCTGGGCCTGCCAGTGACGGCGCGTAGTGACAGCTGCGCCGGTCTGGCGTTTGATTTTTTGGCAGATACTGAGCCGACCTTCACAGAAACAGGCAGGGTGTTTACCGGCCATGCGGATGGTCTGATTACTCTCAATGTGGCGGAGGCTGATCCCGTGGTGCGTGAGCGAATGCGCTCCCGCATGGCAGAACCCTATCGGACCATTCTCGGGCATTTTCGTCACGAATCCGGCCATTACTACTGGGAGCGCCTGGTGGCTGGTAGCGACTGGCTCACTGCCTACAGGTCGATGTTCGGGGATGAAAGGCAGGATTACCAGACCGCCTTGCAGAACCATTACGCCTGCGGGCCTGCCCCGGGCTGGGGTGGCATCTTTGTCAGCGCCTATGCCAGCAGCCATCCCTGGGAGGACTGGGCTGAATCCTGGGCCCATTACCTGCACATTATCGACACTCTGGAAACGGCCTATCAGTTTGGTCTAGAGGTGAAACCCCGGGTGGCTTGCAAGGATGAGATCCGTGTCGGTCTGGCCTTTGATCCCTACCACCAGACCGATTTTCAGGCTGTGATCGACCATTGGTTGCCGCTGACTTATGCCCTCAACAGTCTCAATCGCAGTATGGGTCACGAGCACCTTTACCCCTTTGTGCTGGCGGCGCCTGTCATCGACAAGCTGAATCTGATACATCGCATTGTCCAGGCCGCCAGTCTGCCGTGCATCCAGAGCGCCCAGGGGCAGGCCTCTCACAACTGACAGGGCTGAAGCGACGGGCCCCGAGTGATAGGGTGGAGGGAGTTAGGGCAAGGCAGTATGACCGGACAATAAAAAAGGCCCCCTAGGGGGCCAAAACGGAGTCGGTATCGAGCTTGTATCAGGTTCAGGACTTGGGTGGCTTCTGCTTTGTAAAGATCAAAGCGATACCAACTAGCAACGCACCCAGTGACAACATGATCGCCTGATGGAAGGGCAGCAAGTCAGTGCCACTGAGGCCAGCCACGGCGGCAACTATCGCAACACAAAAGCACAAGCCCGCCCCCCACAACATGTTTTCCTCCAGTACTGCTGAGTTTCTCCAGCCATCACCTATGGTGCGACATGGTGATCACACGATTGCTGCTTTTTGGCTAGCAGTTACCTTCCATGCCGTCGACGCAGTCCTCGATTTGTTCGCCTGCTTCCTCGATTTGCTCGCCGGCCTCTCTGGCTGCGTCATCAAGGGCTTCACCTGTACGTTCTGCAGGACCTTCTCTTTCGCAGCCCGCCAGTAACGCCATTGCTACAAATGCGATACCCAATGTATTCCTGATAGATGACTTCATGATTTACTCCTTGTATGAATTGAGGCCCGCCGGACTGCCAGTCGCGAATCACTGCCGACGGGTGGGTTCACGCTTCGCTATTTTGCGGATCAAACAGTGGTCGGGCGACTGCATCGTGCTGCGCTCTCCACTACTTATCCGCCGGGGTCTCCCCTCCCGGTTGAAACCTGTAAAACTAGAAACTTACCCTGACGCCGACCGTGACACTGTCAATATCGGTATCCGAACTGTTGGGTGGTACAGGATATTTACTGCTGTCGTACTCGATGTCATAGCGCTTGTATTCAGCGGTCACGCCGATGGCATCATTGATGCTGAAGAGTGCGCCAACCCCGTAAAACCAGCTTTCATCATCCTGTGAGTGCTCAACATTCAGCACCTCAACTGAGCCATCCCACCAAAAATGACCGCCCTTGGCATAGATGGAAAAGCTGTTGGAAATAGGGACGCTGCCTACCACGGCGGCGCCGTAGCCATCCACTTCTGCGCTTGCAGTGCGGTTGCCGTATTTGCCAAAGTCGATGTAATTCCCTTCGACGGCGAGGTAGCGGGTAATCTGCCAGCCAGCGACGGCTTCCACCAGGTCGCGGTCATCGTCGAAATCACCGCCTCGCGACTTGAATCCACCATAGTTGCCGCCAAGATAAATGCCGGTATCGTTGCTTGCCTGAGTTTGCCCTGTCTGGGCGCCAGCAAGCGCTGGATACATGGCGGCCAGTGACAATCCTGCCAGTGACAGTCCGGTAATCATCAGTTTTTTCATGGTTTACTCCCTTGATTAAAGGTGACTATCCTTTGCTTTAAGCCTTTGCTTTAGACTATTGCCTTCGGCGTTATTGTGACTGCGGCTGAGTTTGTGAATCCTGCATGGTGTCGCTGCCGGTGGCTTCGGTCTCGCTGGCAAGAACCAGGAATTCTTCGAGATTCAGTGTTCCGTCACCATCGCTATCCAGGCGGTTGAAACTATCTCCACTGAGTCCAGATGAGGCCGCTTCTTCAGGGCTGAGGCTTTGGCTGGCATCAACATCCAGCTGGTTAAAAATGCCTTTGTAACGCTCCACCGCATCAGTGGGTGCACCGGAATCATCGGCAAGTGCTGAGGTGGTGAGAGCCAAGGCAAAGAATGTGGCAATTGCAGTTTTCATATGGTATCTCCAGTTTGATTGCATATTCTCTATCGCAAATGCTGTGCCATTAAAATAATCACATATATTTCAATGGGTTGTGAATTGTTCTTTGGTTGCGAGCGGGTTTTGTGTTGCAATTGTGCAACTCAAATCGGCCCATAATTTATTTTTATATATAAATCAATAAGTTATGATGTTTCTTATTTGCGACACCGATTTTTTGAGCTAGGTGCGGCGGACAAACAGCGGAGGAAAAGGGTGGAGGAGCGATTTCTGGGGCGATTTACCCTCTTGCAGCAGTGGGCGGCGGCCACGGTGCTGGCGATTATTCCACTGCTACTGGCTGTCAGCTATGCAGTGCTTGCGCTGCAGCAGCAAACCAGCGCCCAGCAACGCCTTGTTGAGCAAATGGACCTGCTTTCCAGCCGCAACAGTTCGCTGTCAGGCAATGTACTGGAGCTGGTGCGGATTGCCCGCCAGTACCAGTTATTGCGCGATGAGAGTTTCATGGTGTTGTACCGGCAAAAGGCCGAGGCGCTGGACGAGCAAAAGCGCTTGCTGCAGGTGCAGTTGCCAGAGGCCGCAAGCAACCAGGTGCTGGAAACGATCAGTGTGACAGCCGGACAGGTACTGCAGCAGCTTAGCGACCCTCAGTTAACACCAGCTGCTTTGGCGCCAGCCCTGCAATCCCTGGTGGAGTACAGCGATCAATTAACCCAAATGGTAAACCAGCATCGGCGCGCAGCCCTGGGCAACGCGGAGCGCGAATTCAGCCGCATCGTCGACCAGTTGTTTCTGCTCACAGTGTTGGCCCTGCCCGGTACTTTTTTGTTGATGCTGATCGGGGCTTTTATGGTGTCGCGGCCGATCTGGCGCCTGAGCCAGGCCATCAAGGGGCTCGGCAAGCAACAGTGGGACCAGCCCATCGCCATTCCCGGTCCGGCTGACCTGGTGGATCTGGGGCAAAACCTCGAGTGGATGCGTCAGCAGGTGGTTGCCAGCGACAGGCAGAAAAAAGCCTTTATCCAGCATGTTACCCACGAACTGAAAACACCCCTGGCAGGCATTATCGAAGCTGCCAGCCTGTTGCATGACGAAGTGCCCGCGCCCCTTCACCCGGGGCAAAAGCCGGTGCTGGATATCCTCAGCAACAATGCCCGCAATTTGCAGGATTTGATCCAGCAGTTACTCAACTACAATGCCGTATCCCACGGCATGATGACGCACCTGGGTGCCGTCGCTATCGGCGACATGTGCGAAGCGATCAGACACAACCTGGAGACCGCCAATCCCGGCAGAGACATTCACTGGGAGTTCAGCGGTTCTCCGTCACAGATCGAAACCGATGCCCGCTTGCTCGACATGATTTTAAAAAATCTGCTGGGCAACGCTTTTCAATTCAGTGCTGACTCAAGCTGTATCCGCGTGTCCTGGGCTGTAGAGGATAGCTGCTGGCAATTGACAGTTGCGGATCAAGGCCCGGGGATTGATGCCGATGAGATAGAACATATATTTACCCCGTTTTATAAGGGCCGTAGCGGTCGCCAGCTTGCGGTGCCGAAAAACGGCATAGGCCTCGCTGTTGTGCAGGAAAGTGTCAATTTGCTCAATGGTCAGATCAAGGTCGATTCAAAGCCCGGGCATGGCACTGTGTTCCGGCTTGTATTTCCCCTTGTTGCTGCCCCCTGAACGTCAACCAGTAAACACAGAAGACTCAATTTATGATGAAAGGACTATCAATCATTTTGCCGCTGACGCTGGCCAGTATGCTGTTGACGGGCTGCGCCATTTTCCCCGAGCCGAACTCTGCTGAGCAACCGCCCGTTGTTGTGCTGGCGCCACAGCCTCCCTCAGAGGTTGAACAGTGGTTGCTGACGCGCCAGCGCCTGTGCAACTTGCCCGCTGTGGAACAGCGCGCGCAGTTGCTCGCGCGAGTGAGTGCAGACGTCAGCCGGGAGGGAAAAATCGAGCGGGTATTGCTCGCCAGCTGTCAGCCGGATCAGACTCCGGGCCTGCTGCGGGAGGCACTGAGCAGCCTGGACCCGAAGGCTGAATGGAGTCCCGGAATGCGCGCCCTGCTTGCCATGATTAACGACCACGCCCGCAGTTATCGCATTCTGGAGGATAAAAACCTGCAACTGGCGAGCCAGCTGGAAACCACCATCAAAGGCATTCGCGAAATTGAAACCGATATGAACAGCTTGCAAGGCAATGGTACGGCACCATGAACAGCCCGGTTATTTTGCTCGTCGATGACGATCCTGGCATGCTCAAGCTGCTTACCATGCGCCTCCGCGCCTTTGGTTACGAGACGCTGTCAGCCGCTTCGGGCGCCGAGGCGCTGAAATTACTCGAAGGCAATTCAATCAATGTCCTGCTAACCGATTTGCGCATGGAATCCATGGATGGCATGGCGCTGTTTGCCCGGGTCCACGACCGCTGGCCGGGATTGCCGGTGGTGATTCTCACCGCCCACGGCACCATCCGCGAGGCCGTTGACGCGACCCGCGAAGGGGTTTTTGCCTTCCTCACCAAGCCGGTAGACAAGGATGAATTGCTGAGCACTCTGAAAAAAGCCATTGCCCTGCGTCAGCCGACGGCAGAATCCGCGCCCCAGGGCACTACCCGCCTGCTGACCCGCAGTGCTCGCATGTATGGCCTGCTGGAGCAGGCCCGCCTCTACGCCGAGAGTGATGTCAATATTCTGATAACCGGGGAAAGCGGCACCGGCAAGGAATTGCTGGCCGATACCATCCACCGCCAGAGCAGTCGCGCCAGTAAACCCTTTGTGGCCATCAACTGTAGCGCCATTCCCCACGAGCTGCTTGAATCGGAGCTGTTCGGCCATATGAAAGGCGCGTTCACCGGCGCGACCCACAACCGTGAGGGACTGTTCACCACGGCCAACGGTGGCACCGTGTTGCTCGATGAAATCGGCGATATGCCTTACGCACTGCAGGCCAAACTGCTGCGGGTGCTGCAGGAGAATGTGCTGCGCCCGGTGGGGGGGAGGGCGGATATTCCCATTGATATACGCATTCTCTCTGCCACTCATATGGATCTGGGCACTGCCATTGTCGAAAAGCGGTTTCGGGAAGACCTCTACTACCGCCTCAATGTGGTCAACCTCGAACTGCCTCCCCTGCGCGAGCGGCGCGAGGATATTCCCCTGCTGGTTGATCATTTTCTCGCCAAAATTGCCAGCCGAACCGGCAAGGGAGAAAAGTCCCTGTCCCCCGAAGCCCTTGGCCTTTTGCTCGGCTACGACTGGCCGGGCAATATTCGCCAGCTCGACAATGTGATGGAGCGGCTTTTTGCGCTCAGCAGTGGCCCGGTCATTTCAGCCCGCCATACCCAGCAGGCACTGCCTGTGGATATGTCCATGCGCCTGAGTTCCCTGAGCGAGGCCAAAAAGGAATTTGAGATGAGTTACCTGGTGCAACTGTTAGCTGCAACCAACGGCAATATGACCCTGGCGGCAGAACTGGCCGGGCGCAACCGCTCGGATTTTCACAAGCTGGTGAAGCGCCACGCACTCAACCCGGCCCAGTACCGCAGCAACCAGGACGACGAAAATTGACCGGGATGCGGCCCCATGTTGATTCGGCACAGCGGACAGCTGGTCAGCCGCAAGCCAGCTTTCCGTAGTATTTACCCCGCTTCAGGGCTACACTCGCCATTCGTGAGGCATGTGTCTTATTTTATGCCGACAGCAGCAAAAAGCCGGGAGTAACAATCCTTGGCACTAACAATGTTTACCACTAACAATGCTTGGCACTAACAATAACGTTTGGCAGAGGTAGAAAAATTATGGAACAACTGGCTGTGGATGTTCAGGGTGCAGGGCAGAAAGTTGCGGCACCTGGCCTGTCACCCCTCAAGGGTTTGCTGGTGGTGGTGGCCATTGCCGCTGTAGTGGTTACCTTTCTGTTGTTGGCAAATGCGCTGGGTATTGTTGAATTCTGGGCGGGTTTTCTTTTTCTGTTTTTCTGGGCAGGCATTGAGCAGATGCGCTTTGAGCGCCTTAATCCGTCCGTCGTCGGCGCCACTGTTGGTCTGTTGGCAGCCTTTGCCCTCAATCAACTGCCCCAGTTCCTCGGTGCGGGTGGCATGGCGCTGGCCCTTGCCATGATTGTGATGCTGGTTTACTGCCAGGTGATGGGCTGGCTGAGTCTGGCAGTCAACAATGCCACCATGCTGTTCCTGACGGTGGCGACGGTTCCCCATCTCCAAGCTCATGGCAATTTTGGCCAGATGTTTGCCGCTCTGTTTGTTGGTGTGGTGTTCTTCGGCGGGTTGTTGTGGACAGCATTCCGGGTTGGCGCCTGGCTCTCGGCCCGCAAACAGCAGCAGTCTGTGTGACTAGATCATGTCCAGCCCCTCTACAGGCTTTGTCACCCCATGAGTCGCTTGTTCTTACTGGTGCTTTTGGCCGCTGCCGGATGGTATGGCTACGGTTTGTATACCCGCGGTGCACTGCCTGATCTCAACAACCTGTCCCTCGACAGTTTTCGACCAGGCGGCTCCTCAGACGCCACTGAACGCGGCAGCCCGGTATTCGGCCAGGCGGTGAAATGTATCACTGCTGATGGACGGGTTATCTACGGCGATTTGCCGGCGGGCACGGTGTGCCAGAGTGTTGAGGCTGTTGACGGCTCATTGACGGTGATTGGGCGCGATGGTTTTGTCGGGAAACTTCCTCAGGAGCAGTCAGTCTCCGGCGCTACAGGGTCGGGAAAAGTGAAGGTTATAGGGGCCGCAGTCTCTTCACGATTTAGCTGTGACGGCAGAACCCGTTGTTCGCAGATGACCTCGTGCGCGGAAGCGACTTATTTTTTAGAGCACTGCCCCGGCACGGAAATGGATGGTGACAACGATGGTATTGCCTGCGAAATGCAGTGGTGCCAGTGAACCCTGCTTGCCTGACTGATCAATAAAGCCAATCAATAAACCCTGACAAAAAAAGGGATACATCCCTGTATCCCTGTCGCGATATAACGTCCTGCCAAAAACTGTTTAGCTGTAGAACGCCGTAAAGGTATCGATAAACTGTCCCAGCATATCGGCAGGCAGTTCATTGATGCCCGCCGCCGCTGCACGACCGCCGCCAGTGGGGAACTGCTTGCACAGGTCAACGGCGCCGGTCTTGTTGCTGAGGGGGGCACGCACACTGACCAGATACTGGCCATCCTTGCGCAGGGTGAGGATGGCGTGGGCGCGGTCGGGATGGTTGTTGGCCAGATCGTTGCTGTAGACACCGCTGACCCGTCGCGCCCAGGGCACATCCGGCAGCATGAACACCGCGGTTTTGTCGGTGGCTTTTTCCGGCGGCAGCTCGGCGGCCATTTTCATATCCTGGTGGTAGCCGGTTTCGAGTTTTTCGAAATCGGCGCCACCCTGGCGGATAAAGTCCAGTGGGTCCTTGAAGGGGAGGACTTTGCGGTACAACTCCTCAGGGGTGAAATGCAGGTCTTCGAGATTGCTGCCGTAGCCGTTGTAGTTGATATAAATACCCAGGTCTTCCAGCCGCGTCAGTTCCTCTTCGCTGTAGCCGCTATTCTTGGCAAGGCCGAGGGCGCTCTTGCGCAGGTTGTCTCCAAAGGCGCCAACAATGGCCCAGCCTCTGTAAGCACCTTTGAGGTGGTTATCCACCAACAGACTGGTACAGACATCCGCTGCTTCGTTGATGATGGCGGTAAGTGCTGTCGAGCTGGGCTGGTCATCACCGGGAAAATGGTGATCAACGTAAAACACGCTGGCGCCAGCGGCGAGCACTCGGTCGAGATCGGCGCGGTTCTTGTCCATCGACACATCAAGGATGGTGATGCGATCGCCTGCATTCACCTGTTTGACCTGCTTGAGCAGGTCAATATCGCGCTTCACGCCGGTAATCAGCACCGCATCACGGGGTTCGGCCAGACGCAGCTGCACCAGTGAGCAGATGCCGTCGGCGTCGCCGTTGAAAATATCGTAGTCGGTCATCTCGGTTCCCTATTGTTTGAGTTTCACGTAACACGTAACACGTTTCACGTAAAAGCAGTGGCGGAAGGTGCGGCAGGCAACCACGTGCAACGTGAAACGTGTAACTCAGATCACAGCGTGGAGCGATAATAATCCATCAGAATCTGCGCTACTTCCGGGCGGGAGAATTCCGGCGGCGGCGCCTTACCTTCGCTCAGCATCTGGCGCACCTTGGTGCCCGACAGGTTGATAAAGTCATCGGGCGTGTGATCGGGTGCTTCGCGCATCATCACCACTTTGCCGAGTTTCTTCGAGAACGCGGTGTTGTCGGCGCCGAAAATTTCGATCTCCAGAGCGCCCGCTGGCACTCTTTCTTCAAAGATGGTCTGGCCGTCAAAGGGACCGTAGTAATCGCCCACGCCGGCGTGATCGCGGCCAACGATAAAGTGAGTGGCGCCCATGTTCTGGCGGAATACCGCGTGCAGCACCGCTTCGCGGGGGCCGGCGTAGAGCATGTCGAAGCCGTAGCCAGTGACCATCACGGTGTTTTTCGGGAAGTACACTTCGACCATCTTGCGGATACAGGCGTCGCGCACTGGCGCAGGAATATCGCCTTCTTTCAGCTTGCCCAACAGCATGTGGATGACGATACCGTCGGCATCGAGACGCTCCATGGCCATGCGGCACAGTTCTTCGTGGGCGCGGTGCATGGGGTTGCGGGTCTGGAAGGCAACCACTTTTTGCCAGCCGCGCTCGGCGATTTCATTGCGGATTTCCACAGCAGTACGGAATGTGTCGGGGAAATCGCTGTGGAAGTAGCTGAAGTTCAGCACCTGGATAGGGCCGGACAGCAGGGTGTTGCCCAGTGAGGTGAACACCTGCACGCCGGGGTGCTTGGGGTCGGTGTTGCCAAAAATTTCCTTCGCCATTAGTTGCAGCTGTTCATCGCTGACGGTTTCAACGGCAGTCACATCCATAATCGCCAGTACCGGATTGCCTTCCACGTTGGGGTCGCGCAGGGCAATGCGCTGGCCGGCTTTTACGCCGCTTTCTTTTGTCAGGTTGATTACCGGCACGGGCCAGAACAGGCCGCCGGTAGTTTTCAGATCGGTGGCCACGCTCAGCGCATCGGCGAGGTTCATATAGCCTGTCAGGGGGTTGAAGTAACCGGCGCCGAGCATCACCGCATTGGCGGCGGCAGCCGAGTTGAGCAGCAGGGAGGGCAGGGATTGTGCTTCCTGAATCAGCTTGTGGTGTGCTTCGGTGTCGTAGACAAAAAGCGGATTGAGGGTGTCGGAACCGTGGGGTTTGATCACGTTGGTTTCTCCTGTAAAAAATGCGGTTGGGCAAGGCAGAGGCCGTGCCGGATTATTCAAATGGTTGTTCAGCTGCCGATCAGGAAGCCGTTTTTGTCAAGATAATCAATGATTGTTTGAACTTCCTCTTCCAGGGTCATGGTAGCAGTATTGAGATGAATCTCGGGGTTCAGCGGCGCTTCATAGGGGTCGTCGATGCCGGTGAAGTTCTTGATTTCGCCTGCCCGGGCTTTTTTGTACAGACCTTTGGGGTCGCGCTTCTCGGCCTCGGCGAGGGGGCAGTCGACAAACACTTCAATGAAGGTAAAGTTGGAGTCATCGTGCAGCTGGCGCACCTTGTCGCGATCTTCGCGGTAGGGGCTGATAAAGCTGGAGAGGGCAAAGATACCGGTATCCACAAACAGCTTGGCGATTTCGCCAATGCGACGGATATTTTCAGTGCGGTCGTCGGCGGTAAAACCCAGGTTCTTGTTGATGCCGAGACGAATATTGTCGCCATCCAGCCGGTAGGAAACCTTACCCATGCCATACAGGGCCGATTCCAGGGCAACGGCGATGGTGCTTTTGCCACTGCCTGACAGGCCTGTGAACCACAGTGTGGCGGCTTTCTGGTGTAACAGGCGGTTGCGGTCTGCACGGGTTACTTCGCCGTGGTGCCAGTGGACGTTGGTGGCTATCTGCTCAGTCATGGGGATACCTGTGTGGAGTGTTATTGGGGTCATGGATGTTGGTGGTGAAAACCGTTGAGCACCATGGTGCTGCATTTTTGCGTCAGGTCCTCGACGTCGAGGAGGGGGTCGCGGATGATCAGGGCGCCCCAGGCGTTGCACAGGCCAATCACTGACTGGGCGGCGAACTGGCAGTCAGTATCGGCGGGCATCGTGCCGTTGAGCACTTCCTGGTGAAACAGGTCTTCGAGCATTACCCGGTAGCGACTGCCGTCCTTCTTTATGCGCTCGCGGCGCTCTTCGGGCAGATACAGGCGCTGATCGTTGTGCACCTTGAGGGCTTCATTGTCGTCGCGGTAGCTGGACAGGTGCGAATGCACGATGTGGAAGATCTTTTCGCCAAAACTGAGGCTGCTGCTGGTGATCTGCTCCATGGCGTGGACATAGTCCCGCAGGGCGAGGATGCAAACTTCCTCCAGTGCTTCCTCCTTGGATTTGAAGTAGTAATACAAACTCCCTTGGCGGATACCCAGGCGATCGGCGATATCCTTGGTGGTGGCGCCGTGGTAGCCCCGTTCGGCAAACACGCTGGCGGCAGCGGCAATGGCCCTGGCACGTTTTTGCGCGTAGGTTTCCTTGCGCTGGATAGTGGTGGTCACGGGGTTTGCACTGGTCATAGGTAGTCTTGGCTGTTGTTATTTCTGATGACGACAGGCGGCATTCTATAAATCAATAGAAATTCAGTCAATTCATTTATAGAAAATGTACCATCGCGCGCTTACAGCTGTGTCGTGATCGATAACATATGGCGGTTTTGGGATAGTTGGATAGAGATGGGGAACGGGAGACGGGAGACGGGAGACGGGAAAAATATGTTCGCGCGCTTTCCAGGTCCAGAGCCAAGCGCGCAGTGGTAACAATCAGGTCAGGCAGTTCAACGGTTTGCGCCCAGCTCCCTGGCGCGAATCTGGCGCTCGCCCTGGTCACTAGAGGTCTTCAACCAGCCGCTGAGATTGTCAATGATCAGCTGATGGAGCGCGGTAATATGCTCCGGCTCACAGTTGAGGGCCGTGATATAGCTGAAATCCCGGCCTCCGGCATCAACAAAAAAGTGACGATTTTCCACTGCAATTTCTTCCAGGGTCTCCAGACAATCCGCTGAAAAACCGGGACAGAATACCTGCACATGTTCCACGCCCTGGGCTGGCAGGGCTTTGAGGGTGGCATCGGTGTAGGGTTGCAGCCAGGGTTCGCGGCCAAAGCGTGACTGGAAGGTGGTCAGGCAAAAATCGCTGCCTTTGCCCAGTTTTTCTGCAATCAAACGCGAGGTTTTCTGGCATTCGCAAAAATACGGATCGCCCTCGTGCAGGTAGCGCAGGGGCACACCGTGGTAGGACAGCAACAGTCGCTGCGGCTCGCCGTGGCTGTGCCAGTGGCGCTTGATGCGGCTGACCATGGCGTCGATATAGGGTGCAAAATCGTGGTAATGGCTGATAAAGCGCACCTCCGGCAACCAGCGGCGGCGGGCAAAATCCTGGGCGATTGCATCGAAGGTGGAGGCGCTGGTGGCCGCTGAGTATTGCGGGTAGAGCGGCAGGATCAGGATCTTGCGCGCACCCTGGTCAAACAGGCTTTGCAGGCCGGAGGCGATAGACGGGTTGCCGTAGCGCATGGCAAATTCCAGCACCAGGTTATCGCCGTACTGCTGTTGCAGGCTTTCCCGCAGGGCACTGGCCTGTGCCTGGGTGTGAAACAGCAGGGGCGAACCCTGCTCGGTCCAGACGCTGGCGTAGGAGCGGGCCGAGCGACGCGGGCGGATATTGAGGATCACGCCATTGAGAATCAGCCACCACAGGAAGCGGGGTGTTTCCACCACGCGGGGGTCCCAGAGGAATTCCCGCAGATAGGCTTTCAGCGCGGAGGGAGTTGGCTGGTCAGGAGTGCCGAGATTGGTGATCAGTACACCAATGCGATCTTGCTGGTTATGGGTGAAGGCAGGGGAGCCGTTAAATTTCATGGTGGCGAATCTGGCCTGTGTAAGGTGGATGTTATGCCTGACTGGCAAGAATGATAAAAGATGATCAACAAACAGTGGCTATTAACTGCGAACAGGTAAAAGGAGTGGCTCTGCCAAAGGGCTATTCATCGACCCAGATCTTGCGGATCGGTTCACCAAAATCGTCGTACAGGGTTTTTTGCCGGGGTTTTTTGTTGGCCGCAGGTTTGGCTGGCGGCCGCGCCGGGGGTTTGCGCCGGGACTCAATATTGGCAATCAGTTCCGTGACATAGGTGCGGCTGTTTTTGGGCGAGTCAAACAGCGGTGTTTCCAGCAAGCCATTATTGCCATCCCGACCGCTCAGCCCACGGGGAACCACGTGGATCTCGCCACCCTCCTGGATATAGCTGTCGACGGCGGATTGCAATTTTGCCCGCAGCTCGGCTTTGGTTGGGGGTTTTTCCAGGGTCATGGGATCATTGGGAGCGAACGGCTGAAATACATGGGCCTTATTATGATGAATTTTTGCCGATCTGTGCAAAGTTTAGGACTTGAGCCCTGCCAAATCTGTTGAAACAGGGCAGGTCACTGCATTCGCCCAGTGTATCGGGCGGGCCAGAGGTGTTGCGGTGAGGCGATGCAACCCCCAGACTCAATGCAGCGTTAAGGGTTCCATGGCTCGAGCGCCCCCCAGAGAAACAGCAGGCCGCCCAGGGATATGAACAAGGCCCCGGTTGCCGAAAATCGGAGTTTTCGCCCAAGGCTCCACCCTGCCGTTGAGGAGCTGGTGCGCCAGACCACAGGGAGCAGGAAAAGGGTCCCCATAGCCAGGAAGGATGCACAAAGTGCAGACCAGGAGAAGAGGCGCAACGATAGGGGCGGCCAGTTGTAGAAGATCGCATCGACGTTGGTTGCCGCTGCCAGGAACCCGGCAAGGCTAATGAAACTGACAACCCACAGTATGGCTGTTGCCGTCTGTGCGAGGCTGGCGATTCTCTGGGGCCCTGTCTGGGGTACCTGGCGTCTCAAGCGAGCAATGAAACTGCCGATGACCAGCAGTGAAATCACAAACACCAGTCCTCCAGCCAGAGCCATGGCGGCTGGCTGATACACAGGACATATGCGTTCCCATCGTTCTGTAGGCGTTTTCATGGCGACGGCGCGACCGTCTTTCATCTCAAATGCGAGTGCGCCGAGGGCACCGGGAAGATTGTCGGCGGCGAGGAACAGGGAGGGGTCCTCTGTGGGTGCGAACATCATGGAAAAGTTGAAGACACTGCCGATGGCAAACATCAGATACCCGTCGGGGGTGATGCTAATGGTCGCCGGTTGAAGCCGCGAGACAAGCCCGGCAAGGCCATGATATTGGCGTCTTGTTCCCACATAGCTGCCCGTGTAAGCAGCGGCATTTTTGACGATCTCGGGTGAGCCTTGCAGCGGCGCTTCGGGCAGTGGGCGATAAAATTGCGCGACGATTGCCGATGGCAGCGGCGCAGAGATGGAAGCGCCTCCATCTGTATTGGTGGTGACAAAAATCCCCAGGCGCAACTCGGGAATGAGCACCATGTTGGAGAAAAAAAGCAGGGTTCCACCATCGTGCCAATAGGCGGTAAAGCGACCAAGCAAATTGCTCATGACAAAGCCCCCAGCCATGTTGCCCACTGCCGGGGGGAAGTGGGTCATGGGTGTGCGAAACGCTCTGGCGGCTTCCGGACCAAAAATGCGCACACCATTGAGAGTGCCATCGTTCAACAGCATGCGCATGTAATTGGCCATATCGGCAGAGGTTGATGATAGGTTGCCAGCTGGAGCGACTTGCAGCGCGTATTCAAATGTGCCGGGTTGGTGGCCAAGGGCTCCCCAGCGATAGCCGTTGGAGAGATTTTCGGCAAGTTCATCGTTCATCGGGGGCGGCAAGTCTGCGCGCGGGGGATAGGGTTCGCGCGGGCTTGAATGGGTCATGTTCAGTGGTTTGAGTATCTCGTCCTCAATGATATCGATCCATGGCCGCCCATCGACATGTTCGAGAATGGCCCCCACCAGAGCCACGGAATAGTTCGAATAAGTACCAAATTCACCAGGCTCACGCACCCGCCGCGGGCGTTCTTCGAGGAGGTACTGTGCCTGGGGCCGCAGCTCTTTCGGGTCGCGGACAAAGAGCTCGGCGGAGAGGGTCCTGTCTTCAAACCCTGCTTGATGGGTGAAGATATGACGAATGCGGATAGGTTCCTTGAATCCCTCGTCCGGTATTTGCAGGGCTGCTGGCAGATGATCATTGACCGGATCGTCGAGGCCGATCTTGCCATCCTCTACACGCTTCATCAGGGCGATATAGCTGAAGGTCTTGGTGGTCGAGCCGATGCGGAATAGTGTGGTATCGGGGTCAACGCGGCAGTTTGCCGCGATATCTGCAAAGCCGTAGCCCTTCTTGAGGATGGTTTGTCCATCCTGCACAACGGCAACCGACACACCGACAATATGGTGTTTGGCCATGCTATTGGCAACAAAGCCATCGACAAAAGCCTCAAGCTCTGCGGGTGGTATCGGCTCATTGGCAGAGAGTAGCGCTGCTTCAGTGGCAGCTACTGCGAAGGTCATAAAACAAAATGTTAAAACAGCCTTATTCAACGCCCCCATGGTTATCTCCTTTATATGCGGCGCAGTGAAGCCTGGAAAATATACACATTAGTCTATTTATTGAATTGCGCCGAGATATGTTTGCAACATCCGATAAACGGCATGGAGCCATGACTTTGAATGTATGGCGTCAAGGATGGTTTAGGCAGTGATGTTCAGATTGCCCTGGTTTCTCTGATGCACTCAGGTTTCTTTGCTGCGATAGTGCTGTCGCGATTGAATTGTTGCGGGCAGGCAAAGGGTGCTCAGCAGTCTTGAGGTTTGGCTCTGTATGGCTTTTATGCTTGATCTGTACTAAAGCCTGTGGATGTGTCGGTTCTCACCAGTCGTGCCAGACAGGGGTAAGGTGCTGAGGCGGTGCTGAATAGCGGCCCAGTTGCGCCCAGCTTTGACCGGGCCGGTGAAAATCCGAACCCCATGAAGCGCTCAGATCGAGCTGTTCGCAGAGCCGCGCCAGATCGCGGGTCACAGCGGGAAGTTGTATGCCGGAAACCACTTCCAGGCCACCTCCACCCCAGCCCTTGAACGCTTCAAGGAAGCTCACCAGCTTGCTGCGGGTCAGGTTGTACTTGGCCGGATGTGCCAGCACCGCGACACCGCCTGCGGCGCGGATCCAGGCGACAATCTGCTCGGGCTCTGCCCAGCACTGGCGGATATCACAGGATTTGCCGCTCCCCAGGTATTTTTTGAAGGCTTCCTTTTCATCTTTGACAAAACCGGTGGCCACCATATGGCGGGCAAAATGGGGGCGTCCCACATTGCCTGCGCTGGCCAGGCTTCTGGCGCCTTCCAGGGGAGCAACAACGCCGTATTTTTCGAGTTTCTCGGCAATTTTTTCCGCCCGGCCAAGGCGTGCGTTGCGCTGGAAAGCGACAGCTTCCAGCATGGCAGGGCAGAATGGATCAATATTAAGGCCGAGGATATGCAAGCCTGTCTTGTTCCACAGGGTAGAAAATTCAACACCGCCAATGAGTTCGAGACCGGGCAGAGGGTTGAGAGCCTGGTAGGCGGCGACACTGTCATGATCAGTGATTGACAGGCGGGTAACGCCAGAGCGCTGAGCCAGTTCCAGCAGATCCCGGGGGCTGAGTTCGCCGTCTGATGCAGTGGTGTGGCAGTGAAAGTCTATGGTCATGGCGGGCAGTGTAGCCGATCGCCTGCCGCAACTGGCAGATATTGCCCAGTCAATCACACCAGGCATTTCACGCCAGGCCTTTCACACAGCACACAGTAAAACCCTATAATGCCGCCCATGACGCTGATTACCCCCATCATCCCCATCACCCCGGCCCAGCAACAGCAGATGATTGCCGAGGTGGAACGCTATATTGCCATTGGGGGCAGGCACTTTGGTCGGGTGTTTGAGCCAATCCCCGTGTTGTTTGACCTCAAGGGGCGAACCCTGGGGATGTACAAGATCCAGCGGCGCAAGCGGGTGATTCGCTTCAATCCGTGGATTTGCGCCAAATATTTTGACGACAGCCTGGCCACCACCGTGCCCCATGAGGTGGCTCACTACCTGGCCGACATCCTTTACGGTCTGGGCAATATTCGCCCTCACGGTTCGGAGTGGAAAGCAATAATGGCGCTGTTCGGGGCGGATGCCAGCGTTACCGCCCGTTTCTCCCTGGAGGGTGTACCGCAGCGGGTCATCAGGCGGGTAGATTATCGCTGTGGTTGCCGTGATCACCAGCTGACCATCCACCGCCACAACCGCATCAGGTCTGGCAAGGCGTCCTATCTGTGTCGTTCCTGTGGCGGCCCCCTGCGTCTGGCCCTGTGACTGATCCAGTGACCGTTGCACTCAACTGGTGCGTCTACATGATCGAGTGCGACGATGGCTCCCTCTATACCGGGATCACAACCGATATGGCCCGGCGCTTTCGCGAGCATTGCCAGGGCAAGCGCGGTGCGCGCTATCTGCGGGGCAGGGCGCCGCTGGGAGTAGTGTTTCTTGAGCGGGGACATAACCGCAGCTCGGCCCTGCGCCGCGAGGCTGCCATCAAGGGGCTGTTGCGGGAATCAAAAATGTCTTTGAAACAATCATATATCGCATTTTTGTAATGTTATCTACGAACTGGAATGCCGTGCCATGACACCATCAGTCGATGAGATTGAACGGGCAAAACTGATTGCCGAAACCGCCAAGATCCCCTGGTCTGAACTGCAGCGGTTTTTTGCTGCCGGTTCGGTGATCGGGGTCGCCCCTGAGCTGGATCTGGTGGAAGTGGCCTGCGCCATGGCGGCGGATAACAAGGCCGTAGTGGCGCCCTGGGTAGAGGCCGGGCAAGTGGGCGCCGTCTCGGATAGCCAGGCTCTGGAGTGGCTCGATAGCGATGCGCTGGTATGGGCCGTGGTGCTCAGCCCCTGGGTGCTGGTGCAACCGGTAGTGGCGACTTGACGTGTGAACAGGTCCGAATTGAAAAGCGGCCATACAATTGCTGTATGACCGCTTTGAAAGCCTCTTTCCAGGCTTTAGGTATGGGCTCTAGGCCCTGCAACTTAACTATAGATTACCTTGTGTACCCTTGATGTGTACTTCAGGCTTTTTCTAGACGTTAGTGCTACAGAGCGGAGACTTTCTGCTGGCAAGCCTGATTGTTGAAACCCTGCCAGTGATCTTCCCTGCCTTCGCGCCATCCTCTCAGCCATTCCTGACCAGTGTCAGTTTCGGTTTGGTAGGGGCACAGGCTTTTGGTTTTCATGCTGAATCCGGCCTGGTAACCCCGGATAAACGCGCGGTGGGGAATGTCTCTTTTCTGTTTTCTCATAGGACTCGACTCCGTTTTCATGAAAGATCGGCTCCGCGAAATAGAGCCGGAAGAACTCATGGAGATTAACTAGAGATGCCGGTGACAGTGGTGTGCGGGATGCACATTTTGGTTACAGTTCAGTGTCAGCCGGACTTCCAGTTCACCAAAACCACCCGGACCTGTCGAAGAACTTATATACATAAAGGGCCTGTGTTTAATGCCTTTATATGCTCAAAAACGTTAACCTGTTCAAAACCAAAGTGAAATTTTCCCATGGCCAGTCAAGAATGGTTTGTAAACTGCCCCAAAGGGCTTGAATCCCTGCTGATGGAAGAACTTTCAGCCCTCGGCGCTGAGTCAGTCAGGGAGACTGTGGCCGGAGTGTATGCCGAAGGAAGCGCTGAATTTGCATACAGAGTGTGCCTGTGGTCGCGCCTGGCAAACCGCGTCCTGTTGCCACTGGTCAAGTTTACCGTGGACAGCGCTGAAGCCCTGTACGAAGGCGTGCGTGCCATCCCCTGGCACCAGCACATGACCGGCGATAACTCCCTGGCGGTGGATTTCGTTGGCAGCAACGATGCCATTCGCCACACCCAGTTCGGCGCGCAAAAGGTCAAGGACGCTATTGTCGACAGCCTGCTGCACCAAGGCCAGATCCGTCCCAATGTGGATTTGCGCAATCCCGATATCCGCATCAATGCTCACCTCAACAAGGGGCGCCTGGCGATCAGCCTCGACCTGTCTGGCGAAAGTCTCCATCGCCGCGGCTACCGGGTGGCCATGGTGCCAGCGCCCCTCAAGGAAAACCTGGCAGCGGCCCTGCTAATCCGCGCTGGCTGGCCTGAAATGCTTGCCAGTGGCGGGGCCCTGATAGACCCCATGTGCGGTAGCGGTACGTTTTTGATCGAAGGCGCCATGATGGCTGCCGATATCGCCCCGGGCCTGCTGCGTTCGTCATTTGGGTTTCACCACTGGCTGCAGTTCGACAAGGGTATCTGGGACAACCTGCGCGCAGAGGCCGAAGTCCGCCGTGCTCAGGGACTGGCCACTGAACTGCCGGAGATTCGTGGCTACGACAAGGACACCCGCGCCATCGAGGCTGCGGAGGAAAATATCGCCGCCATTGGCCTGGAAAAAGTGGTGCGGGTCTCAGCCAAACCGGCCAGCGCCCTGGTCAAACCCAGCCATACACCCATCGACACCGGCCTGCTGATCAGCAACCCGCCCTACGGTGAGCGCTGGGGCGAAGTGGATGAGCTGCGCCCGCTCTATCAGCAACTGGGCGAAGTGGCAAAAAGGGAATTTAGTGGCTGGAAGCTGGCGGTTTTTACCGGCAACCCGGATCTGGGCCAGGAACTGCGCCTGCGCAGCACGAAAAAGTACCGCTTTTACAACGGCACCATCGCCGCCCAGCTGCTGTTGTTTGAACTCCATGAACAGCGCGCTGTGGAGGGTGACACCCCGGTGCGGGAACGCCCTCTGTCTGACAATGCGCAAATGTTCCAGAACCGCCTGCTGAAAAACAGCCGCAAGCTGCAACCTTGGTTGAAGCGCAGCGGTGTCACCTGCTATCGACTTTACGACAGCGATATTCCTGAATATGCGGTAGCAGTGGATATTTACGGCGATGCCATCCATGTGCAGGAGTACGCGCCTCCCGCCAGCGTGGATGAGCAGGCAGCCAAGCGCCGCCTGGGCGACGTGCGCGAAGCAGTGATGGCGATGTTTCCCGCCAGTCGCGACAAGCTGTTTTTCAAGGAGCGGCGGCGCCAGAAAGGGGAGAGCCAGTACCAGCGCCAGGGTGCCTGGCACCGCAATGCCAAGCCCTTTATCGTCAACGAGGGCGAGGCCAGGCTGGAGATCAATCTCGGCGATTATCTCGACAGCGGTCTGTTTCTCGACCACCGTCCCATCCGCCAGTGGCTGGCTGAGCATGCCAGGGGCAAGCGCTTTTTGAACCTGTTTTGCTACACCGCAGTGGCCACGGTCCAGGCGGCCCTCGGTGGCGCAAAATCGAGTCTCAGCATCGATATGTCGAATACCTACCTGGACTGGGCGGGGCGCAACCTGACCCTCAACAGTATCAGCAAGCTGGATCACCAGCTGCTGCGCGCCGACTGCCTCGAATGGCTGGCGCGCAGGGAAGGGCGTTTTGACCTGATATTCCTCGATCCGCCAACGTTTTCAAACTCCAAGAAGATGGACTCGGTGCTCGATATCCAGCGCGACCACGCGGCGATGATTCGCGATGCCATGGCGATACTGGAGCCCGGCGGCACTCTGGTGTTTTCCAATAATTTCCGCCGATTCAAAATGGATGAAGCAATCACTGAGGACTTCGCCGTGGAAAATATTACTGCCAGCACCATCCCGCCGGACTTTGAGCGCAATGCGCGGATTCATAATTGCTGGTTGGTGAGGCATAAAGACGTCTGACGCTGGACGTACCCAATGCACTCGCTGCGCTGAGCCTGCCCCATGAGCAAAGCGAGTGCTCTGGGTACATGGGGCAGGCTCTCTGACGCAAGAGCTTTCACAGTGGCAAGCCCTCCACTTGTAAAGGCATAATTCACCCCAACCATAGGGTGTATAGCCCCCATGAAGGACACAGAGAACTGCTCATGAATGCCAATATCGTTGAAATAACCCTGCAAAATGCCCAGCAATACCTGATCGCTGAGTCCAGTCAGCGCCCCGTTCTGGTGGATTTCTGGGCTGACTGGTGTGCGCCATGCAAGGTATTGATGCCCATCCTCGAAAAGCTGGCGGCTGAGTACAGTGGCGCTTTCCTGCTCGCCAAGGTCAATGCCGACCAGCAACAGGAAATCACCGCCCAGTTCGGCATCCGCAGCCTGCCCACCCTGGTGATGATGCACAACGGCCAGCCGGTCAATGCCCTGCAGGGCGCCCAGCCGGAAGCAGAAATCCGCAAGCTGCTCGATGAATATCTGCCCAAGCCCTGGGATCTCAAACTGCAACAGGCGCAGGACAAAATCGACGCCGGCGACCTGGCGGGCGCGCTGAGTGATCTGCGTCAGGCCCATGATGAATCCGGCCAGCGCAGCGATATCGGCATGATGCTGGCCCAGTTGCTGCTGATGATGAACCGTGCCGACGATGCTGCCGTCCTGCTCAAGGGCATCCCCATGAAGGATCAGGATCAGCTGTATCAGCAACTGCTGGCCCAGCTGGAACTCAAGCAGGAAGCAGCCAAGGCGCCGGAAATTCAGGAGCTGGAAGCGCGCCTCAATGCTGACCCGGACAATCTCGATATTGCCTATGAACTGGCCGTGCAGTTCAGCCAGCACCAGTACCAGCGCGAAGCACTCGAACTGCTGCTGGGCATCCTCCGCACCAATCTCAATTTCCGCGACGGCGGCGCCAAAAAAATCTACCTGGATATACTCGCCGCACTCGGCAAGGGCGATCCGCTGGCAGTGGAATACCAACGCAAAATCTACAACCTCCTGTACTGATCAGCGATGTACAAACTCTGCTTTTACGTGCCGGAATCACACCTCGAAGCTGTCAAGAATGCAGTGTTCGATACCGGCGCGGGACATATCGGTGATTACGACCGCTGCTGCTGGCAAACCCTTGGCCAGGGGCAATTCCGTCCCCTACAGGGCAGCAATCCCTTTCTCGGCAAGCAGGGCTCGGTGGAGCAGGTGCCGGAATACAGGGTGGAACTGGTGTGTGATGAACACCTGATCGAAGCCGCCATCGCCGCACTGGTGGATGCCCATCCCTATGAAGAACCGGCTTATGATGTGATTTTGCTGGAGGAGTTTTGAAGGCAGTCAAGCACTGAAGGTTGTTCAGGCAACAGGGGCTGCGTTCAGTGAACTGCTGCAATCAACTGGCAGAATAGGTGCTATCTGCCATACATGGTTTTAGCTCGCGGGCGCAGGTCGTGTACATTTACACTCCTGCGTTTAACATAGATAAATCATACAAGGATGGTTAACTCATGATTCGCATTCTAATCCTTTCTGCCACGCTGCTGCTTTTGATCACAGGTTGCGGAACCCGCTCAATTTCCGACTCCGGTTACCATGCCGATTCAGAGCGCGGATATGCCCAGCAAAGTTCGCCGGGGTACAAGGGTGAGCTTTCGGAATTCAACGTGCTGGGTATTGATCTGGATGAAAAAATTTCTGTTGCCGACATTCAGAATGCATTGGCTGGAGGAGTCAGGCTCGCCGTAGCCAAGGGTTCAAACCTGATGGCTATTCAGTCGGGGGCCATGATTCCCGACGAACAAATGGTCAAAGCCCTTGAGCAATATTACAACGTTGTCATCTTCACAGGTGTTCCTGACAACAAAGGTGCAAACCATGCAAATTATTCGAAAGCGCTGAGACTTGCTGCGGCTCGGGGAGGTGCTGAAAAACTGGTTGTCTACTGGGGTGTCCTCGAAACTGGTGTAGAGAATCATGCCACCAAAGCGATATCCTGGACGCCATTCGTGGGTGGTTTATTGCCTGACGAAACACAGCGTATGCGGATCAAATTGAAAGTTGCAGTTGTCGATGTGGCAACAGGGCAATGGGACATGTTTATGCCGACACCTTTCGAAAATACCGATTCAAGTGGACGATATTCCAGGGTTCACACAGACCAGGCGCAGGTCGAATTGCTCAAGCAAAAAGCTTATCAGGCAGCCGTGGATGATATTGTGAAAAGGTATGCGAGATAGTCGCAAGTTGCTGTGATGCTTGCGGTGACAACTCGTAGGTTGGGCTGAGGAACGAAGCCCAACGCTTACCGGTGAGAGTATTGGGCTTCACAAAAATTGTTCAGCCCAACCTGCCAGTGAAACCCTCCATATCACATCGAAAACCCGCATCAACCGATGGTTTTAACGTGGCATTTTGGGAGGGATGACCTCCTTCTGCACGCCTGCCCGGGCAAAGGCAGGGCGGCTTTCAACTTTCTCCCGCCAGGCTGAAATATTCGGGTACTGGGCCATATCGGCCTTGTTGAGAAAAACCGCCTGCTTGATGGGGAAGTGCATCATGATATCCGCTGAGGTGAAATTCTCGCCGCCGAAATAGGGGTGTTCGCCCAAATGCTCCTCCATGTATGCCAGCACCCGTTGTGTGCCAGCCATATGCCGCTGGGTTTGCATGGTGTGTTCCGGCTGGCCCTGTACGGCCTTGAGCAGATATTCGGTGGAAATCCTTGTCATCGCAGCGCCTTCGGCATAGTGCAGCCACTGCAGGTGATAGGCCAGGTCGGGTGAATCGATAGGCGGCGTGGTGCCACCATTGGCCAGTTTCATTTCGATCAATTGCAGGATGGCCCCGGATTCAACAATGGTGATATCGCCGACTTTTACTGTGGGGAATGTACCCATGGTATTGATTTTCTTGACTGCAAGGTTGTTCTCCATTGCATCCTCGGAGAGGATAACCGCTGTGTAGGGCACATTGAGTTCTTCACACAGCCAGTTTACCCGCTCGGCACGGGTGCCTGGTGTCGGCGACTGGTAGAGAGTGACCTGGGGCGCGCCCTTGGTTGCAGAGCTTGTGGTGTTGTCTTTGCCTGCGCTGGTTTCAGCGGCCATGGCGCCAACTGCAAGGCCGAGAGTCATGCCGGCAGCCTGGATTATTTTTTTCATAGCAGTGTTCCTTATTCAAGTGATTGGTGTTTTGAATTCAATACCGATGACGCCGAATCATTATTTTTTGCAGCGAATTTCTCATGGCTTGCTGGTGTGGCCAGATCGATCAATGCCGGGATTAATGCAGGCAGCCTGTGGGCAACTCGCAGGTCGTGTATGCGGCTATTATTCTGAACCCTGTAGGCGGGCGCTGTACATGCACTTTTGTTAAGGATTCAAGGACTGCCAAGGGGCTGCTATCATGCTGGCATGCCGCCGCCTGGCCGTTGCCGCGCAGAGCAGCGCAACGCGAGTTTATCCGTCATCACAACAATCATAAGGACACAGCATGAACAGCTATGAACAGTCCATCCAGCGCCTCAAAAATAGCGCGCTTGGGGCGGCTACGGTGCGCGCCTTTGCGGCACTCGATCCCGATGAAAAGATTCGTAACCCCGATAGCCTGGCGCGGGAGTTTATCGACCCCAACTTTCGGCCTGATCCTGATGACCCGGAAAAAGTCGCTGCATTTCGCCAACAGTTGGAACAGATGCTGCCCGGCGCCTACCACTTCCAGAATTCCCGCACCAAGCATATCGATGCGTTGATGAAAAAAGCGATTGCCGATGGCTTCCGGCAAATAGTGATTCTTGGCGCAGGATTTGACAGTCGCGCCTACCGTTTTGCCAGTCTGGCAGCGGGTGTGCGTTTTATCGAGGTGGATTTGCCGCCATTGCAAATGGACAAAAAAGCCACTGTGGCTGCAGCGCTGGGAAAGCTGCCAGCCAATGTCAGTTATGTGCCTCTCGATTTTAACAGTCAGCCGCTTGAGGATATTCTCAAGGCAGCGGATTACGATGCGCAGCAGCAGACATTCTTTAACTGGGAAGGGGTTTCCTACTATCTCAATGCAGGCGGTGTGGATGCGACCCTGGATTTTGTGGCCCGGCATTCACCAGCGGGGAGCCGCATTGTGTTTGACTATATGCCGCAGTCGATGGTGGATGGCAGCGGCGAATTTTATGGTGGTGCGGAATCGCGCCGCCATATGGCAGGAATGGGCGAACCTCTGACCTTTGGTATTCCCGACGGTGAAATCGGCAATTTTCTGGCGGCTCGGGGTTTTGAACTGCAATCCAGCGTCGGGCCTGCCGAGCTGGAGCAGGCCTATCTGCTGCAAAGTGATGGCCAACTGCAGGGCAGGGTGTCGGGTTATGTGCGTATGGTGGAGGCCCGCGTGGTTTAACCGGCGCGGGGATTGCGCTCACGTCTATTTTTTTTCAGGCCCGGACATATAGCGGCTTTTAATCCGCTCGGCGACTTTGTCCGGGACATTTTCCTCCCAACCGGGCGTGTTGGCGCTGATCTGTTTTAACACTTCAGAGGGCATGATTTTCAGGTGTTCCTCGTTGAAGTGACGCGCAGCCACCATGGCATTGTTGGCAATCAGGTGCTTGAGCAGATAGGTGAGTCCGGCGGCTACTTCGACGTTGTCGAGAGAAATCAGTTTGTCATCCACCATGGCCGGGTAGACATAGACATGGGTGTTGTCGGAAAAGAGCTTGCCCATGGCTTCAAGAATTCCGCCCTCCAGGCCTTCGTAATAGCGCGGGTCGAACAACTGGTCGAAATCCAGTACGCTCAGGACGATGCCGATGGTGTTCTGGGTGTAGCGGCGAATCCATGAACGCAGGCGGAAAAAACGCAGGTAATCGGAGATCAGCACGTTGTAGCCCAGGGCAGTGAGCAGATCGACGCGGTTGAGAAATGCCTGATCCCCCTGTTCCTTGTCGGAGGCCAGCTCCGCCATGGTGATTTCCGCCATGGTGGTGACGTTGTCGCGGCTGATACCTTCCACCTCGATAAATTGTTGCAGCGCGCTCTCCATCATGTCGACATGGACCTTGGTGGGCGGGCGGAATGAACCGCGCAGTACCAGGGTATTTTTCTTGCGCAATTCCTCGGCGGGCACCACCGGGCTGTTATCTGCATCAAACATCACCGCGCGGCAGCACCAGCTGCGCACCAGGTGCAGGTTCATCAGGCGGTTGTCCACCTCTTCAAAATAGGGTCCGGAAAAATGGATCAGATCCACTTCGATGCGGTCTGGTTCGAGGTTGTCCAGCAGGCCTTCGATCAAGGCCTTGGGCTTGAGCGCGGAATAAAAAGCGCCGTAGATCAGGTTAACGCCCAGCACACCCAGGGCTTCCGATTGCAGCTTGTTGGTTTCATCCATCATGCGCACATGGAGGTTGATTTCGCTGGCTGGCGCGCCGGGATACATTTGCAGTTTGATGCCGACCCAGCCGTGACATTCGCTGGTCTGCTTGTAGCTTTTGGCCGTCACCGTGGCGGCATAGCAAAAATAAGTGGTATTGCGCGAGCGGCGCTCCACCAAGCGCTCGATCAACAGGCCGTATTCGTGATCCATCATTTGGCGCAGACGCTCGATGCTCACATAGCGCTCTGTTTTGCCGTAGATGACATCGCTGATCTGCATATCGTAGGCAGAAGATGTTTTGGCAATCGTCCCCGCTGCCGCCCCGGCGCTGAAAAACTGCCGCGCCACTTCCTGCCCCGCGCCAATCTCGACAATGGTGCCGTACTTTTGTTCGTCGAGGTTGATATTGAGGGCTTTTTGTTCGGTGGACAGTTTGGGTGGCTGGTTGTGCATTGAGGTTCCTTGCAGGGTGGTTTGCTCGGGTATTGTAGCGGTATTGAGTTGCACGTTACACGCTCCACCCATCCTACGAGAGACTACGCGGAGTGCAGCTCAGCAACTTGCCAATCTCTGCATGCAAGTCGCCAGCCTCAGGTCTGGCCTGCTGCGCCAGTGCCAGGGTCACAAGAGCGAGTTCACGGTAAACAGCGAGTAATTCAGGGCTGTGCTGGCCCAATGCGTCGAGATGCGTGGCGACTGTGTCGCGATCTCCGCGCACTATTGGCCCTGTCAGGGCTTTCTGCGGGCCTTTGGCAAAAATATTAGAGGCAGTTTGCATTACCAGCGGGGCAAGCAGTTCTTTGGCAGCTTGCGGCGCAATCCCTGATGCCTCTAGCAGCCCGAGGCTCATATCCATCAGGCTCACCAGATAGTTGGATGCCATGGCCGTGGCGGTGTGATAAAGGGCTTTGCTGCTGCCATCAATGGCGATTATGCGTGCGCCAATGGTGCTGAAAAGTGCGGATAACCGTTGCTGGCTGTCGATATCCCCTTCCAGTGTGCAGCTGGTGCCCGCAAATGTGCTGAGGGATTGTTGCGGGTCGGCAAAGCTGTGGACAGGATGCAGGCTGGCAGTGCTGGCGCCTTGCTGCTTTAGCGGCGCAAGTAACATCGCCGTGTGGATGCCACTGCAGTGGAAAACAGTGGTGCCGCGCCAGTCAGGGAAAAGCTGCGCCAATTGCCCGGCGAGCGAATGAATGGCGTCGTCGGGGACTGACAACAGCCACAGGTCGGCGCGGGGCAGGGCATCAAGTGTGTTGCAAACGCTGCCACCGGCGCAAAACTGCAGGGTTTTATGTGCATTTTCGCGGTTGCGACTGTAAAGCCCGCCGAGGGAGACCAGGCCTGAATCGGCCAACAGGCGGGCAATGGTCGTGCCCAGTTTGCCGCAGCCGACAATATTCAGTCGCAATGGTGGCGTTTCTGAAGTGGGAGCTGGGGACAACGTGACAGGCTCTCCTGTATAAAAGTAACCGGATGGATAACGACCGATCAGTCAGTTGGATTTCAGACGCTGGCTAACGCGCCTGATTGAGGATGACTTTATAGGCTGCTACCGCATTGCCCATGCCCATGCGCAGGGAGTCTACCGTCAGGGCATGGCCGATCGACACTTCAAGCAATCCGGGCACAGTGGCAAAGCGCCCAAGGTTGTCGAGGTTGAGGTCGTGCCCGGCATTGACGCCGAGGCCAATATCCAGCGCAGTCTGAGCCGCATCGCGGTAGCGGCTGAACAGCGGCTCAAGTTCGGCAGAATTGCCCCAAGCCGCAGCGAATGGGCCGGTATAAAGCTCGATGCGGTCGGCACCAATATCCCGCGCCAGACGAATCTGTTCCACATCCGGGTCCATAAACAGGCTGACACGCACGCCCAGATTGTGGAGCGCCTTGATCAGCGGGCTGAGCGCCGCAGCGGATCTGGTCAGATCAAATCCGTGGTCGGAGGTGAGCTGATCGTTGCTGTCCGGCACCAGGGTGCACTGGTGGGGGAGGGTTTCTTCCACCAGCGCCATCAATCCCGGATAGCTGCCTCGTGCTGCAGCGAAGGGATTGCCCTCGATATTGAATTCAAGGCCAGGATGTTTTTGCACCAGCGCCGACAGGTCGCGAACATCGCCGGGGCGGATATGACGCTGATCCGGACGCGGGTGGACGGTGATGCCGTCGGCCCCGGCATCAATGCAGAGCTGTCCGAAGGCGGTTGCCGACGGGTAATTTCCGTCGCGGGAATTGCGGATCAGGGCAATCTTGTTGAGGTTGACGCTCAGCTTGATCATGGTGCCTCTGCCTGGTCTGTCACGACCCTGGCGCGCAGTATCTGCACGGGTTCAATCGGCAGATGTTCAAATTCATCGACGGCCCTGGTGCGGCGCCGACCAATGGCCTTCACCACGTCCATGCCTTCCACCACCTTGCCAAACACCGTATAGCCAGGTTTGTCGCCCTCGGGGTCGAGGTTGGTGTTGTTGCCCAGGTTGATATAAAACTGGGCGCGGGCGCTGTCGGGGTCAGCATGGCGTGCCATGGCGATGGTGCCGATGCTGTTTTTGAGACCATTGGCGGACTCGTTGACCACCGGCTCGCCGGGTTCCTTTTCGCTCAGGTCATAGGTGTTGCCACCGCTCTGGATAACAAAACCTTTCACCACGCGGTGAAAAATCATGCCGTCGTAATAGTAACGGTTCACATAGCCGACAAAATTCTCAACGGTTTTGGGGGCCTTGTCGGGGTAGAGTTCGAGGACAATGTCACCCAGATCGGTTTCCAGGCTTACCTTCACCGGTGCGGGTGATTGCGCCACAACGGCCTGAAGGCCCATCACCGCCAGCAACAGAAACGCCAGTAAGGCTCGGTAAAAAAACATCTCAACCCCACTCGGAGTAGCGCCGCCGTGGCCTCAGGCTCGGCAGCAATGTGGCGAGCAGGGCGCCGAGAAATACGGCAATGCCGCCATACATAAACCAGCGCTGGGTGTTGTCGCTTTGTAGCTGGTCGCGGCTGGCGGTGAGCACGTCAATTTCGCTTTGCAACATGTGGCTGCGCTTGATCAGCTCCTCGTTCTGTTCCTGCAGGGTGAGGGCATTGTTGGAGATTTTTTTCACTGTGGACAATTCCACTTCAAGCGCGCTGAGGGTTTCCTTGTTGAGACTGTACTCGGCTTCAAGGGCATCGTAGGCGACCTGCAGCTCGCGCAGTTCATTCTTGAGTTGCGCATTTTCAGACTTTAGGGAGTCGGTGTTGGCATCGATTGCCGCTTCCCGGCCAGGTGCAACCGGGGTGTTGACCAGATAGTGATTGGGCAGCCAGCCATTGGCCCCCTGGGCAGTGGTGACTCGGGTCCATTCGTCCTCGGTGTTGATGACGGTCAAGGCTGTTCCCGGTGTCAGGCCCTGGTGAACGATGCTGCAGGTAGCACAGGGCGAGCTGCGCAGGGGCACCCGCAATGCGTCAGTCACATAGCGGGTTTGCGCCAGTGACAGTGTCGGCAACGCCAGCAGCAAAAGTGCGAGGAGTGTTCTGGTCATAGGTGTGGAACCTTCAGGGGCATTTCCTGCCAGTGGCAATTCACTGACAGGCGTGGTGGATATCAGGGCAGTACGATCTTGAAGGGCTTTACGGTGACGCTAGCGTAGACGCCGCCCTTGATATAGGGGTCGGCATCAGCCCACTGCTGGGCATCCTCAAGGCTGTCAAAGCGGGCGATCACCAGGCTGCCGCTAAAGCCTGCTTCGCCTGGGTCTTCGCAATCCGCTGCTGGGTGAGGGCCCGCCACAAACAGGCGGCCCTGGTCTTTCAGTGCCACCAGGCGGGCGATGTGATCGGGGCGGGCAGCGAGACGTTTTTGCAGGCTGTTGTCAACGTCGGTGCTGATAATGGCGTACCACATGCTATTTTTCCTTGTGACGGTGTTTGACGATATGTTCCAGGTCGAGGCCGGTAAGCTTGGTGATGCCCCTGAACAGATAAAACATGGCGGCCATCATCACCACCATGGCGGGGAGGGCAATCACCGGGAAGCTCAGGGCCGTCATTTTACCCAGCTGCTCGTTATATTCCAGCGTGCCTGGCTGGGAGGTGACGATGATAATGGCAAGCAGGTAATTGAGCACAGATGACAGGAAGAAAGACCCCGCCACCATCAGCGATGCGGTGCTCAAATGGCGCTCGAAGGCCTGGCGGGTGCCATTGCGGGCGAGTGCCGTATCGATGGCGGGAATATCGAGAATGGTGTCGTTGTAGATAAAGGTTTTCACCAGCGGGTAGGGGGTCTTGATGGAGATCAGTGTTGCCAGCCCGAAAGTGGCGGGCACGGCTGCCTCCTTGATGGCCAGGTAGCGCGGGTCCAGTCCCAGCAGACTGATGCCGCCGGTCATGCCAACGCTGAACACACCGAGCACGGAAAACAGATTGACCTTGCCGCGCGTCAGCATGTCCTTCAACCCGTAGCAGATGGGGAAGGCCAGCGCCACCACGATCGCGTAGGTGGTGCCCAGGAATTCATCACCGCTTAGCTTGGTCAGAATCAGCGTCGGCAGAACGATATTGAACAGCAGATTAACCAGCAGGTTTTCGGCTTTATGGGGTTCTTTGGCGCGGATCTCGGCGTTGTCGGATGCTTGATTTTCAGAGGGTTGGGTCATGGTGTGAGTGGCGCTGGAAGTAAGTCGCCAATTCTAGGGTGTTGACTCACCGGGCACAATGTAAAAGCCACTTCCCATGTGCCCTCTCCCTTTTGCTCCTCTGCCGCTTGCCCCATGATTTGCAGTGCCTATTCAGGCTGCTAGTCTGTATAGTGCGATCTTCTGTTTAGATCGATCCTATGTATAGTGCCACCCATTGTCATCGCTACCCGGACTGGGTGGCTCCAGCCTGAAGTTGGTAACACGCCATGAGCCAGTTTTTTTTCATCCACCCCGATAACCCCCAGCAGCGTCTGATTCACCAGGCGGTGGAGATCGTGCGCAAGGGCGGAGTGATTGTTTACCCCACAGATTCGGCCTATGCCATTGGCTGCCATCTGGGTGACAAGGCGGCCATGGACCAGATTCGGCTGGTCCGCCAATTGGACAAGCACCACAACTTCACCCTCATGTGCCGCGATCTGGGGGAGCTGGCCACCTATGCCAAGGTCAGTAATCAGGTATTCCGGATGCTCAAGGCCAATACTCCCGGCGCTTATACCTTTATTCTCGAAGCCACCTCGGAAGTGCCGCGCCGCCTGATGCACCCCAAGCGCAAAACCATCGGCCTGCGGGTGCCTGCCAACCCCATCGCCCTGGCTCTGCTGGAGGGGCTCGACGAACCCATGATGAGCGTCACCCTTATCATGCCGGGAGATGATCTGCCCCTCAACGACCCCGAGGATATTCGCACCATGCTTGAAAAGCGCGTGGATGTGATTATCGATGGCGGCTATTGCGGTCTCGAAGCCACCACCATCGTTGATCTTACTGGCGATGTACCGGTGCTGGTGCGCCAGGGTGTGGGTGATTTTGCGCCCTTTGTGGCGGCCTAAGGGGACTGAAGTCATACCCCGTCACTGCTCCTGGCTGCCAGCTGCAAAGGCCGGGTCTACGGCCATTGTTTTCAGGCTATAATGCCCGCCTTGTGATGGTTGGTTCGAATGAATAATTCTGAAATTGTCGATGCAGAAAGCGATCAGCGTGCTGCCGAGGGTGCCGATGGCGACGTAAACGCCAGACCCCAGCAGGGCGAGATGCCGTTTGCCATGGTCTATGGCAAGCAGATGACCCAGCTCCCCAAGGATCTCTATATTCCCCCGGAAGCTCTTGAGGTATTCCTTGAAGCCTTCGAGGGGCCGCTGGACTTGCTGCTCTATCTGATCAAGCGCCAGAACATCGATATCCTCGAAATCAACGTTGCGGAAATCACCCGTCAGTACATGATCTACATCGACATGATGGAGTTCATGACCTTTGAGCTGGCAGCGGAATACCTGCTGATGGCGGCCATGCTGGCGGAGATCAAGTCGCGCATGCTGTTGCCGCGCCAGAAGAATGAGGAAGAGGAAGAAGACCCCCGTGCCGAGCTGATTCGCCGCCTGCAGGAATACGAGCGTTTCAAAAAGGTGGCGGAGGATCTCGATACCATTCCCCGTCTCGACCGGGATTTTCACCTGGCCAGCGCCAAAGCGCCGGACATCAACAGCCAGCGCCCCCACCCGGATGTGGATTTACGTCATGTGCTGCTGGCACTGGCCGACGTGCTGAAACGCGCGGATATGTATCAGAGCCACCAGGTCCACCTCGAACCACTTTCGACCCGCGAGCGCATGGGTCAGGTGCTGGAGCGTTTGCAACACGGCCAGTTTGTGCCTTTTGTGGCACTTTTCAGGTTGTCTGAGGGGCGTGCCGGGGTGGTCGTGACTTTTTTGGCGATTATGGAGCTGATCAAGGAGTCGCTGGTGGAACTGGTGCAGAGCGAGACATTCGGGCCTATTCATGTCAAGGCCCGCAATGCCGAGCCTAGCGATGAGCAGAGTGAGTAGGGCCTGTTGAAGTTTGTGAAGGAATAGTGAATGGATAATGCCGTCCTGAAAAATATTATCGAGGCTGCGCTGCTGGCCGCCGGACAGTCTCTCAGCCTGCAAAAGCTCAGCGAGATTTTTGAGGAAAGCGAGCGCCCCGAGCGCGAGCAGATGCTGGCTGCCCTTGCCGAGCTTGAGGCTGACTGCGCCGAACGCAGCTACGAGCTGAAGCTTACCGCCAGCGGCTATCGCTTTCAGGTGCGCCAGGAGCTGTCGCGCTGGATCAGCCGGTTGTGGGAAGAAAAGCCCAAAAAATATACCCGTGCGTTGCTCGAAACCCTCGCCCTGATCGCCTACCGCCAGCCCATCACCCGTGGCGATATCGAGCAAATCCGCGGTGTGGCGGTGAGTTCCGATATTATCCGCACCCTCATGGAGCGTGAGTGGGTGCGCGTTGTCGGCCACCGCGATGTGCCGGGTCGCCCGGCGCTGTACGCTACTACGCGCCAGTTCCTCGACTATTTCAATCTCAAGAGTCTGGAAGATCTGCCGCCCCTGGGGGAGATCCGCGATCTCGACGAGTTCAATGCGGTGCTGGATCTCGAAGACGAGGCCCCGCGCCGCCCCGACCCGGATTATGACAGCGCAGAAGGGTCAGAACCCGATGAAGAATTAGACGACAGCGATGAGGCGCCAGCCTCGGCCCGGATCGTTACCCTGCCTATTGCAAGAAGGTCAGAACATGAGTGAAAAATTACAGAAAGTCCTCGCCCAGGCAGGGCTTGGGTCGCGCCGCGAACTGGAGCGCTGGATAGAATCCGGACGCGTCAACGTCAATGGCAAGGTGGCGAAACTCGGCGACCGGGTCGAGTTCAAGGATGAGGTAAAAGTCGATGGCCGCCTGGTAAAACTGCCGGATCGTCGCGAGCGCATCCGTGTGATTGCCTATAACAAGCCGGAAGGGGAAGTCTCCACCCGCGATGATCCGGAAGGGCGACCCACCGTATTCAAGCATCTGCCCAACCTGCAAAACGGTCGCTGGGTAATGGTGGGGCGACTCGATATCAATACTGCCGGCCTGTTGTTGTTCACCAATAACGGTGAGCTGGCCAATGCGCTGATGCACCCCTCCGGGCAGGTGGAGCGTGAATACGTGGTGCGCATTCACGGCGCAGTGGACGATGCCATGGTCAAACGTCTTACCGACGGTGTGTTGCTTGACGATGGCGAAGCGCGCTTTTTGAAGGTCAAGGTGGGGCAGGGCGGCAATACCAATCGCTGGTTTTCGGTGGTTATCGCCGAAGGTCGCAACCGCGAGGTGCGGCGCCTGTGGGAATCCCAGGGTGTCGAAGTCAGCCGCCTCAAGCGCATTCGCTACGGCAACGTCGAGGTGCCTTCCTATGTGCGCAGCGGCGAATGGCTGGAGCTGGAGCCGGACGATGTCAAAAAGCTCTGCAAGCTGGTGGGGTTGCGAACCGATGTCGACTGGTCGGTCACGCCCGCCGAAAAGCACAAGGCCGACCGTCAAGAGCGCAAGCTGCGGTCGCGGGGGCCACGCGGCTGATTTTGAGTTGCACGTTTCACCTTACACTTTGCACGCAAAAGCTGATTGGAATCTTGGCTGTTGAGTGTTGATCCGCGTGCAGATTTATCGGTGGCAGAGAGTTCTGATTACCGACACGTGCAACGTGAAGCGTGAAACGTGCAACTCACTGAGCATTAAAGCTCTTCCCCGTAACGCCGCTGCTCCCGGAACCCATCAGATAAAGGTAAGCAGGCATGATCTGCTCCGGTGTTTTCAGTGTGCGCGGGTCTTCCGCCGGGTAAGCGGCGGCGCGCATGCGGGTGCGGGTGGCGCCGGGGTTGATGCAGTTGACGCGGATGCGGGTGGTTTCCTCCAGCTCCGCCGCCAGTACCTGGCAGAAACCTTCGGTGGCGAATTTGGACACCGCATAGGCGCCCCAGAACGCACGACCCACCCGGCCCACTCCCGAGCTGGTAAGCACAATAGCTGCATCAGTCGATTGTTCCAGTGCCGGTAGTAGTGTCTTGGTGAGCAGAAACTGGGCGTTGACGTTGACCTGCATCACTTTCCCCCAGGTGCTGGCCTGGTAGTTGGCGATGGGCGTGCGCTGGCCCAGCTCGCTGGCGTTGTGGAGCAGCCCGTCGAGCCGACCAAACTGTTCCTGTATGGCGTCCGCCAGTTGCTGATAATCCGCCTCGGTGGCGCCGTTGAGATCCAGGGGTTGAATCACTGCTTGCGGATAACCCGCCGCTGCAATGCTGTCGTAGACTGCTTCGAGTTTGGCCAGAGTCCGACCCGCCAGAATCACCGTGGCGCCGTGGGCGGCAAACGCCAGACTGGCCGCACGGCCTATGCCATCACCAGCGCCAGTGACAAAAATAATCCGCTCCCGCAGCAGCTGGGTGGGGGCCTGGTAATCTCCACAATAAACAGTTTCCAAAATAAAAACCTTTTTAATATCAGAATAATAAATCTGTTAACTCAAGTGCATTGTTAACAAGGTGGTCGGCGCCCCAGGCCTGCGGATCTTCATCTTCACTCAGATACCCCCAGGTAGCGGCTACAGTGGTCGCTCCCGCATTGCGACCTGCCTCAATATCCCGCAAATGATCCCCCACATAGATGGCTCGCTCCGGGGCGACATGCAGTTCCCGGCAGGCGAGCAGAATCGACTCGGGATCGGGCTTGGTGCGGATCACATGGTCCGGGCAAATCACTGCTGCCGGTGCTGACGGAAAATGCAGTTGCGCCAGAATGGGAGTGGTGTACTGCAGCGGTTTATTGGTGACGATGCCCCAGGGTATTTGCCTGGTCGCCAATTCTGCCAGCACTGTATCAAGGCCGTTAAACAACCGGGTGTGCTGGGTCAGGCACTGGCGGTAATGGTGCAGAAGACGCTGGCGCAAGGGTTCAAAATCCGGGTGTTCACTGCCAATGGCAAAGGTGCTGGCGACAAGACCTGCCGAGCCGTTGGTTACGGCCCGGCGCACGCGAGCTTCGGGTTGTGGTTCCAGTCCGCGCTCAGCGAGGACGCAATTGATGGCAGTGGTGAAATCCGGCGCGGTATCCAGCAGGGTGCCATCCAGGTCAAAGAGGACAGCATCAAAACGACGGTGAATCATTGGCGGGCCTTTGTCATGAGCTGGTAATGCTGTCGCCAGCCGACGGTTTGGAGGCATAAACCATATAGTTCACATCCACATCGCGTTCGTTAAGGCGGTATTTACGGGTCAGAGGGTTGTATACCAGCCCGGTCATGGCATGCATATCCAGCCCGGCGTCCCGGATCCAGGCGGCCAGCTCCGAGGGGCGGATAAACTTGCTGTAGTCGTGGGTGCCCCTGGGCAGCAGTTTCAGCAGGTATTCAGCGCCCAGCACCGCAAAGGCATAGGATTTGGGGTTGCGGTTGATGGTGGAAAAGAATAGCTGACCGCCGGGTTTTACCAACTTTGCGCAGGCGTTGATGACCGAGCCGGGGTCCGGCACGTGTTCAAGCATTTCCAGGCAGGTGACCACGTCGAACTGCTCAGGACGAACTTCTGCCAGCTGCTCGGCGGTACTGCGCAGGTAGGTGACCTCGACACCGCTTTCCAGCTTGTGGAGTTCCGCCACAGCCAGTGGGGCTTCGCCCATATCAATGCCGGTTACCGCCGCACCGCGCTGGGCCAGAGCTTCGCACAGAATACCGCCACCGCAGCCCACATCCACCACTTGCTTGCCCGCTACGGCGGCATGACGATCAATCCAGTTGGCGCGCAGCGGATTGATCTCGTGCAGGGGTTTGAATTCACTTTCCCGGTCCCACCAGCGGCTGGCCAGGGCTTCGAACTTGGCAATCTCGCGATTGTCGACATTGGCTGGCGCGCTATTGCTGCTTGTATCGGTTGTCTGCTCTTGCATAGAAAATCCCGTCAGGGTTGCTGCGTTCAGGCCTGGATAAGGTCGCGCCACTGGCGGGCCTTGGCCCCCAGCTGTTGCTCATTAAAGGTGGTCAACTGGCGGTCGGCGAGCTTGGCGGCGCCGTTGATCCACACATGGCTGACACGCTCACCCATGGCGGTGTAGACCAGTTGCGAGAGGGGATTATACATGGGCTCAGTGGTGATGCCGCCCATATCCAGTGCCACTATGTCGGCTGATTTTCCGGCCTCAAGACTGCCGATCAGGCCGTCAAGTCCCAGTGCGCGGGCACCGTTGAGGGTTGCCATGCGCAGTGTCGCGTGGGTATCCAAAGCTGATGCGTCGCCGCTCACGCCCTTGGCCAGCAGGCTGGCAAACTGCATTTCACTGAACATATCGAGGCTGTTGTTGCTGGCCGCGCCGTCGGTGCCCAGTGCCACGTTGATACCGGCATCCTGCAGGGTCTTGACCGGACAGAAGCCGCTGGCCAGCTTGAGGTTGGATTTGGGGCAGTGAATCACCTGGCTGCGACTCTCGGTGATCATGCGGATATCGTCGTCGTTGAGTGCGGTCATATGCACACACTGGGTGTTGGGGGTGAGCAGACCCAGGCGCTGCAGGCGGGCGATAGGGCGTTCACCGCTCAGCGCCACTGCATCGTCAACCTCGCCCTGGGTTTCATGCAGGTGAATCTGGACGCAGATATCCAGCTCATTGGCGTAGGTTGCCACCCGCTCAAGATAGCGGTCGTCGACGGTGTAGGGAGCGTGGGGACCGAACACCACATTGATCAGCTCGTCCCCCTTGCAGGTGTCACGCAACTGCAGGCCCTTGCTGATGTATTCATCGCCGTCCCGGGCCCAGGCAGAGGCAAAGTTGAGGATAGGAAACGCCAGCTGGCAGCGCAGACCGTGTTCGCGGGCGACCAGGGCCACCTGGTCGGGGAAGAAGTACATGTCGGAAAAGCAGGTGGTACCGCTCTTGAGCATCTCGGCCATGGCCAGCTCGGCGCCATCGCGGACGAACTCCTCGCTGACCCAGCGAGCCTCGGCTGGCCAGATATGGTCTTCTAGCCAACGATCGAGGGGCAGGTCGTCGGCGTAGCCACGCAGCAGGGTCATGGCGAGATGGCCGTGGGCGTTGACCAGTCCAGGCATCAGTACATGGTTGTCGAGGTTGATTTCCTGGCGAGCAGTAAAAAGACGTTTGGCTTCAATTTTGGGATATAACCCCTTGATTTTTGAGCCATCAACTACCAGGGAGCAGTCGCTGTAGACGACATTCTCGGGAATCACAGGAATGATCCAGCGGGCATTGATCAGCAGATCTACGGTCTCTTGCGACATATGGGCTCCTGTTTTGAGGGCGCCAGTATAGCTGAGGAGCTGTGGCAGGTAACACGATTCGCATTGCCAGTTAAAGCACTGCAATTCTGTTTTTCTTGGTATCAGGCAGCGTAGTCATTGGCTTGGGTGGGGCAGGCTCAATGCCGAGCTGACTGCCTGGCCAGATGCAACCGGTTACGTGAAACCTGCAGCGCAGACTATGCTACAATCCCGCGCTTGATATCGGGTCTGACCCGTAAAAAAATCAGGGCCCCAGAGCCCTGGCAACATGGATCCTGATATTCAGGCTTTAATGGGGAAGAAGTGGTTTTATGGTTGAGCTCGCCAAAGAGATTCAGCCCGTCAATATTGAAGACGAACTGAAGCAATCCTATCTTGACTATGCCATGAGCGTGATCGTCGGGCGCGCCCTGCCCGATGTGCGCGATGGTCTCAAACCTGTTCACCGCCGTGTTCTGTTCGCCATGAGCGAACTGAAAAACGACTGGAACAAACCCTACAAAAAATCCGCCCGGGTGGTGGGTGATGTAATCGGTAAGTACCATCCCCACGGCGACTCGGCGGTGTACGACACCATCGTGCGCATGGCCCAGCCTTTTTCGCTGCGCTACATGCTGGTGGATGGCCAGGGCAACTTCGGCTCCATCGATGGCGACTCCGCTGCGGCGATGCGTTACACCGAAATCCGCATGTCCAAGATCGCCCACGCGCTGCTGGAAGATCTCGACAAGGAAACGGTCGACTTCGTCGACAACTACGACGGTCAGGAGCAGATCCCGGTTGTCATGCCGACGCGGATACCCAACCTGCTGGTCAACGGCTCCTCCGGTATCGCCGTCGGCATGGCCACCAATATTCCGCCCCACAACCTCAATGAGGTGGTGTCTGCCTGTCTGGCCCTGATCGACAATGAGCACATCACGATTGATGAGCTGATGGAATTTATTCCCGGTCCCGACTTTCCCACTGGCGCGATTATTAACGGCAGAGCAGGCATTATCGAGGCCTATCGCACCGGGCGTGGGCGCATCTATGTTCGCGCCAAGGCGGAGATAGAGCGCGATGAAAAAACCGGTCGCGAAACCATCATCATCCACGAGATTCCTTATCAGTTGAACAAAGCGCGTCTGATTGAGCGCATTGCTGAGCTGGTGAAAGAGAAAAAACTCGAAGGTATTTCCGAGCTGCGCGATGAGTCGGACAAGGACGGTCTGCGTGTGGTCATCGAGATCAAGCGCGGCGATATGGGCGATGTGGTGCTCAACAATCTCTACGCCCAAACCCAGCTGCAGAATGTGTTTGGTATCAATATCGTGGCGCTGGTGGACGAACAGCCCCGCACTCTCAACCTCAAGCAACTGCTTGAAGCCTTCTTGCGCCACCGCCGTGAAGTGGTTACCCGCCGCACCATCTATCTGTTGCGCAAGGCCCGCGAGCGCGGCCATATCCTTGAAGGTCTGGCGGTTGCCATTTCCAATATTGATCCGGTGATCGAGCTGATCAAGAATTCCTCTACTCCTGCAGAAGCGCGGGATCGCCTGATGGCCTCTGGTTGGCCCCCCGGCGCGGTGCTGCAATTTCTTGAGAAGGCCGGCAGTGATGCCTGTCGCCCGGAAGATCTGGCGGATGGTTTTGGTGTGCGCGATGGCAGCTATTACCTGTCGACTGCCCAGGCCCAGGCCATTCTCGACTTGCGCCTGCACCGCCTGACGGGTATGGAGCACGAAAAACTGCTGGCCGAGTATCAGGAAAAAGTGCTCGAAATTGCCGAGTATCTGAATATTCTCGGCGATCCCGATAGGTTGATGGAGGTGATCCGCGAAGAACTCGAAGCGGTGCGCAAGGAATTCGGCGACGCCCGTCGCACTGAGATTATCGAATCCCTCAACGATCTGACGGTTGAGGACCTGATTCCGGTGGAAGATCGTGTGGTCACGATTTCCCACGGTGGCTATGCCAAGACCCAGCCTCTGGATATGTATCAGGCCCAGCGCCGCGGCGGCACCGGCAAGACCGCTACTGCGGTCAAGGATGAGGACTTTGTCGAGCATCTGTTGATTGCTAGCACCCACGATACGATTTTGTGTTTCACCAATGCGGGCAAGGTATTCTGGCTGAAGGTGTACCAGATTCCTGTCGCCGGGCGCAATTCCCGCGGTCGTCCCATGGTCAACCTGTTGCCCCTGGAAGAGGGCGAGCGTGTCACTTCCATCCTGCCGGTGAGGGAGTACACCGAGGATCACTTTATCTTTATGGCTACGGCCAACGGCACGGTGAAGAAGACGTCGCTACAGTCCTTCTCCCGGCCCCGCAGCGTGGGCTTGCGCGCCGTTGAGCTGGATGACGGCGACCATCTGGTGGGCACTGCCATCACCGATGGCACTTGCGATGTCATGCTGTTTACCAGCGGCGGCAAGGTCGCCCGCTTCCGTGAGGGGGATGTGCGTGCCATGGGTCGCACCGCCCGCGGGGTGCGTGGTATCCGTCTGGCTGAAGGGCAGGAAGTGATCTCGCTGATCATCCCGGATGCCGATCAGCAGATTCTTACGGTAAGTGAGAATGGTTATGGGAAGCGAACACAAGCCGATGATTTCCCTGCAAAAGGTCGTGGAGGCCAGGGCGTTATTGCAATGCAGGCCAGCGACCGCAACGGTGCCCTGGTGGGCGCCCTGCTGGTGGCGGAACAGGATGAGATCATGCTGATTTCCGACCAGGGCACCCTGGTTCGCACCCGGGTTGGCGAAGTGCCAAGCCTCGGTCGCAACACCCAGGGTGTGCGTCTGATACGTGTTCGCCAGGACGAAAAACTGGTCAGCGTCGCCCGTATCGAAGAACCTGAAGATCAGGTGGTAGAAGCGGGTGAGCAGGAAGGTGACGAATAGGTTATGGCTGAGATTACCCTGGCGGAACTGCGCGACAAGATTGATGCGGTTGATCGAGAACTGCTCGAACTGATCAGCGCCCGTGCCCGCTATGCCCAGCAGGTGGCGGAAGTCAAAACTACTGCCGGGGCCACGGATTTCTACCGCCCGGAACGGGAGGCCCAGGTCATGCGCACTATCATGGAGCGCAATCCGGGGCCCCTGGGTGATGAAGAAGTGGCGCGTCTGTTCCGCGAAATCATGTCCGCCTGCCTGGCGCTGGAAAAGCCTGTGTCCGTCGCCTATCTGGGGCCGGAAGGCACCTTTACCCAGGAAGCCGCGCTCAAACACTTCGGCCACTCCGCCGTGACAGAGCCCATGGCGGCCATTGACGAGGTGTTCCGCGAGGTCACTGCCGGTGCCGTCAGCTACGGCATGGTGCCGGTGGAGAATTCGACGGAAGGCGTGGTCAATCACACCCTCGACAGTTTTATCGATTCTTCCCTGAAAATTTGTGGTGAGGTGGAGTTGCGCATTCACCACAACTTCCTGATCGGCCCCAATACCCGGGAAGAGAAGATTACCCGGGTGTATTCCCATCCCCAGTCCCTGGCTCAGTGTCGCAAATGGCTCGATGCCCATTACCCCCGCATCGAACGCATCGCTGTCAGCAGCAACGCCGAAGCGGCAAAAATGGTGCAGGGCGAGTGGAACTCCGCGGCCATTGCCGGCGACATGGCGGTCAAGCTCTACGGACTGACCAAGTTGCGGGAGAAAATCGAGGACCGCCCCGACAATTCCACCCGCTTCCTGGTGATTGGCCGTGATCTGGTGCCTCCCAGCGGCGATGACAAGACCTCAGTGATCGTTGCAGTGAAGAATGAACCCGGTGCCCTGTACAACCTGCTGGAACCCCTGCGCACCCACAAGATCGATATGACCCGGCTGGAAACCCGGCCCTCAGCCGCGGGCAAGTGGACTTACCTGTTCTTTATCGACTTCAAGGGTCACTACAGCGATGCCAATGTGGTCGCGGCGCTGGATGCACTTAAGCCCAGGGTCTCTGATCTGAAGCTGCTGGGCTCCTACCCCAGAGCTGTGCTCTAACCCCAAACGCCCCAAAGCAAGCTCTGGGCCCAATCAGTTTCAGGAAAGTCTATTGAATCAGGCAACAACAAATACTCCGACACTTGGCCGTCTGTTGGTTTACGGGCTTGGACTTATCGGCGGCAGCCTCGCCAAGGCAGCCCGTGAGCGCGGCCTGTGCCGTGAAGTGATCGGGGTATCGCGGCGCCAGAGCACTCTGGATCGCGCCCTCGAAAGCGGCGTGGTGGACCGGGTGTTTAGCGATGCGCGGGAAGGTTTGCGGCTGCTTGAACCCGGCGACATGGTGCTGATCAGCGTCCCCACCCTGAGCGTCAAGCGCACCCTCGAAGAGCTGCGGGACTGTCTTCATTCAGAGGTCACCATCACCGATGCCGCCAGTGTCAAGGGCAGTGTGGTGGCGGCGGCGCTGGAAGTGTATGGGTTTTTTCCGCCCCAGTTTGTACCCGGCCACCCGATTGCCGGTTCAGAGAAAAGCGGTGTTGATGCTGCCAATGCTGAACTTTATGTGGATCATCGTGTGATTCTCACGCCGGAACCGGCCACCGCACCACACCACCTGGCGGCCGTGCGCCATCTGTGGGAAGGGGTGGGGGCGACGGTTTCCCTGATGCCCTGGAATGAACACGATGAGGTGCTGGCGGCCACCAGCCATGTGCCCCATTTGCTGGCCTATTCCCTGGTGGACACCCTGGCCCGGATGGAGGAAAACCGCGAGATTTTCCGTTATGCCGCTGGCGGTTTCCGCGATTTCACCCGCATTGCGGGCAGCGATCCGGTGATGTGGCATGACATTTGTTTGTCCAATAAGGATGCCATTATCGAAGTGCTGGATCGTCTCACTGACAATTTCCAGACCCTGCGTCAGGCTATTGCCAGGGATGACAGTGACTACATTATGGGTGTCTTTACCCGTGCCAAAGAAGCGCGCACCCACTTTACAAAAATGCTGGAACGTAAGGCTTATCTTGAACCCATGACCACCACTTCACTGATTTACCGCACTCAGCCCCCCGCAGGCTCCCTCTCCGGACGCCTGCGGGTACCGGGCGACAAGTCCATTTCCCACCGCTCCATCATGCTTGGCTCTCTGGCCAACGGCATTACCCGTGTCAGCGGGTTCCTCGAAGGGGAGGACAGTCTTGCCACACTCCAGGCGTTCCGCGATATGGGCGTGGTGATTGAAGGCCCACACCAGGGTGAAGTCACCATTCACGGCGTGGGCATGCATGGCCTGCAAATGCCTCCAGGGCCGCTCTATCTCGGCAACTCAGGCACATCCATGCGCTTGCTGGCCGGCCTGCTGGCGGGACAGCCCTTCGATGTGGTGATGACCGGGGATGAATCCCTGACCAAGCGCCCCATGAAGCGGGTGTCTGAACCCCTGGCATTGATGGGCGCCGCCATTGAGACCGCCGAGGGTGGGCGCCCGCCGCTGACAGTCCGCGGCGGCAAGTCCCTGCAAGGTATTGAATACCCGCTGCCCATGGCCAGCGCCCAGGTCAAGTCGGCTTTGCTGCTGGCGGGCATGTACGCTTCCGGCGAGACGGTGATTACCGAACCAGCCCCCACCCGCGATCACACCGAGCGTATGCTGAGCGGCTTTGGCTATCCCGTGCAGCGCGATGGCGCTGTGGCCCGTATCCAGGGTGGCGGCACCCTGGCAGCCTGTGATATTGACGTGCCTGCGGATATTTCATCAGCCGCCTTCTTTATGGTGGCAGCCTCCATTGTGCCGGGTGCCGAGTTGGTGCTGGAGCATGTGGGCATCAATCCGACCCGCACCGGTGTCATTAATATCCTGCGCCTGATGGGTGCTGATATCCGCATCGAGAACGAGCGCACGGCCGGTGGTGAGCCGGTAGCGGATATTCGCGTCCGCTATGCGCCTCTGAGCGGTATTGTCATTCCTGAAGACCAGGTGCCACTGGCGATAGACGAATTCCCCGTGCTCTTTATCGCTGCAGCCTGTGCGCAGGGCACAACAGTCCTCAGTGGCGCGGAGGAGCTGCGGGTCAAGGAGAGCGACCGCATTCAGGCGATGGCAGATGGGCTGACCACCCTTGGCGTGAAGGCCACAGCGCGCCCTGATGGTATCGAAATTGTCGGTGGCGCCATGGGTGGCGGGGTGATTGAAAGCCATCACGATCATCGCATCGCCATGTCCTTTGCCGTCGCAGGCCTTGTTGCCAGGTCTGAAATCACCATCAATGATTGCCAGAATGTGGCCACCTCATTCCCGGGTTTTGTCAGCATCGCAAATCGGGTGGGTATGCGCTTGCTGGAGTTGAAGGCATGACTGGCCAGGTGAGCATCATTGCAGTGGATGGCCCCAGCGGGTCCGGGAAGGGCACTATCTGCCAGTTGCTGGCAACCCGCCTTGGCTATCACTACCTCGACAGTGGTGCCATGTACCGCTTGCTGGCGCTTGCCGCCAAGCGCCACAAGGTGGCGCTCGATGATGTTGAAGATCTCGCTGTGCTTGCCGCCCATATGGATATCAGTTTCCGCATGAACAGCAGCGGCGGCCACCCCGAAGTCATTCTCGAAGGTGAGGATGTCACCCAGCAGATCCGCAGTGAGGACATCAGCGCCGGGTCATCCCTGGTGGCGGCTATCCCGGCAGTGCGCATGGCATTGCTGGAACGCCAGCGGGCCTTCGCTTCAGCACCTGGCCTGGTCGCCGATGGCCGCGATATGGGGACTGTGGTTTTCCCCGACGCGCCGGTCAAGATTTTCCTCAATGCCAGCCCCGAGGAGCGCGCCAAAAGGCGTTATAACCAGTTGATGGATAAGGGGGAAAGTGTTAGCCTTGCCGCCCTTGTGGAGAATGTCCGGAGTCGCGATGAGCGCGACATGACCCGGGAGGTTTCTCCACTGGTCCCCGCGCAGGATGCCGTGGAGATTGATACCACCGGCAAGGATATCCAGGAAGTTCTAAATACTGTGCTTGATATTGTCCGTACGTCGGAAATGTCGGCACAGCGTAGTTAGTGAAGTTGTTAGGCAGGTAAAAGTATGGACAACAACGTGCAACAGCCAGATTGGCGCGTTTGAGTCCACAATCAATAGACCCATACATCTGGCTGTATGGTGGGAGCAAAACACTCCGTCTTTTATAGGTATTTATTAATGAGCGAAAGCTTTGCAGAAATGTTTGAACAGAGCCTGAAAACCGTCGAAATGGCGCCAGGCTCTATCGTTACCGGTGTTGTGATCGACATGGACAAGGAGTGGGTTACCGTTCACGCGGGACTCAAATCCGAGGGTGTCATTCCCCTCGTCCAGTTCCTGGATGACAATGGCGAATGTACGCTGAAGATCGGCGATGAAGTGCAGGTTGCCCTGGAAACCGTTGAAGATGGTTTCGGCGCCACCCGCCTGTCCCGTGAAAAAGCCCGTCGCGCTGAAGCCTGGATCGATCTGGAGAAAGCCCACACATCCGATCAGGTGGTTACCGGTATCATCAGCGGCAAGGTCAAGGGCGGTTTTACTGTCGACATCGGCGGTCTGCGAGCCTTCCTCCCCGGCTCCCTGGTGGATGTGCGCCCCATGCGCGAAACCACCCACCTGGAAGACAAGCCCCTCGAATTCAAGGTGATCAAGCTCGACCAGAAGCGCAACAACGTGGTGGTTTCCCGCCGCGCTGTGATGGAAGCGGTCAACTCCGCCGAGCGCGAAGAGCTGCTTGCCAACCTGGAAGAGGGCACAGTACTCAAGGGTATCGTCAAGAACCTCACCGACTACGGCGCCTTCGTTGATCTCGGCGGCATTGACGGTCTGTTGCACATCACCGACATGTCCTGGAAGCGCATCAAGCACCCCAGCGAGATCGTCAATGTGGGCGACGAAATCGAAGTCAAGGTCCTCAAGTTTGACCGTGAGCGCAACCGTGTATCCCTTGGCCTCAAGCAAATGGGCGAAGATCCCTGGGCCGACATCAAGGGCCGTTACCCTGAAGGCGCCAAAGTTCGCGCCCGTATCACCAATCTCACCGACTACGGCTGTTTTGCCGAGCTGGAAGACGGTGTCGAAGGTCTGGTACACGTTTCCGAAATGGATTGGACCAACAAGAATATCCACCCCTCCAAAATCGTCCAGCTGGGCGACGAAGTGGATGTGATGATCCTGGATATCGACGAAGAGCGTCGCCGTATCTCCCTGGGTATCAAGCAGTGCCACTCCAACCCCTGGGATGATTTCGGTACCAAGTACAGCAAGGGCGACAAGATCTCCGGCAACATCAAGTCGATCACTGACTTCGGTATCTTTATCGGTCTCGAAGGTGGTATTGATGGTCTGGTACACCTGTCCGACCTGTCCTGGAACGATACCGGCGAAGAAGTGGTTCGCAACTTCAAGAAAGGCGACGAGCTGCAAACCGTTATCCTGGCGATTGATCCCGAGCGCGAGCGCATCTCTCTGGGTGTCAAGCAACTGGCTGACGATCCGTTCTCTGCCTATGTTGCCCAGAACGACAAGGGCGCTGTAGTTTCCGGCGTAGTCAAGGAAGTTGACGCCAAGGGTGCTGTGGTAACCCTTGACGGCGATCTCGAAGGTTACCTGAAGGCTTCAGAGCTGTCCCGCGACAAGGTTGAAGATGCCCGCAATGTGATCAATGTTGGCGATACACTGGAAGTGAAGATCATCAACGTCGACCGCAAGAATCGTCAGATTGGCCTGTCTGTCAAAGCCAAGGATGTCGAGGAAGAGAAAGCGGCTGTTCGTGATCTGCGCAAGCAGGAAACGGAAACCATGGTACCCACCACCATTGGTGACCTGATCAAGGCGCAAATGGAAGGTCGCGATAAATAAAATCGTCGGGCAGCGCAAGCTGCCCGGCACCCCTCGGGGTTATGGGGCCTGTTATGACCAAGTCGGAACTGATAGAAAAAATTGCTGCCCAGCAGGAGCAGTTATCGCCAAGGGATGTTGAACTGGCGGTAAAAATGATCCTCGAAAAAATGACCCAGGCTCTGGTCCATAACCAGCGAATCGAAGTCAGAGGCTTTGGCAGTTTTTGCCTGCATTTCAGAGCGCCGCGCGTTGGCCGTAATCCCAAGACAGGCGACACCGTTGAATTGTCCGGAAAATATGTGCCCTATTTCAAACCGGGCAAGGACCTGAGGGAACGCGTCAACGAATCAGTCAATGACTGAGGGTTTTTGTGATACATGAACATCCAACGGCAAGGATTACCCCTTGCCGTTTTTTTTGGCTGGAGTGCCTGCCATGAAGAAAATTGTCTACTGGTTTCTAATCCTGATCAGCCTGTTTGTTGGCCTGTGGATCGCCCAGGATAACCCTGACCGGGTAGTGATAACCCTGCTGGGATTTCCACTTGGGAACATGTCAGCGGGACTGTGGTTGTTGCTGGCTTTTGCGGCAGGCATTCTCATCGGTCTATGTGCCACGCTGCCATTATTGTGGCGACTCACTGCAGCCAATCGCGCGCTGCGTCGTGAGCAGGTTGCACCCAGGTAATCATCGCCATGACCATTATTTCGAACTGACTTTTGCCGCTAATGATGAAAAAGACCGACTCCAGAATTATTGTTGCTCTCGATTACGCCGCTGCCCCTGATGCCTGGCAGCTGGTGGAGGGCCTGGACCCCGCGCTGTGCAAGCTCAAAGTTGGCAAGGAACTGTTTACCCGGGAAGGGCCTTCCTTTGTCAGGGCGCTTGTGGAGCGCAACTTCGCAGTGTTTCTCGATCTCAAATTTCACGATATTCCCAATACTACCGCCCAAGCTGTAGCCGCAGCAGCGGATTTGGGTGTGTGGATGACCAATCTCCATGCAGTCGGCGGGCGGCGGATGATGGAAGCCGCCGCCCGTCAACTCGAGTCTATGGGCAGCAAAACCCTGCTTACTGCCGTAACGGTACTGACCAGTATGACAGACGAGGATCTGAGGGAGACCGGTATCGCGGACAGTGCCAACACCCAGGTGATGCGCCTGGCAGCGCTGGCGCACGACAGCGGTTTGCACGGTGTGGTCTGTTCGGCCCACGAAGCTGGCGGAATAGCTAATCTGCAGGGCGCTGACTTCCTGCGCGTGACCCCCGGGATCCGTTCCTCCACGGCAGTCGCTGATGATCAACGCCGCACCATGGCACCGGCTGAAGCGCTCGCAGCAGGCAGCTCTTACCTCGTTATTGGTCGCCCTGTCACCCAGGCAGCCAACCCCCACAAGGCACTGCTTGCCATCATTGAGGAAATCGGGGAATATTAATCGGTGGGGAGGAGCCCCACGTATATTTCACACAACGTGCCTCGGCACAAGGAGTCCCGCAATGAGTAATTTCCAGTCATTTATCAAGCCTTTCTTTATTCTCTGGTTATTGGCAGCCTGTATCGGCTGGCAATCCACAGTGATGGCACAGCCAGCTGAGCAGCCTGTTTCCAGTCAGGCAGTTCAAGGCGAAAAGGTAAACATCAATACCGCCTCCGCCCAGCAACTGGCGGCTGTGCTGGTAGGTGTGGGGGAGACAAAGGCACAAGCCATTGTTGCCTGGCGTGAGGCTAATGGCGCTTTTACTGCCGTTGAGCAATTGCTTGAAGTGAAGGGTATTGGTCAGGCAACTCTCGACAAGAATAATGGCCGTATTGAGTTATAAGACAAGTGTGTGACGTTCCCTGATTAAGGCAAACAGCAGATAACTGCGTAACAATTGCATTGGACCGCATCCACGGATGCGGTTTTTTTTGCCTGCACAAGATACCTGACACCCGCAGCTCGCCACGAAAGCCCATCCATTGTTTTACAATTTACTTTCTCCTTGCACGGCAAACGCTGTGGAGGCTTATATCGGTGTCTGCTGAGGCCCCATCGCGGCTTGCAAATGCATTCCCCCTATGTCGATAATCAGGTCTATAACATACTGTCACTTAAAGTAGCGGTATTCTTGTTTACGTTAGCTTTTTATGGATTATTGAGATGACTGTGAGGCAGGAGCAAGGTGTATTGATTGATGAACTCGGGGATTTACTCACAGCTTATCTTGAGAAACTTGGTATTGAGTATGTGTTTGGTGTTCCTGGTGGCGCTATTGAGCCACTGTTGAATGCTTTAGCCCGCAGCGCAAGGAGGGGAGGCCCGCGTTGTGTGGTGTGCCGTCATGAAACCGGCGGTGCTTTTATGGCGGATGGTTACTACAGTGTGACTGGCAAGATGGGGGTATGTTTTGCTACCACCGGCCCAGGCGCTACCAATCTGGTGACCGGTGTCGCTTCTGCCCATGCGAATAATGTGCCCCTGCTGGTTATTACCGCCCAAACTGCGCTCAATACGTTTGGACGAGGGGCTTTGCAGGAATCCTCCTGTACCGGCACCGACACTCTTTCCATCTTTGAGAGTATCACCCGCTACAATTCGCTGATCTCCCACCCGGATCAGTTCGAGCATAAGCTCGCCGCGGCCATCATTACAGCGCATCGCTCACCGCCAGGGCCTGTCCACCTCAGCGTTCCGGTCGATGTCATGAAAAGTCTTTCTGGCAGATCACCACAGTACCGTAACCTGCCGGAGCTGTTGGCCGTCAGTGCTGGTTTTGATAGGCCAGTATTGGATCGGTTTCTGCTCCTGCTTGGTCAATCCCGGCAGACGGTGTTTGTGCTGGGCAACGAGTCCGAAGTTGCGGCAAAATCCATTGTCGAGCTGGCAACCTCACTGGATATTCCCCTGGTCGTTACACCCAGTGGCAAAGGGCTGGTAGATCCCTGTCATCCGCTCTTCCGCGGTGCAGTTGGTTTTGCCGGTCATGCCACCGCTGTCGAGACATTGCGGGATCCCGCAGTGGATTTAATCGTTGTGATTGGCACCGGTCTGGGTGAGTGGGCCAGCAATGGCTGGGATAGTGAGGCCATGCTCAATGAGAGAATGGTGCATATTTCACCAGTCGAGAATCATTTTCTGGGTTCTCCCATGGCGAGGTTGCATCTGAGGGGGGATATCGATCTTGTTTTCGATGAAGTGCAGCGCCATTTCAGATCTACGCAACCGCCCCTCAAGCTTGCTGCTGAACCGGTAACTCGCACTGTCGATGGCTATTGCTTTGCTCTTGATGAGCCACAGTCATGCACTGACGATAGCACCCCTATCCTGCCTCAGCGGTTGATGGCCGAACTGCCGCGCCTGTTTCCAGCCAATACGCGCTATTTTGCTGATTCGGGCAACAGTTTTGCCTGGGCGGTGCATTACCTGCACGTGCATGACCATAGTGACGCTACAGATCAACATACAACAAGACTGTTTCGCGCCAGCCTGGATTTTGCCTCCATGGGCTGGGCAATTGCCAGCTCAGTGGGCGCTGCTTTGGCATTGCGGGACTCTCCCGTGGTCTGCATCACCGGAGATGGCAGCTATCTGATGGCCGGCCAGGAGATCTCGGTTGCCATTCAGGAGCAGTTGCCTCTCATCTACCTGATTCTCAATGATGCAGGCTACGGTATGGTCAAACACGGCCAGCGGTTGACCGGCGCGGAGCAGACAGGCTTTGAATTGCCCTTTATTGACTTTGCGGCCATGGCGCGGGCCATGGGTGTAGAAGGCCATGTCATCGAATCCATTGATGATCTGCAGGCGCTGGATATCAACCACATTTGCAATAGACCTGGACCGACACTGCTGGATGTACGCATTGATCGAGAGGCGAAACCGCCCATTGGCCTGAGAACCCGAATTCTGAGGGGAGAGTCATGACAGACGGACAAGAAACCATCAAATCAAGCATCTGGTTTGAGGAGGCCGAAGCGGACAACCCCTATGCCGCAGCGAGCTGCTACTGCTCGGGTTATGACGTTTACGGCGATCTGCTGGGAAAGGTTTCCTGGGTGCAATATCTGTATTTATTGTTCAAACTCGACTTGCCGGACCCGCAGCATGCCAGACTACTGGAAACCCTGGCAGTGGCACTTGCCAATCCCGGTATCCGCGATCACAGTGTGCGGGCGGCAATGAATGCAGGAGTAGCCGGCTCAACAAAGGCGTCCGCGTTGATGGCAGCGGTCGCGGTGGGCGCTGGAAACCTGGGTGGTGGTCGCGAAGTGTATCTGTGCCTTGACCTTTGGCATCATTTGGGAAGCGATATGGAAAAATGGCAACACGCGATCTCTCAACCAAGTCAGGACGAGAGAATTGATGTCTGGTTGCCCATGGAGCATTTCCCGGGTTTTGACCCCAACGGTGTTACCTGCCCCAGACCGGTGGTGCAGACTTTGGCTCTTCTGGCCGACATTGGCTCCTATCAGCCACTCATCTGGCTGCGGGATCACAGAAGCGAACTTGAGGCCGCAACGGGTTATCCTCTCTCTATGGCCGGTGTCGCTGCAGCGGCCTTTCATGCTTTGGGGTTTAGCTCTGAGCAGGCTGAAATGCTCTATCTGCTCCTGCGTCTGCCCGGCGCAGCGGCTCACGCGCTCGAACAAGAACAACATGGCTGGCGACAGTATCCATTTTTTGGGACAGCACTCAAGCCAATGGCCGACGCTGATTACCAGTCCCTGATGAAGACAACGGAAGCGAAATGATGGAGTCAACGCGCAACTCGCTGGCCTATTTCGACAATCATTGGCCAACCAATAAGGGCGCCTGGTTTCCCGGTGAGGCGGTGCGTTACAGGGAAATGTCCCTGTTTGATGATTTTAGAGACAAGAGCTGGATGGACCTGCTCATCTACGGCATTCGCGGCACAATGCCCCAGCCGGAAGTATCAAGGTTGATGGAGCAGATTTGGATCATCTGCACAAGCTATCCTGATCCACGCTTGTGGAATAATCGGGTCGCGGCACTGGCTGGCACCACAAGAAGTACTGGCGCCCTTGCCCTTGGCGTTGCCACAGCCGTTTCTGAAGCGTCAATTTACGGCAGAAGACCGGATATTATCGGTTGTGAATTTCTGATTAGCACATGTGATCAGGTAGCAGCTGGTGGGGAACTCGATGTGATAGTCATGGAATATTTGAAGAAACACCGATCAATTCCAGGCTTTGGCCGTCCGATTATCTCCAGGGACGAGCGCATAGAGCCACTTCTTGCCGTTGCGCGAGAGCTGGAATTGGACAGGGGTGATCATTTGGCCCTGGTGAAAAGAATAGAGGATGTGCTGGATCGCAAACGGATGCGTATGAAAGCCAATATTTCCAGCTACTGCGCGGCGCTACTGGCCGACCTCGGCTTCTCACCGCGCGAGTTTTACAATACGGTGTTGCTTTCATTTACCGGGGGCATCATGCCATGCTATCTGGATGCTGTTGAAAAACCGGAAGGTGTTTTTTTCCCATTATCCTGTTCAAAAATACAATACCAGGGTGCAGGAATACGGAGATTGGAGAATGTTAAAAAATAATAATAGTTTACTTGCTCTGTTGCTTGCTGTCGGTGGTTTTGCGGGCACGGCTGTAGCTGATGACGAAGTAGTGGATGAATTGCTTGGCCTTTATGGCAGTGAAGAGTTCATCAGTATCGCGACAGGCTATCGCCAGCCAGTGTCAAAGGCACCTGCCGTGGCATCTATCATTGATAGCGACGAAATCAAGAGAATAGGCGCCACTGATATTGATGATGTTTTGGAGCTTGTACCAGGACTACATATTGCGAGAAGTTATCAGGGTTATAATCCCATATATACTTTCCGCGGTGTCTATTCAGATTTCAACCCGCAAGTACTGATGCTGGTTAACGGCATTCCGGTAACGAACCTGTTCACCGGCAATCGCAGTAATACCTGGTTTGGAATGCCTGTGTCAGCGATACAGCGCATTGAGATTATAAGAGGACCGGGGTCGGCAATTTATGGTGCCGATGCTTTTGCCGGTGTAATCAATATCATCACCAAAAGTGGCCAGGATCTCAATGGAGCCGAAGTCGGCGTCCGTCACGGCACCTATGACACTTCTGATTTTTTTACGACTTATGGCAAAGAATGGACAGATTCATCGCTTGCATTCATTCTGGAAGGATCCCGCACCAATGGACTGGATAAGATCATTGAGTCAGATGCACAATCATTCCTCGATCAACAGACCGGGACCAATGCTTCCTACGCTCCTGGCCCGTTAAATCTGCAGCGTGATTCAATCGATATGCGGTTGGATTACCGTTACAAGGATCTCGTTATTAGGGGTGGCTATCAGGGTCGATTTAATGCCGGAGGTGGTGTTGGTCTTGTGCAGGCTCTGGACAACAGCAGTGAATACAGAAGCGAGAGAATCAATGCTGATATAACCTATGGGATTGATTCCTTATTGCCAGACCTGTCAGCGACATTTTCTGCCAGTTTTCTGCATACAACCCAGGAGGTCGAAGAGAATGTCATCCTCTTCCCGCCAGGCTCCACTGGTTTGTTCCTTGATGAAACCGGCAGCCCCCTCCCGCCAGGGCTGTTTCCGGATGGAGTCATTGGCAATCCTGAAGTTTATGAGCGCCACAATCGCGTTAATGCCAATTTTCATTACACCCGATTTGTTGATCATGATTTGAGCCTTGGTATTGGCTACTATCATGGAGATGTTTACAAAGTTAAGGAAAGCAAGAATTACTGCACCGACTCAGTGAGCTGTGACTATATCCTTGCTCAGGGTGGCGTTGTCGATGTATCTGACACACCTTTTGTTTTTCTTCGTGAAAGCGATCGCAAGAATTACTACATCTATCTGCAGGACATATTCAATCTGGCAAACGATTGGGAACTCACTGCCGGACTGCGCTACGATCATTATTCAGATTTTGGTGAAACAATTAACCCGCGCTTAGCGCTCGTCTGGTCAACATCCAATAGCCTGACTACCAAATTGCTGTATGGCGAAGCGTTCAGGGCGCCAGCTTTTACTGAAACTCGCAACATCAACAATCCTGCAGCTTTGGGTAATCCGGATCTTAGCCCAGAGACTTTGAGGAGTGTGGAGCTGGCTTTTGACTACAAGCCGATCTATGCACTGAATACCATTTTTAACATGTTTTATTACGAATGGGATGACATTATCCAGTTTGTCCCCGGCCCTGGTGGTGGCAATACTGCACAGAATGCCGGTCAGCAAAATGGCTATGGCGCAGAATTTGAAGCCAAATGGAACTTGTCTCCTGACATTTACTTGCTTGCCAATTATTCCTGGCAGAAATCCACCAACGACAGTACAGACAGGGACGCAGCAAACGCACCTGAAAAGCAGCTCTATGTCCAGGTAAACTGGGAACTAAATTCGGATTTTGAGCTTAACCTGCAAACCAACTGGGTCATGGACCGCAGGCGGGAGTTCAACGACCCGCGCAGTTCTGTCGATGACTATGTGCTGGTCGATATCACACTGAGGAAATCAAATATCTGGAACGATATCGATGTTGCCTTCATCGTCAAGAATGTTTTTGATGAGGATGCAAGAGAGCCTTCGCCAAATGGTGTTCCTCAACCCCTCATACCGAATGATTTACCTTTGCCTGGCAGGCAGTTAATGGGTGAAATTCGCTATCAGTTTTAAGAAAGGAATCTTGATGTATACCCAGCAAATGGACAGATACCGCTGTAGCAGATTAAGTATTATCTGGAAGGTAATCCTGCCTGCCATTATTTTTCTGTTGCCAGGGGTGGCTATGGCGGATTACAAGCCGGATATAGCGGTAGTCTACCCCCTTGTCAGGGAGCCTTTTGCGGCGCTCTACAGAGATTATGTGGTGGGAATCACTGAAAGTACGCCTGATAATTTGCGCCAGTTTCATGTCAATGGGGACGGAAGGGAGGTTCTGTCACGTATTTCATTGCAGACGCCGCCAGATGTCTATATCGCTCTTGGTAACAAGAGCGTTGAAATAATCAGCTCCCTGAACATTAAAAAACCCATAGTGGCAGTGGTTTCAGATCGCGAGCATGAAGACAAAATCACCAGCGGTATCCTTCTTAAACCACCAGCGGACGTCTATCTTGCCAGCCTCCTGGATATCCATAAGGGCGTGAAAGAAGTTTATGTGGTCTATAATCCTGAAAATGATCAGTTGCTTATCGATGAGGCCAGGTTATTTTTAAGCCAGAAAGGCATCAAAATCAACGCGATTGCGGCCAGCAATATCCGTCAGGCAGCTTCGGGGTATCAATCAATATTAAAAAATGCCAAGGCCTTCTCTGCGGTCTGGCTGCTGCCCGATTCCAGCTTCCTTGACATGTCGCTCCTGTCAACGGTGCTTGATGTGGCTTGGGAAAAAAAGCTGATTGTCTTCTCTTCAAACCCGTTGTTTGTCAAACATGGAGCTTTGTTTGCCATCTACCCGGACAATAAAAAAATTGGTTTGACGCTGGGTTTGATTGCACAGGAAGTACATGACAACAAGCCTCATGGTTTGCAGTCTTTACGTGATGTTCGCCTAGCCGTGAATCAACGGACTCTTAACCATCTTGGGATTGAGCTCTCGCCTCAGGTTAAAGCAAAAATTGAACTTATGCTGCCTGGTCGATAGCAGGAGAACGTGTGAAAGGAAAACATTTTTCAGAACGATTTGAATTTTGGCAGCAGCTAGTGCTGACATTGATTATTGGCATTACATTCCTTGCCTTTGCAACGTCGATTTCCATTGCTTTTATCAATAATAATTCTGTCAAGGCACAAATTGTTCAACAGGCAAGTTATCTGACCGAGTTGATATCCAAACAATCCAGGCTAGCACTTCTTTATCAGAGCAATACTTCCGCACGGGAGACAGCCGACGTTGCCTTGCAATTTCCAGATGTGGTCGGCATTTCAATAGCCAATGAGAACGATGAAGTTCTATTTCAGGATGGGGTTATTGCTGGTGGAAATCTGTTCGGCACATCCAAAGACGAAAACAGGGCCTCACTAGAGTATGAGGACGATGATTATCTTGTTTTTATAGCTCCTGTCGTCACAGAACCACTTAACAGCTCTGTGTGGGAAGTCGAGCTGGAGGAGGCTGGAGCAGTTGCCCCATCAGAGAAGATAGGCTCTGTGAAGCTGGTTTTTTCCAAGGAATCTCTTAAATCAAGCCAGAACGATATTTTGCAGGGAAATTTCGGCGTCTCATTTATTGTTGCCTTGTTATTGCTTGGCATGGTCATCTTTATGACGCGCAAAATGACCATACCCCTCAAAGACCTTTCCGCTGTCATGCTGCGTGCCCAACAGGGTGAGATTAATCTTCGAGCCTCACCTCGTGGCCCCAAAGATATTGTCAGTATGCAGCATTCATTCAATACCATGATGGAGGCCATTGAATTACGCGATTACCAATTGCGCAAAGCCCGGGATGTAGCCTTGCAAACGGCTGAAATCAAATCACAGTTCGCCGCCAATGTATCCCATGAACTGAGAACGCCAATGAACTCTGTATTGGGGATGCTGGATCTTCTTACCTACATGGGGTTGACTGGCAAACAGCTTGAATATATCGAAACTGCCAGGCATTCAGCACAGAACCTACTTGATCTTATTGACGATATCCTCTCCTATGTTCATGCGGATTCAGGTGAGATCGTTCTTGAGGAACGTGATACCGATCTTATGGATCTCGTCGAAGATGTCTTAAACCTGCTGTCTGCCCAGGCTTTGCGCAAGAAACTCGATCTGGGCTACAACATTGCTCCAGATGCCCCCCGTGCAAGGATTGACTCGCAACGCATCAAACTGATCCTGATGAATCTTGTTGGCAATGCCATCAAGTTTACTGACACAGGTGAAATTTCAATCACTGTTGATCTGCACCAGGATGAGTCTGATCAGAGTCTGAAGTTGCTGTTCATGGTCAAGGATACAGGTGTTGGGATCAGGCATGAGAACCAGAGCAGAATCTTTGATGCCTTTTCCCAGGAGGATGCCACCACCACCAGGAAATACGGTGGCACTGGCCTCGGCCTGGCGATTTGTAAACAGTATGTCTCATTGATGAAAGGTGAGATATTTGTCAAAAGTGAACAGTACAAGGGTAGTGAGTTTTCATTCACTATCCCCCTGAAATCGAAATCAGTTATTTCTCCTTCCGTCCTACCTGAGTCAGCCATTACCAGGATTCGGGCGCTGGTAGCTGACGATGCAAGTATTGTTCGTCAGTTTCTCGGTCAATGGATATCGGCACACGGAGGCGAAGCCGATGCCGCATCGAGTGTGAATGATCTATTGGCGCTTTTAAGCAGGGCAGACAACGAGAGCTATACCTATAGCCACCTGTTTATCGATGAAAATCTTTCTGGCTCAATGCTGGGCGATTTTCTGAAGTTGATCAGAAATCATAGCTGCGCAAAAAATATAGTGATCTGTATTCTTGTCAATCCCTGGGTAACCGAATCCCTGGCGGGAGTATCCGACTGCTTTTTTATCGAAAAACCGCTTACCGATGTCAAACTGTCCAACGTCCTTCTGTCAGATAATTTCCAGGAAAGGTCGGTGAGGCGGCCATCTCTAACCAATATTTTTTCTCGTCAACTTAACAAGAGAATTCTGGTTGTTGATGACAACCGTGCGAACCGGCTGGTCGCCAGTGCAATGCTTGAGCAATTTGGTTGTGATTGCGATTACGCTCAGAATGGACAGGGAGCTGTGGAAAAAATCGCCAGCAAGTCATTTGACCTGGTGTTGATGGATTGCAATATGCCGGTAATGGACGGTTACGAAGCTACTCGCAGCATCCGCTCGCTAACGTCACCAGTCAGTAATAATCTGCCAATAATTGGTATGACAGCCAACAATTCCCCTGAAGAGCGGCTGCGCTGCGCGGATGCTGGGATGAATGATCTCCTGGTCAAACCACTGACAGTGGATGGTTTGAATACTCTTCTCAAACATTATTTCAATCAACCCAAGGTGGCATCAAACGCGAAAGTTGCTATCAAGTCCTTTGATCAACGCACCCTCGAGGTGTTAAAGGAAAATGTAGGAGAAGTGTTCATCACGGTCGTTGATGCCTTTATTGATGACCTGCCCATGTATCTGCTTTCACTACGCTCAGCGATCTCCAAGAATGATCCCCAGCAGGTCTATGAACTGGCTCATACCATCAAGGGTACAGCTGCGACAGTCGGCGCCGACATTGTCGCCAGCTTGTCGAGAAAGCTGGAGGAAATGGGCAAGGCGGGTGATTTACGTGGTGCTGAGGTGTTCTTTACTGAATTGGAGAATTCATCAACCAAGGTTTCCAGCGATATCAAAAATTATCTGCGCACCATTGAAACCGAGAACTACCGCTACCAGGCTGTTGATGACAAATCGGTCATTCTGATTGCAGACGACGACATGTCGATGCGCAAACTTTTTGCCAATGCTCTGCGCTCGGATGGTTTCCGGATACTTGAGGCCAGCAATGGGCAGAGTGTGCTGGCACTTTGCGAGCGCTCCATGCCGGACATCATTCTCCTTGATGCCATCATGCCTGAGCTGGACGGGTTTGAAGCCTGCAAAAAAATTCGGCAACTTCACGATGGCAGCCATGTGCCGGTTCTAATGGTCACCTCGCTCGACGATGAGCAATCCATAGCCCAGGCTTTTTCAGTGGGTGCGACTGACTACATAACCAAGCCTGTCAATTTTTCCGTGCTCAGGCAGCGTGTCAATCGCTTGTTGCAGACCAGCCGGATTGAACGTCATGTGCGCCAGTTGGCCTATCATGATGCCTTGACCGGGCTTCCCAATCGGGCGCTGTTCAGCCAGCAACTGCGGCATAAAATCAGTCGCTCAAGCCTGAACCAGAAGAATATGGCTGTACTTTTTCTCGACCTCAACAGGTTTAAACTGATTAACGATTCCCTGGGGCACGACGCTGGTGATCTTGTTCTCAAGGCGGCTGCAGAGAGAATCAGTCGCTGTGTGCGATCCACTGATTTTGTTGCTCGCCTTGGTGGCGATGAATTTACGGTCATTTTTGAAGACCTGGATTCGCCGCAGGTCGCGGCTGATATCAGCAAGAAAATTTGTGACTCCCTTCGTGCACCCTTTGTGTTTCTGCATCAGCAGATGTTTATCTCTGCCAGTATTGGTATTGCGGTCTATCCCCATGACGGCACTGACATGAACTCATTGGTGAAGCACGCGGATACCGCCATGTTCAAGGCCAAGGATGCTGGCAAGGATTTCTGCTTCTATGAATCGGGAATGGAATACGAAATCACCGAAAAACTGGAAATGGAGCGTGATCTTCGCACTTCCATAGAACTTGACCAGATCACATTTTATTACCAGCCCCAGGTACACCTGGCTACAGGTGAGGTTGTTGGCTTCGAATCTCTGGTGCGTTGGGATCATCCTGAAAAGGGCATTCTGGCGGCGGCTACTTTTATCTCGGTTGCAGAAGAGTCTGACTTGGTGCGGGAATTTGCCACCCTCGCTTTTGAACAGGGGTTCCGGCAACTGCAAAACTGGTATGACCAGGATCTTCACCTGCGGTTGGCTGTCAATGTGTCCGGGGGAGAATTTCAGCACGGCAAGCTGCGGGAGCAGATTCTCCGATTGCTTGCTGAGTACAGCTTTGCCGCGCCGCTACTGGAAATTGAAATTACTGAATCGATGCTGATGGAACAGCCTGAGCTGGCGCAGTCAGAGATTAATATATTGAGGAATGAAGGCCTGTCGATTGCCATTGATGATTTTGGCAGCGGCTTTTCTTCACTCAATTATCTCAAGCGCTTTTCCGTTGATGTGCTAAAAATCGATCGGGCTTTTGTCAAGGATTGCCACGTTGACAAGAACGACCAGGCCATTATTACCGGAATTGTTACTCTGGCAAAAAGCCTGAATCTGCAAGTCATTGCGGAAGGTGTCGAAAAAGCTGAACAGGCTGAATTTCTCAAAGCAGTGGGCTGCGATATGGCCCAGGGTTACTTTTTTGGTCGGCCGGTCAGCGCAGAGGAGATACAGTCGCAAATAGATCGTGGGCTGATCAACATCAGAAGACGTTGATAGTGGACGCCCTGTCAGGGCGTCCAGAGGTGGGGTCAGCTGTCAGTAAATGCTGTTTCCCATTTTCAACATTGTTCAATTTCAACCAGCGTGCCGAAAAAATCCTTGGGATGCAGGAACAGCACAGGCTTGCCGTGGGCGCCAATTTTGGGCTCACCACTGCCGAGAATGCGTGCCCCATCGGCAAGCAGTTTATCCCTGGCAGCAATAATGTCGTCTACCTCGTAACACAGATGATGAATGCCACCATCCGCATTTTTCTCAAGAAACTTGCCCACTGGTGAGTTCTCTCCAAGGGGATGGAGCAGTTCTATTTTGGTATTGGGGAGTACCACAAAGACGGTGGTGACACCGTGGTCCGGCAGATCCTGCGGTTCAGAAACGTTCGCACCGAGAGTGTCCCGGTACTTGTCCGATGCTGCCTGCAAATCAGGTACAACAATTGCCACATGGTTCAGTTTGCCAATCATAAATCAGTACTCTCGCTGGATTGTTTGACACTGGTGTGTTGATAACTCGCCTGTTTGTAGAGTGTGACCAGCTCCATGGCCGCCACGGTTGGCGGTTTTTCGCCACGGATGACCGCTGATTCCAGGCCGGGGAGGGCGCTGGCAATGGCCGGGTGGCGCTTCAGATCCACCAGCAGGGATTCGGAGGTTTCGCGCCACATCCAGTCGAGGGCCTGGCGGGTTCTGCGCGACTCCCACTCACCGCTGGCTTTCAGTGTTGCCACAAATTCTTCCACGGTTTCCCACACGGCCGTAATGCCCTGATCATCAACAGCCGAGCAGGGATACACTTTGGCAGTCCAACTCTTGTGCTTGCGGGGCAGGAAGTGAATGGCCGAGCGGTAGTCAGACACCGTGTGATTAGCGAGTTTCCGTTGGTCACCGTCGGCTTTATTTACCAACAGCAGATCTGCAAGCTCGGTAATGCCCCGTTTCATGCCCTGTAATTCGTCGCCGCCACCGGGTTGCAGTAACAGCAGGAACATATCGGTCATTTCCGACACCATGGTCTCTGACTGACCTACGCCCACGGTTTCAACAATGATCAGATCATAACCTGCGGCTTCACACAGCAGCATGGTTTCCCGCGTGCGTCGCGCGACTCCTCCCAGTGTTCTGCCTGCGGGAGAGGGGCGGATAAACGCCTCTGTGTTGCGTGTCAGCAATTCCATGCGGGTTTTGTCGCCGAGGATGGAGCCACCGCTGATGGATGAACTAGGGTCCACTGCAAGCACAGCAACCCGGTGACCCAGATCGATAACGTGGTTGCCGAATACTTCGATAAAGGTGGATTTACCTACCCCGGGCACCCCGGTGATACCCAGGCGCACGGCATTGCCGGTGTCGGGTGTGAGAATTTCGAGCAAGACATTGGCTTGCTCCCGATGATCTCTGCGCGTGGATTCAATCAGGGTAATCCCCCGCGCCAGTGCGCGGCGGTTACCCTGGAGAATCTCACTGGCAAGTAGCTGGATCTCGGCGTTGTCCATGGGATAATCAATACTCTCTTGCCAAACCGCTTGCTCAGTGGGCTTATTCGAATTCAATAATGGGCTGATCGACAGTCAGGCTGGCACCGGCTTCTGCCAATGTCACCTTGACCACGCCATCCTGAAGAGCACGCAGGCTGTTTTCCATTTTCATGGCTTCAACCACTGCCAACTCTTCTCCGGCCTTGACCGAGTCTCCGGCAGCTACTGTGAGTGACACCAGAAGACCGGGCATGGGCGAGAGCAGGAACTTGGACAGATCCGGTGGCTCTTTAACGATCATGTACTTGTTGAGCTCGGCGGTGGCCGGAGGCACTACAAGTGCCCTGAAATAGGCACCGCGGTGGAACAGGTCGTAGTAGATGCCTTCACGGTCAACCTGTACGCACACCGGCTTTTGGTTGATCGTGGCCTTGAAGAGGGCATCAGTGCGCTTCCAGTTGGTCACCACTTCGTAAGGTTTGCCGTCAACCACCAGGGAATAACCCTTGCTTTGTGGAACCACGCTGGCTTCTGCTTCGCGATCGCCAATGATCACCCGCCAGGTGGCTGGGGCGTGATAGCTGAGTCCACGGGCCTGGCCTGACATGGCAGCCGAGCGGTTGCGGAAGTTCTGGTTGATCACTGCCGCTACCACCACAGGGACATCCGGATCGCGATGGACGATATTTTCGGCGCTGAATCCGTCGGGAAATTCATCGGCAATAAAGTTGGTTGTGAGTCGACCTTCGACAAAACGCGGATGAACCATCAGGGCATTGAGGAAGCTGATGTTGTGATTAACGCCGCGGATATAGTAGGCATCCAGGGCTTCCACCATGTGTTCGATGGATTCATTGCGGGTATTGCCGTAGGTAATCAACTTGGCAATCATCGGGTCGTAAAACATGGAGACTTCGCCACCTTCGAAAACGCCGGTATCAACCCGCACGTTTTTTGATTCCTTGGGTGGCAAATAGTGCGTCAGGCGACCAATAGAAGGCATGAAATTGCGGAATGGATCCTCGGCATAAACACGGCTTTCCATTGCCCAGCCGGTGAGCTTGACGTCGCTCTGGGCCAACGGCAACTTCTCGCCCGCGGCAACGCGAATCATCAATTCCACCAGGTCGAGGCCGGTAACCAGTTCGGTGACCGGATGTTCAACCTGCAGGCGCGTGTTCATCTCGAGGAAATAGAAATTGCGCTTGCTGTCGACGATAAATTCCACTGTGCCCGCAGACTGGTAATCAACGGCTTTGGCGAGGGCGACGGCCTGCTCACCCATGGCCTTGCGGGTAGCCTCATCGAGAAAGGGGGAGGGTGCCTCTTCGATCACCTTCTGGTGGCGGCGCTGGATGGAACACTCACGTTCACCCAGGTAGAGGGTGTTGCCGTGGCTGTCAGCGATGACCTGAATCTCGATATGGCGGGGTTCTTCCACAAACTTTTCGATAAAGACCCGATCGTCGCCAAAGCTGGAGCGCGCTTCGTTGGTGGCGCGTTCGAAACCGTCGCGACACTCCTCTTCGCTCCAGGCAACCCGCATGCCTTTGCCGCCACCGCCGGCGGAGGCCTTGAGCATCACCGGGTAACCGATATCGGCAGAAATCTTCACTGCGTGCTCAACACCATCGACGACACCGGTGTAACCGGGCACCGTGCTGACGCCAGCTTTTTCGGCAATCAGTTTTGAGGTGATCTTGTCACCCATGGCTTCGATAGCCTTGACGCCCGGACCGATAAAGGCGATGCCTTCGGCGGCAAGGGCTTCGGCAAACTTGCGGTTTTCCGACAGGAAGCCATAACCGGGATGCACTGCATCGGCGCCAGTTTGCTTGCAGGCCGCGACAATCCTGTCGATCACCAGATAACTTTGATTGGAGGCAGAGGGGCCAATGTGCACAGCTTCATCTGCCATTTGGACATGAAGGGCATCGCGGTCGGCATCGGAATACACGGCAACGGTGCCAATACCCATACGCTTGGCAGTCTTGAATACCCGGCAGGCGATTTCGCCGCGGTTTGCAACCAGAATTTTCTTGAACATATCGTCGTCTTCGCTGAAAGAGTTAAGGGTCAGGGCGCAATTTAAAGCGGGATGTTCCCGTGTTTGCGCCACGGATTTTCCAGCTTTTTCTCCCGCAGCATGGCCAGGGAGCGGCATACCCGCTTGCGGGTTTCGTGGGGCATGATGACATCGTCAATATAGCCACGCTTGCCGGCAATAAAGGGGTTGGCGAATTTGAGGCGGTACTCCTCGGTACGCGCGGCGATTTTTTCTGCATCGCCGATGTCCTTGCGGAAGATGATTTCCACTGCGCCCTTGGGGCCCATCACGGCAATTTCTGCCGATGGCCAGGCAAAATTCACATCGCCGCGCAGGTGTTTGGAGCTCATCACATCGTAGGCGCCACCGTAGGCCTTGCGGGTGATGACTGTCACCTTGGGCACCGTGGCTTCGGCATAGGCGTAAAGCAGTTTGGCGCCGTGTTTGATGATCCCGCCGTACTCCTGGGTGGTGCCGGGCATAAAGCCGGGCACATCCACCAGGGTCAGGATGGGGATGTTGAAGGCATCGCAAAAGCGCACAAACCGCGCGGCTTTTTTCGATGAATCGATATCGAGGCAGCCGGCCAGTACCATCGGCTGGTTGGCAACCACGCCGACGGTGGAGCCTTCCATGCGGATAAAGCCGACGATAATATTTCTGGCATAGTTAGGCTGGATTTCAAAAAATTCGTCTTCATCAGCGATTTTCAGAATCAGCTCTTTCATATCGTAGGGCTTGTTGGTGTCGTCCGGCACCAGTGTATCGAGGGACATTTCCATACGATCGGCGCGGTCGTCAGTGGGCCACACCGGGGGTTTTTCGCGATTGTTGGCGGGCAGGTAATTGACGAAACGGCGCAGCATCAGCAGCGCTTCGACATCGTTCTCGAAGGCCAGGTCGGCGACACCGGACTTGCTGGTGTGGGTGATGGCACCACCCAGCTGCTCAGCGGTAACGGTCTCGTGCGTCACTGTCTTGACCACATCGGGGCCGGTCACGAACATGTAGGAACTGTCCTTGACCATGAAGATAAAGTCGGTCATGGCCGGCGAGTACACTGCACCACCGGCACAGGGGCCCATGATCATGGAAATCTGCGGGATCACGCCCGACGCCATCACATTGCGCTGGAATACATCGGCATAGCCACCGAGGGAGGCTACACCCTCCTGGATGCGGGCGCCGCCGGAGTCATTCAGTCCGATCACCGGGGCACCGACCTTCATGGCCTGGTCCATGATCTTGCAGATCTTTTCCGCGTGGGTTTCGGACAGCGAGCCACCATAGACGGTGAAATCCTGGCTGAAGACGAACACCAGGCGGCCATTGAGGGTGCCATAGCCCACCACCACGCCGTCGCCGGGAACATGATCCAGCTCCATGTCAAAGTCGGTGCAGCGGTGCTCCACAAACATGTCCCATTCCTCAAAGGAATCGGGATCGAGCAGCAGTTCAATGCGCTCGCGGGCAGTCAGCTTGCCTTTCGCGTGGTGGGCGTCGATGCGAGCCTGGCCGCCGCCAAGGCGGGCCTTTTTACGCTTTTCTTCCAGTTGCTGGATAATCTCGTGCATGGTCTGGGTTCCTGAAAAAGGTGTTGAACAGCTTCAGTTCTTGGTGATCAGTTGCAGCACTTCGCTGGCTGCCTGGGGAATATTGGTGCCTGGTCCGTATACGGCGGCAACACCCATGGCCTTGAGTACATCGTAATCCTGGGGCGGGATCACACCACCACAGACCACCAGAATATCGTTGGCGCCTTCTTTCTTGAGGGCCTCAATCAGCAGGGGTACCAGGGTTTTGTGACCGGCAGCGAGGGAGGAGACGCCGATAATGTGTACATCGTTTTCAATGGCCTGGCGGGCGGCTTCTTCCGGGGTCTGGAACATCGGGCTGATATCCACATCAAAACCGATATCGGCAAAGGCCGTGGCAATCACCTTGGCGCCGCGATCGTGGCCGTCCTGGCCCATTTTGGCGACCAGCATGCGGGGGCGACGACCGGTTTTTTCGGCGAAGGCTTCCACTTCATCCTGGATGGATTTAAACATGCTATCTCCCTCGTAGGCAGCACCGTAGACGCCGCTGATGGTGCGCTGCTGGGCGCGGTGACGGCCCCAGATTTTCTCCAGGGCGTCGGATATTTCGCCGACGCTGGCGCGCTGGCGGGCGGCATCAACCGCCAGTGCCAGCAGGTTGCCCTCGCCAGATTCGGCGGCGGCAGTCAGCACATCAAGGGCGGCCTGGCAGGCATCGGTATCGCGCTCGCCTCGCACTCGCTCCAGGCGGGCAACCTGGGAGACGCGCACGGCACTGTTGTCGATATCCAGCACATCGATATCCGGCTCAACTGCCAGCTGGTATTTATTGACACCTACAATCACCTCTTCACCGCGGTCGATGCGCGCCTGCTTCATGGCAGCCGCTTCCTCGATGCGCAGCTTGGGCATGCCGGTTTCAACGGCCTTGGTCATGCCGCCCAGTTCTTCCACCTCGTCGATCAGTTTGCGGGCTTCCTGCACCAGCTGATCGGTGAGGGATTCCACGTAGTAGGAGCCGGCAAAGGGGTCGATGACGTTGGTGATGCCGGTTTCATGTTGCAGCACCAGCTGGGTATTGCGGGCGATGCGGGCGGAGAAATCGGTGGGCAGTGCCAGCGCTTCGTCAAAGGCATTGGTGTGCAGTGACTGGGTGCCGCCCAGCACCGCCGCCATGGCCTCAACGGTAGTGCGCATGATGTTGTTGTAGGGGTCGCGGCTGGTGAGGCTCACACCGGAAGTCTGGCAGTGAGTGCGCAGCATCAGGGATTTAACATCCTTGGGATCAAACTTTTCCTTCATCAGGGTGGCCCACAGAATGCGGGCGGCGCGCAGCTTGGCCACTTCCATGAAGAAATTCATGCCGATAGCGAAAAAGAATGAGAGGCGCGGGGCGAACTTGTCCACATCCAGGCCGCTGTCAATGGCGGTGCGTACATACTCGATGCCATCGGCAATGGTGAACGCCAGCTCCTGCACGTTGGTGGCGCCGGCTTCCTGCATGTGGTAGCCGGAGATGGAGATGGAGTTGAACTTGGGCATGAAGTCGGCGGTGTAGCCGATAATGTCAGAGACAATGCGCATGGAAGGGGCGGGGGGGTAGATATAGGTGTTGCGCACCATGAATTCTTTGAGAATGTCATTTTGCAGGGTGCCCGCCAGCTTGTCCGGGGTCACGCCCTGCTCCTCGGCGGCGACGATATACATGGCCATCACCGGCAGCACGGCGCCGTTCATGGTCATCGATACGGATACCTGGTCGAGGGGTATGCTGTCGAAGAGGATTTTCATATCTTCAACGGTATCGATGGCGACACCGGCCTTGCCCACATCCCCTGCAACCCGCTCGTGGTCGGAGTCGTAACCGCGGTGGGTGGCCAGGTCAAATGCCACTGACAGACCCTGCTGGCCCGCAGCCAGGTTGCGCTTGTAGAAGGCGTTGGATTCCTCGGCGGTGGAAAACCCGGCGTACTGGCGCACGGTCCAGGGGCGGGCGGCGTACATGGTGGCGCGCGGGCCACGCATAAAAGGCACAAAACCGGGCAGGGAATCAAGATGGGGCAGGCCATCGAGATCTGCACTGGTATAGAGTGGTTTGACGTCGATTCCCTCGGGTGTTTTCCAAATCAGAGTATCGGGTGATTTTCCCTTGAGTTCTTTTTGAGCGGCTGCGCTCCAGTCGGTCAAGGTTTTGTTGGAAAACTCGGTCATGGGCAATTTCTCCCCGTCAGGATCAATTTGTCTGGTTAATGAAAGGCCGCCTGAAGCGCAAAGCGGTGCACGTCTTCAGATGGGCCTGACTGTGAAAAATACTGAGATCCCTTCAATCGCCACAATCCTGCTCAAAGCGGGCGAAAACGCAGTGTACACGCTTGAGCCGGGGCATTTCGACAACATGTGACGATGTTATTGATCGCGCAACAGCTGCATTTGGACATACTGCTGCAAGGTGCGGAAAGATAAACACTCCACCCTTTCATGTGAAGGACCGATTTGATCAACAATATGCACTGAAATAATCATATAATCCGCGCTTTACGCTTGAATAGCTTGAATTAATCACCGAAACGGACGGTTGGCAGGCCCTAATCTGATGGCGACAATCTGTATGCACCATGTGCTGGCCTCTCTCTCCGCCATTATTGCGCGCGGTGAGGATCCTGAGCCCCTGCTGGCGCGGGCCGGAATCAACCCCTTGATTACCATCGATAACAGCCGCCGCATTCACACGGACCAGGTGGCGCGTTTGTTCAAGACCGTGCAGGTGGCACTGGATGACGAATTTATGGGGCTTGCGGCCAGGCCCTGCCGCCTGGGGGCCTTCCGGGTCATGTGTGACCTGGTAGGCCAGTGCCGTACCCTGGGTGAGTTACTTCACAAGGCGGTGGATTTTTACCGCCTGTTGAGTGATGACATCACCATGGCGATCAGTGTCAGCGGCAGCAATGCCATCTTCAGTATCGATCATCAGCGCCCGGAGCTGGACCCGGAGCACTTTTTGCGGGAATTCCTGCTGGTGATCTGGCACCGCTTTCCCAGCTGGTATATCGGCGAGGCAATACGCCTGCGGGAAACATTGTTCTCGTTCCCCAGCCCTGCCCACCAGGCTGAATTGCAGGTGATGTTTCCCGCCAAGCTGCGCTTTTCCCAGCCCCGCAACCAGCTGGTGTTTGATGCTGCCTACCTCGACAAGCCCCTGGTGCGGAGTCGCTCCGAGGTGGAATATTTCGTGCGCAATGCCCCGGCGGATGTGATGACCATCCCCGGCAGTGATAACAGTCTGGAGCGCCAGATTGAACGCATTATCGAGACTTTCAGCAGTGACTCGCTGGTATTCCCCCGCCTCGAGGAGCTGGCACTGCAACTGGGTATGAACGCACAGGCCCTCTATCGCCAGCTGAAAAGCAGTGGCACCAGCTACCAGAAAATCAAGGATGATATTCGCCGCGAAACAGCCATCCACAAACTGATCAATGAACGTTTGCCCGTGGAGCAGGTGTCGGAGTTTGTCGGCTTTTCTGAAGCCAGATCGTTCAGTCGCGCCTTTGCCCAGTGGACCGGCATGTCGCCCAGGGAGTATCGCAATACATTCCAGCCTGAGGCTTTATAGTTTTTGGATTGATGCAGCGCAATGATTGCCGAGGGGCAGGCAAGCTATTCCAGCGCTATATCCAGCAGCGCAAAGCGCTCCCAGCCACTGGCGTCAAAGTGCCACCACTCCGTGGCCAAGCCACTAAAGCCATGGGCCTCCATGACCGCGGCGAGACGCGCACGGTTGGCGATAACCCCGGCATCGAGGTTGCCGGTGTAATCCCGGTGCGCCCGCTCGCTGAAGTCGTCGTAGTCGGTGGGCATCGGCAGTTCGATACCGCTGGCCAGGTCAATCAGGCTGAGATCCACTGCCGCGCCACGGTTGTGGCGCGAGCCTTCGAGGGGGTTACCGTTTTTATCGCGAACAGGTTTGCCCACATAGCGTTCATCGGGTACCAGTTGCCACAGCTGTTCCTGCACCGAAAAGGGTCGGTAGCAATCGAACACCTTTAGCCCCAGCCCCTGCTTTTTCAGCTCAGCCTGGACCAGCACCAGCCGCTCTGCCACCTCCGCCTGCAACCAGCAGCGCGGCGCAGGATAGACCTGGCGACCGGTAAAATTATTGCTGGTGGCGTAGCGTATATCCAGGACCAGTGCGGGGATCAGGTCGGGCACGGCAATCAGCCCGGCAGCCTTGGCGGCTGCGGAAAGGGTCTTGGTTTGTTCCGTTTTGTCTGAACCTGTTGTCGGCATATTCGGATCTGATGTTGTGGCGGCTGACAGGGTGCTAACAGTGAAGCAAGAGAGCAGTAGTATCTGCAGCAATCGTTCAGCATGAATATTGATGATGGTCATGATCGACTGGTCCCCTCCGGTTGCTTGGCAAGGTCGACAATCCAGATAGTGTTAAGCGGCCTCAACTTGCTGCATCAGGGCTGAATGCAGGAAAAACACTGCAGGTAAATGCCCGCCGGATCGTTGAGTTTGCCAAGGGATTGAATCTCCGCAGTCAGCCGCTGTGCGCGCTGGACAAGGGGGGCAGGCAGCAGTGACTGGAGCGAATCCGCGCTAAATGGCGCCAGCCAGTTGCCGATACTGACGGCGCTGCCTGCCAGCTGCTTCAGCAGTTGCTCCTGGAAGTTCAGCGGCCGCTCAATATAGCGCACCTCCCAGCTTTTTAACCCCGCGCGATACCCGGCAGCGGCAATGGCATTTTCCAGGGTTCCGAGCTTGTCCACCAGCCCCAGCTCCTGTGCCTGGCGCCCGGTCCAGATTCGCCCCCCGGCAATTTTGTCGATGGCCTGTGGCGTGCTGTCGCGGCCCTCCGCCACCAGGTTCAGGAAGCGGTTGTAGATGTTGTCGACACTGAGCTGGATGATGGCGCCAGCCTCGTCCGAGAGCGGGCGATCCAGGTGGTTCATATCCGCCAGCCGGGTACTGCCGACCCCATCACTGTGAATGCCGAGGGCGGCCAGGCTGTCCTCGAAGGTGGGAACAATGCCAAATACGCCGATGGAGCCGGTGATGGTGGAGGGCATGGCCCAGATTTCGTCGGCACCAGCCGCGATCCAGTAGCCACCGGACGCGGCCATGGAGCCCATGGAAACAATCACCGGCATGAGTCTGCGGGTTTCCTCCAGCTCATTGCGAATGACTTCAGAGGCAAAGGCGCTGCCGCCAGGGCTGTCGATGCGCAGCACCAGGGCTTTTAAATCCTTGTCCTTGCGGGCGGTTTGCAGCAGGCCACTGAGGCTGTCGCCGCCGATACTGCCCTCCGGGTGATCGCCATCGAGGATATTGCCGCTGGCGACAATCACGCCCACAGCCTTGTCGCCCTTGTCCTGGCTGTCGAAGTTAAGCAGTTTGTGATGGGCCAGATAGGTCTTGTGATCGATATTGAAAAATCCGTCCTTGTTCTGACCGACCAGTTCGGCCATGCGGCGCGCCATCACCGGGCGGGTGGAGAGCTGATCCACCAGCCCGGCCTCAAGGGCCAGACGGCTCAAATCGCCCTGCAGTGGCACCAGATCCTGGTACAGGGTGTCCACATAGTGGTCAATCGCGCCCTTGTCGAGTTTGCGGGTGGTTTCCACTTCGCTGGTGTAGAGCGACCACAATTCATTGAGCCAGGCGGTGGTGTTTTGACGGGCTTCAGCGGACATATTGTCGCGAGTGAAGGGTTCCACGGCGCTCTTGAAATCACCGGCGCGGAACACATTGATATTGATCTTGAGCTTGTCGGCGGCGGACTTGAGGTACGAGCCGAAATAGCCAAACCCGGTGATCATCACCCCGCCCATGGGATTGAGATGAATCTCATCGGCATAACTGGCCAGGTAGTACTGATCCTGGGTGTAGTTGTCGCCCATGGCGATCACCGGCTTGCCGCTGCGTTTGAAGCGTTCAAGGGCCTTGCCCACTTCCTCAAGCTTGCTGAGGCCGCCACCATTGAGATAGTCGAGCTGCAGCAGCAGGGCGGTGATGCGCTTGTCGCTGCTGGCCGCATCGATGGCGTCGACCAGATCCCTGACGGGGGTTTCCGCATCATAGGCTGCGCTTTGTTCCATCAGCTGGGTGAGGGGGTCGGTGTAGCTGCGTTGCTCGACCAGTACGCCACTGGGAATCAGTCTCAAGGCCGCCTTTTCAGGCAGGGGTTTGGCATCGCCACCAAAAAAGAGGTTGATGACGATCACCAGCAGAATCAGCATGAATACGGCGTTGAGCAGCCAGCGCAGGGCGCTGAAGAACTTGCCAATCAGAGAGAAAAAGCCGCGTATCAGTCCGGGTTTGTCCTTGCTCATTGCTCGCTTCCTGCGTTGTGTGAGGTTGTTTCGGTTGAGGCAATGTCGCTGGCCGGTGTGGCGCCATTGCCCGTTACTTCGTACTGTTTCCAGCGGCTGAACATCATTGCGGCGCAAAACAGCACGCTGATCAGTGTCACCGACACCCAGTCCAGTGGGGTTTTATTGGGCGACCAGAGATTGAGCACAATGACAATAAAATAGAACAGCGTGACAAAGCACAGCATCGACAGGCTCTTGTAATTTTCCCGCGCCATTCCGGGCAACAACAGCAACAGGGGAATGGCACCAATCACCAGCAAGCTGCCCGGTGTCTGAGGTTCCCGCAGGAAGCCAGCGCTGATCATGCTGACCAGAAACAGGCAGTAACTGCCCCAGGTGAGGCGGCGCGCGTAATAGAGTTTGGTCTGGAGTGATTGAATCATCAGGTTGCCTTTGGTGTCAGTCCGCCAGTTTGCGGGCCAGTTGGGCCAGCCGTTTGCCCTGGGCCCTGCACAGGGTGATTTCCTCTGCGCTGAGGGGCAGGTTGTCGGTACCCGCCAGATGCGAGGCGCCGTAGGGTGTGCCGCCGCTGCGGGTGGTTGTCAGTTCCGGGTGGCTGTAGGGCAATCCGGCGATCAGCATGCCATGGTGCAGGAGCGGCAACATCATGGTGATCAAAGTGCTTTCCTGACCGCCGTGCATACTCGAGGTGGAGGTGAACACCGCGGCGGGCTTGCCGATCAGGTCACCATTGAGCCACAGGCTGCTGGTACCGTCGAGAAAGTAGCGCAGGGGCGCCGCCATATTGCCAAAGCGGGTCGGGCTGCCAAGGATCAGCCCGGCACAGCCCTTGAGGTCGTCGAGGCTGCAGTACACAGCACCCTTTTCGGGGATGTCGGGGTCCGTGGCTTCGCAAGTGGCGGAGACAGCAGGCACAGTGCGCAGGCGAGCTTCCAGACCGCCGGTTTCCACCCCATGGGCAATATGGCGAGCCATGGCCTCGACACTGCCGTGGCGGCTGTAATACAACACCAGCACATAGGGTTGGGGCATTAGAGGATCTCCAGCACTGCTTGCGGCGGACGGCCGAGGGCGGCGCGATCACCATTGACCAGGATGGGGCGTTCAATCAGTTTGGGGAACTGCACCATGGCGTCAATCAGGGCCTTGTCCGACAGGGACATATCGCCAAGATTGTTGTCCTTGTAGGCATCCTCACCCTTGCGCAATAAATCCCGCGCGCTCATGCCGAGTTTTTTCAGCAGGCTTTTGAGTGTGGAAGCACTGGGCGGGGACTCCAGATAGAGGATGATTTCAGGCTCGATGCCGCGCTCTTCAAGCAGGGCAAGGGTCTGGCGGGATTTGGAACAGCGGGGGTTGTGATAAAGGGTAATCATGGTTTTGTGTACAATGTTGCGATGACGCCCCATTGTAAGGTGAACGCGGCTGTCAGGGCCAGTAACGAAACTGCCAGGAATCAGGAACAGCAATAACAGTGCGCAAGCTAGGGATCGACCCGGATAAATCGCGGACACTGTTACAGCTGTGGTGGGGTTTCGCGTTGCATCTGGTTAAGCGCTACAAGCTTGATGGCTGCCAAAGCAGCGCGGCGGCCCTGACTTACATGAGTCTGTTTGCAGTTGTACCGTTGTTGACCCTGATTTACTCGGTGTTTTCCATGGTGCCGGCTTTTCAGGGGCTGGGCGAGCAGGTACAGGGACTGATTTTCCGCAACCTGATTCCTGAAAGTGGCCGGGAGGTACAGCAGTATCTGCTGGAGTTTTCCCGCCAGGCCCGCAAACTCAGCCTGCTGGGTGCAGTAATCCTCGTTGTTACAGCGTACCTGATGCTCACCAACATCGAAAAAACCTTTAACCGCATGTGGGGTGCCCGCCATCATCGTCGCGGCCTCTCCGGTTTTTTGCTGTATTGGGGCATTCTCAGTATTGGCCCCTTGCTGATCGGTGTGGGGCTGATGATGCACAGCTACCTGCTGTCCCTGCATCTGGTGATGGATAGTGCGGCATCCCTGGGATTGACCGCGCAGCTGCTGAAATACCTGCCCTGGATCATGACCTGGATGGCCTTTACCTTGCTGTTTATTGCTGTGCCCAACTGCAAGGTGGTGTTCCGATACGCCCTCATTGGCGGGTTGGTGACCACGCTCCTGTTCCAGTTGGTGAAGGGTATTTTTGGCGCGCTGGTGGCCGACTCCAGTTACTATTCGGTCTATGGTGCCTTTGCTGCGCTGCCACTGTTCCTTTTGTGGGTACATCTGTGCTGGATGATTACCCTGGCAGGCGCAGAGCTGGTGCGCTCGCTCGAAACCTTTGGCAGCGCCTATCGCGGTCATCGGCTGCCCAATCTGATCGCGGCCGTGCTGGTATGCTGGGAGTGCTGGCGCCATCAGCAACGGGGCGCAGCCATCAGCGATCAGGATATTTCCAGCGTCGGCCTTGAGCAGCAGCACTGGAATGAATTGCGCCGGTTGATGCTCAAACACAGGATTCTGGCAGTAACCCGCAATAACCACTATGTGCTGACTCGCGATGTGTCACAGCTTACCCTGTGGCAACTAATCGCGATATTTGGCGACAATTTCACCCACAGTCCCGGCTTGCGCAGCAGTGAAAAGCTCGCCAGTTACCCCTGGTTTGCCCAGCTCGATAAGCTGGTGCAGAGTGCCGCAGAACAATCTGCAAGCCTGTTTTCCATCCCGCTCTCGGTGCTGTTTCAGGCCCATGAGTCGACAACCAGTAAGGAGAAAGATCTCAATGACCTACCGACATTGCCTGGCTAGCAGGCTGTTGCGCGCAGGAATAACGCTGACCCTGTTGTTAATGCTGGGCGGCTGTGGCGAGGGCGACAAAAAGCCCGCTGGCGGCCCGCTGGCGCTGGAGGATTTCAGGGGTTACACGGTGTATGTCAACTACTGGGCCGAATGGTGCAAGCCCTGCCGGGAGGAGATTCCCGAACTCAATACCTTCCAGAAAAAATACAGCGACACAGTCAGAGTGGTGGGGGTCAACTTCGACCGCTTGACAGGGGAGACCCTGGCCGGGCAGGTCAGCAATCTGGGGATAGATTTCCCCACCCTGGATGTAGACCCGCGCCCGGCGCTGGCTGTGCCGGTACCGATTGGCTTGCCTGAGACTTTTGTGATCAATCCTGATGGCAAGCTGGTTTCCATTCTGCGCGGCCCGCAAACCCTCGAGGCACTTGAGGATGCGCTTTCTCTGGCGCAAGAGGGTGAATCCCCGGAGCAGATGCCGTGAAAGTATTGTTGGGCAGGGTAACCGGCAAGGTCCAGGGCGTCTGGTTTCGGCGCTTTGTTGCTCAGGGAGCGATTTCTTCCGGCGTGACGGGCTACGCCAGGAATCTGCCCGATGGCTCCGTTGAAGTTGCCCTGATGGGAGCGCCGGAGCAGGTCAGAGAGGTACAGCAACGGGTAGAGCAGGGGCCGCCCAACTCACGGGTAGATACTGTGAGCTGGGAGGTTGGTGAGCGCGAGGAGATTTTTGACGGGTTTCAGGTGCTGTAACTGCTGTACTCAGGGCAGCTGATCGAACAGATTGCGCAATCCGCTGCCCCAGGCCATGGCCAGACGGTTGAAGTAGCGGTCATCCTGCTCCAGGCGCTCGATTTTTGTTTCGAGGCTGTCTGCACGATAAACGACAATATCAATGGGCATGCCCACCGAGAGATTGGAGTGCATGGTGGAGTCAAAGGAAATCAGCGCACACTTCATCGCCTGGTTGAGGGGCGTCTCATTGGTGATGATGCGGTCGAGAATGGGCTTGCCGTACTTGGATTCGCCAATCTGGAAAAACGGCGTGTCGACACTGGTGCGGATAAAATTGCCTTCCGGGTAGATATGGTACATTTCCGGCGCCTGGCCCTTGATCTGGCCTCCCACCAGCAGGTTGCTGCTGAAATCCACGGCACTCATGGGATTGTGGGCGCGGTAGTGGTCTTCGCTGGCCAGCAGGATTTCCCCGGCAAGCTCTGCCACCTGGAACATACTGTCGCAGGTGTGGAGGTTGACCGCCTCCTCCCTGGCAATCTGCTGTCGCAGTACACTGGTGACCCGCTGGGCGGTGGCCAGGTTGCCGGAGGTGGCAATCATGATAACCCGCTCACCAGTGACCTCGAAGGTAAACAGCTTGGGAAATGTGGCAACGTGGTCAACGCCGGCATTGGTGCGGGTATCCGCAGCCATGATAATGCCTTCATTGAGGACCATTCCTACGCAGTAGGTCATTGTTTTCCTCTTGAACTTCAGTGGCAAACGACAGTGGTTTAGCCGTGCTGGCATGTGCGCCTGGCCGAACCGGAATTAATGAGACCGGCATTTTATGGAGCTTGGGATTGAATAGCTATCATCAATTTTTTATACCACACGCAGAAAGATACCCATGACTGCCACCGATATTGCCTGGATGCAACAGGCTATAGACCTTGCCCGCCAGGCTGCAGAACTGGGTGAAGTGCCGGTCGGCGCCCTGCTGGTCAAAGAGGGCAAACTGCTGGCAACCGGCTTCAATCACCCCATCGCCGGCTCCGACCCCTGTGGTCATGCCGAGATCCACGCCCTGCGCAATGCGGCGCAAACCCTGGGCAACTACCGCCTGCCTGGCACCACCCTGTACGTCACCATCGAGCCCTGCACCATGTGCGTGGGGGCGCTTATCCATGCCCGTGTCGAGCGCCTGGTGTTTGGGGCCCGGGAGCCACGTGCGGGGGCAGTGGTCAGTCATTTGCAAATTCTGGACCAGACTCACTACAACCACCGTGTGCAGTGGTCGGAAGGGGTGTTGGGCGAGCAGTGCAGTGCCCTGATCAGCGAGTTTTTCCGTGCCCGGCGCCGCAAGCCTGGTTCACCGGCCAGCTAAAGCCTGCCCGGCGGCGCCACTCTCAGGTTCAGGATGGATCAATACTGTTCAGCAGCTGCACCAATATGGGTGTACACA
>Ga0209347_1000612_pt1 | contig 82834 bp, 57 predicted proteins | sample AutmiccommuBRH23_FD_187382 | JGI IMG/M metagenome (GOLD analysis project Ga0209347, IMG submission 187382) | Deep subsurface microbial communities from Mt. Terri, Switzerland - Autotrophic microbial communities BRH/23 (SPAdes) (version 2) | ecosystem: Environmental > Aquatic > Deep subsurface >...
TGGTGCCGGCGCTGATCCTCAAGGCGCACAACGCCAAGGCCGCCGGCGCCCGCCACATCGACGTCTGGGGCAGCGGCCGGCCGATGCGCGAGTTCCTGCATGTCGACGACCTCGCCGATGCCTGCGTACGCCTGATGACGCACTATGCCGGCGACGAGCCGGTCAATGTCGGCGCCGGCGCCGACCTGACGATAGCCGAGCTGGCGGGGCTGGTCTGCGAGGTGGTCGGTTTCGGCGGCGAGATCCGTTTCGACGCCTCCAAGCCGGACGGCGCGCCGCGCAAGCTGCTCGACATCGGCCGCATGCATGCACTCGGCTGGGCGCCGCGGATCGGCCTGCGCGATGGCCTGCGGCAGACCTATGCCTGGTTCCTGGAGCATCGGCACCACCTGCGGACCCGCGCTCAGGGAAACTGAAGGGCGCCGAGCGCGCCGACGGTCAACCGGCTCGCGGTCGGTGTCCGCGCCGCCAGTCCGGCCATCACCCGCTCGAGCACCGGCCAGAGCCCCTGTTCCTCGATCTCCCACGAATGCCCCCACAGATGCAGCGCTCCGCCGCCCGCGAACGCGGCGTCCGCCATCGCGGCGACGGCGGCTTCGAGATCGCCGGCATTCAGCCAGCGCAGCGCCAGCCGCAACCTCGCCACACCAGCGCCCTGGCGCATCCAGTTGCGCAGTACCGCGGCGGGGCGGTGCGGATGGAACTGCACGGTCGTTCCGATCGCCAGCGCGTCGTCGCCCGGCGACAGGCAGAACATCCGGGTGCAGCGGGCGTAGCGGAAGCCGGCCTCCGCCACCAGCCGGCGGCCGCGCCAGCCGATTCGGCCGCCGGGGTAGGCGAAGCTGGAGACTTCCGCCCCGAGGATGTCTTCCAGGCGCCGCCGCCCGTCGACCAGCTGGCGGCGGGCCTCGGCCTCGGGAAGGCTGGTCAGCCGCCGGTGGTCGAGGGTGTGGGCCGCCACCTCGAAGCCGCCGGCCGCCAGGGCCCGCAGATCGGCCGCCGTCATCACCGCCCGCCCCTCGGCGTTGCGGAGCGGCGCGAAGAAGGTGGCGGCGATGCCGAGCCGCGCCAGCCGGTCGGCCAGCCTGCGATCGGCCGGGTGGCCATCGTCCCACGAAGTGATCAGCAGTGGCTCAGCCATCGGGTATCGCGCCGGAGCCGCGCGCGGCATCGTCGTCGCGGCACGCCAGCACCATCCCGCCGATATAGAAGGCGGGCGGCCGCCGCCCCAGGCGGTCGATCGCCAGTGCCGGGAAGCCGAGCAGGTGGAACGGCAGGGCGAGCGCGAAGGCCAGCGCCACCCGCAGGGCATCGCCGCGGCTGCGGCCGGCCTGCCAGCCGCGACGGTGGGCGATCAGCAAGCGGCCGGGCACCAGGGCGAGCAGGCCGGTGGCGAAGGAGGCCGCACCGCCCATGGTCTCGTGGGCGGCTACCCGGAAGCCCGCCCGCTGCAGCAGCCGGTCCATGCCGGGCCGGGTCCAGCGCCACAGGTCGCGGCTGCGGCCCTCTGGGCAGAGCAGCGGGTAGCTGATCAGCAGGCAGGCCCCGGGCGCCAGCACCCGCCGGGCCTCGCGCAGTGCCGCATCCGGTTCGGGCAGGTGCGACAGCACCTGGAAGAGGCAGACGATCGAGATCGTGGCGTCGGCGAACGGCAGTGCCGCGGCATCGGCGGCCAGGTCGGTGCGGTCGCCCGGAAAGCGGTCGACGGCGAGGTGCCGCAGGCCGGGCACGGCGGCCGCCAGCGCCGCGGCGAACGGTGCGGTGCCGGCGCCGACATCCAGGCAGGTCCCACCGGGGCGGGCCGTTGCCGCCAGATGCCGGGCGATGAAGCCGCGCACCATCAGGCGTTCCGGCAGGGCCAGGTCCTGGACGCGCCGATAGCCGGCCACGAGATGACGCATCATCGTATGGGATCCGGTCGCGCGACCGGGCGCGCCGACGGTCGGCCGAGCGCCCGGTCGAGGGCCGCCAGGTTGGCGGCCACGACGGTGTCGATGGTCAGCGTGTCGGCGCACAGCCGGGCGCCGCCGCGCAGCTTCTCCACAAGCATCGGAGCGTCCAGCAGTTGCGCCAGCGCCTCGGCCAGGGCTGCCGCGGTCGACCGCTCGGCCAGCAGGCCGTTCTCGCCGTGCCGCAGGTAGTCGATCTCGACGCCGTGGCCGGGGGCGTCCCGGCAGGCGACGACCGGCACCCCGTGCGCGAAGGCGTGCACGATCAGCAGTCCCGCGGAATCCGGGCAGACCACGGCGGTCGCCATGGCGAACAGCGGCGCCAGCTCGCTCTCGTCGAAGCTGGCGGGCAGCAGGCATACGCCGTCGCAACCCGCGGCCGCCCTGGCCACGTCGTCCCGCACCGGGCCGTCGCCGGCGACGACGAGCGCGCACGCCCGGCCGCGCCGCCGCAGCTGGTCGACGGCGGTGATCGCCAGGTCAACCCGCTTGGCGGCATAGAGCCGGCCGACGAACAGGAAGACCGGCATGCCCTCCAGCCCGAGCCGCCGGCGGACCACCTCGCTCCCGTCCGGGGCGATGGCGGATGCCGCGCGGCGCACGGCGGCGACGTCGATGGTGTTGTGGGTGACGAACACCCGGTCGGGATCGACGCCATGGGCGATGCAGTCGGCGGCGAAGCGGGGGGTGTAGGGTGTCACCGCATCGGCGCCGCGGGCCATGCTGCGCCGCAGCATCCCGCGCAGCGCCGCCAGCGCGCCCGGGCGATCCGGGGTCAGCCGGAAATGCCCGGACAGCACCAGCCGCGGCCGGCCCAGCAGCCGGCGGGCCAGCCACAGGGTCCACACGCCGAGGTCATGGACATGCAGAGCGGCGATGGCCACGTCGTAGCCGCCGGTCAGGGCCCGCCAGGTACCGCCGGTCCAGGCGATGCGCCGCCCGCCGGGCCACGCCAGGTGGCGCACCGGCTCGGTCGGCAACGGCAGCGGCCCCGCCGCCGCCTCGGCGCCGTAGTTCGCCGGCGCCGGCCCGTGGAATGCCGTGATCTCCCAGTCGGCGGCGGCGGCGAGGCCGCGCAGCACCGGCAGGCGATAGGGCGCCATGATGCCGTCCATCAGCGCCGCACGCGGGCGGCCGGTAATGAGGAGGGGGCGGCGGGGTGGCAGCAGGGCGGCGATGATCCGCCGGCCATAGGCGGCGGCCAGCCAGAACGGCCAGGCCGGGCCGCCGTGGCGGCGTGCAAAGGTCAGCCAGGGCCGTAGCGGCAGGCCGCGGGGGCCGAACAGCGCGGCCAGCCGCCGCCGCGCCGACAGCGCCGGGTCGCGCCACGCCAGCGGCGCGAAGTTGCGGGCGCAGGCACCGACCGTCCCGGGCGCCTGCAGCACCGCCACACCGGCCAGCCGGGCGCGCAGGCCGAAATCGGTGTCGGCCATGCCCTGGACGCCGACGAACACCGGATCGATGCCCGCCAGCCGGCGGTGAACGGCGAGCGGCACCAGGACGACGTTGCCCTGGAAGGTGTCGCAGGGCTGCGCCTCACCGGTCGGTTCGACCGGCAGCAGCCGGAACGGGCGGCTCGGGTGCCGGCGCTGGCCGCCGTAGCTATGCGTGCCGTTCTGCGGATCGCGGGTGGCGCCGACGACGACCGTCTCGGGCCCCGCGCAGGTGTCATGACAGGCGACGAGGCGGCCGATGGCGTCGGCGTCGAGCCGCACGTCGTCGTTCAGCCAGAGCAGGAAGTCCGGCGAGGTTCCCGCCGCCTCGTCGAGCCCGGTGGCCATGGCGCCGGCCCACCACAGGGTGCCGTCGCCGTGCAGGATCCGCGCGTCGGGAAACCGCCGCGCCACAGCAGCCGGCGTGTCGTCGGGGCTGCCGTCGTCGACGATCAGCACGTCGACGACGACGCTGGGCGGCAGATCCTGGGCATGCAGGGCGGCGAGACCCTCGATGGTGATGGCGGCGCGGCCGTGGCAAGCCAGCACCGCCGTGATCCGGCGCCGGCGCTCGCTCATCGCCTGCCGCGCTGCCGGGCGAGCCGGCGATCGAACTCGTCCGCCGCCTCCGGATCGATGGCCAGGGCTGGGCGGAACACCGCCGCCGCTTCGAACCGCCGCGTGAGCTCGATCAGGCCGTCCGGGTTCCATCGCCAGAACAGCGTCACCTGCTCCGCCAACGCGTCGCGGGCGGCGACGTCCATGAACGGCCGGAGCGCCAGTCCGGATTCCAGCCGCGACGCCATCAGCGCCGGGTCGAAGGGTGCAGCGACGGTCGACAGCCGCCATGCCTTCGCCGCCGCGTCGAAGTTGCCGCGGGCATATTCGGCATAGGCGAGACGGGTCCAGGTCTGCGCGGCGGTCGGCTCGGCGGACAGCGCCGCCCGGAATTCCGCCGCCGCTGCGGCCAGCTCGGCGTCCCCGGCCGGCGTGACGGGACCCTCATACAGCGCCAGCATCAGCCGACCCCTGCCGGCAAAGTCGCCGGCGGATGCCGACAGGCTGCTGCCGGCCTCGACGGCCATCCTCACGGTCGCCACCCGCAGCCGCTCGATCGGGACCAGCGCGCCGTTCTCGGCGCCTTGTATGGCGCCGCGTGCCTGCACGACCGCGACCTCGGAGACGAAGCGCGCCGGCGCCATCGCCAGCAGCACGAGCCCGAGTGCGGCCGAGACGGCGTAGGCGGCCCGACGGGACCACCTGCCGTCACTCGGTGTAGTAGCCATGATAGCTGCCATAGTAGTGCCCGAGATCGCCGTAGCCATACCTGGCATGTTTGCGGACATTGACGCGGGTCAGCAACAGTCCGCCGATCCGGGCGTTGACGTCCTGCAGCATGCGCAGCGCCGATACCACGTTCTCCTTCGGCGTCTTGTCCCAGCGGACGCAGAACACCACGCGGTCGGCGTACTGGACCAGCATCTGCACATCGGCGACCGGCAGAGTCGGGGGGCTGTCGATCACCACCAGGTCGTATTCGGCACGCAGCCTGGTAACCAGCGGCTCGAAGTTCTCGGCGCTGAGCAGCCCGTACTCGAACTGCGGCGATTTCACCGGCGCGCCGGACAGCACGTCCAGCTTCGAACGCGGGTCCTTGACGATCGCGTCGTTCATGCCGATCCGCCCCGCCAGAACGTCGACGATCCCCTTGCCGTCGGGAACCGTCAGGTTGAGGGTCTGGGCGATCGATGCGCGCCGCAGGTCGGCGTCGACCAGCACCACCCGCAGGGACAGGTTGGCAGCGGTGCGGGCGAGCGACAGCGCGGTCAGGCTCTTGCCTTCCTCGGGTACCGAGGAGGTGACGACGATCACGCTCGATTCCCGCTCCGGCAATGAATGCTTGAGGGCGAACCAGACGATGCGGAGCGATTCGGCGAAGGACGACGCCGGGCTCTCCATAATATGTCCCTCGACCGCCCGCTGCCCGCCCTTCGGGCGGATTGCCGGGATCAGCCCGAGCGTCGGCAGGCCGGTCGAATCCTCCAGTTGCTTGCGGCTCCTGAAGGTGTTGTCGAGCTGTTCCAGCACCAGCACCAGGACGGCGCCGCCGATCAGGCCGAATAGCACGGCGCCGGTGACCAGCAGCCGGGTGCGCGGAGAACTCGGGGCGCCGGGCGGCTCGGCCCACGACAGCACGCGCACGTCGGCCTGCTGGATCTGCTCCTGCTCGCCGGTCTCCTTGAAGCGCGACAGGAACGCCTCGAAGATCGCCCGGTTGGCCTGGGCTTCGCGCTCCAGTTCGCGCAGGCGGATCTCGACGCCGCTCTGCTCGATGGCGGCATTCTCGATCTGCCGGATCTGCGAGATCAGTGCCGCCTCGCGCTCGCGCAGCACCGCCCGCTCGCCGCGCATCCCTTCGACGTGGCGCTCGATCTCGAGCTGGATCTTGGTGCGCGTCTGCGCCAGCTCGGCCCGCACCTTCAGCATCTGCGGGTGCCGGTCGCCGTAGCGTGACGCCAGGTCTGAAGCCTCGCGCGACAATTGGACATCGAGCTGCTTGAGGTGCTGGAGCAGCGGCGAGTCGACGAATTCGTCCAGCAGATCGGCGCCCCGGCGGTTGTTCTGCAGGGTCTCGGTGCGATTCAGCATCGCCTCGATCTCGGTCCGCTTCGAGCGCACGATGACGAGCTGGGAGTTCATCTCCGCCAGCGTCTGCGACGCTCCCTGTCGGCCGCGTTCGTCGACCAGCCCCATCTGCGAGCGATAGGCGACGACCTGGTTCTCCGAGACCTCGACGGCCCGGCGCAGACCTTCCAGCCGGGTGTTCAGCCAGGTTGTCGCGCGCCGCACGGCCTCGAACTTGGTCTCCAGCTGCTCGACCACATAGGCGTCGGCAATGGCGTTGGCGATGCGGGCGGCCTTCTCCGGATCGGGGGAGCGGAAGCCGATGCGGATGGCGAGCGACTGCGGAACGGCTTCCGCCGACATGGAGCCGATCACTCGGCTGACGACGCCGGCCCGCATCGCCTTCTGGCGGCGCTCCTCGTCGACCGGCCCGGCCTCGGGCTCGTCGGACAGGGTCGCCAGCAGCTCGGTCCACAGGGCGGTGAGCGAGCGCAGCAGATCGGACGTCTCGGCTGCCGGCCGCAGGCTCGGGTTGAAGTCGGGATCGTTGTAGAGATCGAGGGTGTCGGCGACCCGCTGCGCGATGGTCCGCGACCGCACCACCTCGACCTCGGTGTTGATCGTCAGGAAATGCGGCGTCGCTTGGCTGAGCACATCCTTGAGATCGATGACCCGGGAACGCCGGGTCTCGAGCATGACCGCGGCGGTGGCGGAGAAGATCGGGGTCATCTGCGCCGTGACCGCCCATACCGACCCCGCGGCGAGCACGACGCAGGCGATCAGCAGCAGCCGGCGCCGCCAAAGCACGCGCAGCATATGCTTCAGTTCGGTCTCGCGGTCCGGATTGATGCGGAACAGACCGCTTGAGGCCGGGTCGTATGGTTGTCGAGACGAAGCGTCCACGCCGATTATCCGTCGTTGCGCAGGCGGTTCCGCCCGCTTGCCTGCCCCGGTCGGGGCCCATTGATGTGACGAACCATGAGTCGCCCCCATGAGACGAGCCAGTATACCGCGTTTCCGGCGGCGAGCGGACCCCGGCCGACAATAGGCGGTACTTGGTAAATCCTTGGTTAATAAACCCCTCAGGCAGCGTATTCCGCCAGGGATGGGGCTTCCGGATGCTGGTTCTCGGCGGCTCCTGCAGACCCCGCCGCGGTCGCCGTCGCAAAACCGAGTATACAGTGAGTGGGCGGGCAAAGCGCGGTAATGTGTGCGGGAGAATCGGTGTGCGCCGCATCTGGAAAAGAGCAGCGACGACATCGGCCTGGGAATCGCTGGCAGCCGAGTTCCGGGTCCTCTGCCTGGCGGCCCGCCCTCCGCAACCGGGCACCGGTGCAGCGGCGCTGACGGCGGCGATCGAGGAGGGCGTCGACTGGCCGACGCTGGTGCAGGCGGCCCGTCGGCACCGGGTCGTCGCGATGACGCTGGCGGGTCTGCGAGCGCATGCCGACCTCCCCATGCCGCCGGACATTCTGGCGCAGCTGCGACGCCTGGACGCCGTGAACGCGCGGCGGGCACTGGCGCAGGCGGCGGAACTCGCGCGGCTGTCCGCGGCGCTCGCCGCCGCCGGCGTGCGTATGATCGCGTTGAAGGGTGTCGCGATGTCGCTGCAGCTGCACGGCGATCTTGCGACGCGTGGCGTCGGCGACATCGACCTGCTGGTTGCGCCGGCGGACTTCCCGGCCGCCGATGCCGTCCTGGTCGCCTCCGGATACCGGCGATTCGCCCCGAACGGCGATCCTATTCCGGGACGCGTCGACTGGGAGGCCTACCGGGATCTCGGCTATGAATCGCCGGAGCGGGGCCAGATAGTGGAACTTCACCAGCATCTGACGGCCAATCGCCATCGGCTGCCCCAGGACTTCGCGCGGCTGTGGAACGACAGGGGCGAAATTTGCCTGGCGGGCGTCCAGGTGGCGGTCCTGCCGGAGCGCGTCCTGCCGCTCTACCTCTGCGTCCACGGCGCCGAGCACTGCTGGGAGCGGCTGTGCTGGCTGTCCGACATGGCCGTCCTGCTGCGCAGGCCGGGAGCGCGAGAGATCATTCTGGCCGATGCCGCGACGGTCGGCCTCGGCAGGACGATGCGGCTGGCCCTTGCCCTGGCCGGAACCCTCCTTGGGGACCCGTGTGAGACGAACCAGGATCCGGAGGACGAAGCCGATGTCCGACGCTTCGTTTCCCGCTTCTTCGCCGGAGCCGCGTCGTTGCGGCGCCCGGCACCGGTCAGCCTCGACCGGCTCCGGTTCGAGGCTTGGCGCCGGTTCGAACTCTTCACCCTGAAGGCGGGGTGGCGCCATGTCTGGCACGAGTTGCGCTCCGAATTCCTGAACCCGGTCGACCGGACCGTCATTCCATTGCCGCGGCGGCTGCGGTGGCTGTATCCGCTGCTGCGGCCGGTCGGCTGGGTGGTCCGAGCCGTGCGGCGGCGCGGCGGGGCTCAGCGGCGGACCTGAAGGAAGCGCACCTCCTCTCCGGTGAGGGCCACCGCCGTCAGCACCCCGGTCGCGTAGGCGCCGGTGTCGATGCCGATGCGGTTCGGCAGCCGCAGCGGTGCCGGCCGGATCGAGTGGCCGTGCACCACCACCTTCTCGTGCGGGTCCGTCCAGTTCAGGAAGGGCTCGCGGATCCACAGCAGATCCGCCAGGGCCTGCTCGGCCAGCGGCGTCCCCGGCCGGATCCCGGCATGGACGAAGACATAGTCGCCATAGACCATCCAGCGCTCGAGCGACCGCAGCAGCGAGACATGCGCCGCCGGCATACGGGACCGCAACTCGTCGCGCCAGGCGGTGAGCCGGGCGGCGTCGCGGCTGCCCGGCTGCAGCCTGACCCCGTAGCTGTCGAGGCAGGCGATGCCGCCGAAGTCCAGCCAGCCGCCGCTGCTCTGCGGTGCCTCGAGGAAGTCGAGCATGGCCTGCTCGTGATTGCCGAGCAGCCGGCGGACGGCGAAGCCGGGCAGCGGATCGGCGCAGAGCAGGTCCAGCACGCCGCGGCTGTCCGGGCCGCGATCGATGTAGTCGCCGAGGAACACCGCCACGGGCGCCTCCGGCCGCTCCGCCGCGTCCCGCCGAAGCAGATCGAGCAATCGTTCGAGCAGCACGCGCTCGCCATGAACGTCGCCGATCGCGTAGATCGTCAGGCCGTCCGGCGCGCGCGGCGGGGCGGCCGCGGGGAACGACCGCGCCAGCCGGTCGATCCAGCGTTGCAGCACTCTCATTTCCCGGCGCCCCGCACCGGGCGACCGTCCGGCAGCGCCGCACGGGGCGTCATCCGGGCCCGCGACGCGAGGCCCGAGATCACCCCCGCCAGGATCCCCTGGTCGATGGATGGGGAGTACGGCACGCAGTAGACGATCAGCGCGACCAGCAACGTCATGGCCGTCGTCCGGTCGAAGAGATCCCCCTCGGCCACCCGCCGTCGCCACAGGAACCAGAGCGGAACGGTCAGGCAGGTTCCGAACACTCCAAGTCCGAGCAGCCCCATGTTGACGAACATCTGCACGTAGGCGTTATGCGGGTTGGACAGCGGCAGGCCCGACACCGGATCTTCGAAACCGATGCCGTAGCCCCAGCCGAACAGGGTCGTCGTCCATCCGGCGGCGATGGTTTCCGGAATCATGGTGCGCCAGTTTCGCGTGCGCCATTCCCAGGTGCTGCTCGCGTCGAAAGGCTCGCTCACCGCGGTGTCGAAGGCAGAGGCGACAAGCTCGTCACCGACCGTCCAGATCAGGAACAGTGCCAGCATCGTCAACGCCAGTGGCGGAAGCAGCCGGCCCAGGAGCTGCGGTTGAACCAGCACCGCGGCCGCCACGCCGGCAACCGCCGAGACCCACACGCTGCGGTGATAGAGCAGGGCCACCATGATCAGCAACAGGACCGCCACCAACTGCCATCCCGTCGCCGCGCTCGACCGCGTCCACAGCGCGAATCCGATCAGCCCGGCGCTGGCGATGAGCAGCGCACTGGATGCGGGAAGCACGCGCCATTGCATGTAAGCCAGCTGGAAGCCGGACTCGAGCTTCAATGCCGGCGATATGATCAGCGCCGGCTCGATCCAGCATCCCAGGCCGTAGAGTGCCAATGCGCTGCCGGCGGACAGCCAGAGGGTGGCGAAGCGATCGAGATTTACCGGCGTCCAGTCGAATGTCTGCATGTAGAGCGCGGCGACGACGAGGTAGAAATCCGGCCGGAAGCTGACCGCCGCGGCGCCCAGTCCGATCGTGGAACTCGCCCGCATCATGGCGAAGAGCGACAGGGCCGCCAGGGCGATCCAGCAGCCCAGGACCAGATCCGCGCGTCGGACCGATAGAAGGCGGATCCCGCAGGCCACCATCACTCCTAGCATCACCGTGTCGAGGAGCAGGATGCGGTAGCTGGCCAACGAGACGGATAGATCCAGCAGCAAATGGGTCTGCAATACGCCGAGCACGACGACTGCCGCGACGGTGATCCGCCAGCTGGCCAGCGCAACGAGGGTGGCGAAGCTGACCGCAACCACCAGGAAGACCGCGGCCAGGTCGTCGGCCGCGATGAGGGTGGGATCATCCACGATGATCGGTCCACGGTCGGTTGCCTGTCATCCGCGAGCGTCCGGAACCGGCCCGTCCCGGCCGGCGGCACCGCCGCCCCGCTCCCATTGTGTCGCTCCGCTCGTCCGCATGGCGAGCTTGCACAGCAGGGATCCCGTACATGCCGTCACGTCCTTCCCGGCGATGTCGCCGCGCAGAGCTCGGCGAAGATCGCCTCGTAGCGATCGACCACGGCGGCAATGTCGAAGCGATCCCGGACCATGGCACCGGCCTTTGCAGCAAGCGCCCGCCGTCGGGCATCGTCGACCGCCAGGCCGACCATGGCCTCGGCGAGGGCGTCCGGGGAGCGGACGTCGACGAGGACACCACAGGCGCCGTCGCCCAGCACCCAGGGAACCGCGCCACTGGCCCGGCCGGCGATCGCCGGCACCCCGACGGCCGCCGCCTCGATCAGCGGCAAGCCGAACGACTCCTCCAGCGATGGATGCACCAGGACGTCGACCCGGCGCGCCAGGATGTCCATAACCTCGGCGTGCGGCCGGTGTCCCAGGAATTCGACTCCCGCACGAAGGCCGTGGACGCCGGCCCAAAGATCCGCCGGGCCGCCGGGCTCGCACTGTCCGCCGATCATTGCCATCTGTGCACCCGGTACGCTCCGTCGCGCGATCGCGAAGGCGCGCAGCAGCGTCGGGCCGTTCCGGAAACTCTCCCAGCCGCCGCTGAAGATGCCGGCGAAGCGCTTGATGCCGTCGGCCTCCCGCCGGCCGGCGGGCGCCGCAGCTGCCGGCAGGCCGTTGGGGATCACTTCGATCGGGCCGGAATGGAAGCCGTACCGCCGCAGATGGCGGGCGACGTAGGGCGACACCGCCACCATTCGCCGTGTCAGCCGCGAGGCATGGTAGGCCATCGCGGTGCGGACCATGCGGTAGGCAATCGGGTTGTATCCGAGGATGGTCCACGGCGCGTCATGGGCCGTCACCACATGCGGAATGCCACTGGCAATGGCGGCCAATGCGAATTCATAAGTCCAGTGCGCGCTCAGGACGTCGGGGCGCTCCTGCCGGATCGCCTCGAGCAGAAAGCGCCGTTCGCGCGCGAAGTAGACCCGGCCGCGATGCGCCGTGTAGGGGCCGATGCGGATCCTCAGGCGGTCGCCCTCCAGTGTCCGGTCGCTGGTGATTCCGGCATCCAGCGTGAACACGACGACGCGCCGGCCCCGCCGCAGCAGCTCGGCGGCGATCTGGGTGACCGGAGTGCCACCGGATCCCATCGGGACGTCGGCTGGAATGGTGTCCGGAAGGAACCGGCGAAGGTCCGCGATACTGGTCGGCCCGAGGATGCCGATGGTCGGACCGTCCATTCCGTCGCGTTCCTGTTTCCCAATCGCGGGTTCCGGCGCGGCCTGCAGCCATCCGCTCGCGCGAAGAACGCGTTTCGCCAGCGAGTCGTTTGCCATATTGTCCCGGCGGGCTGCAATCGGTTCCAGAGCCGCACGGTGAGCAGGATGTCACAGGATCGCGGCGTTCCGAAAACAGTCCGGCGGATGGCGCGCCCGTCGGCGGGACAGCGGCTCCGGCCGTGGTCTCAGGTCTGACCCCGAATGCTTCGTCGCGTCCATTTCTGGTGTCTGATCGCCGTCGTCGTCATGGCGCCGCTGCCGCTCGCCTCGAACCGCCCGTGGAGCTGGTCGCTCCTGGCCATGGCGGTCGGGGCGCTCTGCCTGCTCTGGCCCTGGGCATCCGCTGCGGACCGCCGCGCACCGCTTGCCGACCTCGGTCGTCTGGTGGTGCCGGGGGGGCTGTTCCTCGCCGTCGTCGCCTGGGCACTCCTGCAGTCGTCATCGCTGCTGCAGGACAGCTGGGCGGCTTCGCTCTCCAGGGAGGCGGCCGCTGCTCTCGGTGGACCGGGGGCGGACTCCGCCCCCACGTTCTTGCAGCTGGCTGCGGCGACCGGGATCATGCGCCTGCTCTGTTATGCCGGGGTGTTCTGGCTGGCGTTCCAGCATGGCCGGTCGGAGCGGCGAGCGCGATGGCTGGTCGAGGCCATGGCCGTCGCGGGGTTCGTGTATGCAGTGTACGGGCTTGCCGTCTTTGCCTCGGGCAACGAGAGCATTCTGCTGATGCGCAAGTGGGCGTATCCGAACTCCCTGACCTCGACCTTCGTCAACCGCAACACCTACGCGACATACGCCGGCCTGACGATCCTGTGTGCCATTGTCGCCGCGGCGCGCCGGATCGAGCGACCGCTTCGTCTCCGGGCGCTGCTGCTGCATTTCCGGCGGCCGACGATCCTGTTTGCGGTGACGGTGCCGATAATCATCGTCGCACTGCTGGCGAGCGGCTCACGCGCGGGTACGGCCTCGCTGATCCTGGGGGTGGCGGTGCTCGTGGGCACACTCCGGGCGTCGACCCACCCGCCGGGGCCCGATCGACGGAAGGTCCTGCTGGCCGGCACCGCGGCGGTATCCGGTCTGTTCGCGCTGCTGATCGGCATCCTGCTGTGGCCGGACGCCCTCGACAGCGACTTCAGCGACCGGCTCAGGCTCTGGGGCCTGACGCTGGAGCTCATCGAGCAGCGGCCGTGGACCGGTTACGGTCTCGGCGGCTTCGCCTCCGCGTTCGCGATGATTCGCCCGCCCGACGTCGTGCTGTTGTGGACGGAGGCGCACAACACCTACCTGGAACTGGCCGTCGATCTCGGCATGCCGGCGGCAGCGATGCTGGTCGCGTCGGTCCTGTGGCTGGTCGGCATGTGCATGGCCGGCGTGATGATCCGACGGCGCGATGCCGGGTATCCCGCCCTCGGCGTGGCTGCGACGGCGCTGGTGGGCTTTCACGCGCTGTTCGACTTCAGCCTGCAGATCCCGGGCCTGACGGTCGTCTGGGCCGCGATCTTGGGGGTCGCCGTGGCGCAGTCTTATGGCACCAGCGTCGATCGCGGCGATGGCGGCGCGGATCGCGCACCGCCTGAGCAATAGGGTTCGACCGGCGCGGATTTGCGCCTCACGCTATCATCCGGCTTCGGGTTCCTCACGAGGGACGGATCGCAAGAGGCGGCTCAACCCGTCGACCAGATCGATCCCGGCGCGGCAATTGAGGGTCCGGATAGCGAGCGCCGGGTCACCGACCGAGGCGCGGACGTCACCCGGCCGCGCCGGCCCATGCTCGATCGTCCCGGTATACCGGGTAAGCCGTCGAACGATGCCGGTCAACTCACGGATCGATGCGCCGCGGCCGGTGCAGACGTTGACGACGGGCGCCGACACATCCGCGACCGCCATGCCTGCCATGAAGTGCCCGACGACATCATCGACGTAGACGAAGTCGCGCGTCTGATCGCCATCCCCATGTATCACCACCTCCGCCCCGGCGAGCATTCTGTCGAGCAGTATCGAGATGACGCCGCTATAGGGGCTCGAAGGGGCCTGCCGGGGGCCGTAGACGTTGAACAGGCGAAGGCCCAGGCTCGGGACGCCGTGAATGTTGCCGCCGACCTTGGCTTGCGCCTCGGACGCCCATTTGTCGACGCCATAGGCGGTCAGCGGAGTGGCCGTATCCGACTCGCGTAGCGGCAGGTTCTGGTTGCCGCCGTAGACCGCGGCAGAAGAAGCATAGACGACCGGAATTCCGCCGGCCGCCCGTGCAGCCTCGAGCACCGACACCGTGCCGGTCTGATTGACGCTATGGCTGTCGCGCCACGCCTCGTTGCAGCGTTGGACCGAGGCGACCGCAGCAAGATGGAAGACACCCTTCGCTCCGACCATGACGTCCGTCAGCAGATCCGCATCCAGCACGTCGCCGATGCGGAGATCCGCCGCCGCACCTAAGCTCGTCCGCCGCCCCGTGGACAGATTGTCGAGCACCGTTACGCGTTCGCCCCGATCCAACAGGGCGTCAACGAGATGCGAGCCGATAAATCCGCAGCCGCCGGTCACCACGAAATGCGCCATCGCCTCATAATCCGTGTCGCGCGGAACCACCGAGGCGCCCGCGCCCCGACCCGATGGCGTGTTTTATCGTGAGCCGCCGTCGATTCGAAATGAAAGGATTGCCGCGGCACCGGCGCGCCGCTCAGAACCCGTAGATCCGGCGCAGGCTCGCCCACGCGGCGTCCGGGGTGCTTCGTGCCAGCAGGGCGGAGACGGCATGCGGTGAGCCGGTGCCGCTGGCGATGCTCTCGGCGAGTGCGGCGGCCAGTGATACCGGATCGGGAGCGGACCATCGGATGAAGCCGCCATAGGGCGCCACGTCCCGCAGGCCGTCGACATCGGTGAGGACGGCCGGCAACCCGACGGACAGGGCCTCGAAGGCCGCGACCCCCAAGCCCTCGCGGAGCGACGGCATCAGGAAGACGTCGGCGGCCTGAAGGACCTCCTCCACAGCGGCGACCACGCCGAGGAACCGGACCCGGTCGCCGATCCCGGCGCGCACGGCATCGGCCTTCTCCGCGTCCTCCATGGGACCGGTCCCGGCGTGCAGGAGCACGACGTCATGACCGTCGGCAGCGAGACGCGCGACAGCCGCCACCGCCGCCCGGTGGTTCTTGATCGCCTGGCAGGATCCGACGAGCGCGATCGCGGTCTGCTGCGGCGAGAGGCCGAGTGCCGCCCGCGCAGCCGCGCGACGCGCCGGGCTCGGCGCGGCGAAGCGTGCAGCGTCGATCCAGGTTCCCTGGACGACCGCCGGATTGCCGAACCGCTCGGCCTCGTTCCGTGCCACCGAGGCGGAGACGGCGAGCATCTGGACGCCGAGGAGCCTGCGCATCAGCCATCGATGCAGGGCGCGTCGGAGCCGCAATGCCCCGGAGAACGTGAACACGGCGTGGAGCGTCCTGACGATCCGCGGTCGCGCCGTGCACCGGCCTGCCAGTGCGATCCACAGCGACGCCCGTTCGCAGTGGATGTGGAGCACGTCCGGCCGGAGCGAGGCGAGCTGCCGTCCGATCCGCCAGACGAAGCCGGGCGTCCTGCTGAACGGCACGTGCCGGACGAGATAGCCCGCCGCCTCCAGCCGCGCCCCGAACGCACCGACGCCGTCCGAGCCGGTCGAGACGACATAGGCGGTGACGTCGCCGAGGCTCGCCGGCGCCAGGATCTCCAGGAGCCGCTCGGCGCCCGACGCCTCGAGCGGGCCGAGCACATGAACGACCACCGGCTTTCCGGCTGGCGCGCCCCCCGCGCCGACTTGCGCGCGCGGGCCTGGAGCCGCGGGGGCGTGCGGCGAGGCGGGGCCGCCTGCGCTCAAGCCCACGAGGCCGAGCAGGCTGCGCAGCATACGGGGAAACAGGATGGCATAGAGCAGCGTCACGACAGCCGCTGCAGCGCAGACCTCCAGCAGCAGGGTGGTCGGTTCCGACATTCGGTCGCCCCGGAGGCGGTCGATCGCCAGTATGGTCACTCCACAGGCCGCGCCGCCGGCGGCGCCGGGCACCAGTCTCGCCAGAACGGCCGCTCCGGACACCCCAAGGGCAGAGGCGGTGAGCCGAAGCTGCAGGATCAGGAACAGGAGCGATCCGGCCAGCAGGCCGGCCAGCGCCTCCGTCAGGCCCTGGGTGCCGCCGGCCACAAGGCCCAGCGCGCTGGCGACGGTGACCGTCAACTGGATCCGGAAGCGCTCGCGATGGCGCAGCAATCCCTCGTTCACGCTCCCCATCGCGTGGCCGACCATTGCGCACGCCGTTATCGCCGCCAGCCATGCGACGATGTCGCCTGCACCGTCCCAGGCCGGTCCCAGCATCACCGCGACGAGCAACGGGCCGGCGACGCCGGTGCCGACGCATGCCGGAATGCTCACTGCGGCGACGGTTTCGACAAGGTCGCCGCATAGCTGCCGCAGGGCCGACCGATCGTGACGTGCGGCGCTGACCGTTCCGACGACGACGCTGGTCACCGCTGAAACGATCAATTCCACGGGCATCTGCACGATTGCGGTGGCGCGATTGTAGAGGCCGAGAGGGCCGGCCCCGAGCATCGCTCCGATGAGCGCGGGGCGCGACTGGGCGTGCAGCACTTCCAGAACCGATGTCCGGGAGATGGCGACGCTCGCCCGCACCAGCGGGCCGGCCGACATGTCTCGCGTCGGTCGACCGATCCGCAGTAGTCCCGACCGGACGGCCAGGCCGCCCGAGAACAGGGTCAGCAGCAGAGCCTGCCCCAGCAGGCCGACGACCAGCGCAAACGCTCCCATCCCGGCCGCCGCGGCGGCGATCGTGATCGCTCCTGTCCCGAGGGCCTGGGCCGTTGCGTCGCCGAGGGACAGGCCGAGGAATGCAAACCGGCGCCGCAGGACGCCGCGGAACACAGCCGTCGGAGCGCTCAGCACCACCAGCGGCGCGAGGGCGGCCAGCACCGCCGCAAACTCACGCGGTGCTCCGAGCGTCACCGTCAGCGCGGCCGCGCCCGCGAGTGTGGCGGACGCCGCCAGACCGAGCAGCGTCACCAGCCACAGGGCGGCCTGCAGGTTCGCCGGCGTGACCTCCGGCGACAGCAGCACGGCTCGTTCGGGGCCGGAGGTGACGATGTGCTGGACGATCCCCACGATGGCCAGGGCCCCGGCCACCAGTCCGTAGTCCTCGGGGGCGATCAGTCGCGCCAGGACGGCGATGATCGCCGTCTGAAGCAGGATGCGGATGACGCTGAACAGAAGCGTCACGCGAACTCCGCGGATCGACAACGCCTCGAGGTTCATGCTCGATCGGATCTCAAGGCCCGCGGACGAAGGCGCGGCGGGGGGGTCGGAAGGTACACGTGTGGCTATGCCGAGACGGGGAACTCACCCAATCCTCGTCCCCATCCTGCAGAACCTTGTGTTGACGGCCGGCATGAGCGCGCCGGACTCCCACAATACCATAGTTCTTGGCCGTCAACGGCCGCGCCTGCGCGGTGACGGCGGTCTGGGCCGGGATTGAGACCAGGCTTGCCAGGAGCGTAAGCCGGATGCCGCGGATCGCGCAGGCGTCGGGGGTCATATCCCGGGACCGGCCTTACACCCAGCCGGCAGTCGCGAAAGCCATTTCTGCTTGGGGGTCGACACCGGGCAGGAAGAAGTCGAGCCGTGGCGGTGGCGGCCGTTGGCCAGCCATTAGTGCGGTCCGCATGTCGGCAAGTGTGGCGAGCATCGCCCGCAGCCGGTGGTACTGGCTGTGCCGCGCCGCGATATCGGCGGCGGCAGCGCTGCCGAACGCGTAACGCTCCTCGTCGCTCCATTCCAGGAGACGATCGCAGAGCGCCAGCAACTCGCTTGGCTCCCGGTACAGGAACCAGTGCCGCCGATCCTGGAAGATGCGGTCGACGCGCGGCACGCGAGGCTCGACGTACGGTGCGCCGGCCCTGATTGTGATCATCGGGCGATCCGACATGTAGTAGTCCATCCCGCCATTCGGATATGGCCCCACAACGACCCGTGCCCGGCGGCATGCGGAAAACTGTTCGTCGTAGGGGAGCGGCCCACGCGCGGACGGCCAGCCTTCCCATCCCGACCCGAAGAGGGCGAGGCGTCGGCCGTACCGAGCTTGCAGCGCTGCGACCTGCCGCCGGCGCTGCAACGCCGACCAGAACATCCGCCGCGCAGGATTTCGGACGCGGTGCAGATTGCCGATGAAGACGACGTCGAATTCCGCCTGGACCGGTCGCATGGCCGCCGGCGGATCGAAGCGCGCTTGGCAGAAGCCATGCGGCATCAATGCCGTGCGCGCGCCTGTTCGGGCGAGATCACGGGCAAGGCCGCCGGTCTCCGTCAGGAAGGTCGCATCGGCGAGGGAGGCGGCCGTCCGGAACGTTTGTGGTGGCCGGTCGAGCAGCCGCCCGAACGGGTCGCCGGAACTGACTGCGATGACCGGCCTTGACGGCAGCCGCCGCAACGCCGCGATCATTGCGCTGGGGTCGGGGGTTGGTCCATGAAAGTACTGGAGGAACACGACTTCCGCGGCCATCTCCCGTGCAGCCGTGATGGTCTCCTGCCAGACCCCCTCCCATCCGAGCCGTTCGGCGAGCCCGGAGTAGGCGAGGACCCGGTACTCGCTGAGCGAACCTTCGTTCCGTAGCCGCCGGCAGCCGTCGTCGTAGCCGGGGTGATCGGCAATCGTGCGGCCCTGCATCAAAAGAAGAAGGCGCACGAGATCTCTGGTGTTGGTTTTGGCACAGTTCTATCGGCCAGCGGCCACACTCGACCGTCTTGACAGCCAGCGCCGCCATTGTCGGTCGGTGAAGCCCCACTGTGCCAAACACCCCGTCTCTACACAACGGCTGCCGCGGTCCGATGTGTCCCAAGGCGCAGGAGTCTCGAGAGCAAGCGCAGGATCGACAATCGAGAGCCGCATGTCGCCCGGCCGCGCCAGAGATATTCGGCTACCTTGACGGTCCCCGCAAGACTGTGCCGGATAGCCGGCAACGGCGCATCGACCGGCACCATCACTGCCGAGTGCGGCGCACTGTCCTTCCATGCCTCCGCGGTGGCCTTGATGCGCGTCCTGCTGATCCATGAGCGCTACCGTTACCGCGGCGGCGAGGACGCGGCGGTCGCGGCGGAAGCCGCGTTGCTCGCCGGTGCCGGCGTCGAAGTGGCGACGCTCTATGAGGACAATCGGCGGATCGAGGGCTCCGGGTCGGCGGCTCTGGCGCTGCGGGCGATCTGGTCGTCGCAGGGACGCCGCATGGCGATGGCGGCGATCGACCGCGAGCGGCCGGACATCGTGCATGTGCACAACACCTTCCCGCTGCTGTCGCCCTCCGTCTACGGCGCCGCGCGCGCGCGGGGGATCCCGGTGGTCCAGACCCTGCACAATTACCGGCTGCTGTGCCCCAACGGCTTGCTGCTGCGCGACGGACGGCCTTGCGAGCTCTGCGTCGGCCGGATCGTCAAGTGGCCCGCCGTCGCGCACGCCTGCTATCGCGACAGCCGCGCCGCCAGCGCCGCCGTCGCCGCGGTAACCGGTGTGCATCACCTGGTCGGCACCTGGCGCAGCGCCGTCGACCGGTTCCTGGCCCTGACGCCATTCGCGGCGAGGCTGTTCATCGCCGGCGGCCTGCCGCCGGAGCGGCTGGAGATCTGCCCTCCGGCGGTTCCGGACCCCGGCCCGGACGCGGCCGGCAACGCGAGCCGGTCGGGAGCGCTGTTCGTCGGCAGGCTGAGCCCGGAGAAAGGCATCGAGACCCTGCTCTCGGCCTGGAGCGGAATGCCGTATCCGCTCGACGTGATCGGCGAGGGCCCGCTGGAGGATGGCCTGCGCCGCCATGCGCCGCCGAATGTCCGTTTCCTCGGGCACCTGCCGCCGGCGGCGGTGTCGGCGGCGATGTCACAGGCGGCTCTGCTGCTGTTCCCGTCGCTGTGCCACGAGAACTTTCCGTTGGTGGTCGCCGAGGCGTCGGCGCACGGGCTTCCGTCGCTGGCGTCGGCTGGCGGCGCGGTGCAGGACATGATCGCCGATGGCGTCACTGGCGTGCTCGCGCCGCCTGGGGATGTCGAGGCCTGGCACCGGCTGGCCCGCGAACTCCTGGAGCGGCCGGATCGGCTGCGCCGCATCGGCCTAGCCGCGCGAACCGCCTTCGTGGAGCAGCATGGCAGCGGGCGGGCGGTCGCCCGGCGGCTCGCAATCTACGGCGGCCTGCTGGCCCGCGGGCCGGGCACGCGGGACCCCGGGTAGCGCGGCCGGTCCGCGCCGAGAGCCGGATCGGTCCGCTCAGCTCGGGCTGGCGGTGAACACGCTCGTGTCGTCGTTTGTGAAGGTGACCGTCGGTGTGTCGTTGGTGTTGGTGTTGGTGTTCGTCGTCGTGTTCGTGTTGGTCGTCGTCGTGTTGGTCGTCGTCGTCGTGGTGTTTGTGGTGTTCGTGGTCGTCGTGCTGCCCGGCAGGGTCGTCGTGGGCTGCGTCTGCCCGGCGAGGATCGCATTGACCTGCGAGGCGTTGTTGCTGTTCGCAAGGCCCAGCGAGATGGATCCGCCGGCCTGGCTGATGTTCGACGTCACCGTCGCGGTGACGGAAGGCACCGCCGAGATCACCGTCTGCGAGGTGGCAGCGGCATAGGCGTTGGTCATGGTGTTGATCGCCGACTGCGGCGAGGTCTGATAGACGACCGGATTGCTGACGATCTGGGAGACCGAAACCGCGATCCCGGCGACCGTCTGCGGGGCTACGCGCTGCGCCTCCGGCGACACCGCCACCCGCGACGCCCCGCTGACGACGCTCATGGTCTGCCCGGGCGCCCCGGCCTGCACCTGTTGCGACTGCACGCTCTGCACCGCGGCGCCGGCGAGCTGCACGGCGGCGGCAGGCGAGGTCGCGAGGATGCCCTCGGCCAGCGCCACGGCCTGCACGCTCACGCCGGCTGAGACCGTCGGGTTGCCCATGGTCGAGGCGGCGCTCATCGTCGCCGTGGCGACGCCGGCGGCGAGCAGCGGCGCCGCCTGCTGCACCGTCGGCGATACGAAGATGCGCGCGGCCGTCGTCAGCACGGTCTCGGTCTGCTGCGGCGACGAGGTCTGCACCGAACTCGCGCGCACCGTCTCGACTGCCGCCCCGGCCGCCTGGATGGCCGCCTGCGGGTTGGTGGTCACCAGCTGCTCCGCCGCCGAGACGACCGAGGAGGCCAGGGCCGCTGCCCGCTGCGGATTGCCGCCGGACAGCACGTTGATCGCCTGGGTGATCTGCTGCGGGTTGCCGGCGAGCACCGCTGCGCGCAGTGCCGGGGGCAGCGCGTTGATGGAGTTCTGCGCGCCGGCCGGCGACTGCTGCGCCAGGGCCGGGCTGCTGCCCGGCAGCCCGAAGCCGAGAACACCCAGTCCCAATGCCGCCGCGACGGCCAGTGTCGCGCAATTGCGAGCGTTCATCGAAATCCCCCCACAAGGCCGCGCCCGAGCGGACGGCGGATCAATTCCGCAGCCGATTGATACCACCGACCGGCGATTGCGTCACCGCCTCAGTAGCTCAGGTCACCGCCGGTCCGGCGAGGCGTCCGCGCTCCAGCGATATCGTCACGTCGCAGAGTGCGGCGACCTCGGGGCGATGCGTGACGATCACCACCGTCCGCTGCCGGGCCTGCCGCGCCAGCGCCCGCACCACCCTTTCCTCGGACGGCTGGTCGAGCCCGGAGGTCGGTTCGTCGAGCACCAGGAGCCGCGGCTGGCGGATCAGCGCGCAGGCCAGGGCGATGCGCTGCCGCTCGCCGCCGGACAGCCGATCGCCCTGCTCGCCGACCTCGGTGTCCAGCCCGCCGGTCCGCGCCGCGACCAGCTCGCCGGCATCGGCATCCGCCAGCGCCGTCAGCATCGCCGCCTCGTCGGCGTTCGGGCGGGCGGCCAGCAGGTTGCCCCGCACGGTGTGGTCGAACAGGAACGGCCGCTGCGGCAGATAGCCGACCAGTCGGCGCCACGCCGGCCGCGACGCCGCCGTCAGCGGGCGGTCGTCCAGGAGCACCCGGCCGGCGTCGGGGGCGGTCAGCCCGATCACCAGGTCGATCAGCGTCGACTTGCCCGAACCGGAGGGCCCGATCACCGCGGTCATGGCGTTGACCGGGATGCTGACCGAGACGGCCTGCAGCGCCGGCCCGTCGCCGTCCCGGTGCGCCGCCGTCACCGCGTCGAGGACGATGGCGCGGCGCGGTGGGTCGATGGCCGCCGGAGGGCACGGCTCCCGGTTGGCGCGCGCGGCCGCCAGGGTCTCGCGGATCACCTCGTAGGGCTGCAGCGCCTGGCGGATGCCCAGCCAGCCGCCATGCAGGGTGAGCCCGGTGTGTCCGATCCGCGCCAGGGCGAGCACCGCCACCATGCCCTCGGCGAGGCCGAGCCGGAACACGTCGACCGCCAGCAGCAGTCCGACGGCCACGGCGACCGCCAGGCCGATCTGGCAGAGGCAGCGGAACCGCGCATCGGCCTCCTCCCGTTCCACACCCCTGGCCTGCCAGGCATGCGACTGGACCTCCAGGTCGTGCAGGGTCGCCGCCTCCAGGCTGCCGGCCTTGATCACCCGCCGGCCGGCCATGACGTCGGCCACCCTGGCGTGAAGTCGCCGCCAATCCTCGCCGATCTGCCGCTGCGGGTCGCCGGCCGACAGCGCCAGCCTGGCCGCCGCGGCCGGGACCGCCACGGCGAGCACCACCGCGGCCATCGCGAGGACGGCGGCGGTCAGGCCGATCGAGACGCCGGCGGCCACCGCCAGCAGGACCGGGACGCGCAGGATGATGCTGGCGGACCGCAGCACGAACTCCACCCCGACGGCGACTCGGCCGGTATCGGCGGTGGCGATCCGGGTGAGCTCGGCACCGCGCTGGCCGGTCTGCCAGGACCAGTCCGCCATGAGGATCGCATCGACCAGCTGATGCCGCAGGCGGGCGATCGTCTCGCCCCGCAGGCGCCGGGTGTAGCGTGTCCGGAGGTAGACCGAGGCTGAGCCGAGGACGGCCAGGGCCAGATAGGCGGCCAGCACCAGCGGCAGGGTCGGCGGCAGTGGCAGCCAGGCCGGCCCGGCGGCACCGGCGCCCGGCACCAGCAGCGGCACCGACAGCCCCAGCAGCACCAGGCCCGAACCCTCGGCGAGGGCGGCGACCAGGGCGACCAGGGCCAGTGCCGCCAGTTTCCGCCGGCTCGCGGGCAGCGACTCGCCGAGCAGCCCGAGGATCAGCCGCCGGCGGGCGGCGCGGTCGCCGCCGCCTACCACCCCAGCGCGTAGGTCGGCCGGCGGAAATCGGATGCCGCCACCATCGACCCGCCCGGTCCCGGCACGATGGCGCACACCGAGCCGGCGAGATAGGTGCGGTCCGGCCAGCGCCCGACCTTGTGGCCGAGCGCCTCCAGCCCGTGCACCGCGGCGTCGCCGATGCGGCCCTCGGCCTTGACCAGGCCGGGGAAAGCGGTGTGCGGCTCGAAGGTGTCGGGCTGGCTGTAGCTCGCCACCCGCGGCATCTCCACCGCCAGCTGCGGGTGCTGGCGGAACACCAGCAGGTTCAGCAGGAACTGCGTCATCGCCTGGATCTGCACGTCGCCGCCGGGGGTGCCGAACGGCATCGCCCGGCCGTCCGGCGCCAGCCACATCGCCGGGTTCGGGGTCAGCCGCGGGCGCTTGCCCGGTGCGACGCCGCTCGGGTGCCGCGGGTCGCCCCAGCTCGCCGAGCCGCGCGACGACGGCACCAGGCCGGTCCCGGGGATCACCGGGCTCTGGTAGGACACGTCGCTCGGCGTCGCCGAGAAGGTGTTGCCCCAGCGGTCGACGACACAGACATAGGAGGTGTCGGGCGGCGGCGGCGGATCGCCCCCGCCCACCTGCATTGAGCCGATGGGGAACGGGCGGCGGGCGGCCTCGGCGATGCCCGGAGGCGGCAGCTCCGGCCAGGCCCGCGCCGGATCGAGCGCCCGGCGCCGCTCGGCGGCGTAGTCCTCGCTCAGCAGCCGCTCCACCGGCACGTCGACGAAGCGCGGGTCGCCGTGCAGCCGCTCGCGGTCGGCGAAGGCGAGCTTCACCGCCTCGATCACCAGGTGCAGGTGCTCGGGGCCGTTGTGCTCCAGCGCCGCCAGGTCGTAGCCCTTCAGGATGTTGATCACCTCGGCCAGGAACGGGCCCTGGCACCAGGCGCCGCAGCACAGCAGCCGGCCGCCGGCAAAGCCGGTGGCGACCGGCGGGGTCACCGACACCCGGTAGCCGTTCAGGTCGGCCTCGCGCAGCAGCCCGCCCTCGGCCTCGTGATAGGCGACGATCCGCCGGCCGAGGTCACCGCGATAGAAGGCGTCGCGCGCCGCCTGCAGCCCGGCTTCGCGGCCGCTTCCCGCCGCCGCCGTCTCCTGGTCGGCCATGTACTGCAGCGAGCGGCCGAGATCCTCCTGGCGGAACAATTCGCCAGCCTGCGGCGGATTGCCACCCGGCAGGTAGATCCGGGCGTTCTCGTCCCACTCACGGTACTCGTCGGCGTGGTCGGCGATCACCTGTGCGGTCAGGCGGTGGATCGGGAAGCCGTCGCGGGCCAGCCGGATGGCGCCGGCCGCGACCTCGGCGAACGGCATGGTGCCGTAGGCGCGCAGGGCCTCGATCCAGGCCGCGGGGGCGGCCGGCACAACCGTTCGCAGAAGTCCGCGCGGGATGCGGCCGCCGTGCTCGCGGTGGAAGGCATCGGCGTCGAGCGCCATCGGCCAGCCGCCGAGGCCGTCGATGGTGACCGCCTCGCCGCCGGCCGGGCGGATCATGATCGGCGCCACGCCGGCGATATTCACCAAGTCGCTCTGCACGACTCCGAGCGCCAGGCCGCCGGCGACCCCGGCGTCGACGGCGTTGCCGCCGGCCTCCAGCACCGCGAACGCGGCATGTGCCGCCAGATAGTGTCCGGCAACCACCATGTGGCGAGTGCCGGCGACCTCGGTCTTCCAAGGCTCGGTCATGGGAAAACTCTCCGGATGCGGCGGGCGTGGCCAACGATAGCCCCCTGCGGACCTGCCGAGAAAGAGGGCATTACACGCAGGCAACTGGCGATTTGCGGGTCACGTTGACGGCGGCGATTTTATGACCTTTGCTTGCCCGGTCACAACGCCGTGGTGGAGGGCGAAGTTGGGCCAGACTCTGTTCCGGAACTTCCGGATGCTCGATCCCGAGCGGGACGGCATCGTCGGCGGTTTCGAGCTGCTCGTCGAGGGCGAGCGGATCCGCGAGGTCTCCGACCGCCCGGTCAAGGCCGACGCCGCGACCGTCGTCGACTGCGGCGGCCGTACCCTGATGCCGGGGCTGATCGACAGCCACGTGCACGTGGTGCTGAGCGAGGTGTTCCTGCGCCAGCTCGAGAACGTGCCGCTGACGCTCATGACCGCCCGGTCGATGGGCCTGATGCGGGCCATGCTGGACCGCGGCTTCACCACAGTCCGTGACACCGGTGGTGCCGACTGGGGGCTGAAGGCGGCGGTCGACCAGGGCCTGGCACCGGGACCGCGGCTGTTCATCGCCGGCCGGGCGATCGGCCCGACCGGCGGCCACAGCGACGGCCGCCGGCGCACCGACGCGGGCCCGAGCTGCTACTGCTGCAACGCCATGGCCTTCACCATGCGCATCGCCGACGGCGTCCCCGAGGTCCGCAAGGCGGTCCGCGAGGAGATGCGCCAGGGCTGCGACCACGTGAAGATCATGATGTCGGGCGGTGTCGCCTCGCCGTTCGACCCGCTCGACAGCATGCAGTTCTCGCCCGGCGAGGTCGCCGCGGCGGTCGAGGAGGCGCTCAGCTTCGGGCGCTACGTCTGCGCCCATGCCTACACCCCCGAGGCGATCACCCGGGCGGCGCAGTCCGGCGTGCGCACCATCGAGCACGGCAACCTGATCGACGACGCCTCGGCGAAGCTGATGGCCGAGAACGGCATGTTCCTGATCGCCAACCTGGTCGCCTACTACGCCATGCGCGAGCGCGCCGCCGAGTTCGGCATGCCCCCGGAGATGCTGGAGAAGAACGAGCTGGTGATCGACGGCGGCCTGCGGTCGCTGGAGATCTGCAAGCGGGCCGGCGTGCCGGTCGCCTATGGCAGCGACCTGCTCGGCCAGCTGCAGGTCGACCAGGCCCGCGAATTCGTCATCCGCTCGCAGGTTCTGTCGCCGCTGGAGATCATCCGCTCGGCCACCCTGGTCGGTGCCCAGGTGGTGCGCCGCGAGGGCGAGCTCGGCTGCCTGCGGCCGGGCGCCTATGCCGACCTGCTGGTGGTCGACGGCGACCCGCTGCAGGACATCGGCATCTTCCAGAAGCCGGGCGCCCTGTCGGCGATCGTCAAGGGCGGCAGCTTCCACAAGAACACCTTGAACTGACCGCCCGCCGGGTCCGAGGACGTATTCGAAATGGCGACGACCGGTAGCATGCTGTTGTTCCGCAACCTGCGTCTGTTCGACCCGCGCTTCGACGAGGCGCGCGGCGGCTACGAGGTGCTGGTCGAGGGCGACCGCATCCGCGAGGTCTCGGACGGCCCGATCGGCTCCGATTCCGCAACCGTGATCGACTGCGGCGGCCGGGTGCTGATGCCGGGACTGATCGACAGCCACGTGCACTGCATGCACAGCGAGGTGTATATGCGGCGCATGGAGGATGTGCCGCTGACCCTCGCCACGGCACGCTGCGCGGTGCGGCTGAAGTCGATGCTCGACCGCGGCTTCACCACGGTGCGCGACACCGGCGGCACCGACTGGGGCGTCAAGGCCGCCGTCGACCAGGGCTATATCGTCGGGCCGCGGCTGTTCATCGCCGGCCGCTCGATCGGCCCGACCGGCGGCCACTCCGACGGCCGCGGCCGCACCAATCCCGGATACGCCTGCTACTGCTGCAACGCCTTCGCCTATCTGCGCGAGATGGTCGACGGCGAGGACGAGCTGCGCCGCGTGGTGCGCGAGCAGATGCGCCAGGGCTGCGACCACGTGAAGATCATGGTCTCCGGCGGTGTGGCCTCGCCCTTCGACCCGCTGGACAGCCTGCAGTTCTCGATCGGCGAGATCCAGACCGCGGTCGAGGAGGCGGCGGCGTTCGGCCGCTACGTCTGCGCCCACGCCTATGGCGCCGAGGCGATCGAGCGGGCGGTGTCGAACGGCGTGCGCACCATCGAGCACGGCAACCTGATCGACGACGCCCGCGCCCAGCTGATGGCCCGCGAGGGCGCCTACCTGGTCGCCAACCTGGTCGCCTATGTGGCGATGAAGGAGCGTGCCGCCGACTACGGCATGCCGGCGGAGATGCTCGAGAAGAACGACATGGTGCTGGAGGGTGGCTATCGCAGCCTGGAGATCTGCAAGCGCGCCGGCGTCAAGGTCGCCTACGGCTCCGACCTGCTGGGCGCGCTGCTGGAGGACCAGAGCCGCGAGTTCTCGATCCGCACCGAGGTGGTGTCGCCGCTGGAGGTGATCCGCTCGGCGACGCTGATCGGCGCCGAGGTGGTGCGGCGGCCCGGCAAGCTCGGCGTGGTCGAGCCGGGCGCCTGGGCCGACCTGATCGTGGTCGACGACGACCCGCTGGGCGACATCACCCTGCTCGAAGGCCAGGGCCGGCATCTCGCCGCCATCGTCAAGGGCGGGGCGTTCCACAAGAACCGGCTGAACTGAGACGGAGCGAGCGGGGCATGACGGGGATGGGGGGCACGATCGACAGCAGGACACTCGGGCGCTGGGGGCTGACCGCGGCGGCGTCGCTGACCATGCTGTACATCCTGCTGCCGCTGATCTCGGTGATCTGGCTGTCGCTGTACGAGCAAGAGATCCCGTCTTTCCCGCCGGAAGGCTATTCGCTGAAGTGGTACGGGGTGATCGCCGGCAACGCCCGCTTCGTCGACGGCCTGCTGCTCAGCGTGCAGCTCGGGGTGTCGGCCACGGCGATCGGCCTGGCGGTTGGCGTGCCGGCGGCACTCTGCCTGTCGCGGTTCCGGTTCCCCGGCCGCGAGGCACTGAACAACGTCCTGCTGCTGCCGCTGATGGTGCCGGGGGTGGTGCTCGGCACCGCGCTGTACGTGTTCCATGTCGAGGCGGAGATCGCCACCGGCGGCAGCATCCCGATCCTCGGCTCGACCATGGGGCTGCTGTCCGGCCACGTGCTGGTGGTGATCCCCTGGGTGGTGCGCCTGGTGCTGGCCAGCCTCGCCGGCTTCGACCGCACCCTGGAGGAGGCGGCGCAGAATCTCGGCGCCGACCGCTGGACGACGTTCCGGCGGATCACCATGCCGGGGATCCTGCCCGGCGTTGTGGCGGGCGCGATGTTCGGCTTCGTCGCCTCGTTCGGGAACCTGGAGATGAGCCTGTTCCTGGTCGGCCCCGGCCGCACGACCCTGCCGATCGCCATCCTCCAGTACCTGGAATGGAAGATCGACCCCTCGATCGCGGCCGTGTCGGTCGTCCAGATCGTGCTGATCGGCACCGCGATGCTGATCACCGACCGTTTCGTCAAGATCAGCCGCGTGGTGTGAGCAAGCTATGGCCCGACTCCAACTGAACCAGCTCACCAAGCGGTACGGCGATTTCCACGCCGCCCGCGACGTCACGCTGGATGTCGCCGACGGCGAGTTCCTGGTGCTGCTCGGGCCCTCGGGCTGCGGCAAGACCACCACGCTGCGGATGATCGCCGGCTTCATCGAGCCGACCTCCGGGGAGGTCAAGCTCGGCGACAGCGACGTCACCCGGCTGCCCGCCTGGAAGCGCAACACCGGGCTGGTGTTCCAGAGCTACGCGCTGTTCCCGCACCTGACCGTGGCGCAGAACGTCGCCTTCGGCCTGGAGATGCGCAAGGTGCCCAAGGCCGAGGCCGACACCCGCGTCGCCGAGGCGCTGGAGCTGGTGCGCCTCGGCCATCTCGGCGACCGGCTGCCGCGGCAGCTGTCGGGCGGCCAGCAGCAGCGCGTGGCGCTGGCCCGCGCCCTGGTGTTCCGCCCCGACGTGCTGCTGCTCGACGAGCCGCTCTCGAACCTGGACGCCAAGCTGCGCCAGGAGGTGCGGGTGGAGATCCGCAAGCTGCAGCAGCGGCTGAGCCTGACCACCGTCATGGTGACCCACGACCAGGAGGAGGCGCTCACCATGGCCGACCGGCTGGTGGTGATGAGCGAGGGCGCGGTGCGCCAGGTCGGCTCGCAGCGCGACCTGTACGAGCGCCCGGCCGACCGCTTCGTCGCCGGCTTCGTCGGCCGCAGCAGCTTCCTGTCCGGCTCGCTCGAGGCGCCGGACCGGTTCCGCAGCGCCGGCGGCATCGCCGTCGCCTGCCGCCCGCCCGCCGATGGTTCCGGGCGCGGCCCGGCCACCCTGGCGCTACGCCCGGAGCGGGTGATGGTGGCGCCCGGGCCGCTGGCCGGCACCGACAACGATTTCCCCGGCGAGGTGGAGTTCGTCTCCTATCTCGGCGGCCTGATCGACCTGCATGTCCGCCTGTCGCCGAGCGACCTCGTGATCGCGCAGATCCCGAACCGCGAGGAGGGCTTCATGCCGAAGGTCGGCGACAAGGTGCATGTCGGGTGGACGGCCGCGTCGGCGTCGGTGTTCCCCGGCGCCTCGGAGGGTGCCGATTCCAGCGGGTCCGAGCCGGATTAGCCGGTCGGACGGGTCGCCTGGGACGGTTGGTTCGCGAAAAAGAACAGGGAGTGCGGAAGATGGACAAGAGCAGGCTGGCATTCGAGATATCCCGCCGGAATCTGATGCGCGGCGCCGCCGCGGTCGCGGGTGCGGCGGCCCTGGGGCGTGCCGGTGGCGCGCTGGCGCAGGCCAAGGGCAAGGTCGTGGTCGGCACCTGGGGCGGCGACTACGCCCGGCTGCTGAACAAGAACATCGAGCAGCCGATCCTCATCCCGGCCGGCTGGGAGGTCGTGCAGGACCAGGCGGGCGACCCGCAGCGTCGCAGCAAGATGCTCGCCGAGGCGCGGCTGCCGCGCGGCACCTCCGACGTCCAGGGCCTCTCCGACGTCAACATGTACCAGCAGTACAATCTCGGCCTGACCGACAAGATCGACTACTCGAAGCTGAAGAACGCCAAGAACCTGATCCCGTCGATGAAGTACGAGTACGGCATCGGCCACATCTACTCGGGCAAGGTCGCCGTCTACAATCCGAAGATCGTGACCACGGCGCCGACCAGCTACAAGGACGTCTTCGATCCGAAGCACGGCAACAAGCTCGGCATCATCGACATCCAGTACCAGTACACCCTGGTGGCGGCCGCCATTGCCGCCGGCGGGTCGGTCAACAACCTGGAGCCGGGCAAGAAGCTGCTGCTGGAGTGCCGCAAGGCCGGCGCCCGCATCTATCCGACCAACGAGGCTTTTGCCCAGGGCCTGAAGTCCGACGAGTTCGGCATCGGCATCATGTGGAAGGCGCGCGCCGTGCAATGGCAGAACGCCGGCATCAACGTGACGGCGGTCACGCCGTCGGAGGGCGCGCTGGCCTATGTCTCCGGCTTCGTGATCCCGAAGAACGCGCCGAACAAGGATGGGGCCTACGCCTATCTCGACGCGATGATGGAGAAGTCGGCCCAGGAGGCCTTCGCCGTCGACATGGGCTACAACCCGACGGTCACCAACGCCGTCGTCGCCCCCGACCTGCGCGAGCGGATCGGCTTCACCGACGCGCAGATCGCCAAGCTGGTGAACCTCGACTACGGCCACATGATGGACAACGACGTCGCACTGAAGGGTTGGTGGGACAAGGAGTTCAAGGCCTAACCGGACACCCGGAACCGGGCACGCGCCGCCCGCTCCCGCCGAGCGCGGGGGCGGGCGTCGCCGCCGCATAGCGACCCGCACACAGGAGAGATTGCATGGCAGCAGGGGCGACAACCGCGATGACGCTCGAGGAGCGGGGCGGCTCCCGGCTGTCGGCGGCGGCCCTGATCGGCCCGGCGACCTTCATCATCGCCGCCGGGCTGCTGATCCCGATCGCCATCCTGTTCCGCTACAGCCTGGATCTCTACGAGGCCCGGCGCTTCGTGATCGAGGGCTACACCCTCGCCAACTACGTCACCTTCTTCAGCGACGCCTACTATCTCGGCGTGTTCTTCACGACCGTGAAGGTGGCGCTGCTCTGCACGCTCGCCTGCCTGGTCCTCGGCTTCCCGCTCGCCTATGTGCTGGCGCGCACGCGGACCCGCTACAAGAACATCCTGATCATGCTGGTGGTGCTGCCGCTGTTCGTCGGCAACGCGGTGCGCGCCGCCGGCTGGATGACCCTGCTCGGCAGCAAGGGCATGATCAACGCCGGCCTCGTCGGCTTCGGCTTCGTCGACGTGCCGGTGGAGATGATGTTCACCGAGGGTGCCGTCATCGTCGGCATCATCGCCGTCAACCTGCCGTTCATGGTGCTGACCCTGCAGAGCGTGATCGAGAGCATCGACCGCTCGGTCGAGGAGGCGGCGTTCAGCATGGGTGCCGGGCCCTGGGCGATGTTCTGGCGGGTGCTGTGGCCGCTGGCGCTGCCCGGCATCATCGCCGGCGTGATCCTCACCTTCATCCTCGGCATGAACGCCTACGCCACCCCGGTGCTGCTCGGCGGCCCGCAGTTCAAGATGATGGCGCCGCTGGTGTTCGGGCAGATGCAGCTCGGCAACTGGCCGTTCGGTGCGGCGGTGTCGTTCATCCTGATGACCACGACGCTGGTGCTGACGGCGACCGCCGGGTTCTGGATGCAGAAGCGCTACAAGCGTTAGCGCGGCGAGGCGGCGGTCGGCTTCCTCACTGGCGCATTCCTTCCCCTTTCGCGGCAGCGGGTGGGTTCCGGAGCCGCGCGCTCACGCGCGCCCTCCGGAATGACGAAGATTGGGGGGAGAAATGGCTGGGTTGCTTAGTTTCGGCCCTCCTTCTTTCGTCATCCCGGAGAGTCCGCGCGAGCGGACGGCTCCGGGACCCACCAAGCGACGGGCGCCCCGATTGCCCCCTGATCCAATCGCCGCATGCGTTCGACATGTGCGCCACATGCAAGTACCCTGGAAGCATGACCGTGATGATCCAGATCCGCAGTGTGCCGGACGAACTGCATCGGCGGCTGAAGGCGCGGGCCGCACTTTCCGGAATGTCGCTGTCGGACTACCTCCTGAAGCAGCTCCGGGAGGTGGTCGAGCGACCGACGATCGAGGAATTGCGCGCCCGGTTGGCGAGCCGATCGCCGGTGACGCCGTCGGTCGAGCCCGCGCAGGCGGTTCGCGAGGAATGCGACCGCCGTGATCGGCGCTCACTCCCGCAGCCGGGCATCGAGTGAGGATCAAGGTGGTCTGACGGGCAGCCGGCGATCGGGTGCCGGCTTCCCTCACCCCCGAGCCACGCACCCCACCAGCAGCGCGTCCAGCTCCGCCGCATCCAACGCGCCGCTCCGCGCGATGGCCACCAGCCGGCTCTCCGCCGGCGCCGGTCCCGGCACCACCTCCAGGCCGTGCCGCTTGCCGACCATCTGGAACACCGCGCGCTCCTCCGGCCGGTCGGCGAAGGCGAGCACGCCCTTCATGCGCAGCAGTGCCGGCGGCAGCCGGCGCACGGCGTTGCGGAAGGCGGCGCGGTCGAGCGGCGCGGCGCTGGTCCAGGACCAGGACTGGAACTCCTCGCCGTGGTCGTGCCCATGATCGTGGCCGTGCCCATGATCGTGGCCGGGCGCATGGTCGTGATCATGGCCGTCGTGGTCATGCGCGTGCCCGTGCCCGTGACGCTGCCGCTCCGCCCGCTCGCCGCCGAACAGCACCGCGCGCGGCACCTCGGCGAAGCGGGCCTGCAGGAAGCGGGCGTTCGGCAGCGGGCCGCGCAGCGCGGTCTCGACCGCCGCGAGGTCGTCGGGTGTCGCGATGTCGACCTTGTTCAGCACGATCATGTCGGCGGAGCCGGCCTGGTCGATCGCCAGCTCGGTCGAGGCGAAGTCGAGGTCGCGGAAGCCGGCCGCGTCGACCAGGCAGAACACCCCATCGACCGCCGCCCGGCCGCCGAGTGCGGGGTCGAGCACGGCGTCGACCACCGCATGCGGTCGCGACACGCCGCTGGTCTCGATCAGCAAATGCTCCGGCACCGGGTCCTGGTCGAGCAGCCGGCCGATCGCCTCCACCAGGTCGTCGCGGATGGTGCAGCAGATGCAGCCATTGGCCAGCGACACCTGGTCGGCGCCGGTCTCCACCACCAGGTCGGCGTCGATGTTGATGGCGCCGAAGTCGTTCACCAGCACGCCATAGCGCACGCCGCGCGGGTCCTCGAGGATGCGCTTCAGCAGCGTGGTCTTGCCGGCACCGAGGAAGCCGGCCAGCACGGTGACGGGGATGCGGCCCTCGGCCGCCTCGCCTCCGCTCACGGCAGGCGCACCACGTGGCGGGCCGGGTTCCAGCCGGCAGCGGCCGCGGCCGCGCGCTCGACGTCCTCCTCCAGCATGTAGCCGTCGGCGACCAGCATCTCGGCGGCGGCCCGGATCGCCGCGGCATAGGCCCCGGCGTCGGCATAGCGCTCCCGCACGGCCGGCCGTGGGTCACCGGTCTGGGCGCGCTCCTCGGCGGTGTCGGCGAACGGCAGGTAGCAGCCGGTGATGCCGACCATCGCGCCTTGCCCGAGATCCGGGCGCCGCAGGCTCCAGCCGGCATAGGTGCCCAGCGGGGCCTGCACCATCGGCGCCCGCAGCCCGGCGCGGTCGAGGCCGTCGGCGTCGACCGCCGGCACCAGCACCGGGTACTCCTCGCCGTCGATCAGGAGCGGCGGCTCATGCGCGATCACCCCCGCGGTATCGAGGTCCGGGCCGAAATCCAGCCGCTCCAGCCGGCTCGGGCCGCGTGGCAGGGCGACGCCGGGGATCGCCGGGAAGGCGGCGCGCCAGGTCTCGACCGGCACCAGCGTGCCATCGGAGACCTGCGGGTGCCGGCTCGGCGGCGGCGGCGTGCCGTCGGTCGCCCAGCGGTCCAGCGCATCGAGGTTGGCGCGGAAGAACGCCGAGGTGGCGACGGTGTTCTGCAGCTCGGCGGCGATGCCGCGCTCCGGCTTCGCCACCAGCGGCGAGGCGTAGTGCTGCGAGCTGGCCCACAGCTGCACCCGCACGGTCTCCGGCTGCGCGATGTCGCGGCCCTGGGTGTCGGTCACCACCAGCGAAGCGCGGCGGTGCCAGTATTCCGACGCGCTGTCGGTGTGGATCACCAGCGGGTCGGTCTCCGGCCGCTTCAGGATGGCGTCCTCCTGCCCGGTCAGATGGTCCGTCGAGCGGGCGTAGGCGAAGGGGAAGCGGTCGACCACGGTGTAGTGGTTCTCGTGTTCCTGGCCGGGCAGCACGGTCAGCTGCGCGAAGCGGTGGTTCATCCACATCTTGCCGGCCCCGGCGACATGCGGCAGCACGCCGTCGAGCACGCGGCGGCCGGCGTCGTCGGCGTTGAAGCCCTGGTGGATGAAGTCGCGGATGCAGCGCCCGGTCTGCGAGCGGCCCCAGGCATAGGCCTTCTCGACGCGGTGGGAACCGAGCGGGTTCGGCGCGCCGGCGGCATCGGCCTCGGCGTGCTTGAGGAAGCTGACGAAGTCGCGCACCGCCAGATGGCCGAGACCGAGCACGCGGGGGTCGCGGGCCTGGTAGATCAGCTCGTAGATCCACCCGGTCTCGAAGCCGGCGTGCAGGTGGATGTGGCTGTCCGACGCGATCACCGCGCGGTCGCGGCCCAGGCCGTCGACCGCCGGCGATTCCTCGATGCGGGCGAACGACCAGGCGCCGGACGGGATCGCCTCGCGCCGGCTGCCGGCGTAGCGCCGCCGGCTCAGCGCCGCCTGCGTGGTGTCGAGCGAGACGGCCGGGTAGCTGCGTGACGGGGCGAGGCCGCTCAGCGGCATGACGAAGGTGCCCGGCGCGTTGACGATGTACTCGACGCGCACGGTGCCGGTGATCGGGTTTCCGGCGTCCGTCGCCACCGGCACGTCCAGCAGCATGCGGCCGTCGCCCGGCAGCAGGTCGCCCTGCCAGGCCAGCCACGCCACCGTGTAGCCGCGCCGCATCAGGAAGCCGTTGCCGGCGTGGTCGATTGTGACCGGGCTGTTCGAGCCGACGGCGTCGTTGAAGAACTGCAGCGCCCGCTTGTTGCCGCGGTTGCCGTAGTCGAAGAACACCCGGCGGTTGCCGCGCGCCATCTCGACCGGCTTCAGCAGGCAGAAGTCGGCCGTGTAGGCGACCAGGCCGTCGCCGTCGCGCGGCGCATGCTCCAGGTCGACGATGCGCGGCTGCGACCCGGCCGGATCGGCGCGAAAGCTTACGCGGCCGGTCAGTCGCTCATAGGCGCCGGCCTCGCCGAACGCGTGGCCGCCGGCGAACGGGACGCGGTCGTCGATCGACAGGGCGAGACGCACGGACATGACGGGCCTTTCGTCGGATGAACGGGGGCGGCTGTGCGCCGCGGGCGGGCAGCGTCACGATACGGTCGCCATGCCGGGCGGCGCAACGCCCGGGACGACGATGGCGCGTTCAGAAGTGCGGGTGCATCGCCTCGCCGAACGGCGGCGGCAGGATCGGGAAGCGCTGCACCAGCTCGGCGGCGAGCCGGTCGAACTCCGCCCGCTCGGCGTCGCTCTGCAGAGCGCGGCGGCGTTCGTTCAGCAGGTCGGTCAGGTGCGTCGCCACCACCCGCAGGCCGTCGGGATCGACGGCGCGCAGCTGCTCGAGCTGATGCGCGATGGCGTCGACCGGCAGCGGCTGGCCGCGATGGATCAGGTCGGCGGTGCGCCCCAGGATCGTCCGGGTGACGGTCAGGACCGAGCCAGCCAGCTGGTCCTCGGGGATGGCGATCCGGCGCAGCGTCAGCAGGGCGCCGACGGCGCGGTCCTGGGAGTCGGTGTCGGTGGCGATGACCTCGGGCGCCAGGCGTGCCGCCAGGCGGTCGATGAGCGCGTCGCGCGGCGCGGTCCAACCGGTGCCGTCGGCCAGCCGGTCGGCCAGCACCAGGCTCTCCTCGGGCCGCTCGGCCAGCGGCCGCAGGCCCAGCAGGTCGGTCGCCAGCCCGACGGCGGTGCGCCCGGTCTCCCAGCGCTGCCGGGCGTCCTCGGGATAGTAGTGGCTCCAGGCGGTGGCCGCCGCCAGCGACGCCAGCACCAGGCCGCCGCCGACGATGGTCCACGCCGGCAGCGCCGGCTTCAGTCCGGCCGCGAAGGCCGCCATGCTCGCCGGCCGGCGGTCGCGGCGCAGCGCCAGGCCCTTGCGCAGCGTCCGCCAGGCGCCGGCGGGAATGCCCGGCGGCCGCTTCGGCTGGATGTCGAGGTGGCGCGCCCGGTCGGCGGTGTGGCGGTCGAAGGGATGCCTGCCGGTGACCAGCTCGTAGCCGATGACCGCCAGCGAGAAGATGTCGTCGCGCGGCTCGGCCGAGGCACCCAGCAGCATCTCCGGGCTGGCATAAGTGGGGGTCAGGGCGGCGCCTGAGAGGTCGCGGTCGCGGTCCAGGTCGAGGCGAGCGTCGCCGTGCAGAACCTGCGCGGCACCGAGGTCCAGCACCCGCGGCTCGTCGTTGTGCAGCAGGAAGATGTTGCCCGGCTTCAGGTCGGCATGCACCAGGCCGTGCGCGTGGGCGTGGGCGATCGCGGCACCGATGCGGGTCAGGATCCGGCGGGCGGCCGGCCAGGCGGCGCCGGTGGCGAACTTGCCGCGCATGGCGGCGCCGAGGCTCTGGCCTTCCAGATATTCGAGCGCCAGGAACGGCTGCGTGCCGACCCAGCCCTGCGCCAGCACCTTCACGAAGCCCGGATGCCGCAGCGACCAGGCATTGTCGGCCTCGCGGGCGAAGGCCTCGACCATCTCCAGGTCGTCGGTCAGCGAGCGGCGCAGCACCTTCAGCGCCACCCGCCGGCCGTCGCGCCGGTCGGTCGCGCTGTAGACGGTGGACATGCCGCCGATCGCGATCGGCTCCTCGACGACGTAGCGCTCGGCGCAGACCGTCCCGGCCGGCAGTTCGTCGTCGCCGTCCCCGTCGTGCGAGACCGGTGCTGCGGAGGGGCCGGCGAGCGGAGGAGCTGCGATCGGCGGCTGGGCGGCCGGCGAAGCCGAGCCGGGAGGCTCCGGCGGCGCATCGTCCTCGGAATCGCGCAGCACCGTCTCGTCGACGCCGGCGTCCTTGGGCGCCATTTCCAGCCAGGCCGGGCTGACGGCGCCCTGCGAGGTGGTGCGCTGGACGTGAATCGCGAAGGCCTTGAGCGTGGCCAGCGCCGAGCGCGACACCGTGCCGTCGCCGACCAGTTCGGCGACCACCTGCTCGAACAGCGCGATGGCGCCGGGTCCGTATGCCAGCAGCGAGGCCAGCTCGCGGCGCGCCGCGCTGTCGTCGGGGACGGCGGCGAAAAAGCGGATCGCCGACGCCATCCGCTCGCGGAACGCCGCCCGCAGGGCGTCGGTCACGTCAGCGTCCCGCCGCCCGGACGTGGACCGCGAGCGCGGTCACATCGTCGGTCGCGCCGCGGGCCTGGGCGAGGTCGACGATGCCGCGGACCGCGGCATCGGGATCGTCGACCGCCAGGTCGGCCAGCTCGGCGACCGCCACCAGCCGGCTGACGCCGTCGGTGCAGAGCAGGAAGCGGTCGCCGGGCCGGACCTCGATCGCCAGCCGCTCCAGTTCGGCGGCCGGCGCGACGCCGACGGCGCGGTTGACGACATGCGAGGCGCGGTGCGTGCGGGCGGCATCGTGGTCGATCTCGCCGCGGTCGATCATCTCCTGTACCAGCGAGTGATCCCGCGTCAGCAGGAACACCTCGCGGTCGCGGACCAGGTGCACCCGGCTGTCGCCGCACCAGGCGCACAGGGCATAGCCGCCATGGATCATCAGCACCGCAGCCGTGGTACCGATGACGGTCGCCGGCCGTGCGGTGGCGCCACGCGCCAGCAGCTCGGAGTTGGCAGCCGCGACCGCCGCCTCCACATTCTCGGCCAGGTCGACGAGCGACGATGCCGTGCGGATCCGGTCGAGGGCCCGGCACAGCGTGCGGCTGGCGACATGGCCGTCGGCGTGGCCGCCCATGCCGTCGGCGACCGCCCACAGCCCGATCTCCGGCCGCTCCAGGCAGCAGTCCTCGTTTTCCCGGTGGCGTGGGCCGCAATGCGATAGCGCCGCCGACCGCCAGGGCAGGATCAGCCGCTCCATCCGCCCTCCTTCCACGATCCGAGCAGCATGGCACAGGCCGCGTCGGCCGGCGGCAGCCCGGCGAACAGCACGGTGGTCGCCGGCCGCTGTTCCCATTCCAGATGCCACCACAGCGACCAGCCGGGCGGCGACGCCGCCAGCAGCGGTGGCGACAGCGTCGCGATCAGCCCGCGGGCGTCGGCGGTGTCGAGCGGCGCCCCGGCGGTCCGGGTGCCGACGGCGGGGCTGCCCGCGGCGGGCCCGGGCGCGACCCAGCTGGCGACCGGCGGACCGCCGGCGGATGCGGCGGGTGCCGGCAGTCCGGCGACGCGGTCGACGAAGGCCTCCGGATCCAGGGCCCGTCCGATGGCGCCGATGGAGACGATCTCGGCGCGCTCGAAGCCTTCGGCCCAGGCGCCCACCATGTCGATCGCCGCCATGCCTTCGGGGATGCCGGTGGCGATGGTCAGCGGGAAGCAGCGTCCGATGCGGTCTATGCTCGGCACCAGGACTCCGGCGCGGCCGGTCTCGCCGACCACGCCCGGAGACAGCAGGAAGCGCCAGATCGGCCCCGCCAGGTACAAGTCGCTCCAGCCGTCGTCGCCGTTCCGCGCACAGGTTCCCATCACCCGGCGCAGCCAGCCGTCCCAGGCCTCCACGAACGCCGCCGGCAGGTTCCGGGACAGGAAGTCGCCGAGGGCTGGGATCTTACCGTAGCAGCCGGCCATTGCGCTCTCCGCGGCACCCGTGTCGGCCTCCCCGCCCGCGCAATAGGTAGCGGCGCGCGCCGGCGGAAGGAAGCCTTCCGTCTGGATTCGTCAGACTCACAGCGCCGACTGGCAGCGGAACTGGTTCAGCTCGGGCAGCGCGAACGGATTGTTGATGCTGTCGGCGCTCAGCTCGAAGGTCGCCTTGCGGCCGCGGATCTCGATCGGCAGCGTGAACTTGTCGGCCAGCCCGGTCTTCTGCAGCTTCAACTGGTCGAACAGCCGGAACCAGGACCATGGGCCGGTCGCCTGTATGCTGCTGGAGTTGCCGTTGGTGTCGGTCATGGTCACCACCACCTGCTGGCCGCCGCCCGGGTCGGGCCAGATCAGGTTGAAGTTGCGCGGCGGCTCATGGCGGTAGGTGATCATGGTCGAACCGGAGTCGATGGCGATCCGGGCGGCCTGGGCGTCGAGATAGGTCGGCTTGAGCCCGAAGTTCACGGACGGCGCCGGGGTGCCGCTGCGGAAGAAGGTCGATCGCACCACCGAGGCGCTCTCCATCGCGTTCAAGAACTCCGCCGACAGGTTCAGCCCGTCGCCCTGCACCATCCGGTTCTTCCACGGCCGGCTGCTGGTCTCCATGAATTCGACGAGATAGTTGGTCTGGAAGGCGTCGAGGGTGCCGCTCGGTCCGAAAAAGGTGCCGAAGTCCTTGATCGTCGTCTCGTCGCGGCCTTCCGCGTAGACCGGGTAGCGGTTGAGGATGGCGCGGGTGCACTCGCCGACCACGTCGCGGCGCCACTGCTCAGCCAGGAAGCCGCGGGCTTCCAGCAGCATCGCCGACCACAGGCTGCCCGGCAGCGCCCCCAGGATGCGGCGCAGCGGCTCCGGCTGCGCGATCGCGACGGTGGCGAGCTGGGACAGTGCATCGCGCTGGTTGGCCGGCTGCAGCCGCTTGCGCACCGCGTCGAACGACGCCTTGCCGACATCGGGCGCGGTGTCGATGGCGTTGATCTGGCCATAGACCGCGATGATCTCCTGCTGCACGGCGGCCATTCCGGGGGCCTGCGTGGCGTTGCCCTTGACGAGTGCGCGGATGTCCTCGAACGCCTTGCCGATCGGGGTGCCCGGCCAGCGCATCGCGGCGCCGAATTGCCCCCCGGTCTCGCCCCCGCCGGCCGTCATGGCACCGGCGGCAGTCTGCACCGCCGAGCCGGCGGCGGATGCCGCCTGCCCGAGCGCACCGGGCAGCTTTCCGGCGCCGGACAGCATGCCGGCCTGAAACGGCAGGTCGGTGTTCTCGGCCACGAATGCCAGAACCCGGTTCACCGGCGACTGCCCGCCGGACAGCGTCGCCAGCACCGAGTTGGCGTCGGCGAGGTCGCGCATGCCGCGGATATCGACATCGTCCAGGAAGTTGCGCCAGGCCGCGATGTAGTTGCGGACATAGCGGTCGGTCGCCTGCTTCAGCAGCCCCGACAGCTCCTCTTCGCTGGCCGCCTTGGCCTCCGGCCCGATCACCCAGTCGTCGCCCGTCTCGGCCTGCCCGAGCAACGGCAGCGTCTTCAGGAAAACGTTGTAGAAGCCCTCGGCGGTGTAGAGATAGGGGACCTGCGGGGCCAGCCGCGACGGGCTGCGCCGCACCAGGATCTGCTGGCCGTCGAGGCCGAGGACGTCGCTCAGTCCCTTGGCGGGAAAGCGTTCGCCGGCATTCTCGAGGGCCGAATACATCTGCTCGACCGGCGGCATGCTGAGCAGCGAGCGGCGCGCGGTGGCGATCACGTCCTGGTTCAGGGACTGGGCGCCCGGCCAGTTGTCCAGCAGGGCCTGGGTGTGCCGGTCGGCAGCCTCGCGCAGGTCGGGGCGAAGCGGGAAGGCCTGTTCGAATTCGATGGTGATCCACTGATCGAGCGCCGACTTGTCGAATTTCTCCGGGTCGCCGAGCCCGAGATACAGCTTCAGCATCTCGGTCGTCGCCGCGCTGTCACCGCGCTGCGCCGACAGCCGCAGCACTTGCTCGAGACGGGCCTTGATACGCGGCAGGGCGATCTGCCGGAGAAGCCGCTGGTAGGCCTCCCTGATCGGGCCGCGGATATGCGAATCTGCGTCGAGGTCGAGCCAGTCCATCGCCTCCTCGACGCCGCCGCGATCGACCAGGTCGACCTGGCGCCGCAGCGCATCGAGCGGCGGAAGCGCCGTCGCCAGGGTCGGGTTGGCCTGGTAGGCGGCGATCCCCTTCTGGATGTCCTGAAGGTCCGCTTCGAAGCCCCGGACCTCCTCGATCGAGTCCTGCATGCCGCCGTACCACCAGGAGCCGAGCGCGAGCAGCAGCAGGAGGCAGGCCGCGGTGACTCCGAGGTAGGTCAGGACGATGCGGCGCTCCAGGCGGCGGTTGCGCCCGACCACACCGCGCTCGCGGATGATGACGTCGGTCAGCAGCTTGGTGATGAAGAACGGCTTGGCCGGCCCGTGGTGCGCCGCCGGCCGAGATGCATCGAAGCCGAAGGCCTGCGCATACGCGGTCTGCATGCGGTCGATCGGCCGGCCGGTCTGGGTGCCGCTGGTGAAGTACACGCCGCGGAACAGCGGCTGCATCGAATAGCGGTTGGGGCGGAACACCTCCTCCAGGAAGCCCTCGAGCAGCGGCCGGATCCCCGCCAGCTGCTCCGGGAAGGCGTAGATCTGGCGGCGGCGGTCCGGGGTCCGCTCGTCGTTGAGGCGGTGCGGGACATGGCTGCTGAGGCGCTCCAGCAACCCGTCGATGCGGCCGTGCAGGCCGCTCAGCGCGGTGGTCGCGGTGCTGGACTCGGCGATCGGCAAGGTGATGCCCCAGACCTGCTCGCGCCCCTCCTCGTCGAGGTCGTCGAAGAACTCGGCAAAGCCGGCGACCAGGTCGGCCTTGGTGAACAGCACGTAGACCGGCACGCGGATACTGAAGCCGCGCATGATCTCCTGCAGGCGGGCCTTGACCGACTCCACCGTGCGTTTGCGCTCCTGCTCGTCCTGCTCGAGGATATCGGCGAGGCTGATGGCGATGATCACGCCGTTGATCGGCTGCCGCGGCCGGCTCTCCTTGAGGATATTCAGGAAGCCGCGCCAGGTGGAGGCGTCGGACGCGGCGTTGATGTCCTGGGTGGTGTAGCGGCCGGCGGTGTCCAGCAACACCGCCTGGTCGGTCAGCCACCAGTCGCAGCTGCGGGTGCCGCCGACGCCCTCCAGCACCTCGACGCCGAGACGCTCGGCGAGCGGAAACTGCAGGCCGGAATTGCGCAGGATCGTGGTCTTGCCGGAGCCCGGCGGGCCGATGATCAGATACCATGGCAGGTCGTAGAGCTGGTGCTTGCCGACCGAGCCGTCCTTCAGGGCGGCCATCGCCTCCTCGAAGCGATGGCGCAGCATCTCCAACTCATCGTCCGCCGTGCCGTCGGTCATGGCGGTCAGCGACTGGCTGGCGGTCAGGTTCTCGATCATCTTGCGATTCAGGCGGCGGACCCGCCAATACCGCAGCATCTCCAGGCCGACCAGCAGCAGGGTCATGGCGACGATCGTGGCCACCCGCGCGGTCACCGACGCCAGTGGCGTGCCGCCGAACATGCTGATGGACGGGCCCAGGAACCAGACCAGGATTCCGAGCGCGATCAACCCGATCAGCAGCACCGTGGTGCGATTGAACAGGATACGGCCGAGGAACGACAGCAGGCTCATCGCTCAGGATCCGGAGGCCAGGGGGGCGATGGCGTTCAGCTTGTCGATCATCGGATCCTTGATCCGGTGCATCTGCACGTCGAACCAGGCGAACATGCCGAGGATCGCGACGCCGGTCACCGCGAACACCACCCAGATCGGCGCGACATGGCGGACGCCGCGCCCGGTCCGCACGCCCTCCCAGTCGACGCTGAGCGGGCGTGGACTGGCGCTGCGCTGCCGGTTGATGTCGCGGAACAGCTCGTTGCGCAGGTCCTCGAGCTCGGCGCGGCCGTTCTCCATGACCCGGTAGCGGCCCTCGAAGCCGAGCGCCAGCGTCAGTGCGATCAGTTCGCTGACGTCGACGTTGCGGGCCGGATCCTGGCGCAGGCGCTGCAGCAGCGCGAACAGCTTCTCGCCGCCCCAGGTCTCGTTCTGGAAGATCGACAGCAGGCTGCGCTGGCTCCACACGCTGTCGCCGCCCCACGGGGTCAGCAGCACGGTCTCGTCGAGCGCCGAGCAGAGCGCGTAGCGGGACGCCAGGACATGGTCGCTCGGGCAGCCGGCGGCGGTGGCGCGCTGCTCGAAGCGCTGCACCTCCTCGACCACCTGGCGCTGCAGGGCGGCCACGTCCGGATGCTCGGTGGTCGCCGCCAGCTCGACCATCAGGTCGAACAGGGTGCCGGCCGCGGTGATCAGCGGGTTCTTCGGATAGGCGCGGGCGCCCCGGTAGGACTTCAGGTCGACAGGGGCCGGCGCTGGCGCCGGGCCGGCGGGAGCGGCGCCGCCGGCGGCACCGGCGCGCAGTGCCGCCGCCAGCGGCGGCGTCCGGCGCGGCGTGCCCGGTCGGGTCTGGACGACCGTCGGCTCTTCCTCGGAGGACATCGGCGGACGCACCGTCAGGTCTCCCGAATCGCCCAGAACTCCAGCCGGATCCCCGGGAACTCGCCGGCGACGTGGAACGCGAACGATGCCGATCCAGTGAGCCTGGCCCACAGCTCGGCGCGCTTATCGAGCTCGAAATACGCCGTGTCGCTGTGATACGGGATCTCGCGCGGCGCCACCGGCAGCGCCTTGAGGCCGATGCCCGGCAGCTGCAGGTTGACCAGGTTCCGGATCTCCTCGACAGGGCCGATCTTCACCTGGTTGGGGAAGGCTCGCAGGATGTCGGCGCTGTCGACGTTGGCGCGCACCGCCAGAACGAAGCGGGCCTGCCGCAGCAGGTTCTGGTCGGCGATGATCGAGATGTAGACGCCGTATTTGCGCGCCTCCACCGGCAGTTGCACGGCATTGCGCTCGGTGACGACGCTCAGCGCCTGCCGGATGTGCTGCAGCAACGGTGCAAAGCAAGTGTCGAGCGCGTCGTGGACATAGGTCGGGAACCCCGACGGACGGCGCGAGCTGTCGAAGGTCGACAGCTCGCCGGCCAGCTGCAGGGCGGCGGCGTAGACCGTCTCCGGGTGCAGTGGTGTCACCGTTGCGAAATGCTCGAACAGCGGCTCGTAGCGGTTGATCAGCTGCAGCAGCAGGAAATCGGTGAGCGCCGATACCCCGTCGGCGCGCGTCGGATCGACCATCGCCGCCAGGGCCTCGCCGCGCCGGCGCAGCAGGCCGGCGATCTCGCCGACGAAGCGGCCGAAGCCGGGGTGCGCGGCGCAGTCGAGCGCCGGCGGCAGGAAGTCGTCGTCGAGCAGCACCGCACCGTCGGCGCCGCGCTCCTTGACCCGGGCCACCGCCAGCAGCACCAGGTCGTCGACCGGTTCGCCCTCCAGCACCAGCCGCAGGTTCGGCACCGCCACCTGCAACTCGACCTCGGAGGAGGAGCGCTGGGTGCTGTTGCGCAGCGTGCGTGGCGTCGACAGGAAGCGCGGCGTGATCCGGCCGTCGCCGTCCGGGTCGATCTCCGGCCCGTCGCCGGCCCGCACGGCGATCGCCAGGAACACGCGGCCATTCGCGAACCGGCTCGGCACGTCGCGCGGGGCGAGGTCGAGGCCGTGCGACGGCGCCTCGACCGGGGTGCCGTCCGGCATGACCGCCCGCACCCGGGTCAGGGCGAGCTTGCCGAGGCCCAGCGCCTGGCGGTCGAGCTCGAGCGACAGCAGGCCCCACGGGAACGGACGCAGTCCGGCCGCGCGCGCCTCGACATGCGCCTCGACGAAGCGGTCGCGCTGCTGGAAATGCTGGGGACGCATGAACATCCCCTCGATCCACAGAGGCTTATTTTCGGTCGCCATGCCGGTCCCGCCGCTCGCTGTTCCTGCTGCCCGTGCGCCTAGAAGGGGTTCCACCAGCTCGAGCTCGGCTTCTGGAACGAGATCGACAATGTATCGACGTTCAGCAGCAAGGTGTTCTCGTCCTCGGGTATCGCAGGCTCGACCAGGCGCCAGGTGGCATTGTCGATGTCGCGAAAGCCGGCGAGCACGCCGATATACCGGGTCTCCGGACTCACCGTATCGTCATAGGTCAGCTTGTCGCCGGGCTTCACGTTGTATTCCTTCTGGCCCAGCAGGTCGCCGCCGAGCACCTTGCGGTCGTTGTAGAAAAGCTCCGAGAACTCCGCCGCCTTGAACGCCGAGTCGGATTTCAACTGGTAGATGCGCAGCACCACCGGTGACGGCTCCGATGAGCTGTTCGGGTTGATCGAGCCGGTCGCCGTGATGCTCATCCCGACGATCGTGGGGTCTGGCGTCGACGAGCCGCACGCGCCGAGCAACAGCGCTGCCGCGATCGCGGCGGCGCTGGCCAGCCCTGTGACCGACCTCGACGCCCGTTTCGACATCCCCACTCCCTGCATCTCCCTAACCCGATCGCGTCGTCTCGCGATGATACGCGTTCAGGAACGCCGCGCCGAAGATTTCTCGCACGCGCTCGGCCGAGCCCGGCGGCCCCTCCGCCGCCAGCCGGTCGAGCACGGCGTCCAGGGCGGCCGCCGCGGCGGTCGCGGTGACGGTCAGTGCCGTCACCGACTCCCGGGTGGCCGAATCCAGGGTCTGCCCGGGGGTGGCACCGCTCACGCAGTGCCGCAACGCCGCTTCGCCGGACCGGTAGGTGAGGAAGGGGTTGTCGTCGTCCCCGCCCAGTTGGCGGGCGTCGATGCCGGCGGCCCGTGCCAGGGCATTGCGGGCGTCGATCGCGCCGGCGATGCCCAGTGCGGCGGCCCGCGCCGCCCGCGCCACGGTCACCGCCGTCGCGCGCGGATCGAGGCCACCCAGGGTGCGGGGGTCCAGCCCGAGGCCCTCCGCCAGGGCGGCGACAGCGTCGGCTGTGCCCATAGGACCCGTGCCCAGAGGAGCCGGGTCCAGGGGGGGCGTGCCCGGCGGTGCGGCGCTCTCGGGGAGGCGGGCGGCTTGCTCCGGGTGGCGTTCCGGCTCCTCCACGGCGGCCGACGGCGCCGGAGACAGCGGCTCCTGCCGGTTCCCGGTCCCGGGAACCGGTCGCAGCAGCGGCACGCCGTCAGGCAGGATCCCGCCGGGCAGAACGCCGCCGGGCGCGGTCTCGGCCGGCACCGGCAGGAACTCGTCGAGATCGTCGGGCAGCGGCTGGCGTGCCGTTGCCTGAACAGCTGATGCCTGAATAGCTGATGCCTGAGTAGCTGATGCCTGAACCGGGGCCATCGGCGGCACGGCAGGCCTGGATTCCGGACCACCCGGCAGCAGGTCGTCCAGGTCGTCCGGCAGCATCGGCCTGGCAGCCGTTACCGGAGGCCGGGCGGGAGCCTGCGGCAACGGCGGGGGAGAGGCGGCCGCAGCCGGACGGCCGAGCAGGTCGTCGTCGTCCGGAATGCCCGGCGGGCCGCCGGCCGGCGGCAGCGCGGGGGATGGGCGAGCCAGGCGCGGCGGCGACGGCGGCAGTGGGACGGGCGGCACCGGGGCGGGCGGCCGCGAGCTCAATGGCGGCGGGGCGGGGGCTGGCGCACCGGTCCGCATCTGCGGATCGGCCGCAAGGCGCGGTGCAGTCTCCGGCCCTGCCGGGCGCGGCGGGGCGGGCGCCGGCCGGGGGCGGAACGCGGCCGGATCCTCCGGGATTTCCAGGTGCCCGAGGCGCGGCTCGGCACGGCGGCGGCCGACCACGTCGAGAATGTCCGGTGCGGCCTGTCCCTGCGGCGCGCCGAAGTCGCCGATGTTCGGCCGCAACTGCCGCGGCGCGGACGCCGGCATCGGCGACGCCGCCCGTTGCTCCAGGCGAACGGCGATCTCGTAATCGCCGATCACCAGGCGGTCGCCGTTCGACAAGATCGCCCGGCCGTCGCGACCGAGGGCCGACGCCGAGCCGTTCACGAACACGCCGTTTGTGCTGACGTCGGTCACGCGGAATCGGCCGTCGGCAAAGTCGATTTCGGCGTGACGGGTCGACACGTAGCGGTTGGGGTCCGGCAAGACCCAGGCGTTCTCGCGGCCGCGCCCGATCGACCCGCCGGTCTCGTCGAACACGCGGGTCTGGCCGTCGCCCATCAGCGTCTTCTGAAAGCTGACGATCTCGAGCCTCAATTCCATCCGATGCACTCCGGCTGGGGCTGTCCGGTGGCGGCGCGGGGCGACCCTGTCATTACCGTCCGCCCGGCGCAATCAGGCTGATGGCCCTCATCGATCCGTGCCCGGTTGCGGCGCCGGCGGGGCGAGCGGGATGTCGAAGGCCATCGCGGCTCCGGGAGCGGCGCGCGCCCCGGAGCGGACGTGGATGACCAGGATCGGGGTGTCGTCGTCGTCCCGGTCGACGCGGACCTCGGCGGCGGCGCCGGGGCCGGTGGCGCTGACCAGCGCCGCCAGGTAGGCCTCGACGCGGTCGCGCACCGTCGCATGGTCGTCGCCGGCGAACAGCCGGTCGGCGTTCCACTGCAGGCCGTGCACGACCTGCGCCTGGAACAGCCGGGTGATCAGCGAGACCTCGGCGGCGTCATCGCGGGTGGGCGGTCGGCGCACCGACGGCACGCGCAGCAGCCGGGCGGTGTCGCGGCCGCGCTCGGCGACCAGCACGATCAGTCCGGCCGCCGCCAGGCTGTCGGCCGCCCGCGCCGAGGGGGCCGGCCGGATCGGGCCGTCGAAGCCGTCGCCGGCAGCCTCGACCAGGGTCAGGTTGTCGACCACCGGCTGCACGGCCGTGCCGACCGCGCATGGCCAGTCGGTGGCGGCCGCCGCACTGGCGAACAGGGCGGCGACCGCCGGCGCCGCCCCGGCGTCGAGCGGCTGGCCGATGCGGTATGGCCGGGCGAAGCGCAGCGCCTTGTCGCGCTGGCCGTCGCCGGCGTCGCGCAATGCCACCCGCGTCAGGCAAAGGCCGAGCCAGGCGGCGTCGGCGTCGTCGCGCAGGGTCCGCCATGCGGCGTAGGGCGCGGCGTCGAACAGCGTCTCGGGGTCGTGCATCGCCGCCACCGCCTCGGGGCCGCCGTCGCCGGAGAAGGCGACGGCGGCATTGGCGAGCACCACCGCCCGCCGCGCCGCGCCGAACCCCGCGAGCCGGCGCAGGCGGCCGATGTCGCGATCGCTGCCGCCGTAGTCGCCGAGGTCGACGACGATCCGCACCGGTCCGGCCGGGTCGGGATCGTCCTCCGGCACCAGCGGCTCCAGGGTCGCGGCCACGTCCTCCTCGCCGGTCTCGGCCACGTCGATCGTCAGCGTGCCGCCGCGCTCGATCCGGCGCAGCAGGAAGCGCAGGGCCGCCCAGCCGCGCTCCAGGGCTTGAAACTCGGGATGCCCGATGATCGCCGCGATCTGCGCCGCCAGCCGGTCTTCCACGGACGCGTCGGGCCCCTCGGCAGATCTGGCGGCGGCCGGCCGGCGGCTGATTCCGGCGATGAACCCGCTGACCGCCGCGCGGGCCGGGTCGACCGGCTCCGCGACGCTGCCGGCGCCGGGTGCGTCGACCATGCCGAGCAGCCGGTCGAGCGCGTCGTCGCCGGACCCCTCCGCGACCGCGGGAGCGGCTGCGGCGGTCGCTGCCGCCGGCGCCGCACTGGTCGCCGGCGAGGGTGTGTCGAGCAGCCGCGCCAACTCCGGCACCGCACGCGCGACGGCGCCCGGCTCGAAGTCGCGGCGATGGGCGAACGCCAGTTCCACGGTCAGGGCGGTGCCGTCGGCCCGCAGCAGGTCGTCGACCCGCAGCGCCAGGCGCGGCCGCGTCCGGTCCAGCAGGGCCTCGACACCGCCGGCGTCGAGGCGATGCAGCCGGCCGGGCGCCAGCCCGAACCGTCCCGCGACCAGCAGGCGCAGCGGCAGCAGCCGGAACCGCGTCGGCGTGTCGCCGGCCGGCCGGATGCCCGGACCCGGGGGCACGGAACTGGAACCCATGGTGGCCTCCCGCGGTTTTCTCGTTCCGCGAAGTAAGCCCGTAATGCGCGCGGGAGGCAACCGAAGGCCGCCCCGAAGGCCGCCTCGACAGCATCCGGCGAATCCTCGACAATCCCCATGTGAGCGAGCTTCAGCGGGACACCTCGTTCGACGTCGCCGACCGGATCGACGCCTTCATGCGCGGCGGCGTCGGCTATGACGTCCTGGTCCGGGATCTCGCCGCCGCCGTGGCTTCGGCGGAGGGTCAGGCGGCGCTTGGGCTGTATCTGGCGGGGACCGGGACGACGCAGGCCCTGCCGGCGCCGCTGGTCGCCGCACTCCGCGCGCTGCTGGCGTCCTCCGGACGAGGGCCAGCGGTCGATGTCGACGACAGCCCGACCCAGCGCACCGGTCCGCGGCGTGTCTACGGCGGCGCTCTCTCCTCGGTTGCCATGGGGGCCGGCCCGCACGCCCTGCTCGCCGGCGATCGGTTCGGCCGGCTGCTCGGAACCGTCCTGGTCGGCCGCTACGAGATCGACGCCGTCATCGGGCCGCGGGCGGCCGGGATCGCATTCCGGGCGACCGACCTGGGATGGCCGGCCAGCGATCCGGCCCGGCGGCGGGTCGCGGTGACGGCACTGGACGATAGCATCGCCGAGGATCCTTCGGCCATCGCCCGCCTGCTGCAGGCGGCCGGCCGGGTTCGCGAACTCGGGCACCCGGCGTTCGAGGGCGTGCGGGAGATCGTCCGCGACAGCGGCCGGGTGTTCGCGGTCGCCGACCACCGTCCCGGGCGCAGCCTGTCGAGCCTGCTCGCCGGCGAGCGCGGGCCCGGCTGGCCGCTGCGGGTGGTGCTGCCGATCGGCCACCGCATCGCCGACGGGCTGGGCGAGGCGCACCGTGCCGGACTGGTGCATGGCGGCCTCGACCTGGACAGCGTCCTGCTGACCCCCGACCAGGAGGAGGTCGTGGTGCTCGACCTCGCGGTCCGTGCCGCCCTGCTCCCGGCGTCCGGCGCAGGATCGTCCGGTCCGCCGCCGGATCCGCGCGACGACGTGCTCGGGCTCGCGCGGATCCTGCACGCCCTCCTGACCGGACAGCCGCTGGACATCGAGGCCGCCCGGGTGGCGCCGAAGCCGGCGGCGCTGCGCGATGCGGCGTGGCGCTCGCTGCTGCAGGGGCTGGCACCCGACGCGGCGAGCCGGCCGGCGACGGCCGAGGCGCTGATGGTGTCGCTGGAGGATCCCGGCTGGTTCGGCCGTCTGGTGGGCCGCCGGTCGCGGTGATCCCGGCGGCGGTCCGCGTCTGTATCCGCGGCGCCGGCTCCGCTACCATGCCGCCGCGACCAGGACCGCTCCGGGGGGACATCGACGATGGCACTGCAGGATCTGCCGCGCGCCGGGCTGGGCCGCGACCCGGTGCCCGGCGCCGATCCGGCCGGCGAGAACATCCGCTACGAAGAGGCGTTCACCCGGCTCGAGGACGAGATCGGCAAGATGCAGAGCGCCGGACCCACGGCGGTCGACTGGGCCGGCGTCGTCGACATGGCGACAGACCTGCTCGCCAACCGCTCCAAGGACCTGCTGGTCGCCAGCTGGCTGACCTTCGCCCTGCACCGGCAGGAGGGGCTGGCGGGACTGGCGGACGGCCTCGGCGTGATCCGCGGGATCATGGAGACCTACTGGAGCGACTGCTTCCCGCCGGTCAAGCGCATGCGCGCCCGCGTCGGCGCCGTCGAGTGGATCGCCGAGCGCATCGGCCCGGCCCTCGCCGAGGTGACCGTGACGCCGGCCAATGCCGCGGTGATCGCCGACCTGTTCGAGGCGGTGGACGGCCTCGACCGGACCCTCTCGGAGAAGGCCGACGGCACCCAGGCCAATCTCGGCGACATGCTGCGGCCGCTGCGCAACCTCAAGCGCGACGCCGATTTCATCGCAGCCGAGGCCGCCAAGAAGGCGGCCGCCGAAGAGGAGGCGGCGCGCAAGCGGGCCGAGGCCGAGGCCGCCGCGGCAACTCCGCCTCCCGACGTCCCTGCGGCCGCCGGCCCGGCGGCAGCCGCGCCGCCGGCCGCCCCTGCGGCGGCGCCCGCTCCGATACCGCCCGCCCCCGCGGGGCCTGCGCCGGCTGCCGGGCCGACCGTGGCCGGGGTGCCGCCGGCGATCGGTGCCGTCGCCGTGCCGAACGTCGCCGGCCCCGAGATGGATCGCGCGGTCAATGCCCTGCGCAGCAATGTCGTGGCCATGGCGAAGGCGATCCGGGCCGCCAGCCCCGGCGACCCGCGCTCCTACCTGCTGCTGCGCAGCGTGCTGTGGCTGCCGGTGCCGGCGCCGCCGCCGGACCAGGGCGGCAAGACCATGCTGCCCGACCCGACCGTCGAGCTCGGGCCGATACTGGCCAACCTCGCCCAGGCCGGCGATCCGGTGAAGCTGCTGGAGTTCTGCGAGGGCAATGCCGTCGACCGCCTGTTCTGGCTCGACCTTCACCGCCACGCCGCGGCCGCCCTCGACGCCCTCGGCCACGCCGCCGCCCGCACGGTGGTCACCACCGCGACGGCGGCCTTCCTGCAGCGCTTCCCGGCGGTCGCCGGGCTGACCTTCGAGAACGGCACGCCCTTCGCGGATGCCGCCACCCGGATGTGGATCGCCGACGAGCTGCTGCCGGCCGGCAAGGGCGACGGCGGCGGCGACGGCCTTGGGGCGGCACTCGACGAGGCGCGTGCCGAGGCCCGCGGCCTGGCGGCCAAGGGCAAGCTCGGCGAGGCGGCCGCGGTCTACGAGGCGGCGCGCAATCAGGCGGCCGGCGAGCGCGCCCGGTTCCTGTGGGATCTGGAGAAGGCGCGGCTCTGCGTCGACGCTGGGCGGGCCGATCTGGCCATGCCTCTGATGATGCATCTGGACAAGCTGGCGCGTGCAGCTAGTCTGGACCTTTGGGAACCATCGGTTGACGCCGACCTGACGGCGCTGCTGCTGCGGGCCGATTTGCAATGGGCGCCGGCAATGCCGGAGGCCGAGCGCGCGCAGCTTCGACGTGAATGGGAGACGCGGCTGGCCCGGCTGGACATGCGGGCCGCCGTGGAGTTGGTGAGGGTTCCGGCAGACGCCGGGACGGGGTGACGTCCGCCGCCGAAGCGGCCGACGGAGGAGGGAAGCGATGGCAAACGAAGGATCAGTGGCTCCGAAGGAGCGCGTGAACATCCGCTACCGGCCGGCGACCGGCGACGCGAAGGAGGAAGTCGAGCTGCCGATGAAGCATGTGGTCCTCGGGGACTTCACGCTTCGCGCCGACGACACGCCGCTGGAGGAGCGTGAGCGGGTCAACGTCAACAAGGACAACTTCAGCGACGTGATGCGTGGCATGGACCTGAAGGTCGACGCCAGCGTCGCCGACAAGCTGTCCGACGAGGCCGACGCCAAGATGAGCGTCCACCTGAAGTTCGACTCGCTGAAGGACTTCGAGCCCGAGCAGATCGTGAACCAGGTGCCGGAACTGCGGAAGCTGCTGGAGCTGCGGCAGGCGCTGGTCGCCCTGAAGGGGCCGCTCGGCAACACGCCGGCGTTTCGCAAGGCGATCCAGAGCATCGTCGACGACGAGGGCGCCCGCGCCGCCCTGCTGAAGGAGCTCGGCGCCGGCGAAGGCGAGTGATCCGGGCCGGCAGGCCCGCCGTCACGCGAGCTCACCACAGGACATCTGGCGCCGGCCCGCGGGTCCGGCGCGAACGGAGGACCGATCGTGTCGTCGACTGAGAGCGAGAACCAAGGGGCTGCGGCCCAGACAGTCGAGAGCGACTCGCTGCTCGATCAGATCATGCAGGAGACCCGCTACGCGCCGAACCAGGAGGGCTACGACGTCGCCCGCCAGGGCGTCGCCGCGTTCATCGCCGAGCTGATGAAGCCGAGCCTGGCGGGCCAGAAGGTCCAGGCCGGCATGGTCGATCAGATGATCGCCGAGATCGACCGCAAGCTGTCGGCCCAGGTCGACGCCGTCCTGCACAACGAGGACGTGCAGAAGCTGGAGAGCTCCTGGCGCGGGCTGAAGTTCCTGGTCGACCGCACCGACTTCCGGCAGAACATCAAGATCGAGCTGCTGAACGTCTCCAAGGACCAGTTGCTCGAGGACTTCGAGGACGCGCCCGAGGTGGTGCAGTCCGGCCTCTACAAGCACGTCTACACCGACGAGTACGGCGTGTTCGGCGGCCAGCCGATCGGCGCGATCGTCGCCAACTACGAATTCGACAACGGCTCCAAGGACATCCAGCTGCTGCGCTACGTGTCCAACGTCGGCGCCATGGCGCATGCGCCGTTCCTGGCGGCGGCCTCGCCGAAGATGTTCGGCGTCGACAAGTGCGAGGAGATCGCCGGCCTGAAGGACCTGCAGTCGATCTTCGAGGGGCCGCAATACGCCAAGTGGCAGGCGTTCCGCGAGACCGAGGATTCCCGCTATGTCGGCCTGACGGTCCCGCGCTTCATGCTGCGCGAGCCCTACGGCGAGAATTCCAACCCGATCAAGGCGTTCAACTACAACGAGGAGTCCGACGGCAAGTCGGACAACTACCTGTGGGGCAACGCGGTGTTCGCCTTCGCCTCGCGGCTGTCCGACAGCTTCGCCAAGTACCGCTGGTGCCCGAACGTCATCGGCCCGCAGAGCGGCGGTGCGGTCGAGAACCTGGCGATGCACAACTACCAGAGCATGGGCCAGAACGAGACCAAGGCACCGACCGAGGTCATGGTCTCCGACCGCCGGGAATACGAACTGGCCGAGCAGGGCTTCATCGCCCTGGTCAACCGCAAGGGCGCCAACAACGCCACCTTCTTCTCCGCCAACTCGGTGCAGAAGCCGAAGTATTTCGGCAACACGCCGGAGGGCAAGGCGGCCGAGACCAACTACAAGCTCGGCACCCAGCTGCCCTACATGTTCGTGGTCAACCGGCTGGCGCACTACATCAAGGTGCTGCAGCGCGAGAACATCGGCAGCTGGAAGAACCGCGGCGAGCTGCAGACCGAGCTGAACAACTGGATCCGGCAATATGTGTCCGACCAGGAGAACCCCTCGGCCGAAGTCCGCAGCCGCCGGCCGCTGCGCCGCGCCGAGATCAAGGTCGAGGACGTCGAGGGCGAGCCCGGCTGGTACAGCGTCAGCATGGCCGTGCAGCCGCACTTCAAATACATGGGTGCGGACTTCACGCTCAGCCTGAAGGGCAAGCTCGACAAGGCCTGACGACCGGGCGGCCGGGTTGCGGCCGCCACGGACGCCCTAGGGGAGCGGTGGGATGCCGGAGCGGACGCTGCTGCAGCGGCTGATCGACGACGACCCGCCGACCCCGGGGCGGCCGTTCGACACGTCGATGGCCGTGCAGTCGGTCGTCGACTACCTGCAGATCCTCATGAACACCCGGCAGGGCGCGGTCTCCACGCGCCCCGACTTCGGCCTGCCGGATTTCAACGACATGATCAGCACGTTTCCGTCGGCGATCCCGGCGATCTCGCGCGCCATCAAGCAGCAGCTCGACACCTTCGAGCCGCGGCTGCGCAACGTGGTGGTGCGCCACGTCCCGGACCCCGACCGGCCGCTGACCCTGTCCTACCGGATCAAGGCCGAGCTGGTGACGTCCGAGTCCGATGATCCCGTGACCTTCGAGACCGTGTTCGGCAGCGACGGGTCGGTGCAGGTCCGATGAGCATCAACCGCTACTTCCAGGACGAGCTGGCCTATCTGCGCGAGATCGGCGACGAATTCGCCCGCGAGAACCCGCGCCTGGCGCCGTATCTCGGGCGCGAGAGCCGCGACCCCGACGTCGAGCGCCTGCTGGAGGGCTTCGCCTTCCTGACCGGCCGGCTGCGCGAGAAGCTCGACGACGAACTGCCGGAGGTGGCGCATTCGCTGATCGAACTGGTCTGGCCGAACTACCTGCGGCCGGTCCCGGCGATGACCGTCGTCGAGTTCAACGTGATCCCCGGCGCCGACGCCAGTGCGCCGGTGCCCCGCGGCACCATGGTGGCGTCGCGCCCGGTCGCCGGCACCGCCTGCCGCTTCCAGACCGCCTACGAGGTGCGCTGCCTGCCGGTGTCGGTCACCGCGGTGGAGACCGACTCCACCCCGACCAGCAGCCGGCTGGTGGTTCGCCTGCAGCTGCATGACGGCGTCGACATGGGGCAGCTCGGAGCCGACCGGCTGCGGCTGTTCCTGGACGGCGGCAGCGACGCGGCGGTCGCCCGCGACCTGTACCGGGCGCTGCTGCAGCACACCCGCCAGATCGAGGTGGTGGGCGCCCAGGGGACCCGCTTCGCGCTCGGCCCGGAGGCGGTGGCGCCGGTCGGCTTCGCCGCCGAGGAGGCCGTGCTCCCGTATCCGCCGAACGCCTTCCCCGGCTTCCGGATGCTGCAGGAGTATTTCGCGCTGCCGGAGAAGTTCATGTTCGTCGACATCGCCGTCGGCGGCCGGCTGCGGACGCTGCGCGGCAACGAGATCGAGCTGCGCTTCGCCTTCGCGCGGCCGCTCGACCGCGGCACCAATGCGGCGCGCGGCACCATCCGGCTCAACTGCACGCCGGTGGTGAACGTGTTCGAGGACGACGGCGAGCCGATCAACCTCGACCACCGCAAGTCGGAGTACCGCGTGCGCCCGATGGGCGGCCGCGAGCGCCACCTGGACGTCTACGGGGTGGAGAAGGTGGTCGGCTGGGTCCGCGGCCGCAACGAGCAGGTGGTCTACAAGCCGTTCGCCTCCTATCGCCCGATCGTCGAGGGCGGCGGCGGCGAGGTCTACTACCGCATCCGCCGCCGGTCCGGCGTCGCCGCCCAGTCGGTCGACACCTATGTGTCGTTCGTCGACGCCCAGAACCGGGCGCTGCCGATCGCCGCCGAGACCGTCTCGGTGGAGCTGACCTGCACCAACGGCCGGGCACCGGAAGCGCTGGCGATCGGCGCCGTCGACCAGCCGACCGCGACCTCGCCGACCTTCGCGACCTTCCGCAACCCCGTCCGGGTGTCGCCGCCGACGGCGCCGCCGATCGACCGCAACCTGCTGTGGATCCTGATCTCCAACCTGGCGCTGAACTACGGCAGCCTGGCCGACCCGCACGCGCTCGGCACCATCCTGTCGACCTACAACGTCCGCGCCCAGGTCGACGAGCAGGAACGCCGGCGCATGGAGCTGATGCTGGAAGGCATCCAGGCGGTGGCGACCGAGCCGATGGACTGGATCCGCCGCGGCGTGGTGCTGCGCGGGGTGCGCTACGTGCTGACGGTGCAGGAGAGCAAGCTCGGCGGCGACGCAGAGGCCTTCCTGTTCGGCACTGTGCTCGACCGCTTCCTCGACATGTTCTCCAACATCAATTCGGTGCACCAGCTGATCCTGCAGGGGGTCGAGCGGAACGTGAGATACCAATGGGACGTGCGGACCGGTCGAAACCGGATTCTGTGATCGGCGACCTCGCCGCGCACGGCCATCGCTTCGAGTTCTTCCAGGCGGTGACGCTGCTGCGGCTGGCGGTCGAGGCGGAGAACGACGGCCCGGTCTCGGAGATCGCGCCGGCCGGACGGCTGCGGTTCCGCGCCACCCCGACCCTGGGGTTCCCGGCCTCCGACATCACCGGGATCGTCCGGCGCGACGATGCCGAGGGCCGCGCGTCTTTCGAGGTCGAGGTGCCGTTCCTCGGCCTGTACGGACCGTCGAGTCCGCTGCCGGTGTTCATCACCGAGCATGTCATCGCCCGCGACCGCGACAGCAGCACGCTGCGCGACTTCCTGGACCTGTTCAACCACCGCACTGTCGAGCTGCTGTACGCGATCTGGCGCAAGTACCGCCACTCGGTCACCTACCGTCCCGGCGCCGGCGACCCGATCTCGCGCTACGTCATCGCGCTGACCGGGATGCTCAGCCTGCGGTCGACGGACAGCCCGCTGTCGCTGGAATCGCTGCTGCCCTTCGCCGGACCGCTGTCGCTGGCCGGGCATTCGGCGCTGCTGCTGGAGACCCTGGTGTCGCACCAGTTCGAGGGCGTCGGCGCGCGGGTCGAGGAGTTCGTGCTGCGCCATGCGACGGTCGACGACGCCCAGAAATGCCGGCTCGGCACCGGCAACGCGACGCTCGGCGACGACTGGGTGCTCGGCGACCGGGTGCCGGACGCCACCGGCAAGTTCCGGCTCTGGCTCGGCCCGCTCGGCATCGCGGCGTATCGCGGCTTCCTGCCCGGCCAGCCGAACCGCCGGCGGCTCGGCGAGCTGGTGACGGCCACCATCCGGGCGCCGCTGCAATACGACCTGGTCCTGGTGGTGCGCGAGACGGAGGTGCCGGCGTGGCGGCTGGGGTCGCCGGCCGTGCTCGGGCATGACGCCTGGCTGCTGGGCACAGACACGAACGAAACTGCTATAATCTCGCCGGCCTAGGCTGCAAGCCCGGGCCGGGCGACGGGACGCCATCCAGAAGGGGGAGACCGCCATGATTTCCGTAGACCTGAAGCCATTGCTGGGGCGGCTGAACCCCTACACCAAGAAGGCGCTGGAGGCGGCGGCCGGCCTGTGCGTGTCGCGCACCAACTACGAGGTCACCATCGAGCACGTGCTGCTGACGATGGTCGACGACACCGAGCGCGACTTCCAGCTGATCCTGCGCCATGCCGGGGTCGAGCCGGCCCATCTCAAGCGCGAGCTGACGCGCGAGGTCGAGGCCCGCAAGACCGGCAACACCGGCCGCCCGGTGTTCTCGCCGCTGCTGATCGAGTGGATCTCCTCGGCCTGGCTGCTCGGCTCGGTCGAACTCGGCCTCGGGCAGATCCGCTCCGGCCTGCTGATCGTCACGCTGCTGGCCGATCGTTCGCGCTTCGGCGGCGGCCGCTACATGGACCTGCTGGAGCAGGTCAGCGTCGAGGAGCTGCGCCGCAAGCTGCTGGACATCGTCGCCGGCTCCAAGGAGGAGTCCGCCGCCCTCGGCCTGCAGCCGGCCAAGCCGTCGGCCGACGGCAAGCCTGGTGCCGCCGCCGGGATCAGCGAGGACAGCGCGATCGGGCGGTTCTGCATCAACGTCACCGAGCAGGCCCGCTCCGGCAAGATCGACCCGGTGTTCGCGCGCGACCGCGAGATGCGGCTGATCGTTGACATCCTGGGGCGCCGCCGCAAGAACAACCCGATCGCGGTCGGCGAGCCCGGTGTGGGCAAGTCGGCGATCGTCGAGGGCCTGGCGCTGAAGATCGTCGAGGGCGACGTGCCCGAGTTCATGCAGAACGTCGAGCTGCTCAGCCTCGACCTCGGCCTGCTGCAGGCCGGCGCCGGCGTGAAAGGCGAGTTCGAGAACCGGCTGCGCGGGGTGATCGACGAGGTCAAGGCGTCGCCGAAGCCGATCGTGCTGTTCATCGACGAGGCGCACACCCTGATCGGTGCCGGCGGTGCCGCCGGCGGCAGCGACGCCGCCAACCTGCTGAAACCGGCGTTGGCGCGCGGCGAGCTGCGCACCATCGCCGCCACCACCTGGTCGGAGTACAAGAAGTACTTCGAGAAGGATCCCGCACTCACCCGCCGCTTCCAGCTGGTCAAGCTCGACGAGCCGTCGCCGGACGACGCCGTCACCATCATGCGCGGCATCCGCGGCATCTACGAGCAGGCGCATGGCGTCTACATCCGCGACGACGCGGTCAGCGCCGCCGCCCACCTGTCGGCGCGCTACATCTCCGGCCGGCAGCTGCCCGACAAGTCGGTCGACGTGCTCGACACCGCCTCGGCCCGGGTGAAGCTCAGCCAGAGTGCGAAGCCGGCGGTGGTCGACGACGCCGAGCGGCGGATCGCCACGCTGAAGCGCGAGCTCGGCGCCATCGAGCGCGACCTCGCCTCCGACAACCGCACCCATGACGACCGCATCACCGAGCTGAACGAGCAGATCGCCAAGATCGAGGACGACCTGGTCGGCATGAACGAGCGCTGGCAGAAGGAGCGCGGGCTGGTCGACCGGGTGCTGGCGCTGCGCGCAGCACTGCTCGGCACCGCCAAGCCGGCGGCGGAGAAGCCGGCGGCTGGTGACGGCGCCGGCGAGGCCGCGCCGGCGGAAGCTGCCGCCGAGCTGCCCACCGACCCTGACGAGATCCGCCGCGAGATCGACGCCACCCGCGCCGAGCTGGCCGCCCTGCAGGGCTACGATCCGCTGGTGCACTACGAGGTGACCTCCGACGCGGTCGCCCAGGTGATCGCCGACTGGACCGGCGTGCCGCTCGGCAGCATGGTCCGCGACGAGGCCAAGAACGCGCTCGGCTTCGCCGAGGCGATGAAGCAGCGGATCAAGGGCCAGGACGATGCCATCGCGGTGATCGACCAGGGCGTCCGCGCCGCCAAGGCGGGGCTGAACAACCCGGGCGCGCCGATGGGCGTGTTCCTGTTCGTCGGCTCCTCCGGCGTCGGCAAGACCGAGACCGCGACCGCGGTCGCCGACCAGATGTTCGGCGGCGAGCGCTTCATGGTCTCGATCAACATGTCGGAGTTCCAGGAGAAGCACACGCTGTCGCGCCTGGTCGGCTCGCCGCCGGGCTATGTCGGCTACGGCGAGGGCGGCGTGCTGACCGAGGCGGTGCGGCAGCGGCCATACTCGGTGGTGCTGCTCGACGAGGTCGAGAAGGCCGACCTCGAGGTGATGAACCTGTTCTACCAGGTGTTCGACAAGGGCACGCTGTCGGACGGCGAGGGTCGCGAGATCGACTTCAAGAACACCATCGTGTTCCTGACCTCCAACCTCGCCACCGACATCATCACCGAGCTGGGCATGCGCGATCCGAAGCCGTCGGTGGAGGAGCTGACCGAGGCGATCCGCCCGGCGCTGAGCCGCCACTTCAAGCCGGCCCTGCTGGCGCGCATGCAGATCGTGCCGTTCTTCCCGCTGCGCGCCGACGCGCTCAGCGGCATCGTGCGGCTGAAGCTGAACAAGGTCGGGACCCGCCTGCGGGCCAGCCAGAAGATGCGCTTCGAATACACCGACGCGGTGGTCGACCAGATCACCCTGCGCTGCACCGAGGTCGAGACCGGTGCCCGCAACATCGACCACATCATCAACCGCACCCTGCTGCCGGAAATCTCCACCGAGATCCTGCAGCGGCTCGGCGACGAGCAGCAGGCGAGCGCGCTGAAGGTGGACATCGCCGCCGACGGCAGCTTCGCCTACAGCTTCGCGGAGTAGGCGGCGGGCGCACAGGCAGCGGGTGGGTCCCGGGTCGCCGCTGCGCGCCGCCCGGGATGACGTCGGCTAGGGAAGGCCTTTCCTTCATTGTCGTCATCCCGGGCGGGCGTAGCCCGACCCGGGACCCACGACGCGACGTGCGCTCGATCCGGTTACCGCCCCAGCACCAGCAGCAGTCCGATCACCGGCGCCTCGGCTTCCTCGCGGATCGCCGACTCCTCGCACGCCAGCACCCGCAGCCCCGCGGCGGCGGCGGCCGCCTCGACATAGTCGCGGCGGTGCGCGTAGCGGCCCTGGCGGCCGAGGGCGAAAGTCTCGCCGCCGCCACGCTCCACTGAGATCGCCAGCAGGCCGCCGTCGGCGAGTGCCCGCGCCGCACCGGCCATGAAGCGCTCCAGCGCGCCGAAATACACCAGGACGTCGGCGGCCAGGATCAGGTCCCAGCGCTCCCCTGCGCGTCCCAGGAAGCCCTCGATGTCGGCCTCGGCGGTGGCGTCGTAGCCGCCCTTCTGCCGCAGGCGGGCCAGCATGCCGCCGGAGATGTCGACCCCGGTCAGGTGTCCGACCGCGAAGCGCTCGCGCAGTGCCGCGCCCATCAGCCCGGTGCCGCAGCCGAGGTCGAGGGCCCGCTCGAAACCCACGGCATCCGGCCGGGCGCGCGCGACCACCCCGGCCAGCGCCGCCGGCGTGCGGTAGCGCAGGCGTTCCGTCAGGTGCTGGTCGAAGCGGTCGGCATATTCGTCGAACAGGTCGCGCACGTAGTCGACCGGGGCGGCCCGCGACGGCCGGCCGGTCAGCGCGTCGAGCACGTGCCGCAGTGCCGTCAGTTCCGGCGCCAGCACGACGGCGCGGCGCAGTGCCGCCACCGCCTCGGTGTCGCGTCCGGCGTCGCGCAGCGCGCAGCCGCGCTCGTACTGCACCTCCTTGTCGCCGGGATGCGCGTGCGCCAGGCGGTCGAGCACGGCCAGGGCGCCGGCGGCGTCGCCGGCGGCACTCGCCAGATGCGTCAGGGTCAGTCCGTGCCCCAGGCTGGCCGGCGCCAGCGCCACCGCCCGGCGCAGGGCCCGCCCGGCACCATGGGCGCCGCCGGCGGTTCGCATCAGCGCCAGGCCGCGGTTGGCGTGCAGTCCCGGATCGGCCGGGGCGATGCGGGTGGCCCGGTCGTGTGCGGCGGCGGCGGCGGCGAGGTCGCTCGCGGTCAGGAAGTTGCCGAGGTTCGACCAGGCTTCGGCGGCCGGCGGCTGCAGGGTGAGCGCGCGGCGCAGCGCGGTCGCTGCCGCGCCGACGTCGCCGGCCCGGCCATGGGCGACCGCGAGGTTGGTGTGGATCGCGGCGACCCCGGGTGCCGCCGCCGCGGCGGCCGCCAGCAGCCGCCGCATCGAGGCCCAGTCCCCGGCGCGCTCCGCCATGGCGGCCGCTCGCGCCAGCGACTGCGGGGCGCCCGCCAGCAGCGGCCGCAGCCGGGCGATGCGGCGGCGCGCCGCTGCCAGGTCGCCGCCGTCGAGGGCCGCCTGGGCCAGCGCGGCGGCTTCGGCGCGCAGGCCGGGCTCCCAGGCCAGCGCCCGCGGGGCGGCGTCGGCCGGTGCGCCGGCGAGATGCCCCGCCAGCCGGCCCAGCCGATGCTGGTAGCGCCGCCAGCGCCCGCCGCGGCCGGCGTCGAGCGGCGTCCGCACCCGCTGCCAGGCGGCGGTGTTGGCCGGATGCGCGGCGGCGGTGAAATCCAGGCAGGCGGGATCCCAGCCGAGCCCGCAGCGCTCGAGCAGCCGGCGCAGCGCCGGCTCCGGCGCTGCGACCAGATCCTCGTGGCCGACGTCGACGATCCGGTCGGCGGCAAGCGCCCGCCAGTGCCGCATCAGCGACCGGTACAGGCGGTGGTGGTGCCCGAGATCGCCGAGGTCGCCGGCGAAATTCTGACCATGCGCGAAATCGGTGAACCAGCAGGACACGCAGGTGTCGAGCGGGTCGCGGACGCTGTGCAGGACCACGGCGTCGGGGAACATCTTCAGGATCGGCCCGGCCAGCAGGAAGTTTGCCGGCAGCTTGTCGGTGAACACCGCGGCGCCGCCGACCCGTGCGGCGGTCGCGGCCCGGTACCGCTCTGCCGCCCAGGCCCAGTCCTCCGGCCCGGCGGCGGCGAGGCAGTCGGGAAACGCCCGGCCGAGGCGCTGCGGCAGCCCGGCGAACAGCACGGTCTGCAGCGCCAGCATCTCGCCGCCGGCGGCCATCGCCGGATGCCGCGACAGCATCTGCTCCAGCAGCGTGGTCCCCGAGCGTGGCATGCCGACGATGAAGATCGGCCGGATGCCGGGATCCCCCGGATTGCCGGGGCGCCGCCACCAGGCGGCATCGCAGGTCGCGGCGATGGCGGCGAAGAACGCGCTGTCCTCGGCCCGGTCGTAGGGCCGGCCCGGTCGGCGGAGCGCGTGCGCCGCGGCGATCGCCTCGAAGGCGCCGTCGGCATCGCCGGCACGGTCCAGCAGCCGGCCCCGGGCGTGCAGCAGCCGGGCCCGCATTGCCGGCGGCAAGTCCTGGCTTCGCAGCGCCGCTGCGAGCCGGTCGGCGAAGCCGCGGCATTCGCCGTCCTCGGCCAGTTCGGCGAGAGCGATCAGGCTGGAGGGCTCGGCGGGGGCGATCAGCCGGGCCCGGCCGAGCGAGCGGCGCGCCGGGGCGAAGGCCCCGGCGTCGCCGGCCAGCAGCCCGGCCGTGATCCAGCCGACGGCGAGGTCAGGGGCCAGGGCGAGCGAGGTGCGGATGTGGCGGTCGGCTGCGGCGCGGTCGCCGAGCTGCCGGAGCAGGAAGCCGAGGTCGTGGTGACTGGCGGGGTGGCCCGGATCTTCGGCCAGCGCCGCCTGGAAGTGAGTGCGCGCACCCTCCAGGTCACCACCACGGAAGTGTCGCTGCGCCTCGGCGTGATGCAGTGTCACCGACATGGCGGCGAACCCCTCAAGGGACGTGAAGCCGGCGGCGGCTGCCGCCGGCTCCGCGACCCCCGCGGACGGTGGTCAGCAGGCTACTTGTTCCAGTCGTCGGCGCCCGAGGTGCCGGCCACTTCGTGGGTCTCGGTGATCATCTTGTAGGACATCGAGACGTCCTCCATGTGCCCGATCGGGCCATTCGCCGGCTCGAGGCTGTTCGGGAACCACGGCGACACGTCGGTGACCAGGGCCTCCTGCAGCTCGATCGTGTAGTACAGCTCCTGCTGCCCGGAGGACGAGGTGCGGTAGAACTTGAAGATCGCCTTCTTGATCTGCTCGCCGGTGGCCACCGCCTGCATGATCATCGGCGAGGACTTGTCCAGGACTTTGGTGAAGGACACGCCCTTGTGGATGCGGCGGCCGGTGGGCTGGCCGGACTGCGGGTCCTTCGGGACGGTGATCTCCAGCTTGAAGGCCTGGATCTGAATCTCGTTCTCGTGGTCCGACTTCGACATCGTGCCGACGGAATCGGCACTCATCGCGCCGGCGGACATGTCCCCCTGGTTGGCGCCGCTCAGGGTCAGATAGCAAGGAATCGGCATTTTACGTACTCCCTCTGGTCATTCGTCCCGGTGCGAGGCGGCCTGTTCTCCGCATCCCCGTGCAGCATATTTATCGAGATTCTCTGTAGCTCAAAGCCTTGCTTCCCGGTATTTCGATTTCATGTCGAATTTGTAATCAGGGGTTCATCTGGCGCCGATCCCGGCGCGGCGCGGCCCAGGCGAGGGAACGTATGGCCGCTGCCCGCAGGCTCTGGCATTGTCGGGCGCTGCAACGATGGATGGAGCCTCGTCTGCCGGATGACGATCGTGAAGCCGATGCGGCTCGGGCTGATCAGCCGGGCCCAGCAGGAGCGGCCGAAGGTCTATTTCTTCGTCACCGCGCTCGGATATTTCGACCTGCTGGAGCCCGGCGACTTCGATCTGGAGACCCGGATGTGGCCGATGGTGTCGGCCGCCCTCGGCGGCACGCCACTCGATGTCGGCATGCCGAAGCCGCGCGGCGAGGTGCTGGTGATCGGCGCTGCGTCGCCACCGGGCGGCCGGCCCGTCACGCAGATGGCGGTGGAGTTCGCCGTCGGCGCGGTGCGCAAGCGGCTGACCGTCATCGGGGATCGGCACTGGGAGTTGACGAATGATGGCCCGGCCTTCACCCGGCCACTGCCTTTCACCCGGATGCCGCTGACCTGGGACCGCGCCTTCGGCGGGCCGGAGTTCGCCGACAACCCGGCCGGCACGGGCCACGGGGCAGCGGCGGCCCTGTCGGAAGGTCGCCTGGTCCGGCTGCCGAACATCGAGGATGCGGCCGGATTGATCCTGGACGCCCAGCAGGCGCCGCGGCCGGTCGGCTGCGGGCCGCTGGACGTGATGACGCCGGCCCGGCAGCGCTTCGCCGGCACTTATGACGATGAATGGTTGAAACGCCTGCATCCCGGGCATGCGGCGGACTTCAACTGGGCATTCTACAACACGGCACCTCGGGACCAGTGGTTTCCCGGCTTCCTGAAGGGCGATGAACGCATCCGGATCGCCGGCATGCATCCCGATCACCCGGTCATCGACAGCCGGCTCCCCGGCATGCGGGCGCGGGCGTTTCTCGACCTCGACCGGGACGGCGCGCGGCAGCTGACCGAGGTGGACATGCGCTGCGAGACGGTGGTGCTGTTCCCCGGGCAGCTCAAGGGCGTGGTGATCTATCGCGGCGGCTGCGACATCACCGACATCGACGGCAAGGATGTCGCTCACACGCTGCTGGCTTACGAGCGGCTCGGCGAGCCCGCGCGCAGCGTCGCGCATTATGCCCGCACGCTGCAGCTGCGCACCGACCCCGAGACCGCGGCGCTCAGCTTCTTCGACGAGAAGCCGTTGCGGCCGGATATCGCGGAATCCGAGCTGGCGGAGCGCCAGGCGGAGCGAGCGGACGCCGCCGCCGAGCGCGACGCCAGGTGGGACAGGCGCATGTCGGCGACGATCGGCAAGGCCTATGCCGCCATGGGGGCGCTGCCACCGCCGCCCGAGGCCATTCCCCTGTCGCGGCCGCCGGTGCAGATTCCGGTGGTCACGTCCATGGACATCGAGCGGATGGACGTGGACATGGTCGGGGTGATGGCCGCCCTGAACGCGCTGAAGGCCTATGGCGACGGGCAGATCGCCGAGGCCCGGCAGCAGGCGGCGACGCTGCTGGGCGAGGCCGGGACGGTCGGCGGCGGGTTGCTGGATGCTGCCAGCGTCGCCAGGGTCCGCGCCGCCGCCCTGGTCTTGCCGCCGCCGCCCGCCGGGGCGCCCCCGGTCCTGCCGCCGGACCTGCCGACCGTCGGGTCGCTGCAGCAGGAACTCGCGGCGAGTGATCCGGCAATGGCCGGCGCGGATCCGTTCGCCGCCGTCGTCGCGGCCTTGCAGGCCGCGGGTGCGTCGGACGGCCCGTTGTCGGACGCCGACAAGGCGGCGCTGCAGGCCCGGGCCGAGGGGCGGCCGGAGGCGGGCCTCGGCGCGCCGCTGCTGGCCGAGATGGCGAAGATCGATACCGGGGCGCTGTCCGATCCGGCCGCACCGCCCCCGACAAATCCGGGCGGTGTGGATCCGGGCGGCGCAGATCCGGGCGGCGTCGAGGCTTTCCTGAAGCAGGCCGGGCTGGACGGCCCGGTGACGGCGGCGCTGGACCGTCTCGGACCCGCCGGCGGCCTGGTGAAGCCGCTGCTGGCGGCGGTGCCGCCGGAGACCGCGGGCGGTGCCGCCGACGCGATCGAGCGGGCGAAGGCGGCGGCGCAGGATGCCGCCGGCCGGCTCGACGAGGCGTTCGCCGGCGCCCGGCGGATCAGCCCCGAGCCGCTGGCGCCGCTGGAGCCGCTGACGGCGCAGGCCGCAGGCTATCTCGGCGCGGCGATACGCGGATGCCTGGCCGACGATGCCGAGGTCGGCGGGCGCGACTGGGCCGGCGCCGACCTCGCCGGCGTCAGCTTCGCCGGCCGCGACCTGCGCGGCGGCATGTTCGAGCTCGCTGACCTGACCGGCGCGGATTTCCGCGGCGCCGTGCTGGAGGACGCGGTCTTCACCGGTGCCACCCTCGACGGTGCGGATTTTTCGAATTGCGCGATGCGCGGCGCCAACCTGTCGGCGGTGACCGCGGCCGGGGCCCGCTTCGCCGGCGCGGACCTGACCGATGCCCGGCTGTTCGCGGCGAAGCTGGCCGGCGCGGACCTCTCCGGCGTCACGCTCGAGAGCTCGATCCTGCTGAACGCCGACCTGACCCGGGCCGACCTGTCGGGCGCCCGCCTGACCAAGGTGATCTTCATCACCGCCACCCTCGACGAGGCGATCCTCGACCGGGCGGTGCTGTTCCGCTGCATCGTCATGCAGTCGTCGATGCAGCGGCTGACGGCTCGCGGCCTGGTGCTGTCGCGCTCGGCGCTGATCGACTGCCAGGCTTCCGGCGGCGACTTCACCGCGGCCGATTTCTCCGATGCCGGCAGCCTCGGCGGCACGATCTACGACGGCTCGGGCATGCGCGACCTGGAGGCGTCGCGGTCCGGCTGGCACGCCGCCAGCATGAAACGCGTGGATCTGCTCGGGGCGCGGCTCGACGGCGCCGATCTCGGCAAGGCCGACCTGACCGGTGCCCGGCTGCGGCGGGCGTCGCTGCGCGGAGCGGTCCTGGTCGAGACCGTGCTGGCGGGGGCGGACGCGACGGCGGCCAACTTCGCGGAGGCGGTGCTGCGGCGGGTCGACCTGCGGGGGGCCAGCCTGCGGCATGCCAATCTGTACCGCGCCGGTATCGAGGCGGCGGACCTGACGAACTGCGACCTCACCGGCGTCAATGCGCTGGGCACGAACCTGATGCGGGTGGCCGATGTCGCCGGATGAGTTCGAACTGACCCTCGGCTACAATGGCGAGATCCTCGACGAATCCTTTGCCGGCTGGTCGCTGGCGGGCCGGACCCTGCCGGCGGTCACCTTCGTCGACTGCGACCTGGCCGGCGTCGACTTCACCGGCGCCCGGCTCGACGGCACCCGGTTCGTGCAATGCCGGCTGGCCGCAGCCCGCTTCAAGGGCGCGACGCTCACCGCCGCGACCTTCGTCGACTGCGACCTCGCCGGCGGCGTCTTCACGCAGGCCAGCGTGGCGCAGGCCGCATTTCTGCAATGTGTGCTGCTGGACGCGCGTTTCGACGGCGCGCGGGTGCAGGAAACGACCATCGTCGGCGGGAAGGTCGAGGGTGCATCCTTCAACGGGGCGCAACTGTCACGCAGCGCGATCATGGAGGCGGGCTTCCGGCGCTGCGATCTCCGCGGCGCCAGCCTGGAGCGGTTCCTGGTGACCGGCGCCGACCTGCGCGAGTGCCCGCTGGCGGGGCTGCGGCTGGAGTCCGCCATGCTCATGGAGGCGCAGATGGACGGTCTCGACCTCTCGGGCCTGTCGCTGGCGCGCTGCAATTTCATGAAGGCTTCGCTGGTCGACGCCGATCTGTCGAAGGCCGACCTCACGCAGAGCCTGTTCCAGGAGGCCGACCTGCGCCGGGCACGCCTCAGCGGCGCGCGCGCGTCGATGGCGCTGTTCGTCAAGGCCGACCTGCGGGGTGCGGCCATGGACGGCATGGATCTCGGCTACGCGATCCTCGACGACGCCAAGCTGGACGGCGCCACCCTGGACGGAAGCCGCATGGAGCTGGCGCAGATCAGGCGGGTGTCGGCCAGGGCTGCGCGGATGCGCGGGACGGACCTCACCAACGCCGACGCCTCCTACAGCGACCTGACGGCGGTGGATCTGGCGGGAGCGACGATGTACCGGCTCAACCTGCATGCCACGACCTATCACCCGGTGGCGACCGGGCGCGGTGCCAGCACGACGCTCGGCACCGACGAGGACCGGGCCATCGCGGAGCTGTACGATCCGGTGGCGATCGAGCGGAACCTGCGGGCGCAACGGCGGGGGCAACGATGGTCTTCCTGAACTCCCAGGGGCCGATCCCGGCGATCGGCTTCGCATTTCCCGACGTCTGCCTGACCCCGACCGTGGTTCCGGTGCCGATCCCCTATCCGAATTTCGCGCTGCGGCCGACCTCGATCCCGACGCAGTTCTCCTGCTACACGATGGCGATGCCGAACCACAACATGCTGACCACGCAACCGATGACGATGGGCGACAACGCCGGCGTCAACCTCGGGGTGGCGTCCGGCCTGGTGATGGGGCCGGCCCGGAACTACACCAGTTCCTTCAAGGTGTTCCAGGGGATGGCGCCGGTTACGCGGATGCTCGACGTGTCCGGCCAGAACGGCGTCAGCCCCAACATGGTCGGGATGTCGATCAGTCCGGCGCAGCCGGTCGTCCTGGTCCTGAGCTGACGGCGGTCACGGGCGGCGGACGGTCGGCCAGGGCCGCGCGGATCGCGGCGAGGGCGGCGGTCCAGGAGCCGTCGGCGGCCTGCATGAAGCTCCGGCTGCCCGGGTACCAGGGGGACGCGGCCGCCGCGACCGGCCAGTACCAGGAGAAGTCGCGGCCCACCAGGACCCAGGTCTCGATTCCGAGCCCGGCGGCGAGATGCGCGACCGGCCCGTCCGGCGCGATCACCAGGTCGAGGCCGGCAATCTCGGCCGCGAGATCGCGATAATCGGCGATCCCGAGGCCGCGGTCGACGACGCCGGGCCGGTCGAGCAGCGCGGCGCCGGCCTGCCGGGCGGGGCCGGTCTGCAGCGACACCAACTCGACCGCATCCTCGCCGCAAAGCGCGGACGCCAGCGCGCCGCCCGGACCGGGGCCTTCCCACCAGACGCCGATCCGCCGCCGGTCGCGGACGGCCGCCGGCGGTGCCGCCGGCGGCACGGCGAAAGCCGCCGCCGGTGCCATATCCGGCGTCACCCGCAGCAGCCGCGGCAACTCGTCGAGAAGCAGGGTCGGCACGCCGTCCTCCGCGAGCGCGGCGAAATCGACATGACCGGCCGGCAGGACCGCCGCGACGCCGCGCGCCGTCGCCAGCAGTGCTGCCAGCGGCGGCGTCGCCAGCACCGTCGGCACGGCGCCCCGTTCGGCCAGCAGCGGCAGGAAGCGGGCGGCGAACAGGCTGGCGGCGGCGTCGGCCGCCACCAGGCGGATCTCTTGTCCGGCGAGCGGCTGCGGCAGAAGGGAGCCGCCATCCGGTGCCGCGCGCGCGAGCCGTTCCCAGGCCTCCTCGCAGCGGCCGCGCAGCAGCAGCAGCTCGGCGGCCAGCGCCTCCGCAGCGGCGCCTCCGCCATGCGGCCCGGACATCCGGTCGAGCGCGGACTGCGCAGCGTCGAAGCGACCCTGGCGGCGCAGCAGGCGGGCCAGTTCGAAGGCGATGCGGGCATCGGACGGTGCCGCTCGCAGTGCGGTCGCCAGCTCGGCCCCGGCTTCGGCGAGCCGGCCGAGCTCGAGCAGCATGGCGCCCAGCGAGGCGCGGATCTGCGGATGCGCGGGGGCCAGGCCCGCCGCGCGCTGCATGGTCGCGAGCGCCTCCTCCGGCCGGCCGCCTTGCAGCAGCAGGTCGGCGTGGTTGGCGAGCAGCTCCGGGTTCAGCGGATCGTGGAGCCGCGCTTCGGACAGGCAGGCCGCGGCGGCATCGAGATCGCCGGCCTGCTTGTGCAGGATCGACAGGTTGTTCAGCGCGCCGGCATGGCCGGGCCGCAGTGCCAGCACCGAGCGGTAGACCTCGGCCGCCTCGTCCTCACGGCCGGCCGCCACCAGCACGTTGGCGAGGTTGAACAGCTGTGCGGGATCCCCGGCGGCCAGCTCGACGGCGCGTTGCTGTGCGATCAGCGCCATCGCCGCATCGCCGCGGGCGAGGTAGAGGCTGGCCATGTTGGCATGCAGCTCGGCCCGGTCCGGGGCCAGGTCGAGCGCCCGGCACAGGCAATCCTCCGCCAGCGCCAGCTCGTTGCGGGCGAGGTAGATCACCCCCAGGTTGCCGACGCTGATGCCGTCGTCGGGGGCGATCGCTACGGCATGCCCGGTCAGCTCCAGCGCCCGCGCGGTCTCGCCGCCGCGCAGCGCCACCGCGCCCAGGCCGCACAGGGCGCGGACATGCGTCGGCTCGGCCCGCAGCACCTCCTCGTACAGCGCCCTGGCCTCGGCGGTCCGGCCGGCCGCGAGATGCGCGGCGGCGATCTCGGCGGGATCGCTGGCCGGGATGCCGCCCGTCATCGCGCCCGGCCCGTCGATCCGGGCGTCATCAGACGGTCGCGTCGAGGCTGCGCACCTTCGCCGCGAGCTGCTGGATCTCGGCGTTCATGCTCTCCATGGCGACGTTCACATTGCCCATCTTCGCGTTCAGCGCGTTGACGTTGACGGCGGCGTTGCCGGCCTCGACCTTCGCCATCCATGCCCTGACCTTGGTCGTGGCCACGTTGATCCGGGGGGCCGCGTTGAAGTCGATGAACACGCCGAGCCTGAACTTGAATTCGAGGCCCAGGCCGATGTCGAACCGGAAGGCGCCGTAGACCAGCGTCGTGGCGCCGAGCACCACGCTGAGGGTGGCCCCCAGCGTGAACGTCATGCTGGCACCCATCATGAACGACGCGGTGGCGCCCCAGGTCGTCGTCGTCTTCAGGCCGTCGGTGATGGCGATCTTGTTGATGCCGACCTTCTGGGTCAGCGTCCCGGCGATGGTCTGCTTGAAGTTGCCGCCGATGCTTTCGGTCAGATCACTGGCGGTGGTGACGAGCATCTGTCCTGACCCGGCGACCGGCGGCGAGGCGGTGTCGGCCGGCTGTTCGGTCGTCGCCTGCAGGCTGATGCCCTGGGCGATGAGGCCGAACTGCTGCTTGCTGACCACGACATCGCTGTCGGCACGCTGCCGGCGGCTTCCGATGACGTATTCCTGCTTCAGGCCGCCGATGACTTCCCGTCGGTTGCCGTTGATCCGGCTGAAGTTGCCTCCCTCGATCAGCGAGGTCTTCTCGCCGGCGAAGTATTCGAGCAATCCATGGCTGCCGCCGGCGGGGCCGCCGGCGAGGGTGACATCCGGCGTGATGCCGCTCTCGGAGCCGTCGGCAGGCGTCGACCCGAGCCGCCAATACGACCTGGAGCCGGTCGGGATGTTCAGCCGCGCGTAGGCGGGTGACACGCCCGTGGTGGTCAGGATCTCGGCCTCCGCCCGCTGCCCGGCGAGCGGCTGGGCCGTGGTGCCGGGCGCGACGGTGGCCGCCCCTTCCAGGGCCCGCTGCGGCGCCAGCGCTGCGCCGGTGGATGCACCGCCGCCGCCCCCGTTCGCCGCGGGGCCGTCCTCGATCTCGAACAGCGTGCCGCTGGTCGTGCGGATCCGGTTCTTGGTGTTGCTGCGGGCGTTCACCACGCTCGGATACTGCTCGTTCTGCATGGCGCCGACGATGATCGGCCGGTCGGGGTCGCCGTTGACGCAGGCCAGGATCACCTCGGTGCCCATCAGCAGCGGGAAGTGCATGCCGGTGCCGGCGCCGCCATAAGGCTCGGCCTTGCGCATGTAGCGCGACGCCTGGCCGGCGGTCTCGCCGCGCTGGTCGAACTGCTGGCGGATCTTGTAGCGCCCGGAACTGTCGATCTCGGCCCGCTCGCCGGCCCCGGCGGCGTCGACCACGGCGTTGGAAAGCCCCGGCATGCGCGGCTTCGGCGTCTTGCGGGCGGGCCGGAACTCGACCGCCTGCGGCAGGCACTCGAAGCGGTTGCGGTAGGCGGTCTCGTGATCCGGCCCGGCGAACTCGGCGATGCCGGGCATCGCCTGGGTCGCCTCGTGCTCGACCCAGGTGACCAGATAGCCGCCGTTGAAGTCGCCGCGGAAGTGGTCGGTGAGGTCGAACACCGCGCCGGCAGCGAGGTGGACGCTGTCGCCGGCGCCCTCGAACACCAGCTTGCGGCTGGCCAGTTCCTGCGCCCGGACGCGGGCCAGGTCGCGTCCTTCCTCGGGTGTGCGGAAATGCGAGCCGTAGTCCACGACGACGCCGTGCCCCTGCGGGTCGACCGTCTCGTCGACCTCCAGGTTCAGGCTGGGGAGCCGGTAGTTGTAGTCGCGCAGGCAGACCTGCGCCGGGACCATGGTGCGCTGGCCGATGAACCGGAAGACGGCCGGCTCGCTCGCGTTGGCGAGCCCGCTGACGGTGCGGTACGCGACGCTGCCGCCGCCGCCGATGGTCGGGAAGGCGACCCGCGAATCACCGAACACGACGACGTCGCGGCCGCCGTCATGGGTGAAGAAGTAGAAGATGCCGTGGTGCTCGCACAGCCGCGAGATGAAGGCGAGATCACTTTCGTCAAACTGCACGATGTAGTCGCGCTGCGGGTAGCTGCGCGTCAGCCGCAACTCGAAGTCGCCGGTACCCAGGCGGCCGGCGACCGCGGACGCCGGTGCGCCCTTCAGCGCGTTGGCGGTCAGCTCCTCGACCAGTACCTCGCGCACCGAGACCGGGGCGGCGGTGCCGTGGATCTGGTTCTGCCGGCTCATGGCGAGGCGGTGCAGGCGCGGCACCAGCACGGCGCGGTAGACGAACTGGCCCTGCGGCGTGGCGCCGTGCTGCTCGACCCGCTCGACCATGCCGTGGATCGTGCGGGTCTGTTCCAGCCGGGTGATGCTCAGCGTCGCGTCCTGGCCGGCGAAGTCGTCGAAGGCGAGCTGTGCGTTCTCCGAGACCATGTCGATCTCGAAGCGGAACAGCTCGGAGATCGCCTCGCGGCCGGCCAGCCGGAACGGCATGAAGGTGTCGGCCGGCTGGCCGACGACCGTGAACGCCAAGCGCTGCTCGTAGGGATCGCTCACCCTCGCTCCTCCACACTGCGTCTGGTCCGGGTGCAAGGCGAGGCATCCCGCATTCTAAGGAGGCAAATGTACCGGGTTTCCCGGTTGCGCAAAATGCCGATCGGTTGCGGCTTGCTTAAGAGATTGTAACGCCGCCTCCAGGTATCCCGGGGCGGATTGGCCGAGACTGGCGAAGCACGAGACTGGCGAAGCATGTGTATGGCCGCTGCCGGTGGCCTCTGTCATTCTCCGCCGCGGGGACTGCAACTTGTGGGACTGAGACCGGATGACGATCGTGAAGCCGCTGCGGCTCGGGCTGATCAGCCGGGCGCAGCAGGAGCCGCCGAGGAGCTATTTCTTCGTGGCGGCGCTCGGCTATTTCGACCTGCTCGATCCCGGTGACTTCGATCTCGATACCAAGATGTGGCCGATGGTGTCCGGCGTGCTCGGAGGCACGCCGATCGACGTCGGCATGCCGAAGCCGCGCGGCGAGGTCCTGGTCGTCGGCGATGCGGTGGCGCCCGCAGGCAACCCGGTTACCCAGATGCGCGTGGAGTTCGCGGTCGGGCCGGTGCGCAAGGTCATGACCGTGCTCGGCGACCGGCACTGGGAGCTGACCCGAGACGGCCCGGTGTTCACGCGGGCGCTGCCGTTCACGCGCATGCCGCTGACCTGGGACCGGGCGTTCGGCGGACCGGAGTTTCCGGCGAACCCGTTCGGCACCGGCCACGCGGCACGGGCGGCCCTGGCCGAGGGGCGGCCCGTCCGGCTGCCGAACATCGAGGATGCCGCCGACCTGATCCTGGATGTCGAGCATGCACCGCGGCCGGTCGGCTGCGGCTATGTCGATATCATGGCGCCGACGCGCCAGCGCTTTGCCGGCACCTATGACGGCGACTGGCTGAAGCGGCACCATCCCGGCCACGCCGTCGACTTCGACTGGAGCTTCTACAATGTCGCCCCCGAGGACCAGTGGGCGCCAGGGTTCTTCACGGGCGACGAGCGCATCCGGATTGCCGGCATGCATGCCGACCACCCGCTGATCGACAGCCGGCTGCCGGGCATGCGGGTGCGGGCGTTCGCGAACCTGGAGCGCGACGGCGAACGGATCCTCACCGAGGTCGAGATGCGCTGCGAGACCGTGGTGCTGTTCCCGGGTCAACTCAAGGGCGTGGTGATCTTCCGCGGCGGCTGCGAGGTTGCCGACATCGACGGCAAGGACGTGATCGATACCATGCTCGCCTATGAGCGGCTCGACGAGGCGCCGCGGACGGTGGAGCACTACGCCCGCACCCTCAAGCTGCGCACCGACCCCGACACCGCGGCGCTCAGCTTCTTCGACGAGAAGCCGTTGCGGCCCGACCTCCCGGAGGTCGAGCGCGCCGAGCGCGAGGCCGAGCGGGCCGCGGCGGCGGCCGAGCGCGACGCGAAGTTCGACCGTCGCATGGAGTCGGCGCTCGCCCGCGCCTATCTGGCGGTCGGCGCGCTGCCGCCGCCGCCGGGCTCGCTGCCGAAGTTCAAGATGCCGGTGCCGATCCCGGTGATCACGCCCCGCGACATCGAGCGGATGGACGTCGACATGGTCGGGGTGGCGGCGGCGCTGAAGAAGCTGCAGGCCTATGGCGACCAGCAGATCGCGATGGCCAGGCAGCAGGTCGGGGCGGCCGCGGCGCAGGCGGTCACGATGGTCGCCGGCGCCGGCGGCAGCATGCTGGACGCCGCCGCGGCGCTGAAGCTGAAGCGGCTCGCGGCTGCGCTGCAGCCGCCGGCCGGCGCGGCGCCGGTGCTGCCGGCGGACGCGCCGACGCTGCAGTCGCTCGGCCAGGATCTCGCGAAGGGTGGGTCGCTCCCGGAGGCGGAGGACCCGTTCGCGGCGGTGCTCGCCGCCGTGCAGGCCCTGGGCGAGAGCGGCGAGGGCCTGTCGGAGGAAGAGAAGGCCGTGCTCCGCGCCAGGGCGCAGGGCCGGCCCGAGGGCCGGATCACCGCGCCGATGGTGGACGCGGTCTCCGGCCTCGACCTGACCGCGGGCGGCAAGATCGCGGTACCGGATGCGCCGCCGCCGCCGGACGGTCCGGCCGGCGTGGAGGCATTCCTCCAGCAGCTCGGGCTGGACGGCAGGACCGCCGATGCCGCCAAGGCCGTCGATGGCGCGCTCGCCGCCCTCGGACCGCAGGGCGGCCTGGTGAAGCCGCTGCTGGCGATCGAGCCGCCGAAGCCGGACGCCGACGCCGGCAATCCGATCGACGCGCTCGAGGACCAGGTGAAGGACGCGGCGGTGAAGCTCGAGGATGCGTTCGCCGGCGGCCGGCGGCTGAGCCTGGAGCCGCTGGCGCCGCTGGAGCCGCTGTCGGCGGCGGCGGCGCTGTATTTCGGCGATGCGGTACGGGACTGTCTCGCCGGCGGTGGAGATTTCCGCGGCCGCGACTGGGCCGGCGCCAGCCTCGCCGGCGCCGACTTCTCCGGCCTCGACCTGCGCGGCGCGATGTTCGAGCGGGCCGACCTGGCCGGCGCCCGGTTCCGCGGCGCCATCCTCGACGACGCCGTGTTCGCGGGCGCCAGGCTCGATGGTGCCGATCTCTCGAACTGCGCGATGCGCGGCGCCAACCTGTGCAAGGCGGAGGCGACGGGGGCGAGCTTCGCCGGCTCCGACCTGACCTCGGCGAAGCTCAGCGGCGCGCGGCTGGCGGGGGCCGACCTGTCGCGGGTGTCGATGGAGGACGTGGTGGCGTTCGAGGTCGACCTCGCCGGCGCCGACCTGTCGCAGGCCCGCTTCAACAAGGTCGTGCTTCTGACCTCGTTCCTCGATGGCGCGCGCCTGGACGCGGCGGAGTTCCATCTCTGCGTGTTCCTGCAATGCGAGATGAACCGGCTGTCGGCACGGCGGACCATGTTCGCCAGGACCGCGCAGGTGGTCTGCAAGCAGCGCGAGGGCGACTTCACCGGCGCCGACTTCACCAAGAGCGGCAGCATCGGCGGTGCGGTCTACGACGGCTCGATCATGCGCGACCTGGTGGCGCCGGGCTCCGGCTGGCACGCCGCCAGCATGGTCGGGGTCGACCTGCACGCCGCCCTGCTCGACGGCGCCGATCTCGGCAAGGCGGACCTCACGGGCGCCCGCCTGACCCGGGCCTCGCTGCGCCGCGCGGTGCTGATCGAGACGGTGCTGAAGGACGCCGACGCGACCGCAGCGACCTTCGTCGAGGCGGTGATGCGGCGGGTCGACCTGAGCGGCGCCAGCCTGCGCAATGCCAACCTGTATCGCGCCGGTATCGACGGCACCGACCTGACCTGCTGCGACCTGACCGGCGTCAATGCGTTCGGCACCAACCTGATGAGGGCAGCCGATGTCGCCTGACGAGTTCGCGGAGATCCTGACCTTCGACGGCGAGTTCATGCAGGAGTCGTTCGCGAGGTGGTCGCTTGCGGGCCGCTCGCTGCCGGCGGTGTCGTTCGTGGGCTGCGGCTTCGAGGGAGCCGATTTCACCGGCGCCCGGCTCGACGCCACGGTGTTCGTGCAGTGCCGGTTCGCGGGTGCGCGTTTCGACCGGGCCGTGGTCGAGTCCGTGCGCTTCGTGGACTGCGACCTCGCCGGGGTGAGCTTCGCCGGCAGCACGATGGGCGAGAGCAGCTTCGTGAAGTGCGACCTCGCCGGCGCCAGCTTCGCCGGAGCCGTCCTCGACCATCTCACGGTCGCCACGGGAAACCTCGAAGGGGCGTCGTTCGCCGGTGCGACGATCACCCGGTCGGCGATCATGGAGGCCGGGTTCCGGCGCTGCGACCTGACCGGGGCCAACCTGGAGATGCTGCTGGTGACGTCGGCGGACCTTCGGGAATGCGCCATCGAAGGCTTGCGGATGGAATCCGTGATGCTGATGGAGGCGCAGATGGACGGTCTCGACCTGTCGCGGCGCAGCGTGGCGCGCTGCAACCTGATGCGCTCGTCCATGGTGGGGGTCGACTTTTCGGGGTCCGACCTGACCCAGACGCTGTTCCAGGAAGCCAAGCTGAGCGACGCCGATTTCACCGGCGCGCGGGCCCCGATGGGGCTGTTCGTGAAGGCCGACCTGACGCGGGCGGCGATGTCGGGGATGGACCTGAGCTTCGGGATCTTCGACGGGGCCACGCTGGACGGTGCCGTGCTGGACGGCAGCCGGATGGAGCTGGCGCAGCTGAAGTCGGTATCGGCGAAAGGCACGCGGTTCCGCGGCGCCGACCTCACCAACGCCGACGCTTCCCATGCCGACCTGACGGCGGTCGACATGGCGGGAGCGAACGTCTACCGGTTGAACCTGCACGCCGCGACCTTCCGGCCGATCGCCACCGGCAGCGGCCAGGCAACCACGCTGGGCACGGACGAGGACCGCGCCGTCGCCGAGCTCTACGATCCGATCGCCGTCGACCGCCGGCTGCGCGGCCGGCAGGAATAGGGGAGGGACCGATGGTCTTCGCCAACGCTCAAGGACCGATCCCGGGCATGGGTTTCGCCTTTCCGGACGTCTGCCTGACGCCGGTGCTGGTGCCGGTGCCGATCCCTTACCCGAACATCGCGTTGCGGCCGATGTGCATCCCGACGCAGTTCACCACCTATACGATGATGATGCCGACGCACAACCTGCTGACCATGCATCCGATGACCAACGGCGACAACGCCGGCGTCAACATGGGGGTGGCGTCCGGCATGGTCATGGGGCCGAGCAACAACCTGATGTGCTCGGTCAAGGTGTTCCACAGCGTCGCCCCGGTCACCCGGATGCTCGACATGACCGGGCACAACGGCATGAGCCCGAACATGGTCGGGCTGTCGATGAGCCCGTCGCAGCCGATCCTGATGGTCCTGGTGTAGTTCAGACCGCGACGGGCTGGCGCAGGCGCAGCCGGAGGATTCCGCCGGTCGCGAGGTCGAGGACCACGTCGCCCTCTACCGGGACGGCGGTGCCGCGGATCTTCGCCTCGCCGGCGAAATCCAGGTACAGCGCGTCGCGCGGCCCGAAGTTGTCGCGCTGCAGGTTCCGGCCGATCACCACCAGCCCGGCGGCGGGATCGTCGGAGACGACGAGGGTGGCCGGGATCGGGCGGGTCGGTTGTCCGGGGGTCCGCTGCGCGGCGTCGAACAGCGCCGGTATGGCGCGCCGCAGGCCGTTCAGCAGCACGTGGGCGATCGCCGGCGGATTCTCGAGCTGAGGCGACCAGGACGTCATCGGGCCGTCTCCTCCTTCGGCGCGGCGCCGCCGGTGCGTTCCGCGATCGCCGTCCCGACCGTGTCGAGCGCGCCGGCCCAGCTGCCGTCGAGCGCCTGCCGGACGCTGCGGCTGCCCGGATACCAGGGCGAAGGCTGCGTGCCGTTCGGCCAGTACCAGCTGCCGTCCCGGCTCACCAGGACCCAGGTCTCGACGCCCAGGCCGGCAGCGAGATGCGCCACCGGTCCGTCGGGAGCGATCATCACGTCCAGATCGCGGATGCGATGCGCGAGCTCCAGGAAATCGCCGACCCCGGTGCCGCCGGGGGAGGACGGCGCCGATTGCAGGATCGTGACGCCGGCCTGATCGCCGAGGGCATCGGCCAGCACCCGCCCCGGTCCGTCGCCTTCCCACCAAACGCCGAAACGGGCCGGCGGTGCCGCCCGATCGGCGGCCGCGGGCGGCGGCAGGTCGAAGACCGGCAGATCGAAGACCGGCAGGTCGACCACCGGATGCTCCGGATCGACCCGCAGACGCCACGGCAGGGTGTCGAGGATCAGGGTCGGCGCGCCGTCGGCGCCAAGCGCGCGCAGGTCCAGGGCGGCGGCGGGCCGGACCGCCGCGACGCCTTTGGCGGTCGCCAGCAGTGGGGCCAGGACCGGCGGGCAGACCACCGTGGCCACAGCGCCGCGGGCCGCCAGTTCGGCGATGAACCGCGCGGCAAACAGCGCGGCGGCGCTGTCCAAGGCGACCAGCCGCAGCGTTTCGCCTGCCAGGTCGGCCTGGAGGTCCGGCACCGCGAATGGCGCCGTTGCCTGCGCGGCTTCCGCCGCCAGCCGCGACCAGGCTTCCGCGTACCGGCCGCGCATCAGCAGCAGCTCGACGGCCTGTGCCGAAGCCGGGCCGGCACCGGGGCGGAGGGTCGCGGCGCGCTCGGCGGCGATGTAGGCGCCGTCCAGGTTGCCCTGCCGGCGCAGCAGCCGCGACAGTGTCAGCGCGATGTCGGGCGACTTCGGGTCGCCGCGCATGGCGGCCGCCAGCTCGCGCCCGGCCTCCGCCGGCCGCCCGATTTCCAGCAGAATCGCGCCGAAGGCGGCCCGCAGGCGCGGGTTGACCGGATTGAGCGAGACGGCCCGCCTGATGGTCTCGACGGCCTCCTCCGGGCGGCCCTGCTGCAGCAACAGGTCGGCTTCGTTCGCCATCAGTTCCGGGTTGGAGGGCTGCCGCAGCCGCGCCTCGGCCAGCAGGGTCCCGGCGAGCGTCAGCCGGCCGTCGCGCTTGCACAGCACCGCCAGGTTGTTGAGCGCCCCGGCGTGCGCGGGATCGATCCGCAGCGCTTCGCGGAACGCCTCCTCGGCCCCGGCATGCTCGCCCGTGGCCGTCAGGATGTTCCCGAGATTGTAGCGCAGTGTCGCGGAATCCGGCGCCAGGGCGATCGCGTGCATCTGCGCCTCCACCGCACGCTCCGGCTCGGCCATCGCCATCAGCAGGCTGGCCAGGTTGGCGTGCAGGTCGGGGATCGAGGCGTCGAGGTCGAGTGCGCGCGTCAGGCAGGAATGCGCCGCGTCGAGCTCGCCTTTCGCCTGGTAGACGACCGCCAGGGCGGAGTTCGCCATCGCGTCGTCCGGCGCGGCCGCGACGGCATGCCCGACCAGTTCGAAGGCCCGCGCGACCTCGCCGCCGCGCAGGGCGATGGCCCCGAGCGCGCACAGCGCGCGGACGTGCCTGGGTTGGCCGCGCAGGACCTGCGCGAGCACCGACCTCGCGTCGTCGAGCCGGCCCGCCGAGACGTGCGCGATGGCGACTTCGACCGGGTCGCTGCGGAACGGGGCATTCACCGCGTCAGCCCATGGTGATGCGTTCACCGTTCACCCGTACGTCCTCGCGGGCGTCGAGCAGAATGATTCCGGCGCGCTGCGCCAGCACCGAGCGGCCCTCCAGCATCAGTTCGCCGGCCGACACCGTCTCCACGCCCTCGACGTTGCGGGTGGCGACCTTGGCGTGGCTGAACTCCTGGTCGGCGGTGCGCCGCAGCACGCGGGCGACGAGGTCGAGGCGCTCGGCGACCGCGCTCAGGGTCTGCCCGGCGACCTGCGCCAGCCGGGTACGGAGGTCGGCCCGGCCCGCCTCGACCGCCAGCGTTTCGCAGACGATCTTCAGCTCCGGCTGCGCCAGGGTGGCCGAGGCGGTACCGGGGACCGAGAGGACGGCGCCGGCCTCCGACGGCCGGTCGAGCACCGCGGTGACATAGCAGCCGTCGGCGGTGTCGATCGCCGCGAGCAGGTCGCCCGGCACCGGCTCGACCAGGCAGCTGGTGGCGCGGCGGGCGGTGATACGCCGGCTGCCGGCGGCGAGCACGACCGACAGGCCCTCGACTTCGACGGCGCGGCCGATCAGGGCATGACCCAGTTCCGCGGATCGCGGGGCTGCGGGTGTCAGGCTTCCATCCATGGCTTCCTCGTCAGGGTGTGTTGGCCGTCAGGCCGGTGTTTGCCGTCACCGCGCCGACGTTCGCCGCGACGGGCGCGGTGTTGACCTGGGCGCCGGCCGCGTTGGCGGCGGCGCCGTTGGTGGTGGCGCTGGCACCGTTCGCGGTGACCGCGGCACCGGAGGTGTCGGCGCTGGTGGCGGCGAGGTCGACCGCCGCCGAGGACGCCCATTCGAACGCCGGCCCGACCCGGACGTCCAGCGAGATGCCAAGGAAGAAATCCGCCTTCGCTCCGGCGACGATGCCGACGGCCACCGACAGGTTGATCTCCAGGCTCAGCCCGAAGGTCATCGAGATGGCGCTGCCCATCATGAACTCGGCGGTGGCGCCCCAGGTCTGCGAGACCTCCATGCCGTCGGTCTTCGAGACCGCATCCTCGGTGACGTTGGTGACGATGCTGCCGCCGACGGTCTGCGTGAGGTCGCCGCCGGCGGTCATGGTGATGCCGTCGCCGGCGACGATCAGGACCTCCGCGGACGCCGCGGCGGCGGGCGAGGCGTTGTCGCCGGGCTGGGCGGTCGCCGCCTCGATGCTGACCCCGTTGGCGATCACCTGGTACTGCGACTTGGCGACGGCATTGTGGTTGGTGGCGCTCATCCGCCGGTCGGCGACCACGTAGTCGAGCCGGTTGACATCGACCTGGCTGTAGCTCGACCCGTTGATCAGCGAGCTGCGGTCGCCGGCGGTGTACTCGAAGACACCGGCGCCGCCGGCGTCGCCGCCGCCGTCCATGTCCGACATCGTCGGCTTGCGGCTGTCCTCGGTGGTGTCCGTCGGCTTCGAGCCGATGCGCCAGTAGCTGTCGGTGCCGGCGGTGACCTGCAGGCGGGCATAGGACGACGTCGAGCCGCCGGAGGTCTGGATGTCGGCCTCGGCGCGCTGTGGGGCGAGGGGGTGCCCAGCGGGGGATTGCCCGGTGGGGGCTGCGAGCGGACCCTCCAACGCCCGCTGCGGCGCCAGTGCCGCACCCGAGGCGGCGCCGCTGCCGCCGCCGCTGCCGGAGGCCGGGCCGTCGTCGATCTCGAACAGGCTGCCGCTGGTGGTGCGCATGCGGTTCTTGGTGCTGCTGCGCGAGTTCACCACGCTCGGATACTGGTCGTTCTGCATGGCGCCGACGATGATCGGCCGGTCGGGATCGCCGTTCACGCAGGCCAGGATCACCTCGGTGCCCTTCAGCAGCGGGAAGTGCATCCCGGTGTTGGCACCGCCATAGGCCTCGGCCTTGCGCATGTAGCGCGACGCCTGGCCGTCGCCCTCGCCGCGCTGGTCGAACTGCTGGCGGATCTTGTAGCGGCCGGTGGAGTCGATCTCGGCACGCTGGCCGGCGCCGGAGGCGTCGACGGTGGCGTTCGACAGCCCGGCCATGCGCGGCTTCGGGGTCCGGCGGGCCGGGCGGAACTCGACCGACTTCGGCAGGCACTCGAAACGGTTGCGGTAGGCGGTCTGGTGGTCCGGGCCGGCGAACTCGGCGATGCCGGGCAGCGCCTGCGTGGCCTCGTGCTCCACCCAGGTCAGCAGATAGCCGGCGTTGAAGCCGCTGCGGAAATGGTCGGTCAGGTCGAACACGCCGCCGGCGACCATGTGGACGCTGTCGCTCGCCCCCTCGAACACCTGCTTGCGGCTCAGCAGTTCCTGGGCCCGCACGCGGGCCAGGTCGCGGCCTTCCTGCGGGGTGCGGAAATGCGCGCCGAACTCCACCACGACGCCGTGGCCGTTGGGGTCGACGGTCTCGTCGACCTCCAGCGACAGGTTGGGGATTCGGTAGTTGTAGTCGCGCAGGCACACCTGGGCCGGCACCTGGGTGGCGCGCCCGGAGAACCGGAAGACGTTCGCTGCAGCGGCATTGGCGAGGCCGCTGGCCGGCCGGTAGGCGATGCTGCCGGGGCCGCCGGACTGCGGGAAGGCGACCCGGGAATCCCCGAACACCACCACGTCGCGGCCGCTGTCATGGGTGAAGAAGTAGAAGATCCCGTAGTGCTCGCACAGCCGCGACAGGAAGGCGAAGTCGCTCTCGTCGAACTGCACGATGTAATCGCGCTTGGGATAGGCGTGGGTCAGCCGCAGCTCGAAGTCGTTCATGCCGAGCCGGCCGGCGACCGCGGAGGCGGCGGCACCCTTGAGGTTGCTCGCCGACAGCTCGTCGTTCAGCACCTCGCGCACCGATACCGGGGCGGTGGTGCCGTGGATCTGGTTCTGCCGGGTCAGCGCCAGGCGCTGCAGCCGCGGCACCAGCACCGCCTTGTAGACGTATTGCGACTGCGGCGTGGCGGCGACCAGCTCGATGCTCTGGAGCATGCCGTGCACCCGGCGGGTCTGATCCAGCCGGGTGATGGTCAGCGTGGCGTCCTTGCCGGCGATGCTGTCGAGGGCGATGTCGGGATCGTCGGCGACCAGGTCGACCTCGAAGCGGAACAGCTCGGAGATCGCCTCGCGGCCGATCATCGCGAACACCGCGAAGGCGTCCGCGGCCTGGCCGTCGACCGTGAAGTCCAGCTTCTGGACGTAGCTGTCCGCCATCGTCGCTTCCCCGCCTTCGATCCTTGCCGGCGATTATGGCGGGATGCCGTCCTTGACGATAGTCACGCGTACGGTGAGCCGCTGTCCGGCCCGCTCGCCCGCCCGCAGGCGGCCGGCAACCGGCTGCAGGTCGCGCAGCCGGC